>Ga0134126_10002085_pt1 | contig 25444 bp, 19 predicted proteins | sample KB31752_FD_96881 | JGI IMG/M metagenome (GOLD analysis project Ga0134126, IMG submission 96881) | Terrestrial soil microbial communities with excess Nitrogen fertilizer from Kellogg Biological Station, Michigan, USA - KB3-175-2 | ecosystem: Environmental > Terrestrial > Soil > Unclassified ... | reverse complement strand
CGTCGGGGTACCCGCGTCAATTAATCTGCAATAGCCCAGACTCGAACTGACATGCGATGCTCGATTTGTGCTCTAACCCGCCTGATGCCACCGACGCTACCGGGGACCCCGCCAAATGACTCCGCAAATAGCTCATGACAGTCATGTTCGTCCGGACGGTCGTATTGCATTCTTGCCGGTCCGTTGGTGAGTGGTCGCGGCAATGATATGAAATATCTTCCGCAGCGAGTCGATTTTTCTCAACGTTATTTCAGACGACCTGACTCCACATCGAATTGCTGATATTCAATCGGAAGGGAAAACTCCTCGCAAAGTTTCTTGATATAGGCCTTCGCGTCGGCGTCGTATACGGGCTCGCCGACGATCACCAGCTTGTCTGCGCGCTTCGCGCCCGGCCAGAACGAATACTCCATAAGCTGACCAAACGCTTCGCGGATGCAGCTTTGCGCGGACATGCCGGTTTTGAGTTCGTAATACGTGTAACTCTTACCCTTCTTCACGGCTACATCCACGGAAGTGCCATTACCTGTCCGCTGCTCGCCGCTCGTGTCGTCCAGGCCATGAATGCCTTCGAGATGTTTGAAGAGCGCCGCCTGCACGATATTGTGCCGGAGCGACTTGTCTACGCTGGCGGCGCTCCTCTCATAAGTTGTTCTTGGAGCCCGCGCTTTGTTACCGGGACTCCAGATGAAGCCGGTGTTGACGGGCGAAGTCGCTGGGAAACTCTCAGTGCCCTCGACGTACTGGTAGAGCGGGAAGAGCCGGTCGAAGTCATCCAGTATCCAGTCAATATCGATCGCCTCTGCGGTTTGGACTGCGCCGATGAAAATGAACGTTCCGGCTTTGACCAGCCCATCCGGAATGGCCGCGACCGGGTAATTTTCACTGCGGTCATCACCAAACCAATGCCACATGGAGAGACCTTCGAAGGAATCCGGATAAATTCGGAAATACTCGTTGAATCTCGCGATCTTGGGTATGAGGGGCGCGATCTCCGGCATCACGCGTGTCGTCTGGAGCGAGAACGCGACGCCATGGCGGAATGCCGTCGTGCCGTTAACAGGCTCGAAGCCAACGTTGAATTGCAGCTCGGTCAATCCGCCATAGTGATAGGCGTAGTCCCGGTCCTCCTTCAGCGTTGGCGCAAAGAGCGTCATGCTCGGCAATCGTGTCAGCCCGCGTTGTTGCATGCGCCAGTCCTGCAAGTCCTCGACGCTGCGCGTATGCGCAGCCTCGTTCACATTCGTGATAATTTGGTGCAGGGTCAGCGGGCGGGAGAGCCTTGCGACTGCAATTTTCCTGACAAATCGCACGCGCAGGTTGTCCCGGTCCACATGATCGACTTTGAAACCTGCCGCATTCCAATGTGGCGCGCGGGAGCCCTGCGACTGGTTCGCCCACCATTGATGGAGGTGTACCGTTGCCGAGGGTGGGAGCGGTGCGTCGATGATCGTTTCCACGTCATCGAAGCTCAGGGTTACTGTGTTTTGCGATGGCGGCAGATTGCGGAGGTATCTGCCCAGAGGGGCATAGCGCCGTTCATCTATTGTCTTTGCTTTAGCCATCCCTTGATCCTTCTTTTGTCTAAATTATTGTCTAGGTCTTCATTCACAAGCGGAACGGTTAGTCGCCGTCAATCCGCGTCCACCCGAGCCCCGGAGACTGCGGCCAAGGGCGGCTCCTGGGCGGGCGGCGCCCGCCGTGGACGGACATGAGCGCTCAGAGACTGGTCGCGTTAAGGATTGTCCGACGCCTGCCCGCGTGCGCGCAACTACGCGAGCCCGCGGTGACCAAAGGGTAGGTGTTGGACAATCCTCGAGGGAGGAAACCGCGGGAGCGTGCTGATCGGTCAGCAGAGGCGGCGCGCTATGGCGATTTGAGCGATGGTATTGATGTGCGGGGTGACGATGGAGGGTGCGAACGGCACGATGAGCGTCCATATCGGGCGGAATGCACAAGGATGATGGACTCGGATGGTTGGTGGATATGCGCGAACCGAGCGCCCATACGGAAGTGAGGCAACGGGCGATTGCGTCGGCGCTGTGCGATGAAGCGCCAACCTGTCGATTCGGGATGGAGAAATGCCGGTCATGGTGACCTCAGTGAGCCCGGCGGTCCGCGGATGAACTGAGCGCGCGCGAAGGTCTCGATGACGAGCATCGGGGCGCCGCACTGTCGGCACACGAAGGTCGGTCGGGCGTGACCGTGATCGGTGCCGCCGTCACCGGGTTCGGCGCAAGACGGGGGCGTAGGCTGATGCAGTAGTTCTCGAGCGGCCGCGATGTCGTGCTTGCGGTTGGCATTGGCAAGGAAGCCGTAGTGTCGGATGCGATGAAAGCCCGAGGGCAGCACGTGCAGCAGGAAGCGGCGCATGAACTCCTCGGTAGCCAAGCTCATGGTTTTGTAGCGGGTGCGGCCGTGTTCGCGGTAGTCCTTCCAACGGAACGTGACCCCGCGATCGTCCGCGGCCACGAGGCGTGAGTTGGAGATCGCCACCCGATGTGTGTATCGGGATAGATAGGCGAGTACGGCCTCGGGTCCGGCGAAGGGGCGCTTGGCGTAGACCACCCACTCGCACTGACGCAGCGGCATGAGCCAGTCGGCGAAGGCGTCGGGATCGGCCAGACCAATGTGCTCGCTGAAGAACTTCAGTTGCCCGTCACGATGCAGGTTCTCAAGTTCTTCGAGGAAGCGGCGCCGGAAGAACCGGGAGAGCACCCGCACGGAGAGGAAGAACCCAGGCTTGCACGGCACCCACCGGTCGGCATCGAGGCCGAGGCCGCCGCCGGGTACAATGCCGTGCACGTGCGGATGATGAGTCAGCGCTGAGCCCCAGGTATGCAGCACGAGGGTCGTGCCGATCCGGGCGCCCAGATGCTTCGGATCGGCGGCGATCGTGCGCAGGGTCTCGGCGGCGATGTCGAACAGCAGTCCATAGAGAATCTCCTTGTTGGTATAGGCGATGGCGCTGATGGGGGCCGGCAAGGTGAACACCACGTGGTAATACGGCACGGGCAACAAGTCCGCCTGCCGTGCCTCGAGCCAGCGCTGGGCGGCGCTGCTCTGGCACTTCGGACAGTGCCGGTTGCGGCACGAGTTGTAGGCGATCTGCGGTTCTGCGCACGACGAGCATCGCAGCGAGTGGCCGCCCAAGGCGGCGCTGCGGCACTGCTCGATGGCCGACATGACCTTCAGCTGGCCGAGACTCAAGTGACCGCGCTCGTGCTGCCGCCACGTCGGCCCGTCGGCGCGGAAGATATCCGCGACCTCAAGGTGTGGCACGGACGTGCCCTACTCGGGTCGGGGCGGCTCCAGCGGACTTAAGACTTTACGCAAGGTCTCCGTGGCCACGTGAGTATAGAGCGCTGTCGTCTCCAATTTTTTATGACCAAGCAAGACCTGGATCGTGCAGATATTTTCGCCTTGCTCGAGCAAGTGCGTCGCGAACGAGTGCCTCAGCGTATGCATGGTCACGCGCTTCTCGATGTGCGCGGCGGCGGCGGCCTCGTGCACCGCGCGGTTCAGTTGCCGGGTGCTGAGCGAGTCCAGCGGATCGAGGCCTGGAAATAGATATTCGCCGGGCAGAACCTTGCCCCCGGCCCGCGCGTAGCGCCACCAGGTGCGCAACCGCTCGAGCATGATCGGCGGAAGCAGTGCGTAACGATCCTTTTGCCCCTTGCCCTTCTCGATCCGCAGGAGCATCCGCTGGCTGTCGATGTCGCCGACCTTCAACGCACACACTTCGCTCACGCGCAGTCCCGCGCCATAGGCCACCGACAAGGCGGTGCGATGCTTGAGCGTCTTGGCGCTCTCGATTAGGCGGCTCGCCTCCTCGCGGCTCAGGACCACCGGCAGCGTGCGCACCACGCGAATGTGGCTCATCTTGCTCATCAGCTCGGGACGCTTCAACGTCACCTCGAAGAAGAACGCCAGCCCGGTGATCGTGGCGTTGAGTGTGATCGGCGAGACACCACGATCCACGCAGTGCAGCTGGTAGCGGCGCAGATCCTCATCCGTTGCCGTGTCGGGCGAGCGGCCCAGGTATCCGGCGAGGTGCCGCACGGCGCGAATATAGGAACTCTGCGTCTTGGTGGACAGCTTGCGCATACGCATGTCCTCGATCATGCGACGACGCAGCGGTGAGATCTTCTCGGGTGAATCCTTCATGGTCCTGCTCCGGTTGCGATATGAGGCGGATTGCCTCACGTCGAAACTTACAAAACAGAACCCCCAAGGTCAGCCCGCCCGAGCCGCCGATCGAAGCCACCCCTACCGCGCGAGCGGTTTAGTCCCTCGACCCGAAGCCGTCCGTGGTCACCGTCCGTTTTCGTGCGACGCGGGTCCCCCCACTCGGCGTCTAATGCGAGCGAGTTGTTCCGCGTTAACCGACTTGGTCAGGAGGAATGCTATACCCATAACAATTGCAATGAGTCCAACCACAATATTGAGGACTCGGTTTTTCGTGATAGCGTACGCACTTAATAGGAAAGCCAGGCCGGCAAAAATGGCAGCCACGCCGAAAAGTCGTGCGAGAAAGTTGATCAAATACACTCGGTCATGTTTCATATGACGTCGCTCGACCCGTTAAGACCTCCACGAATGTACGCATTGGGCGAATACGAATCACGCGCTAGCCATCGCGTTTTACGTTGAAGCAGCCCCATCCATCAGATCTTCCGCCAAATCGACCTGCAACGTTGCCGAGACGGAATTCCGTCTCCGTTATCGCCGCATAGGTGGGTACGATAAACATTGACACTTGGACATCCCAGACATCGGCTTGGCCGGCCCGGCTAATGCTGACTTTCGTTTCCCCGCCGCAAATCTCAGTTAGGAATAAGAGTGCATCGGACTTCTTCGAGAACTGATGTTCGAAATCGACGGTCCGTGGTCACGACAAATCATCCCCATTCGTCTGCATTCGGCGAAGAACGTCGCCGTTTTCATCATTAGGAAATTGAAATTTGTCGTCCATTCCTCTTCCTCGTTTCTGATATGGTCGCCATAGACCGCGGCAGACCGTAGCCGATGGCAGCTTTCTGGCGCTCTTGCCCGAGGCACTGTCGGCCACTTTACCGCGACCAAAACCGGCCCCGGCCATATCTGCCATATTCTCGATTTCACTGATGCGGCCCCTAATCCCATCTCATTCAATAAAGCCACGCTGCCAATAACGACAATGCAAGGGCGACCGGAGCGCACATCTTGAAGATTCGAATCAGCGTTTTCTGCGCTGTCGCATATTCCGTACCAGGGAACGCACGATCTTCTGCGTCCATCACGGTGCGTGCCGCGGGTATTAGGTAGATCAAGAAGTTGCCGATCACCATCCCTCCGATCATCGTGGGAATTGTCAGTGGAAATATCATTAGAAACCCGGAAAGAGACATCGCGGAACCCATACCTTTCATCCAACTGTCGGTTGTACCGGTGTGCGGATGAATAACTGCTACATGAAACAACCACACAAGATCCACAGCTACCCACCAAAGCAGTAGCCAGAGTGGGATAATGACGATCGGGAGCAGCAGATTCCAGCCGCTCTTGCGGCGTGACGACCGATGGCGCGCATTCGTAAGAAAGCTGCCTGCCTTAATCTCTTCGACGGCGGCAGCGAGCGTGCCGGGCGCGCTTTTTGTAGAGACGGACGCCGAATGCGAGGTCCGCACACGTCCTTTAGATTTAGACTGCCAACGTCGCATCAGCGCGGCGGATGTCAGGCCCAATGCTATCGACATGATCCCGATCACACCAACATCTCCTAAAAGGGCATGCCAGTTGTAGAACAGCGGCCGAACCAGAAGATTCACCCCGGCGACCAGTCCACCCGCGGCTGTGGACTGGAGCGCTACCTGCCATAAAATAGACCAGTCGCGCAGAGTCACGGCGGCGCCCGCCACGAGCAATACCGCCAGCGCGACAAATGTTTCCGCACGCACAAGGGTGAAGTGGTGTGGAGGTAACAGACTAGGCAATGCCTGCGACATCAATACGAACCAAACAATTCCGGCCAGAATGGCCAGGACGGCCCCAAGTCCGGTGCGCCATTGTGGCAGTTGCGTATGGCTATGCATTGACGTGGACGAGCGATTTCGCCGCATTAGATGAAACAGTTGTCATACCCTGGGTCCGTCCCTGGCCCGCGGAATTGCGCCGGCGCCCAACAGTCACTCAGACTACCTCAAGTCGTGAACGGCCGCTTTCCGGAAAGCATTTACGCCATTGAATGTCTCTTGTTGGCCGGGATGCGATGCCAGTCGCGCAAGGGTCGTCCACCATGTCTGCTACGTACTACAGTGGTAGGATGGATTTCAGTACTTCGAAGGTGACTGATGGCCCTCACGGCGTCCCAGCGCGTTTTGTACCTCAAAGAGATTGGCAGGCGACTCGGCGCGGAGGAGTGGCCCCTGATCGACGTGACGTTGTCGCAGTTCGAGTTACCGACGAAGAACGAATGGGGTCAAGATAGAGTCACTTACGTCATGGAAATGACGAAGCGCGCCGCGGATACGGTGCTTACCGAACTGGCCCAGCACGTCGGGTATCTAGTCGAGGAAGCGCCGAGGCCTGGCATTGATCCGCCGTTTTGGCGGCCCCGCATGTTTCGCTTGTTTGTCTCGCACCTGGCTTCGGAGCGGAAGTTAGCCGGGCAGATCCAAGAGGCCTTCTTGCCATACGGTGTCAGTGCATTCGTCGCCCACAACGACATCGAGCCAACGCTCGAGTGGCAGTCGCAGATCGAGGCTGCGCTGTCGACTGCCGACTCGCTCGTGGCGCTGTTGCACCCGAAGTTTCACGAGAGCAAGTGGACCGATCAGGAAATTGGCTTTGCGATGGGTCGCGGGCTGCCCGTGTTTGCGGTGCGCTTCGGGCAGGATCCCTACGGATTCATCGGGAGGTTCCAGGCGTTCACGGCAGGCAAGAAGACACCGGCAGAGTTGGCGAACAAGCTGTTCGACGGGTACCGGAAGAACAAGCAGACCCAAAACCGAATGGCCGAGGTGCTGGTAACTCTCTTTGAAGAGAGCACTAGTTTCGCCGTTGCAAAGGAACGGATGGGCTACCTTGAGGATCTGGAAGTCTGGGACGCCTCGTTCGTCCCGCGTATCAAGGCTGCCGTCAAGTCGAACTCGCAGATATCCGACTCGTGGGGTGTAACGGACCGCGTGAAGAAACTCGCGAAGAAGTGGAAGGGAAAGTGAACGCTGAATTTACGGCCCGCTTACCGTTCGGTGCGTATGAAGGAAGCATCGACGTATGGATCGAGCGACAAATAGAAGCACTTCTTCCGGTAGCGAACATTCGATAGTCGCTGACTGACTCAGCGGCCGATTCTGGCCGGGCCCTACCGGCCGGCGGCCCATCCCCGGGGCGTCCGTCTCCGATCGACCCAGCGCAGCCAGGCTGCAGGCTCCGGGCAGTTCGGCGACAGCGGCCCCCCTTGGTCTATGTTCTCTGGAGGTGCCTTCTTAGTCTCTTTTGGTTTTATCTGCTCATTCGCTGCTACTGATTAGCAGCCGTCCAAATCTCGACGGACAACTGGGACGATGAACCGTCCTCTGCAATATCGATTTCCTCTCGACGACGTCGAGAGCCTGCGCCGGAAATGCCGTGGCCTGTGGTCTGCGGAGCTGACTCCTGATGTTTGAGGACGGATTCCAGACTAAGCTCGCTATCATTCCCCGCATTCTGTCTTAGCTCACTTGCTCGTAGGGATGGTCCAACAACCAACTGCGCACGCGTCAAGCAAAGCTTTCCGATAATAGAAGAATCCATGACCACTCGCGCCTTTGATGACAGCCGTGCGCTCCCAGGTAGGACGGAAAGTATCGATTGATCGATCCTGAGTACTTCGCTTCGCGGAAGTGCGTCATTTTCAAACCCGAGTCGCCCCCAACTTGGCAGCCCGTACCGTGTTCTGACCGAGTCTGCTGCTCCGATATCGCCAAGTGCAGCCAATTCAAGGGCGACGTAATTGGCGCGTAAACGAATTTCTATATCACCCGGTAAAGAAAGCTCCTCCGGCGGATCGGCCACTGTGATCACTACCGGATTCCCCGGGTGCAGAGTGCAGGCGATCCCGACCATGGGCAACTGATGCCGACTTGGAGTTATTCCTAGCACGCTAGTAACATTGGCTAATTGGACGCATGCGGAAGTCAGTTGCCCGTCAGCCGCCGCGTTCCTGGTACTTCCCTTGCATTCGAGAAGAGCCATTCTCGATCCAGCAATTGGCCTTCGAAGCAACACCAGAAAATCGGGCATCCGACGGTGTCGCCCTTCCAGTCTGAGCTGTAGGAGTTCTTCGAGCCACAAGCTGTAGCAGTCCCACAGGCCGTCGATACCGTACTTTGTGTCAAGCGCAGCAAGAGCTAAACCCATCCCCATATCGTCCGCCAATACAGTCTTTTGGTGCGGGTCGAGGTCCCAAATTCCGGCGTTTGCAAAGGCAATTTGCTGCGAGGAGGCTGCCAGACGCGGCTCAATCGCTGTGGCATATTTCACAACGCTCCAGTTCGATCCTGGTTGGTAGCGTGATCCAGGGCTGGGCGCCGTCGCATACGCCATTAGTTTAAGGGCGCGTGCCAAATTAAAATGAATTGAGGCCGCGCCTCCAAGGATTGCGTTTGGATCGTCCAACTGAAATTCATACATAGATTTCCCGGTATAAACTACGCGAGTGGCTAATGAGGCGGCGACACGACGTTATGCGGACTGGATGGCATATATTATGCGTTTAGAGAGTCCGCTATCGCTCCAATGCTACGGACGTTTTCGTTACCGCCGCCGGCAAGTGATCAAGCGTCGTGTCCTTCTTGTGGCTGCGTTCCATGATCAGCGCAAGATCATCGGCGGTATTGCGTTCGGCGTAGAGGTGAATGGCTTCACGCGCCCGCGAGCCCGCAACATAAGACCACTCTCGCGCGGACATGCTCTCATGCGCGAGCACGTAGGCCCGCTCGACGCTCGCGCCCTGCGCTTTATGGACCGTGAGCGCGTAGCCGTGTTCGACGTGCGGGTGATCTCTCACGCGCCAGGTACGCGTGCGCCCTTCGTCGAGCTGGGCCGTGATCTCGACTTCACCATGCCGCTCGGTGAGCGCGGTCACGGTGGCGAGGTCGCCGTTCATCATGCCGAGCAGCTTGGTGTTGCGTGTGATGACGATTCGATCGCCCTCGGCGAGTGCCAGCGGACCTTGCGCCGCCTCGATGACGCGCTCGCGCTGCAACTCGCCTTGTTCGCGCAGCGCCTCACGGGCCAGACGATTCAATTCGCGCGTGTCAGCGCGCGTCGCGCCGAGCATCAAATCATCGTTGGGCTTGTGGGCATCGCGTGCCGCAGCCCAATCGTGTACGAGTTCGCGCATCGCATTCTCGAGATCCGCTGCCGTATGCACTCGGCCGCGCGCCTGCAACGAGTCGAGCGCGGCGCGCATGTCGCCGCTCGCTAAGGCTCGCACCATCGCGCGATCGGCCGCGCCGCGTTGCCGGCGGATGTCGGTTAGTCGTGCAACCCCGACTTCCTGACCGATGCGCTCAAAGAGCTGACCGGCCTCGATCGGTTGTAATTGATTGGCGTCACCGACCAACACGATCTTCGCTTGAGCCTCATCGGTCGCTTCCAATAAACGTGCGAACTGGCGTGATCCGATCATGCCGGCCTCATCGATCACGAGGACGGTGCGATCGGTGAGCGGATTCCGTCCGTGTTTCACATCGTTCAACAGGGAATGCACCGTCTGCGATCGGATACCGCTGCCCGTTTGTAAGCCCTTCGCCGCTTTACCGGCGAGCGCGGCACCGCGTACCTCATAGCCGCTGGCTTCCCATGCCTCGCGTGCCGCACCCAGCAAGTGACTCTTGCCGGTGCCGGCGAGGCCTTCGAGGACGCGCAGGCGAGGCGCCTCCATGAGATGATTGAGCGCCGTGCGCTGTTCTTCGGAGAGTGAGCGATTGTTGTCGGCCATTGCGGTTTCGCTCGGATCAACCGAGTAAGCGACATCGTCCGATAGTCGCTTCGCACGCGTGAGTGCACCGAGCTCGATTTGAAGCATTTCTCGGGTGGTATAACGATTCGCAGCGAGTGGTACGATCTCGGCATCGTTCGAAACCATCGTCATCATCTCGGCCGTGCGCGCAAGGCCCCCGCCCGCATGCTGGGTATGCTCGGCCACGGCGCGCGCAAGGTCGGCGCTCGTGAAGGTGCTGTGCTCGCGGCCCAAACGCTCGATAATGGCCTGCGTGGCGATCGGCTTAGGTTCCTGCGCCGGGTGCTGCGTCAGATCGACAAGATGTTTGGCGGTGACGCCGAATGTCAAGGATTCGCTGCGCCAGGTCGCACGCAAGGTCATGACGGTTGAGGATTCTTTCGCCTTGCGGGTGGCGAGCGCGGCCACCTCGGCCGCTTTCGCGCTCGTCGTGCCGCGCTCATTCATGACCGACTCGATCTGCGCTCGACGCTTGGAGAAGTGGCGCTCGAGGTCACGTGGCACGTGGCTTAACCGGAAGCTGCCTTTGCTGTCGGGGGCGGTCTCATAGCCGAGGGTGCGCAGCTCTTGGGCAAGTTCTGTACGATACGCGGCGCCCAAGGCCATCTTCCACTGGTACAGCGGCTTGGTTTCCAGTGTCCCGTAGCTGCCATCGGCACGCGCGGCGACATTCAGCACAAAGGCATGCGTGTGCAGCTGCGGATCGGCCTCGCGGCTCGTGCCGTGCAGGTAAGTCGCGATGATCGGCCGCGCGGTTTCCCGTTCGACACCATTGTGGCCGCGCCGCGTGATAAATAGCTGTTGTTGTTCGGCAAACTTAAGCGTGCGCTCCACCGCTTGCGTGTGGGCGCGCTCGATGGCCTCGCGTTGCTCTTCCTCGGCAATGCCCCACACCACCGACACCGACTTTGGCGCCGAGAACGTCAGATCCCAGCCCGGCCGGTGCGTGCCGCCGGCCCGTTGCACGAACGCCGCATCGGTCTCGGGATGGAAGCCGGCGGCCAAGCGATCGAAGGTTTGCTCGTTCACCTCGCCGGCGAGCTGTAATTCAGAGGCACCGCTCCCCAACCAACGGCCCCGCGTGTGGCCGCTCTCGGTGTAATAATCCTCGGCGCCGCGATTCGCGCCGTCGCGCTCGCCTTCGAGATACGCGCGAATGTCGGAAGGGGTGGCGTTGCGTGCGCTGATCGAGAGCATGGCTTATGGCCAGCGATATCTCACTTAAGGTCACAGTTATGACGACTGGCGATTAGGATCGCATCCGCGTCGAGCGCCGGCCGGCGCACACCCGGCGAAACTGATGTCGCTAGCGCCGGCGTTATCGCCTCGGCGCTCAAAGTTCGCGGCACGAAGGCCTCGATGCGGGCTTCGCGTTGGACCAATGGAACGCTCACACGTCGCACGACGTCTTCGCCGGCGAGGCGCAGATAGCCGACGCGATTGGGCAACCCTTGAAGCTGCGAGGCGAGCACCAGGCGCTCGATGTGATGCTGCTCGGTGACCGTGCGATGCTGGCCGGTCGAGATAGATTCGCGCAACACTTCGGCTTCTCCCAGAGACAAGCTCGCGTACTCGGCGGTCTCGGGGTCATTCGCTCGCAGCAGCAGTTGCGAGGATAAGCACGAGAGCAGGGTTTGCGCCCCGTCCTTGCCGTACACATCGCGCAGCTGCGAGATCGATTGGAGCCCCATCATGGCGCACAGACCATACTTGCGGCCTTTGGTCAGTGCATCGCTCAATCCCTGCACTCGCCCCAGGCTCGCTACTTCATCGAGAAGAAGCCAGTGGCGCCGAGCACGATTCGGCGGCAAGGAGAGCGCAGCGTTCACCGCTTCGCCGATCCACGCGGCCAAGAGCGGTCGCAGCGCCGCCGCCTGATCCTCGCGATAGGATAGCCACAGCCAGCCTTTGCCCTCGCGCACGTGGCGGCGGATCGACCAGCTCTTGGCGCCAGCCTCGGTGGGCAGATAGCTGTAGGGGGCTAAATAACTGCCGACGATACCGCGCACGCTCGCCAGCATCTTCTCCGCCCCCTCGTGGAAGAGGGCCTGTGCCGGCAACCCCTGCACCAGATCTTTCAGTTCCGACGGGGTGGCGAGCGTGAGCGCGTGCAGCAGCGCCCCGTTGGTCGCTTCGCCTCGCTCCCAGAGTCGCCGGAGTGTCGCGGCGACCAAGACTTGGCTGTAGATGAACCACTCGCGCTCGGCGCCCTCATGGTCAGGGATCATGCTCTTGGCCAGCCGCTCGGCATCCGCCGCGCTCTCCATGTCGGCGAACGGGGACCAGGCGGCCGAGCGGGCATCCAAGGGATTTAAGATCACATCGCTCGGCTGCCCGAAGCCGCGCAGCGCTTCGCTGCCAATGTCGGTGATGATGGCGGCATCGCCGCGCACCCGCAGAGTACCCAGCGTGCCGTGGATGGTTTGCGATTTCCCCGCGCCGGTCGCCCCGCTCACCAACAGGTGCAGGGATTCCAACCCCCATGGCCACGCCACCCCGGCGATGCGCAGCTGCCACTTCGCGCCCAGGCGCCGACGCAAGCCCACCCAGCGGTGCTCGATCAGACGGCTGCCGCGCACGTACTCAACCCGAGGATTCGGCGGCGCCCAGTAGATCCGATAGATCAGCCGCAGTACCCAGAACACGACGGGGATCCGGAACAGCCACGGTAGCCAGGGCTTCACCCACCACCACATCCCCTCACCCGTCCACAGCACGTAGATCAGGTGCAGCACGGTTTTCATGGTTTCTCGGCCAGCCGCTCGTTCAGCGCCGCAATCAGGGCACGGGTGGTGTGCTCGTGGCGCTCGATCACCCGGTCCGCCTCCCGCCTGACGCTGACGGCGACCTCGGCGGCGAGCCGCTGATGCTCGGCCTGACGCTCTTCGCGGCCGAGGTAGGCGCTAATGGCTTCACGGATGATGCCGGTGAGGTCTTCTTCGCGGGCCTCGGCCACCTTGCGCAGGGCGGTGAGTTCCCCTTCGCTCAGGCGCAGGGTGACACGGGCACCGGTGCCTTTCTTGAGCGAAGTGTCAGACGCGTCAGACACGGGTTTTTCCCGAGGATTAATCCAAATCGAGGCGGCCGTTCACGTTCCTTGTCAGACGCCGCGTCTGACGGGTTAAGCTATTGTCGCACCAGAGAAAGCAGGTTCCAAGAGCGGCGTATTCTTGGGGTTTGTCAGCCATCGAAGGATGCGTCGGGTGTGCCTCTACCATGCCTCCCCAAAAGCCCCAGGGAAGGGCCAAATGGGGAGATCAACCGACGCCCTAAGGACCACGCTCGACCCGCAGCGAGCACCCTCGGCCACCCCCCGCCGCGTACCCGTGAGCCTGCACCCAGAGGTACCATTACAACCCAAGCAAGCCACGACCGCGAAAGGATGGGATTGCGGTGAAGAACTACGGCCAGGAGTTTACGCAAGCGTGGGATCGCACCCTGCGGCTCGGGCTCGCGTTGCCACGCGCTCGGCTCCTGGTCCGCAAGAACTGCATCGATCTGACCAAAGCCTTGCCGGTGATTGTCGATTATTTCAACCGGCACCCGGGCGATGAGCTGGTGGGCCAGACCATGGCCATTCACAACGCGTTGCTGCCGCCGCTGTGCGACGCACTCGGCGTGCTCCTCCAGTTGACGATCGGCTGGATTGAGTTCAACGGCACGCCGCGGATGCAGCATGGCGAGGACTTCATCCAGATGTTTCTCAGCGAGAAGTTAGAGGCGTGGCACCGCGAGGGGGTCCCGTTTCATCTGTGGCTGACCTCGCCCGCCTTGGAAATCCTCGATGTGACCTTTGCCTTAAATCTCGGCTGGGCCAAGTCCGCCGAGGACTGCGCACGGCGGGTGATTTACCAGTCCCTCGATACGCCTCGCGGCAACCCGGTCTATCACCCCACGCTCGTGGGCGATGATTTCTTTGTACAAAGCGGGGTCATCGTCGATCTGCTGCCCACCGTCCCCGTCGTGCCCTGAAAGGGTCAACCGGCAACCTCTGCCGCTCAAGGGGGTGCGCCGCCATCCCGCGGCACCCGGACACTGATCGTCATGGTGCCGCTTCACGCCCCCGCCGTGCGTCGATTCCGGGACAGCCCAGGCCAAGCTACTCCCCCCGGCAGCGCACAGGGTAGGCGTTACAACCGATCGATTTTGCGCCCGGCTATCAGGGGATTCGGGATATAGCCATCGTACAGAACGTCCAGGTCCGCCAACGACCGCTCGATCAGATCACCAGCCACTTCCACCACATCCGGATAGTTAGGCAACTCCCAATCCTCCGACCGTGTCTCCATGGACAGCCCCAGGCAGCGCAGGACCGACACCGCTTTCTCCAGATTGAACATCTCCGCCCGGATCATGTCCTGCAAACGCCCCCGCACGCGGACGCGCGCGCCACGGACGGCCACCTCCGACCCGGGTATTCGGGTAATGGGGCCTTGAGCGGGAGGATTAGGCGCGGAAGGTGTCTTGCGGCGTTGAGTGGGTGCCTTGGCCCGGTTCGCGGTCTTGGGCGTCCCCGTTTTCAGGGAAGGATTTCGGCCCGATCGGGCCTTCATCGTAGAATGGTGCGTAGCCATGATTGCTCCTTGCAGCAGTGATGGTTAGGCGCTCGGCGGTGGATTCAGCATCGCCGGGTGCCGATTCTGCCCCGATCCGGTAATCCCTCTCAGGGCGCACCGATGCTACTACTGCTAGGTATTTCCTAGCAAGAGATTTGCTAGGCTATTTCAAGCGCCCAAGCGGAGAAGCAGTGAAGAGATTTCCGGTCCTCGATCGAGCGATTCGCCAAGAGATCGCCGCCGCCCGTGCGGCCATGGGTTTTACGCAAAGGGCACTGTGTGCCAAGCTGCGGCGCAGGAACAACTACATCCAGAACATCGAGAGCGGCAGCCAATCGGTCGGCGCCGCCGAGCTACACGTCATCGCTCGTGCATGTGGTACCACCGGCGTGGAACTCCTGGCTCGCGCGATTCAGGCCACCGACAAATAGGTACTAGAGATTTTATCGCGCCAAATCTCGGATCGAAAATTCGCAAACTTAATAGGACATATATTCAATCCTTTTCCGGGACCGCAATCGACCTGCCTAGGTGCAGCGCAAGGCTGCAGTAATCCGGGATATTCGCATCATCGTCGAGCAGATGTTGGCCGGTATGTTGGCGCGGAACCCGACGCGTATGGACTACCGACGCAAGCATGAGGAAATTGTCGCCAACTACAACCGCGGAAAGGACCGCACACCCATCGAAGAGACCTTCGGTCAGTTGGTCGAGCTCGTGATAGTCTCGATGAGGAAGAAAAGCGCGCAACCCGAGAAGGTTTGACCGAAGACGAACTCGCGCTGCTCGACCTGCTTCAGAAGGAAAACCTCGACAAAGTATCCCGCGAGCGCTTGAAGCAGGCCAGCCGCGAACTGGTTTCTGCCATCAAGGCGCAGCTGGCTGACCTCGATCGGTTCTGGAAAAAAGGAGCAGACCAAGGCAGAAATCGAAGTTTTCATCCTGGATCGGGTGTGTGCGAGCTTACCAACGCCGCCCTTCACGGACGCCGAGAAGGAAGTGATGGCAAAGAACGTCTACGCGCATATTTGGCGGCAAGCGGTGAAAGGCTCGTTCGCATCGGCGGCCTATACGTGAATCGTCGGCTTTGGTGCAGCTCATCCAAGCCATTGAAAATCGTTGGTTTATTGACGAGTTGAGGATGAGGTCGCGCATCCTATCTAAAAGTCCCGCGCCAACCTCTTGAAAAGTCGGCTTTTGCTCCCTATCTCGCGTTTCTAGAGTCTTCGACCTGTGATGAAGCCATAGGCGATGAGAATTTAAAGGACGCAGACGACGGGCGGGGAGTGTCCCTTAATGGCCAACAGAAGCCTTCCGGTTGATTTGCAAGATGCCACAGCTCTTGCAGAGGTTGAGTCTGCGACATGGCGCGCCGTGCTGGATGCCAGCGGCGAAAACGCGCGTCTCCAAGGTGAAACAGTTACCTGGGACCGGCTTCGAGCATCCCTAGCCGACGGTGGGTATACCGATGCGCTTGCAGACGCCATTGAGACCGTAGTTGAGCTCGGCAGCGATCAGGGTCGGGAGCTTCTTATTGATACAGCGGGAGACTTACAGATCGCTCTCGCAAACCCTGACTTGCCGGCACGAGAACTTATCGCCCGAACATGGGTACAAAGTCGCACAGACGACTCTGTGCGCGCCGTTCTCGTCCGTGCAAAGGTTCATATTGGAGAAATTCGGCAACATCGCCATTACCGCGAATTTGCGGCCGGTGACGGGCCGGTTTTGCCGGACTTCGACAAAGAGAAGATGCGAAGTGCTCTTGCAACTTGGTTCAACGAAAATCAAGACGCGAATGTGGTGAACGTGTTTCCTTACGAGCGCGATGGAGAATGGTATTGGGAGATCATTAAGGGCGATCCGCTCAAGCGCCTCTTGGTCGTAAAAGATAAGAACCTTTCGCTGCTGGAAATTCGACCAGCCTCATCTGACGTGATCCGCTATGACCCGAAAACCAAGCGCATTGGGATAGCGACGCGATCGTCACGTCTCCTGCAAACCTATCGGTCCTTATTCGGCAAGCTGGTGGCGAACGAAGAGGCCTTCTTCACGAATGAGAACATTTGCTCGTTGGCTGAATTGCAAAAGCGCGGCCGGGAGATATTCGACCAGCATTTTTCAGGTATCGTGCGCGTCGATGTCGTGGAACTCCGCTGGAGGCGCGGCGACCGCGACAAGATTTGGGTTCATGGTCGAGACTGTTTCAAGCTTCTGAGCGACCTTGGTGCACAGTTAACTGAAGGGGGGTTAACAGATGCCAAGCTGACGGTCTCGTTTGCCGGCGGTGGTCGTCATGGCCACGTATCTCTCAGAACACCCAATCAAATTGTCATTAATGCCGGCGTGAATAGAGAGCTAATCGAGCGGATGCTCGATCAGGTTGGAATCCGTGGAGCATTTGGTGACGACGACGTGGTTCAGGATTTTTGGAGCCGATATCCATGGCGCATGCCAGAGTCGACCTATCGGCGCGTATTGCCAGGCGAATTCGATCGCCTTCTGCGCGAAAAGACGATCCGTCCCACGGTACTGGAAAGTGTCGCACACCCCGATCACCCTGCGGCCACGGGCGTACTCCAAGTCGTCAATGTCGATCGTCAAACGACCATAGGTGCGAGCGAAGACCCCGCCATACCGTCAAGGACGCTGACATCATCGGACATTGCAGGGTACGAGATTGATTACGGGAAAATCGCTCGTGACGTTGCGGTTGCTCTTCAATTGGAAGGCAACGCCGCCGAAATTGAGAGCGGATTGTGGTTTCTGGGCCGTCGAGGTCTGACACCGACGACCACTATCGCGGCCTTCCTCGCAACGCGAGCCGTTAAGGCTACAACTGCTGCTGTGGTTCAGGCGGCATCGCCGGGGGCAACCCCAATTTTACTGTATCCGAAATGCTGTTCATGCCAGACGAGCTTGCAAAGTGTCGTCTGTGCCCTGCCTACCGGGCCGCACGACCATATTCTTGGTGGGATTGTTCAGCAATTGCATCTGGAAAACGATGTCGAACCGCATGTTTACATGGGTGAGGAATTCATCATCGATATTCGGAGGGGCCAAGCCTGGTTCAGGGGCGCTTTGCTCTCTGAGCTCAAGCCGGATACACATCCTTTCAAGCTGCTGAAACTCCTTGCCAGTACGCCCGGCCGTATCGTCAGTAAGGAGTCGATTAATGACAATTTGTCGCCGTCACGTATGGATGACCTCGTTGCGAAACAGGCCAAATCGGACTTGTTGAAGATCATCAAGAATGGCTTGACGGCGGCGGGTATTACGAACTTGCCGGACCTTAATAAGATCGTTGCCCCCAAAAGTCCTGGATATCTGCTCCAGACCAGCGCTCGCATACTTTCCTGACTGGCCGGTTAGCCCGGTAGCCTGCCGGTAGCCTCCATCACCGCTTTAGCCCGCTCTCGCGGGGACGGCGCGGTGACCGACTTTCTGAGCGCCAAAGTCCAATGTTCTCCTCGAAGCGGCGGATGTTCCGTACGCCAAACCGAGGAGAAGATATATGTCGCACCCGCACGTTATCGAAATATCCATAAACGGCACGCTTTTCGCCTTCGATCGTGCCGAGCAGACCGGCCGCTCGATCAAGGAGCGGGCCGGTATCCCCGCTGACCACGTTCTTTGCCTTGATCTGCGCCGCCCGTCCGGTGGCGAGGATTGCAAAGGCGGCGCAGCCGACGAGTTGCACGTCATTGATGATTGCAACGAAGTTGCTTTGGAGCAGGGCCAGAAGTTCTTGTCCCACGCCCCGGAGGTGCACCACGGCGTCACGGTGGCCATCAACAAGAAGCCCTATGAATTTAGGGACCCCCACCAGACCGGCCGCTCGATCAAGGAGCGCGGTGGCATCCCCATTACGGATGTGCTGTTCCTGCAGCGCCCCGTCGAGGATGAGGTGATCGGTGACGACACCAAGATCACTCTCAAGCACGGTGACTGCTTTCACAGTTCGCCTCCGGCCAACTACGGCAACACGGCGGCCTTCGAGGCCGCCGATGTCGGGTACGAGACGTTCGAGACGCACCGGCAGCCGGATGGATGGACCTTGTTGGTCGTCTCGAACTATCCGGTGCCGCGCGGCTACACTCCGCGCTCGACGAAATTGCTCGTCAAGTTGCCGCCGATGTTTCCGGATGCGGCGCCGGACATGTTCTGGCTCAATCCCCCCGTGCGGACTGCCGCCGGGTGCGCGCCGCAAGGCACCTCTACAGAGCAGTTGTTGAGTCAGCAATGGCAGCGGTTCTCCTGGCATCTTGTCGCAGGCGCTTGGCGGCCTGGCACCAGCACCCTGCGGGACTTTATGCGCTGCGTGCGCGCCCGTCTTGAGAAGTGTGACTAAGGGAGGGCACCATGAAAATCCGCGTATCAGAAATCGCCTGGGATCAGCTTCATAGCAACCTCTTCCAGCGCACCGATGTTGAGACCGCTGGCCTGCTCCTCGGCGACAGGATTGCGACTCCGGCCGGCGATGTCATCGTTGTTCATGAGGCGTTTCCGCTGCCTGAGGCGGCTTATTCCATCCGCGCCATCGACCGCCTGTCGATTGACCCGGTCGCGCTTAACAGGCTCATCAGACTCGCTCGCGACAAAAACCAATCCGTCTTCACCATCCATACGCACCCAGGAGCATCGGAAGCTTGGTTCTCGCGTGCCGATGATGCCGGGGATGCGCGGCTTATGCCGGCACTTCATTGCCAGATCCCCGACACAGCGCACGGCTCTATCGTCGTGACCAGCAACGGGGATGCCGTTGCGCGTTCCTTCAGGCCGGACGGCACGAGCGAGGAGATCTCGATTCAGGTTGTCGGGCGCGAACTGCAGGCACCACGTCGGCCTAGGGTTCAGAGTGAGCCATGGTTTGCACGCCAGGAGCTTGCTCTCGGTGCTAAGGGTCAGGCGCAGCTGCGTAAGCTTCGCGTTGCTGTCATCGGCCTCGGCGGCACCGGCTCGGTTGTAGCCATGCAGCTTGCCCATCTGGGCGTCGGTCAACTCGTGCTGATCGATGGCGATATCGTAGAGGCATCCAATCTGTCCCGCGTTGTCGGTGCTACCAAGGCCGATATCGGGCACAGTTACAAAGTCGATGTCGCCGCCCGGTACGCTGAGGCGGTCGGTTTCACGCAGGTCGCGTCTTATCGAGAAAATCTCGGGCCCGCTCACGAAGCGCTGCTCGCGGGATGTGATGTCATCATCTCATGCGTGGATATGCAAACCCCGCGAGCGCTGCTAAACCGGATGGCTTACCGATACATGGTGCCGGTCATCGATCTCGGAACCGTATTTCGGGTGGACGATGCCGGCGCGATTGTAGGCGAGGGCGGACGGGTGGTCGTCCTGGGGCTGGGGCGTCCCTGCCTCGCCTGCTGGGGGCATCTGGACCCGCATGCCCTGCGCATCGAAAGCTTGTCCGACGAGGAGCGCGAAGCTGAAATCCGTATGGGCTATATCGACGGTGCCACCGAGGCGCAGCCGAGCGTCGTTGCGTTCAACACGCAAGTCGCCGGAGCGGCGGTCGTCGAGCTGATGCGCATCGCAACCGGGTTCGCCGGGATGGAAAATCCTCCGTTACGGATGCAGTTTTCCTTTAGCGAGGGGACGGTCCGCCGTAATACCGTCGCCCGTGATGCGAAGTGCAAAATCTGTGGTGGTGGCGCCTAAATGTGAACCGGGATCCTAGATTGGCCAGTTTCGACGCCGATCTGAAGTGCCATGGATACATTGCAAATAGAGCGCAGGCAACCTCCGCGACGTGGGTGACATGACCAAACAGTCCGCAGATCATCGGGCGAACAGCGTCGCGGCCGAAATGATTGCTACAGCTCCCCCTTAAAGGCCCTGTCGAGGATGGCGGGGAGCATCGCGTCCAGCTCGGCGGCGGTTTCGGCCTGAATAGCTGAAATCGCCGATATGCGAGAAGCGCATTCCTTGATCGCCGTTTGCGTCTCGTGGTCGGGCCACGGCACTTCAAGTTTCAGAAAGTCGTTAGGGTTTAAACGTCGTCTACGAACATTCGTCCCACCGCTCTGACCTGACAACATGGGCCAGACTGTCGGGGACCGGAAATAGATGTCAATGACCTCCGGAAGCATGATCTTCTCGTCGATCTCGAAAACAGGAAATTCGGTAGAGACCACGAGTCCGTCACATTCAGGCGGGACAACGCCGAGCGCACCCTCCCACGCCATGAGTTTCGGGTAGACAAAATTGCCGGTTCGCAACCGTGTCAATTTCGGATACGCAAACCCGCTTCCAAACTTCCGAACACCCTGAAACACTCCGCGTCCGAAGGAATACACGCCTGCAAAGCGATATTCATCCAGGGGATTCACCCTGACATCAGGAGACCGAAGGGTTGCGAACTCACCAACCCTTTTCGTGCGGGCAGATCTTTGGCTAGCGAGCAGAGAACGCGGCAGAGCGAAAATCTCTTGACTCAATGCGCTTCTCAAGTTCCGCGCTTGGTCAATCTTCGCGGCCAGGGCCTCAATGCGGGCGACGATGCGGCGCTGCTCGTCGAGCGGCGGGAGTGGAATTTGTAGAGCCTTGAAGCGATCCTCTGAAAGCCTGACACGGTTTGTCGTGCCCTCGCTCGCACGCTTGCAGAGCTCCACAAACGATGCGGTTTTTGACATCCAGCCAAGAAAGGCTGGGTCGAGGTGATCTTTGGCTACGTCGAAGAGCGGGAAGTCATTGGTGACAACGGCACCGTCCAGCGTGTCGGGGATAAGACCACTTGCACCGTGACGCGCGTCGATGCGAGATATGATGAACTGTCCAGCCTTGGCTTTGTACCGGCGGTCCGATGCGATCTCGACCCCTTGAACTTTTCGACGCTCTACAACGCCTTTGCCGTTGATGCGGACTGTCACTTCCTTGTATGTCGCTTCCGGATCGAGCGGAATAGTAATCCCGGAACGGTGAAGTACGTCGCCGAGCGGAACTGTAGCCCAAGCCGCACTCACGCCGCCGCCCCCAGAGCCGCTTTGATTTCGCGCATGAGGTCGGCGATGCGGAGTTCCTTCTTCAGGATGTCGTCGGCGAGCTGGTCCGGCGGCAGGTGCTCGAAGTCCACTTTCGCGCGCGGGTTCTTGCGGTCGAGGTTGCAGTTGGCCGCCAGCAGGTCTCTCGCCGGGACCTTCCACGCCTGGTCGTTCTCCTTGCGCTTGGACCACCATGCGATACAGTTCTTGAACTCGTCGAACTGCATGGGCTGGGTCTTGGTGTAATTCTTGCGACCCTCGGGCAAGGGCTGTTCGTAGTACCAGACATCCTTCGTAGATCCTGAGCGGTTGAAGAACAGGATGTTCGTGGGGATGCTGGTGTAAGGCGCGAAGACGCCGTTCGGAAGCCTCACGATGGTATGAAGGTTGAAGTCCTTCAACAGCTCATCCTTGATGCGGGCGCATACGCCGTCGCCGAACAGGGTGCCGTTGGGCACGACGACGGCGGCGCGGGCCGGGCGTCCGGCGGACGTGGGCTGGCGCTTGAGCTTTCTCATGATGAGCTGAAGGAAGAGAAGCGCCGTTTCGGCGGTTTGCCGGTCCTCCGGGAAGTTGCCCTGGATTCCCTTCTCCTCCTCCCCGCCGAAGGGTGGGTTCGTCAGGACTACGTCCACACGCTCTTTCTCGCCGATCTCCGAGAGCTTGAGGCGGAGCGCGTTGTCGGGGTCGATCTGCGGTGCGTCGAGCCCGTGCAAAAGCAAGTTCATCTGGCAGAGAAGGTATGGGAGCGACTTCGGTTCGCATCCCGCAATGGTGCCGGTCTGGAGCCGCTTGCGGTCGGCGACCGTCTTTACCTGCTTTTCGAGGTGGGTGAATGCCTCGACCAGAAAGCCGCCGGTACCGCTGGCGGGGTCGAGCACAGTTTCGCCCAGGCGCGGGTCGGTCACTTCCACCATGAAGCGAACGACGGCGCGCGGAGTGTAGAATTCGCCGGAATCTCCCGCCGCGTCGCGCATTTCGCGGAGCATGGATTCGTAGAGCGCGCCCAACGTGTGAAGCTCGTCAGACGACGTGAAATGCAACCCCGACACCTTGTTGATGATGTCGCGGAGTAGATAGCCGCTCTTCATGCGGTTATCGACGCCCTTGAAGACGGTGGCGATCACGTCGCGCCGGTTGTCGCCGTTTGAGCTTGAAATCGAACGGAGATACGAGAAAAGACCATCGCCTTTTTTCCCATCCGGCCGGCGGGCCTCGTCGGCGTTGATGAATTTCAGCAAGTCGTCGCCCGTCATGCCCTCGCTGTCGGCGGCCCAGTCGCGCCAGCGGTATGGCGCTTCGATGGCGGGCTTGAATTTCTTGCCCGCGAGTTTCGCTTCCACCTCCCTCTGTTGCTCCAGGTCGTCAAGGAACTTTAGGAACATGATCCAGGTGAGCAGCGGTAGGCGGTCGAGGTCGCCGTTCAGCCCCTTGTCCTTACGCATAATGTTGCGGGCGGATTTCAGCAGGCTTCCGAGCATTTGCGAGGTGGTCATGGACGCGGCGTCCGCGCCGATCTTCTTTTTCTTCTCAGGTCGCGCCATAGAGGAGTCCTTGCAGGTCGTGGACGGCTTGCCGGAGCTGTTCGGGTCCGCCGAAGAGCCTGATGATTTCGGCGGGCTGGCCGTGGGTTGAGAGAGGCGGAACCTTCAGGACATCGGGCAAGACAAACTGCGCGTCGCCGTATTCCGCGTATTTTTCCAAAAGCTCGTCGAGTACCTGACGGGCTTCTGGCGAGAATTTCTCGAAGTAATCCTTGCGCTCGGATTTAAGCCGTTGTGCCCGCTCGCGCCGGGTGCGAAGCGGCGCGTTGAAGGCTAGGTGGCACAGCAAGTCGAACGGGTCGGCGTCCTTCTGACCCGTTTGCTCGGCCAGCTCGGCGAAGTCGATGCCGCGTTCGTTCAGAGCTGTGATGATCTCGGCCCGTTTCTCCGCGTCCGCCCAGCGGCGGCGCAGCTCGACGGAGGTGGGTGCCAGTGAACGGACGCTTTCCGCCGCGTAGTCCGCGTATTTCACGACGCGGAGCTGTTTCCCGTTGGGATCCAGCTCGTGCACCATATGGGCGACGATTTCCACCTGGCCACCGTCGAAATAGAACTTGCGGGGCTCGTTCGACGGCGGCTCGATGACCCCGGGTTCGCGGACTTCCAACGGCGCCGTGCCCGGCTCCTGCGGTTCGGACTTTGTTTCGGTGGTCGAACTCGTCTCGCCGGTGTCGGTGATTTCTTCTTCCGTGATCCGCGTCGGCTCCCCGTCGAAGTCGGGATCGGCGAACATGCGGGTCGCCGAGCCGGTGTAGTCGATAATGTTGAACCAGAGTTTGCCGTAGTCGTCGCGCAGGCGTGTGCCGCGCCCGATGATCTGCTTGAACTCGCTCATCGACCCAACGACGCGGGCCAGCACGACGTTCTTGCACGTCGGCGCGTCCACGCCGGTCGTGAGGAGTTGCGACGACGTGAGGATGACCGGCGTCTTGGTTTCGAGGTCTTGGAACCTCGAAAGGTGCCCGCGCCCGATGACTCCCTCGTCCGCCGTCACGCGGGCTACGTAATCGGGATATTGCGCCACAAGGTCGGCGTTTAGATTCACCAGGGCCTCGCGCATTTCCGATGCATGCTCCTGATCGACGCAGAACATGATGGTCTTGGCGAACCTGTCAGTCTTCTTGAGGAAGTCAGTCAGGTGCCGTGCGATGGCTTGGGTGCGGGCACGCAGGGCGACGACGCGTTCAAAATCTTTCGTCTGATATTCGTCGTCGGGGATGGCGCGGCCGTAGCGGTCGATCTCGTCCTTGCTCGGTCGCCAGCCGCCCGCGTCCCACTGCGTGATGATGCGATGGACGCGGTACGGGGCGAGAAATCCGTCGTCAATGCCTTGCCGCAGACTGTATTCGTAGATCGGGTTGCCGAAATACAAGTACGTGTCGCGGTTGTCCTGCCGGAGTGGCGTGGCCGTCATACCGAGCTGATAGGCGGGCTTGAAATGCTCAAGAATTACGCGCCAGGAGCTGTCGTCGCGGGCGCTTCCCCGGTGGCATTCGTCCACAATGATGAGGTCGAAAAAGTCCGCCGGGTAATCGCGGAAGAGTCCGACGCGGTTCTTATCTTCCGCAAGAGCCTGGTAGATGGCGAAATACATTTCCCGGCTCTTGACGATCTCGCCGGATTCGATCTTGTACCGCGCGTCCCCAAAGGGGCTGAAGGTCTTGTCCTTCGGGTCGTCGATCAGGATGTTGCGGTCGGCGAGATAGAGGATGCGTGGCTTGCGGTGCTCGCCGCTCTTGGTCCATCGGCTCGACCACAGCTTCCAACAGATTTGGAAGGCGACGACGGTCTTGCCGGTGCCCGTCGCCATGGTGAGAAGAAGACGGCGCTTCCCGGCGAGGATGGATTCGACTACGCGGTTGATGGCGATCTGCTGGTAGTACCTGGGTTGCTTGCCGCCGACAGTGTTGTACGGGGCGATCAGGTGCTCGACCTGTTCCGGTGCGGTGATCCCGCTCCCGGCCTGATAGCGCCGCCAGAGTGCGTCGGGCTTCGGGAAATCGGCGATGCGCTTCTCCGTGCCCTTGAAGTAGTCGATCTCGATGATGTCCGCGCCGTTGGTGGCGTAGGCGAATTTCAGGCCGAGGATTTCGGCGTAGATCCGGGCCTGCTGAACGGCGTCGGTTGCAGCTTTGTGGCTGGCCTTGGCCTCCACGACCGCGAGCGGAAAGTCCCGCGTGTAGCGCAGGAGATAGTCAACCCGCTTGGGCGGCTTGCGGATGAACCCTTTGCCGACGGGGATGACGCGACCGTCCGTGATCGTGCGCTGTTCGGCAATGGAGTGCGGTTCGTTATCCCAGCCAGCCGATTGAAGCTTGGGGACGACGTGCTTCCTGCAAGTATCGGCCTCGGTACCCATCCAGT
>Ga0134126_10002084_pt1 | contig 25445 bp, 20 predicted proteins | sample KB31752_FD_96881 | JGI IMG/M metagenome (GOLD analysis project Ga0134126, IMG submission 96881) | Terrestrial soil microbial communities with excess Nitrogen fertilizer from Kellogg Biological Station, Michigan, USA - KB3-175-2 | ecosystem: Environmental > Terrestrial > Soil > Unclassified ... | reverse complement strand
GTAAATGTCATCGGCCTCGCGGAATCCATGTCCGTGATGAGCGATCATGTCGGTCATTGCCTGCGCCGTGTCCATATGGCTGTCCTCCGCTTCCGTTGCAAAAACCACCCACTAGTCGATACCGCCAATCACCGGCGGCCGATGCGTAGGTGGGAATGGTGGTAGGAAGAATGCAGAACAGACAGGGTGGGTTCAAGCACAATTTTGTCACGCTTCTGGTGACTTGTGGTCACTCAAGAACGGAAGCGTGGGCCTCGACGGAATTCAGGCGTTCTCGCCGCGACGCGCGCTCGAGTCCCTGCGCAGGCGATCTATGCTCCGAAACAGCCATTCGCGAAACGTCTTGAGGGCCGGGTGCTTCGCGCTTCCGTGAGGGGCGACAAAATAATAGGCGTTTTTGGACAGGAATGAATAATCGAACGGCCTCACGAGACGCCCTTCCGACAAATACAGTCCCGCGAGGAAGTCATCACCCATGGCGACGCCCTGTCCGCGGACGGCGGCCTCCACGCAATCCGCTGTTTCACTGAAAACAGAGCCGGATCTGAAGTTGACATCGGCGGCTATGCCGCAAATCTGAATATATTCCTTCCATTCATCCTGCGATCGATCGTGTAATAGCACATGATGGCGCAGATCTTCCGGCGTGCGCAGCCGCGGTCCCTGGATGAAGTCCGGAGCGTAGACCGGAAATAGACTAGACCTGAACAGCAACTCCCCGTGTTCAAGCTGCAGTCCCGCTTCGGCATAGTGGATGGCACAATCTATCCGGGGATTGAGTGATGTATCGAAGCCCTTCTCGGCGAGGATTTCAACCAGAATATCCGGTACGAGTGCATGGAATTCCGCGAGTTTTGGGACCAAGCATAGACTGGCGAAATCCGGATCGACGGAGATGACCAGCCTGTCCGGGTTCTGACTGCCGCTCAGCTGCGCGATCGCGCGTTGAATGATGGAAAATCCCATGGCCACCGCAGCCCGCAGCGCTTCGCCGTCAGCGGTCAGTACGATCTTTCGGGGATGCCGCTCGAAGAGATCCCTTCCTAACTGCTGCTCCAATCTCTGGATGTGCCGGCTCACCGCTGCGTGGTTGATGTGCAGCTCAGCGCAGGCTTTCCTGATGCTTTGGTGCCGTGCCGCCGCTTCGAAGGCCCTCAGCGAGTTGAGTACGGGAAGGCGAAATTTCGACATAAACACCCCATTCCTTAGGGTAGACAAGGGTTCACTAACCCGACGAGCATCATACGCGAGAAGTTCCATCCGGCGCGAGAAGCATCCGGCGACGAATAGATCGGGACGCATGAAGCGCCGAGACACCCGCCCTGAAGAACCTCGCGGGGATTCCACTACAGATGTGTAAGGGGGCGCGGCAAATCGCTGATTTTCAAGGCCGGCACGAGGACATCGCTCGATGATCGGGTCCCCGCGAATCGGGCCGCAAACCAGCGGCATCTTCCTTGCGTGACTTTTCGTATGAACATTGAGTGCACAAAGACTCACGCTCGGCATATTGCGTTAGCTGCGCGAACGCATAGATTTGGACGCGCTTTCGCGAAAAGCACGGATCGGATCAAATTTGCAGCATCGAAGGAGATTGTCATGAACACGGAAAAAGTCATTGAGCTGGGCAAGGTCTCGGAGGAGACGCAGGGCGCTGGAGGTCTCGGCGAGAGCGTCGCGCAGCCGTACTTCGGAGAAGGCGGCTAAGCCAGAGTAGGCAAGGGCATGGTGCGCATCGGATGATGCGCACCATGCCATTTGCCAGTCGGCTGGCCCTCGAGCGAGGCAGGCACCATGTACTTTCTGTCGAAAGATTGCTTCGTGTGCAAGATAGGCTGCTACTGGATCATCCTCAGCGCGAGGCGCGACCGGTATCTGTGTGTGGCGCACGCGGACTTGGCGTCCATCGGTAATCATCTTCACGGTTGGCAGTATCAAAGCATCGTCACGCCGATGCCGCCCGCCGAAGGCGGTGCCAATTCGTTCATCGAGTCCCTAACCTCGAACGGTATCATTACCTGCGATTCTACAATGGGGAAAGCATTTGCGGAGCCTCGGTACCCTGCGCCTGAAAGACAAATGGAAACAGCGGAGCCGATCCGGCAAGGCAACGGTTCACTGCTCCGGATCGACCGATTCTTCCTGGCCTGTGCAATCGCAGATTGGCAATTACGGGCCGGCGCGCTTTACCGTACCTTGACAAGAGTCGAAAGGCGACGACTTCGAGCTGGGCCGGCTCCCACAGGCAATGATGAAGCACTTGCCTTGAGGCTCGTCGGCACATTCAAATCGCTTCGCCCTCTGTACCCACGCCCTTATCTGTGTTTATTCGACTCCTTGGCCTTGCTCGAATTCCTGGCGGCGTATCACTTCTTTCCGCACGTGGTGTTCGGCGTCGTTGCGGATCCGTTTCAAGCGCATTGCTGGCTTCAAGAAGGCACCACGGTATTCAATGACGACCTGGAACGCGTTGGCAGGTATAGGCCGATTTTAAGCGTATAGGCGGCGGGATCGTGTACCCCTACGTGGCCTTCTTGCACGACGCACGGGCGCTGAATGGTGACGATTTCGTTCCTTCTTTGATGGATCAATTCCGTCATACTCATCCGCTTTGGAAATCACTGGACGGTGGGAAGGGGCTTTCCATATTTCACTCGCCGCCGGGGCGTTCCGTCGAGGCATATGAGTTGCCCAGAGGGAATGGGGTCATATTCGGCACATTATTTCCCAAGGACCTGGAGATATCCCCTCGCAATTGGAGTCTCGTAATCGATGATGCACTCGCGGGAGAATTCGTGCGCACCCGCGGCCGCCACCTGGTGAATCATTACTGGGGAGCATACATCGCACTCCTCAACGACCATGGTGCCGCCCATTATGTCCTGCGCGATTGCTCGGGAAAAATCCCTTGCTACGCGATTACCCATGGCGCGATCACCATCGTCGCTTCCAACATCGAGGACCTGTCCGGCCTCGCGCTGCCGAGATTCTCGATCAACGCCCGCTACCTCGCGGGATTCATCTACGACGCCGAGTTGTCGCAAAGCGAGTGCGGCTTGAACGAAGTCAAAGAAGTATTGGCAGGAGAATGCTTGGAATTGAATGGGACACAGGCGCGGCAATTTCCGCTGTGGGATCCGCGATCGATATGCAGAGAGCCCGCCATAGAGGACTTTCCAGACGCGTGCGGCCAAGTCAGGCAAGTCACGCAGGCGTGCGTCGACTTCTGGGCATCGAAATACGATCGCATCGTCCATCGGCTATCCGGCGGCCTCGACTCGTCAGTGATTTTGGGCTGTCTAGCGCGCTCTGCGTATCGACCTCTAATGACTTGCCTGCATCTGGAGTCGGGAGGTGCGGACGACAATGAGCGAGAATTCGCGCAGCTTGCAGCTACGGACGCGGGCGTGGAGCTCGTGGTTCAACCCGGCTATTCACAAGGGGCGACATATGACGACCGGGTTTTTCGTCTTCCCAGGGCACCGAAACCCAGTGTGGCCAATCTGGGTATTACCCTGGAATTGGATCTGCGGAATCTCGTTCCTGCACAGGCCAAAGCGGAAGCGATTTGGGATGGCGAGGGCGGCGACCATATTTTCTTTGCACCCCGCACACCGTTTGGCGCCGTGGATTATGCATTCCGCCACGGGATGGCCGGCGACTTTTCCCGGTGCCTTCGCGACGCGGTACGCCGATCGAAACTTTCTTATTGGGCGGTGCTCGAGAGATCGATTCGACTTGGGTTGCTTGGAGGTCAGTGGCACCCCAAGGACGAACAAGCGAGGGACGCCGTGTTTCTAAGCCCTGGAATCGTGCCCGCCGACATCGCCGAGTATGTCTGGCAACCATGGCTCGCGGACACTTCAGACCTTCCACCCGGGAAGCGATGGCAGATCTGCCTTCTCGCCCATCTGCTTCATAGGCATCGCCCCGTTCCCGAGCTACAGTACGCCAGCGAGCATCACCCGCTGTTCTCTCAACCGTTGGTCGAGCTATGTCTGCGCATTCCGCTGTATACCTTGCTTCGCGGTGGAATCAATCGCGCGCTGGAACGCGCTTCGTTCAGAGATTGCGTGCCGGAGAAAATCATTCGGCGCGAAAACAAGGGCGGGGTCGCCATAGCCCTCATGAGCAAAATGCGAGAGGGCCTGCCCTATCTGCGCGATCTGGTGCTCGATGGCGTTCTGGTGCAGGAGCGGATCATAGAAAGGTCCGCTTTGGAGCCCTATCTGGCCGGGAATCGACCGATACACCCGCAGACATTTTGGCCTTTTATGTCCTGCATCGCCGCAGAAGTGTGGGCCAGAAAATGGGCGATGACGGCATGGCGAATCTAGATAGGTCGTCCATATCACGACGACATTAACCAATGCGCCTACTTCTCTTCTACGATGATGTTCCCGGCGGGATCTCTTTTCAAATCCAGATATTTGTCGAACCAAGAGAAAATGTTTTCCCACATATTCCGGATGTTGGCCGGGCTCGAGGGCGAATGCCCTTCGCCTCGGTATATGAGCAGCCGCGCATCCTTCTTTTGCATAAAAAGTGATGAGAAGAATGCCATGTAGCTGGTGTCGTCAAACTCATCCATGTCGGAATGGATCAGCAGAACCGGGGCAGACACGCTATCGGAGCGCCACAGTGGACTATTCTGGATGTATCGCACCGGAGATTTCCATGGGGTGCCTCCCATGCTGAAATCGCTTCCGGCCGGAGTGAGATACCTTTCAGCGTCGCCGTCACTGGGCATTTCCGTCGGCGCGAACTGTTGCGACCAGCTCATTTGAAAAAAATCTTCGGCTGGATCGGACCAACCATTGAGAGACACGACAGCCTTATATCGCGGACTCTGCGTGGCCATCCATAGAGAGGCGAACCCACCCTGACTGAACCCAATAAGGCCCACTCGGGCCGGATCTGCGTAACCGGCGGCGATAAGGGCATCTACGCCGCGATCTACCACGGCGGAAAGAGCGGCCTGGGGACCATCCGGGGTCCGGCTGATTCCCCCTCCGGTGTCCGGTCGAAAGACAAGGAAGCCGCGGGCAGCCAGGAGGTGTTCGCTGTACGCGGTGGAGACGCCGGCGGCCATGGCAAATCGGGCGCGTTGTTCCGGCGCGGCGCAACCTCCCGCTCGATCAGGATACACATCGACGATCAACGGGTATTTGCGGCCGGGCTTGTAGCCGGGAGGGAGCATCAAGCACCCCGAGAGCTGCGGGCGTGCAGAACCTTCGGCATTGGAGTACTTGAAGTCGCTCCACCGTGTTTCGAAGACAGAATCGAGGAACGGATTTAATTCGCCCAGCATCCGGGATTTGCCGTCGGGATGAATGAGCGCCAATCGTGCCCCCTTGCGGACACCAATTCGCGATAGCGCCGTGACGGATTTCGACACCGCCAATATCAGAGTCTCGGGTGGGGTATCGAGGAGTTTCAAGGTAGGTGTACCCCCTTTGATACCTATCTGCGCGAGCCTTCCCGGCACGCCGGCGATGGGAATGAATCCCTTGCCTCCACTCGTCTTTGGTTGAAATACGGATCGATTTGCCGAAGCATCGAGGCGTTGCGAGAACTCAGGGAAAATGCGCGTTGGGTGTCCTGACGCAACCAATTCCCACGCCTGTCCGTCGACTGCAACGGCGACTCTCGACTCTTCGGCGAAGAGAGGAATCGGCGATACCCTCTGCATGCCCGGCGTCAGGTCACGCGGCTCTGAATTCGATGTCAGTAAATACCAATGTGCCGGAAGCGTGGCCACGGCCACTCGCGGGTCCACTACTCCATTGATTTCGTCGTCTTCAAACGCCAGGGAGCCGGGCTGACCGGGAGTAGAGTGGGCGAAGACGGCGAGCGCATCATGTAACCATACCGCTCGTTCCGGCCATTGCGCCCCGCCACGTGCTCGTTGCGACTCCAGTCTGAGCCCGGGGTGGGGAAGGACTTTGGCGGCGGAACGCTCTGGATCGGCTATCCAGAAGTCTCCGTTTCGCAGCCCCGTTCCGGCGTGCCACGCAAAAAAGGCCAATTCCTTGCCCGAGGGGTTCCATTCCATGCTGTCCGGCAGCACATCCAGGTCCGATGCAATGTCTCGCTCGCTGCGGTCGCCGGTCAACGAGAATACAGTCAGGACAGATCGGGCAAAGGTCCAATCGACGCGAGGGTGTTCCAAGCTTGCTTGAGGCAACTTCGACTGCCGGACCGCGGCCAACCACCGGCCGTCGGGAGACGGACGGAGGGCGGAGAACTGACCGGACGCTAATTGCTGAATATGCCCGGATTCCACATCGAGCACGGCCAGCCGGCCCGCAGGCGACTGAGCAATGTCGGTCGCGGAACTATCATACTGATCGACCGAAGCCTCCTTACCCCGCCAGGATTTTTCCCAGCTGTGTATGAGGCGGGATCCGATAGCCCGCCGGAACGTGAGTTGCCACGGTCCCTCTCCGTCGGGATACGCCGCGATGGCGAGATGGCGATTGTCCAGCCATGCCCAGTCGGGGTTCGGCACTAGAGGAGGAAATCGGGGAGAGAGCGGAAACTCCGTCAGTTTCTGCCGCTGAAAGTCGAACACGTCCACTCTGACCTTGCCGTCGCGAGTGGCCAACAGCGTGAGGAAGCGACCGTCATTTGAAAAATCGCCAAGCAAGTAGGTGGTGCGTTCCTGGGGTTGAAATAGCTTCCTGGGCGCGCCGGACTCGGATGCCACGGTGAGAATTTCGTAGTCGCTGCCTTGCCACGTGCCCGTGGTCCCTGCGCCGTATTCCCCGAGAGTGTCATACGGAGGAGACTGCTCCCACACGAAGGTGTCGCTTCCTGGTCGTGCGACCGCTTTTCCCACACTCGATAACCTCAACAAGTCGTCGACCGTCAGCGGTCTTCCCAAGCTCACGGCAGCATTTGCCCGTGGCAGGAACACCATCATCGCGAGCAGCACCAGGGCGATGCTGCTCAACACACGCACGCCGCCGACGCGCAGTGCCGCGATCCGTGCGGAAGTACGCATTACCAACGTTTCTGCAGGCGGAGCGAAAAATATCTGCCCATGGCGTTCGCGTTTACGCCGTCGTAGGTGATTGGATAGCCACCAGAGTTCGTAACGTAGGGGGGAGCCCTGTCGGTCAGGTTGATTACGCTCAATGAGACCGAAACGCCGGCCAAGGGTTTGGCCGCCGCTCCGAACGCATAACTTGCAACCGCATCGGCTGTGGTCCAAGACGAAACATGGCCATTCGGCGTGATGTTACTGTCGGTGTAAGCATTGGTGAAATTGACATACAGGCCGCCGCTCAACGCCCCATGGTTAAGTAGCGCGCGGGCGCGAAACCTCAAATCGGTGGGGTTGTATGTGGTGTTCAAGAACGACGTGACAGGAGCGGTGGTCGTAAATTGATTGTCATATGTGAAGATGTAGGTGCCGTCGATGCCCGTGTCGATTCCAGTGCCGAGGAGCGTCGTCTTATATCCGACCCCGAAGTCCAGCCCTCTGGTCTTCACGGTTGATAGGTTCAGGTAGCGGGTGTCGTAGATGGCTCCGATCGTCGTCGGGTCAATGTGAAAGGGATTAATATAGGTAGGCATAGATATCAATTGTTCGATGAGCGACAAAGGAGGGTTTCGCTGCACAATCTGGGGCCCGAAAATAGCCTCGTCGACGAATGCGTTGCACCCGCAGATGCTCCCGCCGGCCGCGATGATTTCATTGCTGAATACAATGTCGTAGTACGTCAGCTTCGAGGTGAATCCGGGTACTTGCAGCGGCTTGAAATCCAGCCCGACTGTCCAGACTTTCGCTTTCTCCGGCTTTAAGGCCGGATTGCCGCCCGATATGCCCAGGGTGTTGGGCGTTCCGCCCGGTGCTGGATTGAAGGAATACCCGGGAAGGGGCAACACCACCGAGGGAATGGGATTCAATTGGCTGAGGACGGGCGCTACGAAGGATGTGCCATAGGTGCCCCGAATCGCCAACCCGGGCAAAGGCTTGGAAAGCACTCCAATTTGCGGGTTCTGGGTGGAACCGAAATCGCTGTAGTGCTCGCCTCGATCGGCCAATGTCACCTCGAGCGCCGGATCGCCGCGACTAGCTCGAGTCGGACCGACGACAGGAATATGCAGCTCGACATATCCGGCGTCCACGCTGCGGCTCGGGTAGAAGATATTGTTCCTCACAGGGAAGAGATAGGTATTGCCGAACGATTCCTCACGGTATTGAACACCGACCGCGTACCGAGCGGACCCCGAGGGAAGATCGAAAAGCAATCCGTCCAGATTGGCGTCCAACGATGTAATGGCAGACTTCGTCTTCAACACAAATTGCAACGGCGACGCAGAAGGTGTTTTAAACTGTTGCTGGCTCGTGTCGTTCTCCGAATAGGTCGCTGTTATCGCAAGCTCACTTTGCCGCGGTAGCTTGAGGTTGCCTCCGAGCGACGCACTGTAGCTGTCGATTTTCGAGGGCTCCGACGTTGGGGTGAAGCCGGAGGCAAGATCGCCGGATGTGAATACGAAATTCGTCGATCGATGCGAGTAGGTGGCGTCACCATGCAAGTCGAAGTCTGGCCCAATTTCTTGGTCGATGTTTGCGAACGCGGCGTGCTCTACTTGATTGGGCAGCAGATTGAACGGCAAGGGCACGGACTTCAGATAGTCGCGACTTACCGCCGACAGAGGAGTCTGATCGAAGTACTGATAGCTCAGCACAGCCGATCCGCTATTCCAGTCTTCTCCTACGGTTTGTGCAGCCTGAACGTTATGCATCGAACCCGTGCCGACGGAGCCGAACTGCGCACGACTTTCCGAGCCGTCGAATTTGCTGCGCAATATGATGTTGACTACACCGCCGACGGCATCGGACCCGTAGATGGCGGACGCCCCGTCGGTGACTATGTCAATACGGTCGACGGCCGCCAAGGGAATCATCGAGATATCGACGAAGCTTCCGTCGCTATTGCCGGGTGCGACTCGATGGCCGTTGATCAGAACCAGCGTCGCGCCGGGGCCCAGTCCCCGTAGATTCGGCGCGGCGCCGTTCACGGAGTTAGCCGTTTGTGTGCGCCCCCCAATCGAACCGATGGTATTTTCCGACGCACCGCCGAAATTCTGCGGCAATGACTGCAGGAACTGCTGAATCGTATTCACTCCAGCGGCATCGATGTCAGCCCGGGTGAAGACCAGCACCGGGGACGGCGAGTCTTTGGTGCCGCGAATGTGGGTGCCCGTTACCGTAATTTCGTCAAGGTCATTCTTGTTGCGCGTTTTGGAATCGTTCGACGAAGAGTTTTCCGACTCACTCTCCGAGGTTGCGTCGGATGAAGACAGCGAGTGAGGGCCCATTTGCGATGCGGTGCCGTGCTGGTAGTGATGGTCGCGGGGCTCAGGGGCGCCGTGCGCAGCTCCGTTCTTCTTTTCCAGTATTCGAATGGTTTTTCTGTTGACATCGAGGGCACGGAGCTTCGTGCCGTGCAATAACAGCGACAGCGCCTCGCCGACCGTAAATTCTCCTTTGATCGCCGGCGACTGCAAGCCATCGACTATGGAAGGTTCGTAGGAAATATTGCGATTCGCCTGAACCGCAAATTCTCGGAGCACTTTGCCCAAGGGACCCGCGGCAAGGTCAAAGTGAACTTTTATATCCAAGCCGAGCGACGATGTGGCACCGGCCGCAGACGTCGAATCTGGCGCAACCATTGAACCGGCCGCGGTGGCCCCGCTGGCCGAAGACGGCGAAGCATTGAGTGAAAGCACGGCCGCGCAAATCGCGGACAAAATAACCCCTGCGCGTAAACACATTGATGAATCCCCGGCAGATCCCTTGATCTTGCGACGTTGTGAATGTTTGAGTTATGCGGGAGCGCGCTCTCGGCTCCCGAATACTCATGACGTAAGAGGAACGTCGGTGGGTATCATTCCAACGGAAACATTTTTATTTTACGGCAAGTCTGACTGTTTACCGGTGAGAATTATCGTCTTGCCGCGGGTGAAGACTCGCAGGCCGTAGGTGTTGGCCATGGATTGCGCAAAGCTGTAAGGATCGTTGATTTTGAATACGCCGCCAACGCGCAGATTTAGCGCAGCCGGATCTTCGATCGTCAACTTGTGGGTGCCGTAGCGATTGAACTCTGCCGCTGCCTCGCCCAAGGACGCGTTGTCGAAAATCAGCCGCCCTTGCCGCCAAGCCGTTACTCTCTCGATGGAAGGAGAGTCCAGCGTTTCGACCGTGCCGCCTGTAAATCGAAGTCTTTGTCCGGGATTCAGCAGCTTTACTCCATGCACGCCGGCGCTCGGCGGCGCGTCCGGCCATGCAATGGGCTCGATCGCCACGTGGCCCTCCAGCAGCGTGACCGCAAATGCCGATCCGGCAGGCTCCTCGCGGCGCACCTCGAAGGAAGTTCCCAAAGCGATGATCTTCCGGTCGCCGGCGACGACGACGAAGGGCCGCGAGCGATCCTTGGCCACGTTGAATAGCGCCTCGCCCTTCGCCAAGAACACCTTGCGCGCACCCTCGTTGTATTGAATGACCACCCGGCTATTGGCGTTGAGGGTTACCTGGCTGCCGTCGCTGAGGTCCACTATTCTCTGCTCCGCTGGTCCGGTGCCCAGCGTGTCATTACGCAGAAAATAGACTGCCCACGCGAACCCCAGACACAACATGACCATGCCGGCGAGCGCCGCGCCGGTTGTTCGCCTGCGCTTTCGGCTGGACCCGGACCGGGACGTCCACTCGCATAGGTGCCTTGGAACGTTGCCGCTGCGTTGCCAATGGTCGGTGGCCAACTCGAAGGCGGCGGCGTGCCTCGAATCCTCTGCTATCCATCGCCTTACTCTGGCTTCCAGATCGACATTGCGGTCCGGGCCGTGCAATTCCATGACCCACACGGAGGCCTCTGCGCGAATGCGCGCAGGCGCAATTTTATTCAGCCGTGCGATTCGAGCTTCCATCTTCTTCCGTATCGCCGTGCTCCATGATGGTCAAGAGGGCCCGTGCTATATGCCGTTTGATCGTAATGTGCGATATGTCCATCTGATCGGCTATTTCCGCATAGCTGTAGCCGGCGCGGTGCGCAAAATATATCTCACGTGTACGTAGACTCACAGCATCCAGTACGGCCTGGATGTGATTCAAGCGTTGCTGGGCTTCCACGGTGTCTTCGGGTGCGGCTTGAGGGGCGATCAAGGGGCTTTGGGCCTCGACGTCTTCGAGGGACACCTCTCGGTGGAGGTCCAAGCGGTCGCGCCGATGTTGATCGATGGACAAGTTATGCGCGGCATGTCGCACGAAGGCTTCCTCGTTCGCCACAGGGACGTTGCGGCCGTACACATGAAGTCGCAGCATGGCCTCCTGGATCAAATCCTCGGCGTCCTCGTGGGACCGGCCCTTGCGGCGCAGGAACTTCAGCAGGCGTGAAAAATAGGCGGGGCGCGATGCCATCAGCATATTCCGCGAGCCACCAAGACATCGCAATTCTTCAAGGGCGAACGTGCGGCATCTGATGTCCCCTCCTCGTCTTCTCGACTATCTCTTCTCGATTTACGGCGACGTCGCGCGGCGCGTTCACACCGATCCGGACTCGGCCGCCCTTGACGTCCAGAACGGTAACTGTGACGTTGTCTCCAATCACCAAGGATTCGGCAACCCGGCGGGTCAGAATCAGCATGTTCCCGGCCTCCGTGCGAGATCTACATCCATTGCCCCAATTTAAACATTATAGTGTTGAAACATTATTGTGTTCAAGAATCGAAATTGATGGTATGCGCAGGTTTGCCGTGTTGCGGATTCGGACGAAATCGTTCTCAGGACCGTGTTCGACATTATAATGTCTAGACTGCATCGGGTCGGCGGATCGACTCTTGTGCGTGCGCACAAGATCGGTACTTCGAAGCCTTGGTGAAGAAGTTCGGGAACGCCGCAAACAGCGCAACCTGAGTCAGGAATCCCTGGCGCTTCAGGCGGGAGTCCATCCGAACGTGGTGGGGCGCATCGAACGAGGTATCTACAATCCCAGTGTCATGGTGCTTTACGCGATCGCCGTGAAGCTGAACACCTCCTTGCTGGAACTGTTCGCAGGAGCTGACAAGCGGCAATAGCCCAATCGCCCGTGCTACGTCGGCGGCGCTGCCGGCGATCCGCTCTGGTCTACGGTCATGGCGAAGAAACGCTGGGTATGCCCGGCGACGCTGTGCTGGAATTTCTGCGGGATTCGAGGTAATGGGAATGGACAGACGGGATTTCGGCAAGGCGCTCGTGGGCGCCGCGACGGGCGTGGGCGTGCTTGGTGTGGCGGCTCCAGCCGATGCCGCAGCGGCGGATGCTCCGTTTCGGGTCATGCCGGACCTCAAAGTGAGCCGAAACGATGAAATACGTACCGGCGGCGACTATTGGATCGTAGTTGGCCCCGATGGTCTCACCTCTCCCGCCAGCCTGAACTATTTTCGGCGCTTCAATTGCCGTTATCTATCGGCAAAGGGCCCGGGCGGTGCTGCATCTGCCGAGATGGCGCAATATCCCAGGTACGGCGAGTTCCTGGATGCCGATGGTCCGTGGGATTTCGATCGGCTCGAGAGCATGCAGGAGAACTGCCAACGGGCCGACATGACCCTCGAAGGCGTCCGGATGGACTCGGTCTACATCGTGATGAAACCGGGACCGGAGCGCGAACGTTATCTCGACGTCATCCGCGAGAATATCCGCAAGGCCGGCAACGCGGGGATCAAGCTGGTCAGTTATCACTGGACCATGATCCCCATGCGCCGGAATGTTCGGACCGCGGGTCGTGGCGGATCGAGCTATACCGGCTTCAAGCTCGAACCCGACTACCGGAACTTGCCGCCGACCACGGCCGCGGGCCGGGTCTCGCTGGAGGATTATTGGTCGCGTATCGATTATTTTCTGAAGAATGTCGTACCCGCGGCGCGCGCAGCCCATGTGCAGCTCGCCTGTCATCCGTATGATCCGGGCGGCCTGCCCCTGGGCTATCAAGGAGTCGACAATTATGACGCCGTCGATTTTGCCGCGGCGATGAAGAAGTACGAGTTGATGTATGACGACGTCCACAATGGCTTTACCTATGATTGCGCCGTTGCCGCCGAGTCCATGCCCGACCCGAATTCGCAGCTGCCGCTACTTCGCTATCTTTCGGAGCGCGGCAAGATCGCGCAAGTTCACTTTCGCAATATCCGCGGCCACCAGAACGATTTTCTCGAGACCTATGTCGACGAAGGCGACGTAAACATGCTGAATTGCATCCGGGTGCTGCGTGACACCCATTGGAAGGGATCGTTGCTGCCGGATCACGTGCCAAATTCAAATGACCCGGATGATCCGCACAAGCTGCAGTCCTTTGCATTTGCGTTCGGATATATCGAGGGTCTGCTTCGCGCAGCCAAGGAAGAGGCAGTCAGAGCCACGATGCCGCGGCCCGGCGTGTAGGGCCGGACGATGGAGTCGATGCTTGCCCTGCTGCAAAGCCCTTCCGCCTGGCTCGCCCTGGTCACCCTGGTGGCAATGGAGGTGGTACTCGGCATCGACAACCTCATCTTCATCTCGATCCTCACCAACAAGCTGCCCGAATCGGTACGCGAAAAGGCGCGCCGCCTCGGCATCGGCCTGGCCTTGGTGATGCGCCTGGGCCTGTTGGCCATGACGTCGTTCATCGTCCAGCTGACCACGCCCTTGTTCACCCTGTTGGGACGTGACATTTCCTGGCGTGGTCTGATCCTGATCGCCGGCGGCACGTTCCTGGTCTGGAAGGCGACCCGCGAAATCCACCATGACGTCACCCCGGGCGCCGGCGAACAGGCCGAAGACGGAAAGCCATCGGCGGTCACCGGTTTCAGCGCGGCGATCGGCCAGATCGTGGTGCTCGACCTGGTGTTCTCGATCGACAGCATCGTCACGGCGGTGGGCATGACCGAACATGTCCCCATCATGTTCGTAGCGGTGATAGTGGCGGTCATGGCGATGCTGTTCGCGGCGCGGCCGCTGACCAATTTCATCAACCGCAATCCATCGATCGTGATGCTGGCTCTGGCCTTTCTGATCATGATCGGGGTGACCTTGGTCGCCGAGGGTCTCGGCAACCATGTGCCCAAGGGCTACATCTATGCGGCAATGGTATTCTCGGCGGCGGTTGAAGGCCTCAATATGCTTTCACGCCGCAGGCGTGGCGCCTAGCGCTTCTGCGCGGCGGCTCAATCCTCGGCCTTGCCGCCACGGCGTCCTACAAACGCAAAATGTGCGGGCCCACCGCCCCGACAGCCGAGGTTCCGGTCAATGCCAGGGTAACGCGCAGCTCGTTGCGCAGGATCTCGATGGCCTTGGTCACCCCCGTTTCGCCCGCGGCGGCCAGCGCGTACAGGAACGACCTGCCGATCAGCGTGCCGCGGGCGCCCAACGCCAGCGCCTTTGCGATGTCCTGGCCGGAGCGGATGCCGCCGTCGAACATCACCTCACAGCGGCCGTCGATGTCGGCGGCAATTTCCGGCAACACCGAGATCGAGGAGGGAGCACCGTCGAGTTGCCGGCCGCCATGATTCGAGACCACGATGGCATCCGCGCCGGCGGCCACGCCAAAACGGGCATCCTCGGCATCGAGTACGCCTTTCAGGATCAGCTTGCCCGGCCACCGGCTTCTGACCCATTCCACGTCGCGCCAGTTCGCGGACGGGTCGAACTGATTCGCGGTCCACTGCGACAGCGTCAGCAGCCCGTTCGAGTCGGAAAGGCGCCCGACCAGATTGCCGAAGGTGCGCCGCTTGCCGAACAGCACGCGCATCGCCCAGGACGGCTTGGTGGCCACGTCCCAGGCATTGCGCAAAGTCAGCCGCGGTGGAATGGTGAGGCCGTTGCGCGGATCGCGGCGGCGCTCGCCCAGCACCTGCAGATCGAGGGTGAGCATGAGGGCGGAACAGCGCGCGGCGGCCGCGCGGTCGATCAGCTCTTGATTGAAGCTGCGGTCCTTCATCAGGTATTGCTGAAACCAGAACGGCTGCCCGGTCGCCGCGCGAACGTCTTCGATGGAGCAGATCGACATGGTGCTCATGCAGTACGGAATGCCGCAGGCTGCGGCAGCCTTGGCCGCCAGAATCTCGCCGTCGGCATGAAATAATCCCGCAAGCCCCGTGGGCCCAATGGCGAGAGGCATCGAGGCAGGCGTGCCCACGAGCGTGGTTGCAAGGGATACGTTCGAAACATCGACCATGACACGCTGGCGAAAGCTCATGGCATCGAGATCCGCGGCATTGCGCGACAGCGTGCGCTCGTCGTAGGCGCCGCCGGCGGCATAGTCGAACAGGGCTCTCGGCACGCGCTTCTTCGCGAGTTTGCGCAAATCGTCGATGCTGAGAATCATGGTCATTGCACGGGGTACTCCGGGGTCGATGGGCTAACCAACCTTGGATGTTGCAGCACGATCGCCCACGGGCGCAACATCGTTGCCCAAAGTCAAACGAGTACTCCGATGCGGCTTCCGCGCACTGTTATTGCCCTCGGGCTGGTCAGCATGTTCAACGATCTGGCGTCCGAGATCGTCGTTCCGCTGATTCCCATCCTGCTGGCAACCGTGTTGGGCGCCGGCCCGCTGGCACTTGGCGTCGTCGAAGGAGTCGCCGACGCGGTCGCGGCCTTCCTCAAGCTGTGGTCCGGGCGGCGTTCGGATGCGCTTGGCGGGCGCCGCAAGGGTCTCACGCTCGCCGGCTATCTGATCTCCAATCTCGCGCGGCCGCTGCTGGGTCTGGCGGGAAGCTGGGGCGTCGTGCTGCTGCTGCGCAGCGTCGATCGCCTTGGGAAAGGTCTGCGCACAGCGCCGCGCGACGCGCTGATAGCGGATTCGACGTCGCCGGAGATTCGCGGTTACGCCTACGGATTCCAGCGCGCAATGGACAATGGCGGCGCGGTCGGCGGCAGCCTGTTCGCCGCAGCCGTGCTCGCCTGGTCCCACGTCGGACTGACGAACATGATCCTGCTTTCCGCCATCCCCGGTTTTGCCGCCATCCTATGTCTCGCTGCCGGGGTCAAGGAGCCGCCGGCGCCGGTACGGCGGCCTCCGCCGCCGCCACTCGGCTTCAGCATGCTGAGTGCGCCCATGCGCCGCTATTTGACGGTGCTCGGGCTGTTCACGCTGGCGCGCGCATCCGAAACATTCATCCTGTTGCTCGGGCATGATCGGGGAGCGTCGACCGTCGACTTGCTGCTGCTGTGGGCGGCGCTCAACTTCGCGAAGGCGCTCACCTCGCTGCTCGGCGGGCGCGTGGCGGATCGCGTTCCACGCGGTGCCGTGGTCGGCACGAGCTGGTCGGCGTACGCCGTGAGCTTCCTGCTGTTCGCCCTCGTACCGGGGTTGCCGGCGCTGTGGATGATCACTCTGGGCTACGGGCTGTTCGCCGGCTTCGGCGAGGGTGCGGAACGTGCCGTGATCAGCGACTTCGCGCCGGGCGCAGGGCGCGGCAGCGCGTTCGGCTGGTACAACCTCGTGCTCGGTGTGGTTGCGATTCCCGCCGGCTTGCTGTTCGGTGGTTTGTGGCACTATCTCGGCGCTCCAGCGGCATTCGTGTTCGCTGCCTCTTGCGCGGCTGCATCGGTACTGCTCCTGCGCACCTGGGCATGGCCTGCGCGCCTGGAAATGCCGCCGGTATCCGCGGTGCCGGAAGACTCCAATTGACTTGAGGCGGCTGCGCGTCGAATATCGGCGCAGGCGCAATGAACGACGATTCAACCGTATTCGTTTCGATGGGGGTGTGCGATGGCTGATCACAAGGCGCGTTGCTTTTGCGGCGCAGTCGAATTCACCGTGAGCGGTGACCCTGTCGCGATGGGCTATTGCCATTGCGATTCCTGCCGCCACTGGTCTGCGGGTCCGGTCAACGCGTTCAGTCTCTGGCAACCGGATGCCGTGACGGTAACCAGGGGTGCGAACAACATAGGCACCTACAGCAAGTCGCCGATGAGCTTCCGCAAATGGTGCAAGTCCTGTGGGGGACATTTGTTCGGCGAGCATCCGCCGCTGAAACTCACCGATGTCTACGCCGCGATGCTCCCGGGCCTGAATTTTCAGCCCTCGGTGCACGTGAACTATCAAGAGGCCGTGCTGAAGATCAAGGATGGCCTGCCGAAGCTGAAGGATTTCCCGAAGGAGATGGGTGGTTCGGGCATCGCGGTGCCGGAGTAGACACCGGAAATATCCGGAACATCCCGGCGTCGCGGGCTCATCGATTCGCCATCGATCCCGCGGCCGGGCCCTCCATCTGCATGCGAATCAGCGGCAGGCGCTGCGGATGCATCTTTTGGACGTAGGCGATGAATTTCTCGCGGATGTCGCAGCGTAAATCCCAGGATTTGGAGGAATCCGCCGACGTCGCCAATATGCGCAATTGCATGGTCTTGTCGTTGGCGTCGCTGACCTGCAGATTCCAAAAACGTTTGTCCCACAACGGATGACTTTCGATGATTTGCTTCAACGCTTCCCGCCCCTCATCAACCGGAAAGGCATAGTCCACCCATACGAAAACGGACCCCAACAGGCCGGACGACGTGCGGGTCCAATTCTGAAAGGGCTTCTCGATAAAATAGCTCAATGGCAAAATCAAGCGGCGATCGTCCCAGATATGCACGACCACGTAGCTGAGCGTGATTTCTTCAACGCGGCCCCATTCGCCTTCGACGATGACCACGTCATCCTGGCGCATGGGCTGCGCCAACGCGATTTGAAATCCCGCGAATAAGTTCGCGAGCGTTTTTTGCGCCGCGATGCCGGCAATGATGCCGACGATCCCCGCCGACGCCAGCAGGCTGGTGCCGATGTTCCGCACCTCCTGGAAAAGCATCAGCAAGGACGCCGCCGCCAGCACGGCAATGGCGACGTGAATCATTCTCGAGATCACTTGAACCTGGGTGTAAACCTTGCGCGCCCGCAGATTGTCCGCCGCCGTGATGTCGAATCTCGAGAGCACAGCCCTGCCGCCGACGTTGACCGCGTGAAATAGCAGGGTCGCCAGGGCGACGATCAGCAGGATGCTGGTGCCCTTGGCGATCGCGCCCTCATAGGTCGCCGGCAGGTTCAGGATGGGCAAGGCAAAGATGATGCCGAAAACCGGCACCATGACGCGCAGGCTTTGACCAAGCAGGGATACCATCAAGTCGTCCAGTTTGCCGGCTGTTTTGGCGGCCCATGCGGTCAGGCGCGCCTCCGCCACCCGCGTGAATCGAAACAGGCACCAGAACAGCACCGCATACACACTGAGGTTGAATAACGTGTCGGCCCCCTGCTTCACCAGACCCAGCGTTTCGTTCGAGGTAAGCTTCGTGAGCGCCACGATAACTGCGCAGTATATTCCGCAGACCCAAAACACCACGTACAGCGGCTTGCCAAGCGCCCCCAACGAATTGTGTTGGATCCGCCGGTTGTCCGTGGAGATGCCGGCGCGCCGCATTTTGTGGTTGACGATGGCGGCAGCCACCCCGTTGGCGGCAAGCGCCGCCAACAAGAAGCACAGCATGGCGCCCAAGTCCGCCCGGTCGACCGGGCCGATGACGGTCTGATTCGCGTGTGTGCCGAGCAGAGTCGCCACCCAGTGGCGCACCCATTCCGTCACGGTCAGGGTGGATTGGTCAAGGATTTGTCGTCCGGTCGCCGGGATCGCCACGTTCGATACCTCCATTGCGGGGTGCGGGATCCTCGTTGGAGCGTCCTCGCGAAACGATCGTTCCCCTCGATCCGAGGCCGCACGATCGACGCTGTCGCTAGGGTTGTCCCAAGGGCACGTACAGCGCGCTCGGGTGCGCGCTGTCGTGGTACAGCGTCGCGGTGACCGGACGCGCATCCTTCATGGACTGCCCGGACACGTCGCCGGCGGCGTTGTAGTTCTTCTGGAAATATATCGAGTTGATCGGCGAGATCGTCAGGCGCAGCCGGCTGCCCTTGCCGATCCGGCGCGACACGAACGTGAAGTGCTCGAAGTCATAGCGCAGCGGTGCATGAGTCGTGATCAGTTTCGGCTCACGCGGGCCTTCCCGATAACGGGCCCGCAACTGATCATTCGACAGTTCGATGCTGCTGCCGTCAGGACGAATCTCATAGACCGTCGCGGCGAAGTCCGTATCCGGCCGGTCGATGCCGATCCAGGCCGACAGCTTGAAAAAGCCGCTGACCTCGGTGTCTTTCTCGAACGGCGCCGTGTGATACACGAGCAGCTTGCCGCGTTGCGTGTAGATCATGCGCTGATCGGTCAGATCCTCGGGGTCCGCCGTCGCCTCATATGCGGCGAAGCCGAGATCATGCGGATCATACACATAGTGGTCCGGCTTGCCCTTCGCCGCTTCCGGTTTCAGGACGCCGGCCGTGAGAACATCGGACGCATTGCCGGTGGAATCCAGAAAGTACGCTCGCGATTCGGCGGTAACGGCTGCCAGCGTGTCCGCATAGCGCCACTGCTCGGCGCCCATCACATAGTAGGCCACGGGCTTGCGCAGGAAGGCCGGCTTCGGCCCGCCCTGCATGGTCCAGGCATACCACTCGAGATGCAGCTTGGGCAGGTCCACGAGGCTCGCCGGACCCAGCATCAAGCCGCGAACTTCCTCTTTCGGGGTGCGCGTTCCGGCATGGTCCCAGGGGCCGATGACCAGGTAGTGCCGGGCCCTGCCCTCCGCGGACGCGTTCTTCATGTACTCGCGATAATGCCGCAGGGCGCCCGGCTGATCGTCGTCGTAGCTGGCGGTGATGGTCAGGATGGGAATGGCCAGGCGTGCGTACTGCGCGGCGGTTGGATTGTAGAGATCCCAGTAGGCATCGGGATGCGGATGTTGTATCCAGCGCTGGAAAATGGGCGAGGGATTGCCGAGCAGCGTATCGAGGTCCTTGAAGGGCGCGCCCGATTCGAACCACCGGCGGTACATGGTGCTCCAGAAAACACCATCGCCGAAGATCTTGTCTTGAGAGGTATGGCCGCTGGTGAACGTGAGCCATTGCATGTCGTAGGGAGAGAAGATGTTATTGCTCATCGGAAAATCGACGCCTGCGTAGGGCGCGGCAACCGGCACGATGGTGGCAAGATGGGGAGGGAACTCCTTGGCCGTGGCCCATTGATCATAGCCCGCGTAGGAACCACCCCACATCGCGACTTTGCCGTTGCAATACGGTTGCCGCGCCAGCCACTCCACGACGTCGTAGCCGTCGTTGGCCTCCTGGAGGAGAGGTTCGAACTGCCCCTCGGAATTGCCCCGGCCGCGCACATCGATGCTGAGAAATGGATAACCGTGCGCCGCAAAATACACACCCCGGTCGTGATAGCTTTGCGCGATGTAGGGAGTGAGCGTGAAAATGCACGGCGCGGGCGTCTTCTGGTTTCGCGGCGTGTAGACGTTGGCGCTCAGGCGCACACCGTCGCGCAGCGGTATCTTCATATTCCAGTAGAACTCGACGTTGGCCGCGTCCGGAACCGCCGCCACCGCCTCGTTGGCGCTCGGCATCGGATCATGGGCGCCCGCCACCGCTGTGGTGATGGCGACGACGGCGACGGCACACAGTGCCTGGTTCAAGATTGCGCGCTTCATGCTCGAGGTTTCCCGGTGAATGCCAATTTATCACGCCGGACTCGGAGCCGGCCCCTCATTCACGGGTCCTTTTTGGCAGGTTTTTCCAGCTCCTCGAGCCTGTGCCTGATATCCACGTTCAGGGGGTCCTTCTGGAGAGCCTTCTGGTAGCTGTCTATTGCCGACGGGCCCTGTCCGATCTGGGCATAAGCCTCGCCCAGACCGGCATATGCGGAGGCCGAGTCCGGGTGCATTTGCACGTTCAGCCCGAGCAGGCGGATGGCCTCAGGCACATGGCCGTCGTCGATCAGCTCATCCGACCAGGAATCGATCATGCCCTCGTCGAGCGTGAAATCCGGGCTTTGTTCATGCATCGCTGCATAAATGTCGCCGGTGTGGCCGAAGCCTTGCCGGCCGATCTCGGCGCGGAAGGCATCGAAAGACGCCGGCCGGCCTTTGGCCTCGCGATAGCTCACCGCCATGAAGTGCCGTGGCACTCCGTTCTCGGCCGGCGTCTTTTTGAGGAGTGAGGCCGCCGCCGCATCGTGTTTCAGATAGGCATCCAGAAACCACAAAGTGTAACGCGCCACCCATCCATATCCGATGATGCCGTCCTCGCGCCCATAGTCGGCCTTCTCGTGGTCGGAGAAGTCCTTGTCGTAGAAATCCTTCCACAGATCCTCTTCGCGCTGAAACATGGAGCTGAACTCCTGATGAGTCAGCCCCAGCATGTGCACCGTGATGAGGTCGCCGTGGGTCCACGCATTCAGGACGTTCGCCGTCATGTCATGTACGCTTCCCAGGTAGCGGGCCTGGTATTCCAGCGTGACTTCGCCTTGCGCGAAGTACAGCAGAGGAATGGTCATGCGCTGCGGATGCACATCTCCCGCCTGCACCACCAAGTCGGGAAAGTAGCGCATGCTGCCATCGAGGGCGACCAAGGCCTTGATACGATTGTCGCGCGCCGCCGCAAATAAATTGGCAATGCCTCCCCAGCTGAATCCGGCCACGGCCACCTTCGTCATGTCCGCGTTCGGAAGCGACCGCGCATAGCCCAGGAGAAAGGAGATGTCGCGCGCCTGTGCGTCGATCCCGGCCAGGTCCTTGGTCATGTTGCGGGTCGCCGTACCCATGCTGGGGCTGGCGATCACGACATACCCGTGGCTTGCCAGGTACTCGCACAGATCCGCATTCTCCCAGGACACGGACGAGAAACTGGGCGCGTACACGACCACGGGAAAGCGCCCCGCCGCGGCCGGCGCATCGCGCACGGCCCGCAACGGCGTCGCGAGGGTTGGAGCCATGGAGACCCGCTCGTGTTTCACAATGGCCGGCGTCCGCGACTCGCCGAAGCGAGTCTCCGTCGCCTGTAGATTCAAGTAATCGTCCAGGGCCATGGGCTTGGCGTGGCTGCTCTCGGCCGGGTACCAAACCAAGGTCTGCAAAGGTCGAGCGCGTTCACCCGGATAAGGCTTGCCAAGCGCGTCCGTCGTATGCCGGTAGACGCGGGAGTAATCGAATTGCTCCACGACTTTAAGGCCCACGGGCAGCGGCCCGGCGCTCTCGGTGAAACGGAACGGCGGGCCGTTCGCTGCCCATGCCGAAGGCGTGGCGGCCAAAATCGTCGTCGCCAGCAACAGCGCACGAGCCCTCATTATTATTCCGACCCTCGCCGATATATTGACGATATTGTACTCAATCTAGGTCTGCCCGGTTCAGCTCTGCCAGCTGAAGCGCAGGCGCCAAGCCTCGATGCGCACGCGCAGGTGGCGGTACTTCGCGAGATAGTGGTACCCGGCGATGGTGGCGCCAAAACCCGAGAGGGCCCCGACGCCCAGCGCCCAGCGCGGCCCGAACGCATCGGCCACCCAGCCGACGATGGGTGCGCCGATGGGTGTACCGCCCAATGCAATGGCCAGAAGGATGGCCATCACGCGCCCCCGCATGTCGGGCTCGGTCGCCAGCTGCACGAAGCTGTTGGTCGACGTGCTGAAGGTTTGAGCAGAGACGCCGACGATCACCAGAATGACGCCGAACAGCGCGCCGTTGGGCATGACCGCGGCCAGCGCGAGGCTGAGCCCAAAGATGGCCGCGCTGACGAACAACAGCGTGATACGGGGTCTCGCCCGCCTCGCGGCCAGCAGCGCGCCGGCGACGGACCCAAACGCCAGTATCGACGTCAACATTCCATATTGGCCGGCTCCGGCGTGAAAGACGGTGACCGACATGGTCGAGATGAATATAGCGAAGTTGAAGCCGAACGTGCCGATCAAGAACAGCATGAGCAGAACGACTTTCAGGTCGGGGCGTTTCCAGACATAGCGAATGCCGTCCGCGAGGCTTCCCCGGTTTCCGACAGCCCTGCTGCCGCGATGAAGTTCCTCGACGCGAAGCAGGGTCAGCGAGCCGATGACGGCGGCAAACGAAGCCGCGTTGATGAGGAATACCCACCCCGTGCCGACGCCGGCAATGAGGATGCCGGCGATGGCCGGACCGATCATCCGCGCCGCATTGAACGAGGTGGAATTCAGCGCCACGGCGTTCGACAGGTCCGCTTCGACGACCAGGTCGGAGACGAAAGTCTGGCGCGCCGGCGCATCGAATGCGGAGACGCAGCCCAGCAGAAACGCAAACAGGTACACATGCCACAACTGCACCAGCCCGGCGACGGTGAGTAGCCCTAAGCCCAGCGCGAGTGCGCCCATGGCCCCCTGGGTGGCGATCAACAGCTTGCGCCGGTCGAAATAATCGGCCGCCCAGCCGGTCAAGGGCAGCAAGAGAATCTGCGGCCCGAACTGCAGCCCCATGACCACGCCGACGGCGGTCGCATTGTTGTGGGTCAGTTCGGTGAGCACCAACCAGTCCTGGGCGGTGCGCTGCATCCACGTTCCGACGTTGGACACCAGCGAGCCGCCGGCCCAGAGCCGGTAGTTGAAGCACTCGAGCGAACGAAAGGTACCTTGCCAGGGGCCGCTCATGGCTCTCGAGTCCGCCCGGCGGGCGGGGTCACGAATCCACCAGGCGCTTGATGATCCCGCCGGCCGCGAACAGGGTTTCCCGTTCCGGTTCCCCGAGCTGCGAGAAGGCGTGCGCCAGCCAGGTCCGCCTTGCGTCCTTGGCACTACTGCGCACAGCCTCGCCGGGAGCGGTCAGCCCGATATGCACCTGGCGGCCGTCGGTTGGATGCGGTTTGCGCTCGATGAAACCCATGGCCTCCAGAGCGGCCACGATGGTTCCCATGGATTGGGGCTTCATGCCCTCGGCCCGCGCCAGATTGGCGATGGTCGAGGGGCCCTCCCTGCCCAACCGCGCGAGGACCGCGGACTCGGTCCAGGAAAGATCATGCGTGGCGCTGGCGGCGCGGATGCGGCGCACCAGCAGGCCGATGGACTGGCCAAACTCGATGACGGCGGCGTCCATGTTCTTGCGCGGCATGCACGGCAGTGTGGCCCATGGCCGCCTATCTCGCAAGCTAAACTGGCAAGTTTAGCTTCTCATATCCCGCACCGCTCAGTGCGTGCCGACCACCAACACCGTGAATGTGCCCGGTAACGGTGCCGGGCGAGGATGGGGTTGTGCGGGGGTCGCAGCGGGCAGCATTCCGAAGTCGGCGCTCACCAGGTAGACCCTGCCGCTCGACGCATCGAGCGCCATGGTGCGCGCGCCGACCTTCGTCTCGACCGATTCCGCCACGCGGTAGCGATCGGGCGACTCCTGACGCACCACCGTCAATGTTCCATCGCCGTTCGAGCTGTAGACAAGGCCTCGCCGGGCATCGAACGCGGCGGCATCCGGCCCCTCGCCGATTTTGACCCTGGCAACCTGCCTGCCGGTTGCTGCGTCGGTAATCGCCATGACATTGTCGTCGCACACCGAGAACAGGCGGTGGTGCGCCTTGTCGATCGCAAGTCCGCTGGGGCTCGCGCATCCCGGCAACGGCCACGTCGCCTGAATGGTCAGTTTGCGGCTATCGATCACCACCATTTGCCCGGCGTCGCTTTCGATGTTGACGTAGATTCGACCCTCGGCATCATCGACCGCAAATTCCGGCTTGTCCGGCACCGGCAGGGTCGCGATCACCGACAAATTGTCGGCATCGAGCACGGTGACGTTCTTGCTGCGCCCGTTGAACGTGAACAGGTGGCGGGTCGAGGCATCGTACAGAATGGCATCGGGATTGTGCCCCGAAACCGCAGCTTCCTTGATCACCTTCAGCGTGTCGAGGTCGAACATGGTCACTGTGTCCGCCTTGCCGTTGCTGGTGTATCCGCGCCGCAGATTCTCAGCCAGCGCGATGCCGTGCACGCCCTTGGTGTCGGCGATGGTGCCGACGATCTTCCCCGACCCGGTGTCCACGACATCGACCCGCGTCCCACGGCTCAGGAACAAGCGGCGCGCCGCCGAGTCGAGCGTGAGATAGTCCCATCCCCCGTCCCCGCCGAGATTCCAACGCTGCAGCACTTTCAACCGAGCAGCAGCGGGTGCCGGCTCGGCGCTCATGCCGGCATAGGTTGCCATCAGCAATCCGGCTCCAACCGAACCCATGATCAGCGTGCGCAATTTGGGCATGGAAATCTCCCGACATATAAGGGTATCGCCGCCAAAGGTCGCACGCCGCCGCCGCCGCCATGTATACAAATTTGTACAGATGCTGCGCCGTGCACTCTCGCCCGGCAACGCAGTGGCGGCGGCGGGTTCAATCCCCTCCATTGGCATAGAGTTTCACGACTTCGTACAGGAATCGGCGGCCGTCCATCAGCGACTTCACCCGTATGCGCTCGTTCAGGCCGTGCGCATGGCTGCCCTCGGCATCGTGAAACATGCCCGATAGTCCATAGGTCGGCACGCCGGCCGCGTTCAGATAGGCGCCGTCGGTACCGCCGGTGGACATGGTCGGCACGATGGCGACGCCCGGCCAGATCTC
>Ga0134126_10002083_pt1 | contig 25446 bp, 35 predicted proteins | sample KB31752_FD_96881 | JGI IMG/M metagenome (GOLD analysis project Ga0134126, IMG submission 96881) | Terrestrial soil microbial communities with excess Nitrogen fertilizer from Kellogg Biological Station, Michigan, USA - KB3-175-2 | ecosystem: Environmental > Terrestrial > Soil > Unclassified ... | reverse complement strand
GTTCGCCTTCGCCATGATGCCGCCGCCGATCCTCGGCCTCGGTAACGGCAACGGCTACCAGATGTTCATCCAGGACCGTGGCAACCTCGGCTATGGCGCATTGCAGAACGCGGTGCAGTCGATGCAGGGTGCGGTTGCACAGACCCCGGGCATGGCCTTCCCGATCACCAGCTATCAGGCCAACGTGCCGCAGCTGGATGCCGAGGTGGACCGTGTCAAGGCGAAGGCCCAGGGCGTACAGCTGACCGAGTTGTTCGACACGCTGCAGACCTACCTGGGTTCGGCCTACGTCAACGACTTCAACCAGTTCGGACGTACCTGGCAGGTGATCGCACAGGCCGATGGCCAGTTCCGTGACAGCGTCGAGGACATCGGCAAGCTGCGGACCCGCAACGACCGTGGCGAGATGGTGCCGATCGGCTCGATGGTCACCGTCAAGGAAACCTACGGTCCGGACCCCGTGCTGCGCTTCAACGGCTACCCCGCCGCTGACCTGGCCGGTGAAGCCGACCCGCGTGTGCTGTCCTCGGCCGAAGCGATGAACAACCTCACCGCCATCGCCGCCAAGGTGCTGCCGGTGGGCATGGCTACCGAATGGACCGACCTGAGCTACCAGCAGGCGACCCAGGGCAAGGCGGCCTTCATCGTGTTCCCGGTGGCGATCATGCTGGCCTTCCTGGTGCTGGCCGCGCTGTACGAAAGCTGGTCGCTGCCGCTGGCGGTGATCCTGATCGTGCCGATGACCCTGCTGTCCGCGCTGTTCGGCGTGTGGATGACCGGCGGCGACAACAACGTGTTCGTGCAGGTCGGCCTGGTGGTGCTGATGGGCCTGGCGTGCAAGAACGCGATCCTGATCGTCGAGTTCGCCAGAGAGCTGGAGATGGGCGGCAAGGGCATCGTCGAAGCGGCACTGGAAGCCTGCCGCCTGCGTCTGCGCCCGATCGTGATGACCTCCATCGCCTTCATCGCCGGCACCGTGCCGCTGGTGCTGTCGCATGGCGCTGGCGCCGAAGTGCGCTCGGTGACCGGCATCACCGTGTTCGCCGGCATGCTGGGCGTGACCCTGTTCGGCCTGTTCCTGACCCCGGTGTTCTACGTGGCACTGCGCAAGTTCGTCACCCGCAACGGTGGCGGCCAGCTGGTGCAGCACGGCGAGCCGACCATCCATCACTGACATGGAAAACAGCGGCGCCGGCAACCACCGGCGCCCGCTTCCCCCTACCAAGGCAATGAATCCATGAACACCCATCAGAACAAGATCGCGCTGGTCACCGGCGCAACCCGCGGCATCGGCCTGGAAACCGTGCGCCAGCTGGCACAGGCCGGCGTGCACACGCTGCTGGCCGGGCGCAAGCGCGAAACCGCAGTGGAACTGGCGTTGAAGCTGCAGGCCGAGGGCCTGCCGGTGGAAGCGCTGCAGCTGGACGTCAATGATGGCGCCAGCATCGCCGAGGCGGTCGAGCAGGTGCGTCAGCGCCATGGTCGTCTGGACATCCTCGTCAACAACGCCGGCATCATGATCGAGAACCCAGCGCAACTGCCGTCGGAGCAGTCGCTGGACACCTGGCGTCGCACGTTCGAGACCAACGTGTATGCGCTGGTGGCGGTGACCCAGGCGTTCCTGCCGCTGATCAAGCAGGCCAAGTCCGGCCGCATCGTCAACGTCTCCAGCATGCTCGGCTCGCAGACCCTGCATGCCGATCCGACCTCGGGCATCTACGACTTCAAGATCCCGGCCTACAACGCGTCCAAGGCCGCGGTGAACAGCTGGACCCTGGCCCTGGCCCATGAACTGCGCAGTACGCCGATCAAGGTCAACACCGTGCACCCCGGCTACGTGAAAACCGATATGAACGGTGGCAACGGCGAGATCGAAATCGCCGAGGGCGCGCGTTCCAGCGTGCAGATGGCGCTGATCGGCGAGTCCGGCGCCAGCGGCAGCTTCACCTACCTGGGCGAGGTGCTGCCATGGTGATCCGCACCCTGGCGATGGCCGTCTCCAGCCTGGTGCTGGCGGGCTGTGTCAGCGTCGGCCCCAACTACAAGGCACCGGTGCAGGAGCCCGTCGTCCTGCAGGGTGCACAGCAGCCGGTCTTCAGCACCGCCTCGCCGGTGGCCAGCTGGTGGGCGCAGTTCGATGACCCCGTGCTTGAAGAACTGGTGCACGGCGCGCTGTCGGACAACCTGGACCTGCGCGTGGCTGTCGCCCGTGTCAGCCAGGCCCGTGCCGTGTTTGTCGAGAGCCGCTTCGACCAGGCGCCACACGTTACCGCTGGCGGCAGCTACGACCGCCGCAAGCAACCCGATCCGCAGCTGGGTGGGCAGCGGGTGTTCAGTGAAAGCTACCAGCTCGGCTTCGATGCGGGCTGGGAGCTGGATCTGTTCGGCCGCAAGCGCCGTGCTGCAGAGGCTGCGCGTGCCGACCTGGACGCCGAGCAGGCCAACCTTGCCGACGCGCAGGTGCTGATCGCTGCCGAAGTGGCACGCAACTACTTCGAACTGCGTGGCACCTAGAAGCGCATCGCGGTGGCCCAGCGCACCCTGGTCAACCTGCGCGATACGCAGCGGCTGACCGAGGCGCGCTGGGAACTGGGTGCCGGCAGCGAGCTGGACGTGCAGAGCAGCCGCGCACGGTTGAAGGCCATCGAGGCCGACATCCCGCTGCTGGAAGTGGCCGAGACGCAGTCGCGCAACCGGTTGGCTGTCCTGCTTGGTCAGCGTCCGGAGGTGCTGACCGCCATGCTGGCACCGCACGAAGTGCCGGCGTTTGCCAAGGCACTGCCGCTGGGTGATACCCGCGAACTGCTGCGCCAGCGTGCCGACGTGCGCGTGGCCGAGCGTCGCCTGGCTGCTGCCACCGCGCGTGTCGGCGTGGCCACGGCCGATCTGTTCCCGCGGCTGTCGCTGTCCGGTTTCGTCGGCTTCCTCGGCGGCGATGCCAGTGGCCTGGTCAACGGCAACAACAAGGCCTGGTCGCTGACCCCGTCGTTGAGCTGGGCGGCATTCGACTTCGGTACGGTCAAGGCACGCCTGCGTGCCAGCAAGGCCGAGGCCGAGGGCGTGGCCGCGCAGTACGAACAGGCGGTGCTGCTGGCGCTGGAGGACACCGAGAACGCGTTGACCCGCTACTCCAAGCAGCAGGCGCGGTTGGCCATCGTTGTCGAGCAGGCGCAGGCGGCACGGCGTGCCGAATCGCTGGCGCAGATCCGCTACCGCGAAGGGTCGGAGGACTTCCTGACCCTGCTGGACGCGCAGCGCACGCAGCTGGTGGCCGATGATGCACTGGCGGCCGCCGAATCAGAGGTCAATGTCAGTGTCGTGGGTGTGTACAAGGCACTCGGTGGCTGGGGCCAGTCACCGCAGGCGCCGAGCGTGGCGCAGGCGCGCTGATCGACAGGGGACGGAAGCATCTGCTTCCGTCCCTTTTTTTCATCATGGCCAGTGGTTGGCCGGAGCATCGTGATCACGCATGCGCACGATGCAGAATCGATGACCGGTGGGCGCTTCCATCACCCACCAGCGTTTGACGAAACCGACCCGGCGGGCACCGAGTTTTTCCAGCCTTTCGGCTTCGGCGTCGATGTCGTCGCTTTCGATATCCAGATGCACCCGCGACGGGTGATCGACCCGCTGCACCTCCACGTTCAATCCCGCCGGCGCGCCCGTCAGATCGGCATACTCTGCGTCGCCTTCAGCACGGGCGGGCTCGGCCTGCAGGCCCAGCGCTGCGGCCCAGAAGCGCGCGCTGTCTGCGGCGGGTGTGTCCTGGCAATCGATGATGAACCCGGCCAGTCGGCTGCGATGGGTCATGCGTTGTCTCCGCTCAACGAGGATGCTGGCAGGGTAGCGCGTGGGCCGCCGTGGACGTTCTCGCCGCTGTGACGTTTCTGACTCTGCCGGAAGTGCCGCCCGCCGTGTAACTAGTGGGGAAAAACCACGGGAGGACAGGACATGGGCGAACAGAAGCAATCGGCGCAACGGACGCTGCTCGGTGATCCCGGCCTGCCGGGGGCCGGGCTGTCGGTCGGCGTGGTGGTGTTGCTGGTACTGGCAGCGATGGCCGCGGTGATCGGCTTCGTGCGCCTGCCCGATTCAATGCTGGGTGTTGGCCTTGTCGGCATTGCGGTGTTCCTTGCCGTCGGCGCACGCATCTGCCAGGCGCGCGACCAGCACCAGGCGCTGTACCGCCTGCTGGGCAAGCGACCGTCGCCGTAGCGAGGGTCGCCGCATTGCTCAGTGTTTCGGCCAGTCCAGCTCAACCACCAGCGGGAAGTGGTCGGAGGGCAGTACGCCGTCGATGCGGCGATCATCGGTCAGGAAGCTGCGCGCGTGGAAGCCACGTACCAGCACCCAGTCCAGCTCGGCGGTCGCCGTTCCTGTGAAGTTGTGGAAGGTCAGGCGCGGACCCTGCGGCGACTTGACCTGGCGACGGGTGTCCTGAAGCACCCTGGTGAAGGCCTGATAGGTGCCGCCGCCGGGCTCGCTGTTGAAATCACCGGTCAGTACCACCGGCAGGTCGGAACGCAGCGCGGCCACGCGCGTGGCAATCAGTTCGGCTCCCTTGATCCGGCGCGGCTCGTCCTCGTCGCGGTAGGGCAGGTGGGTGTTCATGAAGTAGAAGCGACGGCCATCATCCAGGCGGCGGAACACGGCCCAGGTGACCATGCGCGGGAACAGGTTGCCCCAGCTGATGCTGCCTGCGACGTCGGGCGTATCGGACAGCCAGAAATTGCCTGACTCTTCCACCGCCAGCACCTTGCTGTCGTAGAACACGCCCATGTGTTCGTCGCCACTGCCACCGCGGCGGCCTTCGCCGAACCAGCGATAGTCGGGCAGATGTTCGGCCAGGTAATTGGCCTGCTCCAGCACCAGCTCCTGGGTGCCGATCACCGCCGGATGCGCCTGCTGGATCACCTTGACCATGGCATCGCGGCGGTCTTCCCAGCGCTTGCCAGGGTCGGTGTCGGCAGGGGTGCGTACGTTGAAGGACATCACCTTCAACGGCGCGGGCGATGCTGCCCAGGTGGCGGCGGGCAGTGCAAAAGCCAGGAGTGCGCAGAGCGCGGACGTGCGGAAGCGAGACAACATCGTGGAATCCCTCCATTCCATGAAAGCGGTTTCATGGAGGATGCCATGGAAGGCGAGGGCAGCGGTATGCCGGGATGGGCGGCTGCAAGGGCCGGGCGGACGGCGTGCGACCGCCCGGCTGATGCCACTGAGCGATCAGGGGTCGTACATCATCCCGTTCTCGTCGCGGTTGTAGTGGTCGCTGGCCACGCGGGTGCCATCGTCATAGAGCACGTACAGCGTGCAACGCTGGTGGATGCCGAAGCCGGCCCGGAAGGGCACGCACTCTTCCTGCAGGCCGACCTCTTCGGCGGCATTTGCCGGTGCCGAAGGCACCAGCGCGGCAAGCGCAAGCACGGCACCGAATGAACACGCGAACAGTTTCTTGTGCAGCATCATCGATCACACTCCTTGTAGTCGTAGTCGGTGTCCAATGCAGTTCAGTCTGCCGGGAGGTACCACTGGCCGTTCTGGTCGATCCAGTACACCGACGTGAAAACGGTGCCATCTGCCAGCGTGCGGGTAACTGTGCAGCGTTGATGCACAAGGTTTGGCCCCAGTCTTACGGGCACGCAATCGGTCGTCGATCCGGGAGACCCGGCCGCGTGGCTGCTTGCCGGTACCACACTGCCCACTGCCAATATCAATGCGGCCATCGAGGCCAGTTGCAGTTTCATAAGCATCATCCTTGCTTTCTGCAATCGCGCACATGCGCCTGGCCTGTTTAACATGCGACCGCAGTAGCCGGAAGTGCCGCGCCTGCGCTCAGTCCCCGATCTCACCGCGCCGGCTGGCCGCGCGCACTGCCTGCGCCGTGGTCGCCACGCCGAGCCGCTGGCGTGCTCTGCGCAGGTGGTTTTCCACCGTGCGTGTGGACAGCCCCAAAGTCGCAGCAATATCGGCCTGGCGACGACCAGCGGCAACCCAGCGCAGGACCTCACGCTCGCGGGCGCTGAGGGTGCCGGCAGGCACAACCGCCGGGGCGACAGACAGCCGATGCGCCATACGGAAGGCGGCGGTGCCAATCAGCTCCAGCAGCAACCGTGCCGATGGAGATGCGTCGATCGTGCGTCCTCCCCAGCTGACTGCCCCTTCCAGGCCGGTCACACCGAACACCGGCACCTGCAGGCCGTGCAGTCCTTCGCCGCGCGGTTGCCGCACGACCTGGTAGCGCTCGCCGCGCACGCCCTGCTGCTTGCTCCAGAAGAACGGCGCATCGCTGTCCAGCACATGGCGATTGACCGGGCACGCATGCAGGTAGTGCGCCACGCCACTGCTGGCGCCCTCGCCGAACCAATCGCCATCGATCCAGTACAGGCGCTGCGCGCCTCGGTCCAGATCGGTGCCGGTAGCGAACATCAGCGTGCGGTCATAACCCAGCGGCGCACCGACGCCGCGCAGTACGGTACCGATGGCTGCCAGCGAACGTGCACGTTCCAGCACCAGCAATGACTGCACGACGGTATCCATGCCGGTCAGCGTGCAGCCAACGCATCCAGCAGGGTGCGCGCAGCCAGCTTGCCCAGCGCATTGCCCGCCAGCGGGCTGTCGCCGGTCAACAGCAGGCGGTCCTGCATCACGCTGCCATCGATGCCCTCGTTGACGATCTGCACGCCCTGCTGGGCCAGGCGCTCACCGAAGAACCACGGCAGTTGACCAGGCATGTAGCCGATATCCGGGGTCTGCCGGTCCATCGCATCGGGGAAGGCGCAGATCCGATGACCGCGGAACAATGAACCGCCACCGGCTTCATCCACGCCAGCCGCCAGCAGCGCGGCAGGGCCGTGACAGAGGGTGATGATGTGACGTTGATTGTCCACCGCCCACCGCAGGGTGGCCTTCACCGCGCGGCTTTCCGGCAGGCCGATCAACGCACCGTGACCGCCGGGAATGAACACCGCGGCGTAGTCCGAACCGGCATCGAGTGCCCTCGCCACCTCGTCCAGGTGCAGAGGCTGGCGGAAGCGGGATTCGTAGCGTTCGTACAGGCCGCCGATCTCGCGGTCTTCGCGTGGGAACGCCCACCATTCAAACTTCACCGGGTTGCCCGACAGCGTCGCCACGTCGATCCCGAAACCGGCCTTGTGCAGGTGATACATCGGCAGCAGCGTCTCCACCGGATGGTTGCCGGTCGAGAACAGGTGGCCGTTGGCGGTCGGCAGATAGCGTTCGTCGGCGGCGATCATCAGCACTTTCCAGCGTCCGTCACGGCGGGCATCGGGATAGTCCGCGCCGGACAGATCGGTGGTTGCCGAAGTGAACTGGGACAGCGAGTACGGCGACGGGAAAAACGCATCGCGCTCGGCCGGATCGGGGCTGGGCTGACGGCTGGGTTCTGACGTGTTCATGCGGACCTCCTGCGGAAGAGAGTGGTCACCTTAGCCAGAGCGATGCGTACGCACGATGAGGGATTTCCCCCAATGCGATCAGGCAGGGTGCGCTTGCTGAACCCGCTGGTAGGCGTCGTCCAGCATTGCCAGGAAAGCCTGTCGCTGCGCGGCATCAAGCACCACCGCGCGTTCGAACGCATCCACGCTCGCACTCCAGTCCGCCAGTGTGTCGTCGTTGTAGAGGGCCTGATGCCGTTCCCATGCTCCGGCTGCCTTCAGGTACAGCCACTTGTCGAACAGGTGCAGCGGGCTGCCGTTGTCCATTCGCAGGGGGCGGGTGGTCCTGGTGTGGGACAGCACGCTGCGCAGCGCAGGTGAATCGTGAAGCTGGCCTGCCCAGACGTGGTTGCCAAGATGTTGCTCGGCAAAGTGCAGGATCGCCTGGTGATCATCCTCCAACCCGGCCTCGTAGAGTGCCTGCGGCACCCGCAGGTGCCGGCGATCGAACAGCCACTTCAGTACCAGCGTTGCCGCCTGCGGGGTGGTGTTGTGTTCATTGCCAGGGTCGAAATCATGATGGCCGATGAACTCGCGGTCCTCATGCAGATTGAGCTGGATGGTGTCCACGCGCTGCCTGCGCTTGCAGAACCAGAGCTTGATGTCGACGTCCCCGGTAAGCGGCTTTTCAAAGTAGGCGGTGTCGCCGAATTCTTCCAACCGGCCGTTGAAGTACGCCAGGCAGTCCTGGAGCGTGGCTGATGGCTGCACGTATCCGTCCCAGAAGCCTTCGGGCTTTGGCGGATTGCCCTTGGGCCGGCGACTGAACAGGGTGGCGGACTTGAAGTGGCTCAGCAGGCTGCCACGCGCTCCGACGGTGGGCGGATAGAAGCGATCGTTGATGATGTCGAAGGCGAAATAGAACTCCATGTCGTGGAGCTTGTCCTTGACCGATTTCTGCCCCTGGTTCGCGCTGATCGTGGTCGGGGGCTTGCCGATACCGTGCTGCGCGAACCATGCCTGCAGATGAGCATCCGAGCCCTTGCTGCCGAGCAGCTCGACCAGTGTTGAGATATGCATTCCATTGCCTCGTTGTCGGTGGCCCGGTCGGGAAAGCACGGGCCATGGTTGCTGTAAGTCGTGCGCTACTTTGCCGGCAGAGGATGAGCCTCCATGTCCTCATGCAGGATGCGGCGGAGTTCGACGATGGCCGGCGTGGCTTCCTGCACGCTGTGACCGGACACGATCACCTTTTCCGAGACGGCCTTCGGCAGATGCGAGCTCCAGTAGGGAACCAGTCCATCGTCGGTCTTTTCCAGCGGACCTTCAGCCTGGGTGCGCGCGATGATCGAGTGGTAACGCACCTTCGGCGATATCGGCAGATCGGCCACGGCCTTGACGAAGGCATCGTCCTTGTCCAGGTTCTGGATGCTGTTCATCTGGTAGCCGTGCTTGTCGTCGTTGCGCTCGACCTTGCCGTCGTTTGCCAATGTCGCGACATCCTCCAGCACGGTCAGCGGCAGGCGCACGAAGCGGCCGAGCCAGCGCCCCAGGCGCGTGCCGGCAACATCGGTGCCGCGATGGGGGGTAGCGATGAACACCACCCGTGAGATTTCCGGTTCCGGCTGGAATGTGAGCACTGGCGCGCCCTTCGTACGCAGCAGTTCGCGCTGCGCCGGGGTCATCTGCGCGGTCGCCAGCAGGGTGTCGACCAGATGGTCGCCGGATGAGGACACCATCAGCCGCGAAATCACCCCGCCCATGCTGTGCGCGACCACCACCATGTCGTGCGATGCGAGCGCCTTTCCGGTTGGGTCGAAGTGCTGCAGTGCCTCATGCAGGATCCGCCGGATCTCATCGTGGCTGAGGGCGATCGGCATGTTGGTCGGGTAGTAGAACTGCCAGATCTGGAAGTCGCCGCGGATCTCATCGTCACGCATCAGTTCGTTGGCCACGTTGACCCACGCCTCCGGGCTGCTGGCCAGGCCATGGATCATCAGCAGCACGCGGCGGTCCGGATCGTACGGCTGCATCATGAACAGATGCGGCTTGTCGATGCCGCCCTTGCCGCCGAACAGCGTACGCAGCGATTGCCGGCTGAAGTTGGAGCGGGCCAGCCACAGCGCGTAACCGGCGGTGAAGTTCGCCGCCAGTGGCACCTGTTCGCCGTGCAGTTCCACCACCGCTACCTGGTAGGGATCGTGGATCTCCAGTTCCGGCTCGTCGTCGTGCAGCACTTCCCACAGGTTGTTGCCGGAAAAACGCAGCAGCACGGTCATCGACGGCGACGGCATCTCGCTCCAGTCGCGCTCGGCCTTCGTTGCGGTACCAGCGGCGGCGGCCGCCAGCCCGGTGCTGGCCGGGTCTGCCATCACCGCCACCAGTTCGGCGCCGAAGCCGTCGCGGCGATGCACGCTGCGCAGGGTGCCGGTGAAGGACATCGATGCGGCCGGTACCAGTTCCAGCGGCTCGCGGGTGTCCGCTGCCGGGCCATCGTCGGCAGGCGCGAGCACGAAGGTCCAGCGTCCCAGCTGGAACCGCCCGTTGTCGTTGCGCACCTGCTTGCTCGAATAGGCTTCGAACAGCAGCACGGCTGATTCCTGCACGGCCAGGTTGTAATAGTCGCGCACCTGGGTCTGGCGGTCTTCGAAACCACGCTGGTTGGCGGTGCGTTCGGTGAAGAACAGATATGCATAGGATTGCCGCGCGATCTGCATCCACGCATCCAAGCGCGGCTGGAAGGTCGGGTCAGGCGGGGCGGTCGCGGCCTTGCTGCGGGCCACCGACGCCGACTCGCGCTTCGGCGCCGGCATCGTCATCGCGTACTGCACCCACAGTTCGGCCAGCGCCGAGCGCTTGTCTTCCTCGCGGACGACGATGCTGCCCTCCATCGCCTCGATGCAGGGCAGGCCGGGCTTGGCACAGGCGCCCTCGTCCAGGCCGGCCACGCGCAGGGTCTCCATGGTGGCCGCGCTGAGCTTGCCGCTGGTGAGAATGTCACCGCGCTTGAGCGCGATGTACTGTCCTGGCGTGACCGTGCCGACCTGCACCGATGGGCCGAACTGGCGCAGCGTCGCGCACCCGCTCAGGGCGAGCAGGGCAACGAGGACGAAGGTGGTACGGATGACGCCGATGCCTGTTCTTTCCATGTGAACTCCCTGCGCTGGCGCCACTCTAGCGGCAGGCGTGTCAACGCGGAAGCAGGCCTGCGGCAGCGCCGGACCGTGCCCGGCGAACCGCGCCTGTCAGCCGGTCTCCCCGCAGATCATCCTTCGATCAGGCAGGTCACCGCAGCCGAATAACCTTCGTAGTCGTCACCGGCACCCACATGCAGCGTGTGCGTGGCATCAATCTTCTTGAGGTAGGAAGGCGCTTCGGTCTCGGCCGCGTCGTTGACCGTCGTCACTCCCCAGGATCGGGCCAAACGCTGGTGATCGACGCCCTGCAGATACACATGCAGGCTCTTGTAGGGCTTGGAAATGCTCACATCCGCGCTGGCTACGGTGCCTCCGAACAGCGCCACCGGCTTGCCCTTGGGCTCGAACACGCTGCCGGGGTCGCGGCTCAGGCCGGCGGCATGGAATGCCTGCTCCACCTGCGCTTCAGTGAAATCGGAACCCGCCTTGCAGGCCAGCAGAGTTTCCAGCGCGGTGGTGCTGGTTGCCGGAGGTGCGGCAACAGCGGCGGTTGTCAAGGGCAGGCCCAGCATCAGGGCGATAAGCGGCTTGTTCATTGCAGATCCTTCTGTATGTCGCGGAGCAGCGGAGGCGCCGGCACCAAGTCCGGGAAGACAGGCTGAAGTGTGGGGCAGGGCAGCGTTGTCGGCTAGGCCCCCTCGCTGGGCTGCCAAGGAATTCCCCGATCAAGGGCATCCAAGGCCAGTTGCGCCCACTGGCGGACCTCTTCCAACGGATGCTGCAGCTCAGCCCGCAGGGTCGGGCTGACCGTGCTGTCGCCTGATTCGCCGAGCAGTTCCAGCAGCTTTCCGCGCGGGTAACCATCATCCACGGCCGGCAGCCGGACAAGCAGGTGCGGCACCGCAATGGCCGCAGCCGGGCGAAGACCCCAGTAGGCGTCTTCGAAGGTTGCCGGATCCTGATCCAGGATCTGGTCGAGCCAGGAGACAACGTCGATTCTGTGGAGATCCATGGCAGTCCCTCCCGTAGCCAAGGACTACACCATCTGCACGCCAGAGGCGTCGGTTTCCACTGTGATCATTTCCACCAGCGCCCATAGGCCGGTGAACAGCACGCCGATCAAGAGCCAGCCCAACAACAGCGTGATCAGTAGTTGGCAGATCGCGCGACCGTGGTAACCGGCGTAGAAGTTGTGGACGCCGAAAATGCCCAGGAACAAGGCGAGCAGGATGTAGATGGCACGGTTCCTGGCGATAGGCGGGGATTGCGATACCGGTGCCGCATAGACAGCGTCGATTGGCTGCTGAGTGGCCGGTGGGGCAGCTGCATCGCAGATCGGGCAGAGCGCCGTATCGCTGCGTGCCTTGCAGTTGCATTCGGAGCTGTTCATCAACGCCACGGTGCTTCTCCTTGTCGAGGCAGCGGTTCTGGACCTGATGCGGCCAACAAAAAAGCCAGACCCCAATCGACGGGAGATCTGGCTTTTCGTGCCCCGAAGGGCGGTACAAATGGTGGGGGTGGGCTCTACCGTACTTCAACCGCATGCCTTTGCGCTGCGTGGTTTCGGGCCTACGCGGTGTCCGCGATATCCCCGTCCATACGCTCGGTTTCGCCGTTCTGGTCGCGCTGCTCCATCTGGTCCTGAATCCAGGAATCGATCTCCGATTCGACCCAGCGAACTGAGCTGCCCAGGTGACCTATTTCGGGAAGGTTCCGGCTGAAATGCGCAAATACAGGGTCGACTTGGCGATCCCGACCCGGGCGAGGACCTCCGCGCGCCGCAGGAGGGGCTGTGGGTGCCTGACGTGCTCTCATTCATGCTTCCTCCTTCGGCGCGCCAGCGGCGGCCAGATTGGTGTCGCGGCGGCGGCGTTTCGATATGGGGCCATGATCCGCTGTGCATCGGCCCGATCACGCGCGACAGTTTGATCAGCGCCAGACCCCGGGCCTCGCAATCGCGGACGGTCGTCTGCTGGCCTTGCTGAGGCCTCCCCGCCGACAGGCCGGCCAGCACGTGGCCCACCTCGCGGAACTCGGGCATGTCGGTGCACTGCAGGAGACTAGCCATGCTCGAGCACCTCGCGCTTTGGGCCCGTGGCAGAATGCAGATAGGCCAACAGGGGGAATTGCAGTTGAGCGAATTTCAGTATCTGGTTCCATGCCTCGAGTGGAGCGATAAATGTAACTTGGACTGGGCCGCTGTCTCTGCGATGGGGGGATGGGTTGCAGCGATCGTCACTTTCTTTGCGGTGTTGCTGCCGTTTCGCCAGTATCGCAATGAGCTCCGGTCTCGAAGGGACTCGGAGAATGCTGATGGCGAGGTCGCGGCACTCTCCTGCGTTGCTGTGCTGAGCAGTATTCACACTGGTCTCGAAGCGATACAAGCTGCTTTGAAAGAGCCCGATGGTTTCGACGACTTTGTAGAGAGCCTGGATGCAGTGAGCCGCTTCATAGCGTCTAGCCCGTTGCCTGCTATCCCTCGCGCGGGAGGCCTCAATACTGTTCGCGTTGCGATGGCCTCTCTTGACGCGTCGCTGACGACGATTAAGGGCTATGTTGTGGCATATGACGAGGGCCTTTTTAATACAGATTCTGTCCGTCAGTATTTGGTTTCCTTGACTCTTGCTTATCACTTTTTTGATGACGCCGTTGCCGAACTTGACTCCGCGTTCCCTGCCTTCAAGTTTCCTACTGTGCTAACTCCTTTGAAAGAAGAGTGATCTCGGGATGGCGACCCTAGATCGCCACGTTGTGTTCATGGTTCAAACTGGTCCGGGAGATGAGGAATGCTGCGGTAGACGAAATCCAAGACTTTTCGTTTCGAGCAATCTTGGACGTTGGCCAGGCCCTGCATGCGCTGGCCTTCCTTCCCGCTTCAGGTGCGATCGCACGCTGCGAATCAAGTTGGGACGCGGATGGGCTGACCGCCGGCGGCCATGCCGTTTTTAGCGTTCTGGCGGCGCCTCATACGGGAGCCTTCACGAACTCGGTCTGGCACAGGGCGCCATTGACCATAGCGCGGCTTCCGGCGAGCATCGCCGAACCAGCAAGGAGCGCGTCATGAAGCCAGAGATCCAGAGTGATTCGTTGAGCACCAGCTACTACGGCCAGGACATATACGTTGAGGCTTGGCAGCCCCAGGGAGGGAAGGCATTTGTGCACCTGGTGCAAGCCGGTGAGCTCCCTGATATCGACAATCCCGACTGCGGGGAGCACGACACGCTCGAACAAGCGCTGCACGCCGGTCTGCGGTTGGCGACGTCCTTGATCGATAACTAGCGCTGTGCTCATGCGGCCTCCGCCATCGGTGTGGCTACCGGGTCCAGGTTGGCGTCGATCAAGGCGTAGAACGGCGGCGTGCTGACGCTGTTGCCGCACATCCGGACCTGCGTTATGGTCTTCAGAACGGTTCCGTCGGCGGTGCGGTCGATGATGTAGTTCGCGGGAAAGCCCTGCGCACGGAACAGCTCCTGCGGCTTCAACATGCGGAGCTTGATGTCCACGATCACTTAAGGTGTGCCCTGGATGACCACGGTCACCAAGGCCAGGCGGTCCTTGGTGGCGACGGTGTCCAACGGGTCACACGGGTCAACCGCGATGCCGCTGCCGATGGCATGATGGTGCTCACATGGGCGCGAGCATCGTTGCCGTCGCCCTGGTAAAAGCCTCCGTTGGCCTGCTCACGGAAGGTCGTTGCTACTGCGTGGTGTTCGGCCTGCGCTGCAACTGTCGTGAGCGGCGTCCGTGCATCGGCGCCGACAAAGTTCCGCCGGAGCGTGATCAACGATGTCGAAGCCAGGACCAACGCGTGCGCTGCGCCCGCCTGGCGCGCTGCCCCTGCGGCAGAGGTAATAGTGGGAACAGGCTCGGTCGCGGGCGATCCGATGCTGTCGCCTCGGAACTTCACCAGGTGAGCGGCGGCAACGGCATGTTTGACGCCGCCGGCAACCACAGTGCCTAACGACTACTGCAGGTTCAAGGGGCGAGGGGCTTGGCCCTCGCGCTCGCCGTAGCCGGTTTGCACCAGCGTCGGTGCCGCCATGGAGAAGTGGCCTCCCTTCACCCTGGCGCAGACCGTACGCAGCGGCTCGTCATCGTGCGCTGGTTGCTGGCGTTGGCATGCTGGGTAATGAAGGGGGCCAGCTCCGGCGCAGCCAGCATGAGCTCACCGCAGTTGGCTGCCGTGATTGTTCGCCTGGGTTCGCGCACGCTGTGTACACGGTCCCCGCCCTGGTGCGTGAAGGGCACGATGAAGGGCTCGGCCGAGCCGATGACGTTGCGCATGACGCCCTTAGCGATGCGGCGCATGGTTGCGTCGGCCAAATCCTTTTTGCGCCCGAAGATAGAACGGCCGAGATCACTGAAGTCCAGGCAGTCCGCGGCGGTCCAGAAGGTACAGTCGATCGCGGCTCGTGCCGGCGCGATGGCCGCTGGCGACCAGCTTGCGCTACTCGACCACGTAGCCCAGCGCACGTAACGATGCCACCACGAAAGGCTGCGCAGCAGCAGCGACGAAACCGGTGAAGGTGGCCCGGTCGCTGGCCTTCGATTCAATGGAGGAGCAGGACTTCGCCACCTTCTTTAAGGGCATCACCGCCTGGATCGGTGACCACTACGTGCATGCCATGTTGGACGACGTGCGCGCGGACTACTGGCGGATCGTTAATGGCCGGCAGGAGGAGAGTGCAGCGTGAGCCTAACCGAGCGTGACTTCAGGGATGTCCGGAGCTGCATCCCTCCTCGCCTTTTTGGATCGCCACATCCAGTAGCCAGGAAGTGGGAAGAAGACCAGTCGCCTTTCGTAATCCAGACCTACATTGTCCGCTTGGCGCAAAAATCCCTGAGTCCTTACAACGTATTTATGGAATTCATCCAGCAGGGCCTGCGTAGGAGGGTGAAGGTCAGGGTTATTCAGAAGTTGCTCGCGAAGCAAGTCAGCGGATTTCTGAGAGAAACTAGCACTCCCAGCTACGATATGAAGCAGGCGCCCATCGGCCAGATCGTGGAGAGGCGTCTCACGCAAGGCCTTTGTCAGATACTCAAGGTACGGAAGGTCGGTGGTGATTGGTTTTCCGGTCTGCTGCCATTTCTTCAGGTAAGCCTCGTTAACGAGAACGGTTGCTGCAGCAAGTCCAACCGTGCTGATCGTGACGCTTACGCGCTGCCACAGCTCGCGGCGGTGCTGCTGCAGCGAGAACCAACCAGCAAAGCAAATGGCAATGACCGACAGGACCGCTTGCGCCCAAGCAGCCCAGACCTCTGGCTTCATGCCTGCCCAATTCAAACCGAAACAGAACTCGTGCATTTGAATCCTCCTTGTGGGAGCCAAGCATGAAGCGCGGACGCTCAGCCGGCAACAAGACCAAGGTTCAAGTGGCGAGACACGACGCCATCAAGGGCGTCGGATGCATCTTCTGCCATACACCTGCTTGATGCTCGACGACGTGCGCGCGGAGTTCTGGAACATGGCCGGGCAGAACAGGAGGGTGGCGTGAATCTATGAACCCTTTTTGAAGAGCTGACCTTCGATCGCCGCGCGTCGAACAAAGTAATCCTTGCACAGCTCGTGGTGGACGATTTCCAAGTTCTTGTTGCTTTCTGCTCGCTCGCAAGCGGATCCGACGCGCTGATGCTCTGCAAACCGAACAACAGCCATAACGGCGAAGAATCCGATAGTGATAGCGATCAGACCCACTAGCGGGCCTATCCAACCTTTGCTTGCGCCAGCAGCTTGCTTCCATGCGAACGAGAACCTTTCATTTGCCAATCCTGCCCAGATTCCTGCACCACCAGCGGAGGCAATTCCCACCGCCTTCCAGAACACCGAAACGCCTTCAGTAGAAGGAGCCACCCACAGCAGACTGGCGAAGCTGCCCATGGCTACAGCCAGGGCAATGTCGCCGCCGTACTGGAGGATGGCGCCGTACTTGTCGGCCAGCATCTTGGACCGTTCTTCCTTGTTGCCGCTGTTCATAGTCGATTCCATGTGTTGATTGTGGCGATCATAGGCGATGGGGCGATAGCCGGAGCGCAGCTCTGATGCCTCGAAGAACTCTAAACCGCATACTGCAGCAGAGGAACGCCACGTGCGGGCGGTGAAATTGCTGCCTTGTAGTGTCTGCGGCCGCCCCGGTCCCAGCGACGCCCACCACATCAAACAGGGCTAGCACTTCACGACCGTGGCCCTGTGCAAGGACTGCCAACCCTGTGCGAGGACTGCCAACAGGGCAGCAAAAACGGCTGGCATGGCGAAAAGATCATATGGCGCATTCACAAGATGGACGAGCCGGCCGCCCTCAACGTCACCCTTTTCCGGCTACGCCTACAGGAGGCCGCACGATCATCCACCTCACCCTCCTGTACCCGGAGATACGGCTGCGAGCAGTGGCGGCCCGGATGGTGGATGACACCCCGAGGAAACCTCTGCCATCGCTGCCGGGACTGCCGGCGACCCGCGAGCAGCAGCAACAGGCTCGGCGACTCGCCGAGGCGGGGATGAGGGAGCTGGAGCGGGTCAAGCAAGCGGTGGAGCCTTGCCGGCAGCAAGCGGTGACCAAATCCACGTCGAAGGGGTCGACGAAGGTTGGGAACAGAGTAGGGCGGGGTCTATTTCGCCCCCGAGTCTAGTCGCTTCAGGTGCTGACCTATAATGCCCAGCGCGCATGATCATACTAACGCTGAAAAATGCGTGCACGTAACCCGCGTGCGGATGCGGTTTCAGTTACTGGTGTCGAATGAAACTTCGGTAACCGAAACCACCCGAAATTCTCTCTTTCCTCCCGTGCTTTCGGTAAATATGAGCGCGCGCTCGTAAGGAACGATTCGGGCAAGGCGATATCGTGTCTGAGAATCAGGCATTTTCACCTCTTGGCCTCGGCCATTCTTGTGTGCTATGACATCTTGTGCGTGCGATTTGCCTCTTTCGCCTGAAAAAATGAAGATCTCAAAGGCTATTAGAAGAATCAAAATTACTGAGCCGAACGCAATGCCCTGTGCGTCGAAAAGCTTCTTTACCACTTTGGCAACGACGATCACCCCGGCCACGCAAGCCAAGAAGAAGGCGGGCCAATTGAAGTAGGAACGATAGGGGACGGAAAACTTCTCAATCAGCAGGTGAATGCTGTAGCAAGCTGCCGCAGCAATCAGAAAGATCAAGGAAGTTCTAATCTTTGGTTCTGATTGAGAGAGGGTGGGGTAGTTGTTCCAGACTGCAAAGGCTATACCGGCTACTGCCACCGCGACTGGAGCTGCCGTCTGCACGAGTTGGGTTGGAGGGTACAGGTCTACCGCCCACTCACATCCCAGCGTAGCGAAGTATCGGCTTAGATACTTGTACGCAATTATGTAGGCGAATGCGGTAACCACGCTGATGGCTCCGGCGATCACTGCTAATGTTGCACTTGCAGTGGTGAGAGCGCCATACGTTGCGGAGGTCTTCGCTTCCATGTCACGGGCCTGCGCGAGTTTGGGTAGTCAATTATGCCGCGAGTCTAGATGGTTCTTGGACGCGTAACCTATCCAAATAGTGCGCCCACTCCTGCATCATCCAGGCGCGCTCATCCAGGTTGGCGGTGCGGTTATAGGCCTGGCCGTTCGAATCCTTCACCGCGTGCGCCAGCTGGTGCTCGATGATGTCCGGACGGGACCCTGGCACCTCGTCAAGCAGCGTTCGCGCGGTGGCGCGGAAGCCGTGACCCGTCACGGTGTCTTTGTCGAAGCCCATCGATCGCAGAGCTGCCAGCACCGCGACCTCCGACATCGGTCGAGTTGAGCTGCGATGCCCAGCGAACACGTACTTGCCCCTGCCGGTGTGCCGATGCAGCTCGCGTAGCAAGGCGACGGCCTGCACGCACAGCGGAACGATGTGAGGCTGGCGCATCTTCATCTTGCCCGCGGGGATGCTCCAGGTGGCAGCCTCGAGGTCGATCTCCACCCATTCAGTGTGTCGCAGTTCTCCAGGGCGTACGAACACCATGGGCATAAGCTTCAGCGCCGTCTGCACGACAGGTGTTCCGCCGTAGAGTGCAGGGCACGCAGCAGACCGCCGAGCTGTGCCGGGTCTACCACCGCGGCATGGTTCTTCTCCGGAGGTGGGACCAACGCCCCGCGCAGATCAGCGACAGAGTTGCGGTCCGCCCGATCCGTGGCCACGGCGTAGCGCATGACCTGGCCGCAGTTCTGCATGATCCGGTGCGCAGACTCGAAGGCCTTCCGCTCCTCCATGCGCCTGGCTATCTGCAGGAAGTCGGAGGCCTTCAACTCCCTGGCCACTCGCGCCCCGATGAAGGGGAATACGTCCTTTTCGAACCAAGCGACCACTTTCCGGCTGTAGGCCTCGACCCAAGGCCGGCCTTTCAGCCACTCGCGCGCGATGACCTCGAAGCTGTCGCCCGGGGCATCGTCCGGAGCGGCGGTCGCCGCTTTTCGCTGTTCGTTCGGGTCGACGCCGCTGGCCAGCAGCCGGCGTGCATCCTCTCGGAGACCCCTGGCGGTTGCCAGGCTGACATCGGGGTGCAGGCCCAGTGTCAGCAACTTCTCCTTCCCAGCGAATCGGTACTTCCATCTCCAGCTCTTGGCGCCGCCTGGCGTGATGAAGAGGTACAGGCCGCCGCTATCGCTGAGCTTCTGCGGCTTGGCAGCAGGCTTCGCGCGGCGAATGGCTACGTCGGTCAGGGGCATGGGGGTATCGAATTTTCTGGGCGGTGCGATACCCCAAGATATACCCCCACAGTCGCATGGCTTGCAACGGAACGGGCTGGACAGCATTGGACAAAAAAAAGCCGGAGACCCTTGATTTCCTTGGGTTCCGGCTTCGTTTTGGTCCCGACTGGACCAACAAATGGTGGAGGTGGGCGGAATTGAACCGCCGTCCGAAGGCACTCCATCCCCAGCACTACATGCTTAGCTCACCGTTGAATCTCATCCCCGAGCAGCACGGTGTGCAAAGCGCACCCGGGAACCAGCCTGTTGTGTTCTTGTGCCGGACTGACAGGCAGCCGCCCAGCGCGATTCCATGATAATGACTCTACGCTGCGAGCATGGACACAAGCAGTTTCGAGGCTCCGCCTAAGTCGGCAGAAGGTCACGCACCGCAGTTTTTAGGCTGCGAGGGCGACCGGAGCGTAGTTGTCGTCGTTGGCAACTAGAGTTTTGCAGCTGGATTTACGAGGAAAGCTACCCCCTCGGCATGCGCCAGGCGACTTCACAACCCCCGTCGAAACCAATGCACCCCCGGTTTCTTCAAGTTCTGCAAGGTACGAGGCCTGTTCCGTGTCGCCACGGTCAGTGCCTGCCCAACGCTGCGCATGCTACGCCAAAAAACCTGAACAGTCACCCGCTTCCGCAGGTCGCTTGTTAGCATCGGCGGTTCCGATAGTCGCCCAGGGAATGGACCGCATGCAGCTCGAAATCGCCGTGACCGACGCCCCCAGCCCGCAAGCACTGGAGCTGATTGCCGATGGCTTGGATCAGTTCAATCTGCAGGCGGCCGGCCATGCCGATCGACGCACCTTGGCCGTGCTGGCCACCGATCCGGCCAGCGGCGAAGTGGTGGGTGGCTTGAGCGGGCGCACCTCGCTGGGCCTGTTGTTCATCGACCTGTTCTACCTGCCGCCCGCACAGCGGGGTAATGGCCTGGGGTCGCAGATGCTTGCCGCTGCCGAAGAGGAAGCGCGCCGGCGCGGCTGCCGTTCCGCCGTGCTCTACACCATCAGCTTCCAGGCGCCGGACTTCTATGTGAAGCATGGCTGGACCGTATTCGGCCAGGTCCCGTGCGATCCACCGGGGACCAGTCGCGTGTTCCTCAGCAAGGATCTCCGCGCGGCGTGAATGGCAGGCGTCGGCCGGTCGTCACGCCAATCCGCAACATGTTGTAGAGCGTCCGTCATAGCGGATTGCTAACGTCGTGGGCACGAATTTGCGACACACTGGCTACGACCATTCCAGCCAGAACAGATACGGAGACGGCCGGTGACCGAAGCAATGCAACAGCGCAGCCTGCGTCAGCTGGTTGGCCCGGTAGGGGCCGATTACCAGCGGCGGGCACTGCCGCCCGGCTGGGTCTGGGCGGTGCTGGCGGTGTTGTTGGCTGCAACCTGGACAACCGAGTTGCCGGCCACGGCTGCAGCCGCGCTGATCGCCAGTGCGGTGGTGGTGCATTGGCCTCGGCGTGGCCGCTTCCATTGGCTGGGCTGGCGGCTGCCGGCCCTGGCGGTACTGGCCGCACTCCTGTGGGGTCCGGATGTGCTGTCACAGTGGTTCGAACATGGCCTGGCCTTGACCCTGATGTCGCTGGCCAGTCTCAGTATTGGCGTGCACGTGTGGCAGTCGCGGCAACTGGCGCGGCAGCTGCAGGCCTCCGCCGACGCGCTGGACGACGCCCAGTTGCTGGCCCTGCTGCCCGTCGACGCCGCGCGGCTGGCGCAGCAGTGGCGTGCCGGTGATGATCGCCATGCCCCGGAGCTGTCGGTGGTGATGCACCTGGCAGTGATGCACGCGGCGCTGTCTCCGCGTCTGCGCGGGCAGGGCATGCTGGCGGGTTGAGTCGTTGCCCGAAACGGTGGGCGACGCCCCGCGCTGGGGCAGTCTGGCGCAGTCCTTCGAAAGCCGACGGAGGTGCCGTGGGCTAAAGGCCTGGCAGCACCTTGCGCAGATAGATCCGCTCGTGGCCCGGCGGGCAATCGGGGAGCCGCCCGAACACTTCATAGCCCTGTTGCAGGTAGAAGTGTTCGGCCTGCCAGTCGAAGGTGTCGAGCATCACCCCGCACGCACCAACGTCACGGGCCTGGGCCTCGGCATCCGCCAACAGGCGCTGGCCGATGCCACGCCCGCGAAGTTCCGGGTCGACCCACAGGACATGCACCTGCAGCCAGCCTGCGCAGACATCGGCAAGCAGTCCGCCGCGCAGTTCACCTTGTTCATCGCGCCAGGCCAGCCGGACCGGCACGTCTTCGAAGTTGAAACCGCTGCTGGCGCGGTTGAACGCAGACAACCGCGCGCACAGCTCGCGCGCGTCTTCAGCATTGGCCGCCGCAGGAGCGTCGGCGCGCTCCATCAGGCGTCGCGGTTGCCGCGACGCATTACCCGCTGCTTCTCGATCGCCCAGTCACGATCCTTGGCGGCATCGCGCTTGTCGTGGGTCTGCTTGCCCTTGGCCAGCGCCACTTCCAGCTTGATCTTGTTCTTGCTCCAGTACATGGCGGTGGGCACGATCGTGTAGCCATCACGCTCGACCTTGCCAACCAGCTTGTCGATCTCGCTCCGGTGCAGCAGCAGCTTGCGCTCGCGCCGGTCGTTGGCCACCACGTGGGTGGAGGCCTGGATCAGCGGGGTGATCTGCGCGCCGATCAGGAAGATCTCGCCGTCCTTCACATAGGCGTAGGCGTCGACGATGTTGCCGCGGCCAGCGCGGATCGACTTCACTTCCCAGCCCTGCAGGGCCAGGCCGGCTTCGAAGCGGTCTTCGATGTGGTACTCGTGACGGGCACGCTTGTTCAACGCGATGGTCTTGTTGGCCGTCGCGCTCTTTGCTTTATCCTTGCCGGTGTTCTTGCTCATTTCCGTATTGTCTCCGATTCGGGCCCGCCCGGTCGATTGCCGAAGCGTCCTGTATTCATGCCTACTATCCGCCGCAGTGCCCTGGTCGAACATTCGGCCGCGCGCATGTTCGATCTGGTCAACGACGTCCAGGCCTATCCGCGCCGCTTCCGCTGGTGCTCCGACGCCCGCATCCTCGAGCAGGGCGAAGACCGGCTGGTCGCTCGCCTGGACCTGGGCCTGGGTTCGTTCAGCACCTGGTTCCAGACCGAAAACACCCTGCAACGCCCGCACAGCATCGACATGCAGCTGCGCGAGGGGCCGTTCAAGCAACTGCACGGCCGCTGGGAATTCCACGCTCTGGCGGAAGATGCCTGCAAGGTCACCCTCACCCTGGACTTCGAGCCGAGTTCACGCCTGCTGGGTCCGGCGTTGGCCATCGGCTTCCAGGGATTGGCCGATCGCATGGTCAACGATTTCGTCCGCGTCGCCGACGAGGGCTGAACGATGATCGAGGTCGAGGTCGTGCTGGCCTGGCCACACCAGGTGCTGTCGCGCCGGCTGCAGCTGGAGGAGGGGGCGGCCGTGGCTGATGCCGTGGCAGCGGCCCGGCTCGAAGGCAGTGCCGACTGTCCGGCCGCCGCCGTGCATGGCGTGCTGGCGCAGCCGCATCAGGTGCTGCTGGATGGTGATCGCGTGGAGCTGCTGCGTGGCCTGCAGGCCGACCCGAAGGACAACCGCCGGCGACGCGCGCGCGGCGGTTGATCCCCAAGGCCCGTCCGGAGGACGGGCAGGGTGGCTCAGCGGCCGCCCTTCTTCTTCTTGTCCTTCGGCAGATTGCGGCCGAACTGGCGCACGGTCTGCTGGGCAAGGGCCTTGTCGTTGGCCGGGAAGTAATCGCCATCCCAACGGGTGACCACATCATTTTCGAAGTACACGACGAAATTCTTCACGTCGGTACGGCCCAGGCGGTTCACGCGCTCGGTCGAGGTGTAGTCCCAACGCTGGGCGTGGAACGGATCCGGCACCGACGGGGTGCCCAGCAGGGCAGTGACCTGCTGCTTGCTCTGCCCGACCTGCAGTTTGGCAACGGCATCTTCCCGGATCAGGTTGCCCTGGTAGATGGGTTGCTTGTAGATGATGCCGCACCCGGTGGTGGACAAGGCGACGGCGGCGACCAACAGGAGATTGCGCATCGGGACTGGCGGTTGGGGAAATCAATCCGATGATACACTCCCGGCGTGCCACCGCGACCCAATCCGAGGCAGCTGGCGCTAAATCGCCAATGAACGGAGACCTATGGAAACCCACGACCTGCGTAAAGTCGGCCTGAAGGTGACCCATCCGCGGATGCGGATCCTGGCGCTGCTCGAGCAGCGCAATGCCCAGCACCACATGACCGCCGAAGACATCTACCGCCAGCTGCTGGAGCATGGCGACGAGATCGGCCTGGCCACGGTGTACCGGGTGCTGACCCAGTTCGAGGCTGCCGGCCTCGTGCTCAAGCACAATTTCGAAGGCGGCCAGGCCGTCTACGAACTCGACCGCGGCGGCCACCACGACCACATGGTCGATGTGGACAGCGGCAAGATCATCGAGTTCGAAAGCACTGAGATCGAAGACCTGCAGCGCAAGATCGCTGCCGATCACGGCTACGAGCTGGAAGAGCACTCGCTGGTGCTGTACGTGCGCAAGAAGCGCAAGTAAGCCCCGCAGCCAGCTGATTGCGACGAAACCCCGGGCATGCCCGGGGTTTTTGTTTGTCTGGCCTCAGCGTCGCGGTAGATCCACGCCATGCGTGGATGGCCCCATCAGGACGTCCAGATCCACCGCCTCGGCCATCGCCCGGTTCCCCGCATCGCCCGGGTGCAGGTGGTCGCCGGAGTCGTAGGCAGCCGCCATCCGTGAGGGATCGGCCGGATCGCGCAGGGCCGCGTCGAGGTCGATCACCGCGTCGAACGGGCTGTCCGTGCGCAGCCAGGCGTTGAGCTGCTGGCGCAGGGCGTCCTTGTCCGCGGCGTAGTAGTCGTCCAACGGGGTGCCGGGCAGGGCGCCGGCAAACGGGGTCAGGGTCGCACCGAGGATGCGCAGGCCGCGTGCGTGGGCGCGCTGGGCCAGGTCGCGGTAGCCGGACTGCAGCTCGGCCAGGCTGGGCCGGGCCTGCGCGCGGGCAAAGGCCGTGCCCGGCCAGCTGATGTCGTTGATGCCGATCAGCACGATCACACTGGCGACACCGGGCTGGTCGAGCACGTCACGCTGGAAACGCTTGCGGGCCGATTCGCCCATGCCATCGCGCAGCAGGCGACCGCCGGATATGCCGGCATTGACCACCGCTACACCTTCTGGTGCCAGCCGCGCGGCGAGGTGATCGGTCCAGCGCTGGTCCTGGTCGAGGCTGGCGGTGGCGCCATCGGTGATTGAATCGCCGATCACCACCACGCTGCGCGCGATGGCCGGGGCCTCGACGTCGATAGCCGACAGGAGCAGGCGGGCCGTGGTGCTGCTGGCGTCCCGCAGCGCGGGTCGTTGATGCTGGTCGCCCGGCGCAATCCAACTGGTTTGCCGCCCGTCCCAATGGAAGGTCTGCAGCGGCGTGCGGTCGGGCAGGTAAACGCTGACCTGCACCGCCTGCCGATCAGCGGTGGGAAGGGGGAGCGGATCGCTCAGGCGGTCCTGCCCGGGCGCAATCACGACCCCGGGCTGGCCGTCGAAGCGCAGCGGCTGCGGCGTGTCCCCCGTATGGGCGGCGATGGTGGCAGCGCCGATCCGCAAAGGTTGGGTACCGTAGATATTGCTCAGCCGGACCCGCAGGCGCGACCCGCCCAGGCTGACGCGAGCGCTCTGGCGAAAGGTCTGGTCCTGCAGTTGGCCGGGAATGAGGGTAGGAAACAGGAAATCGCTGCCCCACACCGGCTGCGGGCTGGCTTGCCAGCTGGCCACCCAGTGCGGGGCAGGTGACGCGGCGGCGGCGCCGGACAGGGCAAGCAGGGCGGTAGCGGTCAGTTGGCTCAGGCGATTCATCGGGATGACCCGGTGGGAGGGACGGTCATGGTGCGTCCAGGGTTATCTGTGAACTAGACTGCGCATGGACAATCATCTGTGAATCGAATTCATTGACATGGCACGCACCGACATCAACCGATCCGGCGAACTGGAAGTGTTCGTGCGGGTGATCGAAACCGGCGGCTTTTCCGCCGCCGCCCGCAGCCTGGAGATGACGCCGTCGGCGGTCAGCAAGCTGGTTGCGCGGCTGGAGCAGCGGCTGGGTACGCGCCTGCTGCAGCGCTCCACCCGCCAGTTTCAGCTGACCCCGGAGGGCTGCGCGTTCTATGAGCGCGGCCTGCGGGTGCTGGCCGATCTGGAAGAGGCCGAACGCTGCG
>Ga0134126_10002082_pt1 | contig 25447 bp, 25 predicted proteins | sample KB31752_FD_96881 | JGI IMG/M metagenome (GOLD analysis project Ga0134126, IMG submission 96881) | Terrestrial soil microbial communities with excess Nitrogen fertilizer from Kellogg Biological Station, Michigan, USA - KB3-175-2 | ecosystem: Environmental > Terrestrial > Soil > Unclassified ... | reverse complement strand
TGGGAGGCAATGGCGGCGCTGCCGGCCCTTCTGGCGCCCCGGGCGGTTACTCTGGCGGCCGCCCCTATTATGGTCCGGGCAATGGCTATGGTTCGGGCAATGGCGCGCCCGCCGCAGGGAATGCAGGCGTCGCCGCCGCGCGTGCCGCCAATGCCCACGACTTCATCATGGCGCTGCCGGAGGGCTATCGCACGGCGATTGGCGACCGCGGGGCGCGGCTTTCGGGCGGCGAGCGGCAACGCCTGGCGCTCGCGCGAGCCTTTCTCGCCGATGCGCCCATCATCGTGCTGGATGAGCCGACCAGTGCCATCGACCCGCAGACCGAGGCGGCGATCGTTGAGAGCCTGGAGCGCTTGCGCCGCGGTCGCACCGTCCTCATGATCGCGCATCGGTTGGGTACTCTTCGTCATGTCGACATCCGTCTGCGCGTGGAAGACGGACGCGTGTCTGTCGAGCAGGATCTCCTCGCCGACGCGTTGGCGCAGGCATCCTGACCGCACCGGCCCGTGCACGGGCCGTGGGACCGATGAGCGCGCGTGGCTGTTGGCCAGTCGGCATGGAAAGTAAGCACGCATCGGCAGAGTTGCTCGGGAATCTCGACCGGGCGAAGGCCCTGCGAGAGCGGGGCGATGAGCTCTATCGGGTCCGCCGGATAGCCGCCGCGCAACGCGCCTTCGAGGCAGGTGCCGCAGTAAGTCGCGACCCCACCGCCTTCGCCGAGCGGCGATGGATGTGCGCCATGCTGCGGGGCGACTTCGAACGCGCTTGGCGCATCGGCGACGATATCCTGCGGCGGCGGAAGGGCCTCAGTGCTGCACATCTGCCGCGCCACCTCCGCTGGGTCTGGGATGGCAGGGATTTCGTCGACCGCGACGTGCTGGTGTCGTGCAATCACGGACTCGGCGATACGCTGCAGTTCATCCGCTTCGTCCCTTGCCTGGCCGAGCGGACGCGCTCGGTGACGGTCGAGGCGCAGCCGGAGCTCCTGCCGCTGCTGGCGAGCGTCCCCGGCATAAGCCGTCTCGTTCCGCTCGGTGGTGCAACATCGAGTTCGGAGGTCGCGATGGAGGTGATGGAGCTGCCACACGCACTCCGTGTTACGCTCGCGTCGCTGCCGAGCAGAATGCCCTACCTGACATCGACCAGCGCGAACAACAGCGCAGCGCGCTGTGCGGACCGGACGGTCGGGCTTGTCTGGACAGCGGGCGGCTGGCGGCCCGAGCGCTCGGTCCCATTCCGGCTGTTAGAGCCGCTCGCGGCGGTGCCGGGCATCAAGCTCATCAGTCTGCAGCAGGGTGAGGCGGTGCGTGACCTCGAGCGCTCGCCGCTTGGCACACTGGTCGCGCAGCCGGCAACCGGGAAAGCGAACATATTGACGACGGTCGAGCTGATCCGCCAACTCGACCTCGTCCTTACGGTCGACACCATGATGGCGCATCTCGCCGGGGCGCTGGGCGCGGCCGTGTGGACAATGCTCGACAGCCATGCCGACTGGCGCTGGATGCTCGATCGCGACGACAGTCCCTGGTATCCGACCATGCGCTTGTTCCGTCAGAGGCGCTCCGGCGACTGGCCTCCGGTGATCGACGAGGTCGTACGGGCACTCCGGCTCCTGCACCACACCCCTGCATTGGAACAGCGCCGGGCGAGAGGCGTTGCATGCGGTAGAAGGAGAGCAGACATGGCCACAACCAAGGTCACGACTGACCATCAGGTCATACGCGAATGGGCCCAAGAGCGCGGCGGCAAGCCGGCAGCCGTCCGGTCAACGCACCGCGGCAAAGACGCTGGCATCCTTCGCCTCGAATTTCCCGGTGCTCCCCATGCCGATGACGAGAGTCTCGAGGAAATATCGTGGGACGAGTGGCTGGCCAAATTCGACGACGCGGAACTCGCGCTACTTTACGAGGACAAGACGGCCGCCGGTAAAAAAAGCAATTTTAACAAGCTGGTCAAGCGCGAGGCGGTTGAGGGCGGGGCGGACAGGTAGGACTCCGGCAAATGAGCGTCAATGCCCCAGATAAAGCGGGACCCAACAGCATCCGTGGTGGCGCGGACAGCGAGAGCGAGTGGCGCCCCGACCGCGAGATCGAGGGCACGCTCCTTGGCATGAAATACATCGGAGTAGGGGCGTGAGTTCGGCGACAGCGAAGAGCCCCAGCCGATGGGTCGGCGTGGGCGATCGGGGACGTCACGCCGACCGAGATAAGTGATGCGCACCGCTGAATGCCGCAGGCGATACGGGCGAGCTTAGGCCGCGCCTGCAGATGCAACGACAGTTCGGTGGCAAGCGCGCCGTCCGGGGTGCCGCAATTGTTTGACCAATTGCGCTTGAAGCGGCCCTTTCGGCGCTCCCGCCAGTTTTTTTGGAACCATGCCAGCCTGCATCCGTACAAGCGATTGGGCCATCTCGGCTAGTACAGCGGGGCACAGTGACAAACCTCGACCTGGCACTGATGGTGCGGGGGGTCGACGCCCTGTTGCGCCAGCGCCAGCACATCCACGAGTTCACAGCAGACAGCGAGTGCCTGTTCCGTATCGCCGTCGGCGAAGCGCAAGGCAGCTTTCACCTTTCGGACGGCACCGCGGTCGGGCTCGGCGATCCTATCCTCGAACTCCATCTCTGGAACGAGCACGTGCCAGCCATGCCTGCCGGCGGCCCGAGCGCTGCATGGGCGAACCTGATGAAACGCCGGATCCGCCGATCCCTAATATTGACGGCGCTTTATCTTGAGCAGGAGCGAGGGCTTGCCTCGATCGTCGCCTTGCATGGCGCGCTGCCTTTCCGCAGCCGCCTAGGCGAAACGCAGATGCTGCGCGCTGCGAAGCGGTTCGGCTTCGACCTCATCCAACCCGACGCGCCCGGGAATTGGCGGAGCGTCTTCCATGAGATGCTTGATGGCATCTTCCTCTGGGCGCTGCTTCTTGCCTTCAACCCCTCGGCGCAGCGTGGCCAGGGCGCGTCGCGGCAGCGGTACCATCTTTGGATCTCGCGGCGAAAGCTGCTATGCGATTTTGCCGGCACTGGCAGTGCGTGGCGCGGGCTCTGATGCCAGCTGACGCCGCCGTTCTGCCGTGCGCGGCGGCGATGGGATGGGCCGCGATAGTCGCTTGGCTGATCCGGCGCGCGGCACGGCAATTCCGCGCTTACCGTGAGCTTAAAGCGGAACCGCCGAAGATCGACGCGACCCTGCCGCGAGTTGCCGTCGTCATCCCCGCGCGTAATGAGGGGCACGCGATCGGCAGCTGCATCGCCGCATTGGCGACGCAAGATTATCCAGAGCAGGCGGTTGAAGTCGTCATCGTCGACGACAGCTCCAGCGACGATACCGCCGCGGCCGCCAGCGCGGCGGCAGCAGAAGATCGACGCTTTCGGGTGATGGCGGCCGGGCCGCTGCCTGCCGGCTGGACGGGAAAGGCGAACGCGTGTTGGCGCGGCGCCACCGCCACCGAGAGCGAATGGCTGTGCTTCCTCGACGCGGACACTGTCCCGGCGCCGCCGCTACTGCGCTCGGCGGTGCTGGCGGTGGGGCGCGAGCGCCTCGACTTCCTCTCGCTCGAGCCGCGACAAGAGCTCGGCACGCCATGGGAGCGGCTCGTCATTCCCGCGGGTCTCTTCGCCTTGGCCTTCGCCCTCGATCATCGCCGCACCAATGATCTCGCCGATCCCGCCGCCGCGGCCAATGGGCAATTCATCCTGGTGCGCCGAGCCGCCTACGTGGCGGCGGGCGGCCACGCCGCGGTATGTGGGAGCATCGCCGAGGACAGCGCATTAGCGCAGGCGGTGAAGCGCCGCGGCTTCCGCATCAAGCTCATGGGGGGAGCGGCGCTCATTCGTACCCGCATGTATCGCGACCTCGCCGGACTCTGGGAGGGGCTGAGCAAAAATTGCGTCGCGACCTTCGGCGGAAGAACCATGATGCTTGTCGTGAGTATTGCTGGCTTCCTGCTGGCATGGTCGGCGCCAGCGGTACCGGTGGTGCTCGGCGTGCTCGCGGTACAGCGAGCGTCACCGTTGCTGCTCGGCGCCTTTATCATCGCGCTCCTCGCGTCCATCGCCATGGCTGGGCTGCATGTTGCGGGTGCGAGGCATCTCGGCATTCCGGCGGCCTATGGCTTGCTCTTTCCGGTCGCTTACAGCCTCGGCGCCGCCATCGGCATTAGCGGGGTGGTGCAGCAGCGCCGCGGTCGCGCGCGTTGGAAGGGACGAATCTACACGCGTGCCGGTTAGCCTCATGACCGGCGGCGCCAAGCCGCGAAGAGAAAGGCATGCCCCCGCAAGAGCCGCGCCCGAAGATCGGCGGCTGGCCGCTCACCGTGGCGATCGGCGCCATTCTGGTTTTTCTGTTCTTCGTCCGTGCCATCCTGCCGCCCTTCATCATCGCGGCGGCGCTTTCCTTCATGTTGACACCGATCGCCGACTGGATTCACCGGCGCGCCAAGCTGCCGCGGTGGTCCGCCGCGGTTGTGGTCTACCTGCTCCTACTATCCGCCGCTGCGCTGCTTGCCGACGTGGTCGGCCGCCTCATGCTGCACGACATGCAGCACGTCATCGCAGTAGCGCCGGAGAGGTTGCGCCGGCTCGTCGGCGATGCGGCAGGCTGGGCATCGACGTCGCTGGGCGTCGCGGTCGACGCGCATCGGCTCAACGCGGCGCTCATCGACAAGGCGCGCGGCTTTCTCGCGGGCGATGCGCCGCTGCGCTTCGCTGCCTTCGGCATGACCGCGATCTTTGCCACGATACTGACGCTCTTTCTGCTGCTCTATTTCCTTATCTCCGGCCCGTCAGTCGCCGGGGGCGTGCTGTGGCTCGTACCGCCGGAATACCGCGCGGAGGTCGCCGACGTGGCGCGGCGCGTGCGCCCGTTGCTCAGGCGGTACATTTTCGGCGTTGCCGCCGTCGTGGTTTATACCTGGTCCGTGGCGTGGCTCGGCTTCGGTGCCGTCTTTCGCCTCCAAGGTGCCGCGCTTCTAGCCGTCGTCGTGGCGCTGCTGGAGCTGATCCCGATCGTCGGCCCGATGGCTTCCGCGGCACTGGTGTGCGGCGTGGCGCTCGGGCAGAGCAGCGTCGCCGCCACCATCGCGCTGGTGGTGTTCGCCATCGTGCTGCGACTCTCGATCGACCAGCTCATCGGCCCACTCATCCTCGGGCGCGCACAGCGGCTGCATCCCGTGGTGATCATCTTCGCATTCCTGTCGGGAGCCGTGCTGTTCGGCATCATCGGCCTGCTTCTTGCCGTACCCGTCGCCGGCTGTATCAAGCTCGTGCTGACGATCTATTATGCAGAGCCGGTGGAAAGTGTCGGCCGACCCGACGACCCGCCATGCTTGCCGCGCCGTTGATATCGCGTCTTGCCCCGCCCTGGTACAGATGGCGTCATAGCGCTCGGCCGGAGGAGATATGCTGGGCGAGCTAACCGCACGGAGCCGGCTCATCACTGTCGAGACGAGGCGCGGCGCTTTTCGCGGCGACCCGCTGCCGAAGCTGCCGCCGGCGCTCGCCGTCGCCCGGCTATTTCTTGGATTGAACTGGAACCGCGCAGTGGTGCAGCAGTTTCCACAGTAAGTCCTGGTTGATCCGCCAGCCGTACGATCAAGTGAACAGCAATGTAGCTGCATCGATGAGCCGCTTGCGCAATCGTCCAGTCTATGGACTGGCTTGAGATCATCTTGCGTATCGGAGTGGCCACCTTTGCCGGGGCGGTGATTGGCTTCGAGCGCGAGCTAAGGCACAAGGCGGCGGGGCTGAGAACGCACATGCTGGTGGCTCTCGGCGCAGCCGCGATCATGATCGTCGGCTTGCAAATGGACGAGAATGCGTCGCGTGTCGTGCAAGGCGTTGTCACTGGGATTGGCTTCATCGGGGCAGGGGCCATTCTGCATTCCCAAGGTCGCACAGAGGGGGTTACAACCGCTGCCAGTATCTGGGCCTGCACGATGATGGGAATGGCCGCCGGCAGCGGGTATTTCAAGGTAACCGTCGTCACCTTGGCATTCGCACTCTTCATTCTGGCGGGGTGCTTGGTGATAGAACGCGTGTTGCAGGCCAAGAGGCCCCCGAAATCGACTGTGATTTCTGCACGCCAAAAGCGATATGGCAATGGTCATTAGGGCCGTAAGGTTGCGCGTCCCGCGCAGCACAGCGCTACGGAATGACCTCCGTACTGCCCGAATTTTGAGGAGCCGCACGCGCATCCGGCCGGGATGCCACAATTGGCGGTCGATCCGCCATCCTAGGGCGTGCCATGTGGCTCTTGTGGGTCCCTCGGGCTTTATTTTGCCGCGGACCGGCGACTTACCTGGCCGGCGGCTTGCGCTTGCTGCCGCCCGCACGGCGTCAGCGCCTGCGCCTTGCCGCCGGGGAAATCGCCCTGACATTGCACTGGTGGCTCGTCGGCCGTTTCTGTCCATGGCGCTGATCGCGGCGATGACGACGGTCGGTCTCTCACTGATCGGCGTCCAGCTGGCAATAACGCTCGGGATTCTCGCCGGCATTCTCACTTTCGTCCCTTATATCGGCAGCATTGTTTCCGCGGTGCCGGCCATCCTCATTGCCCTCACGCAAAATAGCCAGAGCGCGCTTTACGTCGTGCTCCTTTATGTCGGAGTGCACATCGTCGAGGGATATGTCCTCGTTCCGCTCATGCAGAAAAAGATGGTTCACGTCGCCGGCGCTGACCTTGGCGGCGCAAGCGCTGCTAGGGGCGCTTTTTGGGATCTTGGGCCTGGCATTGGCGACGCCGCTCGCCGCCGCGGCGTTGACCGCTGTCCGGCTCCTCTACGTTGACGATGTTCTGGGCGACGATATCCGACGCTCCGTCCCTCTGATGATCGAACGGATCGAAGGGCGCGGACAAGAGCTAGGCGAGGTCGGGCAATATTGCCCGACCTGCCGCGCAGGTCAGTCAAGCAGCTTGTCGCCCGTGCCTGGACGCCGCCGGGACCCGCCCGAGGATATCGGAGGATCCGCGGTACGGAACCATGATCGCTAGGCCCGTGTTGGATTTTCGGGTTGATCTCCTTGGTTTAGTGGCGGTTCCGTGACGATTGCTTGCCCCGACTGCGGCACTTTGGAACACATTCCGCCTCTGCCGCCGCGCAGCAAGGCCGTATGCCTGCGCTGCCAGGGTGACCTCGAGAAGACCAGCGGGCGGAGCATCACCGCGGCGCTGGCCTGCGCGCTGGGGACGCTGCTGCTGCTTTTCCCGAGCAACATCCTGCCGCTGCTCCGCGTCAATGTCTTCGGCATGCAGGCGGAAACCAGCATCGCCGACGGCATCTCGGCGCTGTGGGACCACGATTGGGTGGTGATCGCTGGGGCGAGTGCGGTCCTGGTGATCGGGCTCCCCTTCATCCGCTTCGGTCTGCTCTCGGCGGTTTTGTGGGCGGTACGGTTCGGCTATCGCCCGAGCTGGCTCGGCCGCGCCTTCCGCTGGGCCATGGCGATCGACCTGTGGTCCATGACCGATGTTTTCCTGCTCGCCTCCTTCGTGGGATATTATCGACTCATCAATCTGAACCAGGCGGACGTGTCGGTGCTCCGCGGCGGCTGGTGCTTCATGGCAGCTGGCTTCCTCACCATGCTGTCGCGCGCCGCGCTCGACCAGCGCACCGTGTGGCGGGCGATCGGACCGGAAGTCGAATTGCCGCCCGGGATCGCCGTGATCTCGTGCACGATGTGCGATCTGGTGCAGCCGGCGACGCATGAAGGCCGGCCGTGCCCGCGCTGCGGCGCCAAACTCAGGGCGCGCAAGCTTGACGCCGTTGCGCGCACGGCGGCGCTGGTCGGCGCGGCGTTCGTCTTCTTCTTGCCAGCGAACATCCTGCCGATGAACGTCTCCAATCACCTGGGCACGCGCACGAGCTACACCATCTTCACCGGCGTGCGCGACCTATTCCAGAGCGGCATCTGGCCCTTGGGCGCGATCATCTTCTGCACGAGCATTCTCATTCCGCTGGTCAAGATCATCGCCATCGGCTGGTGCATCCTCTCGATCCGAATGCGCTCCACGCGGCACCTCGCGGCGAAGACCAAGATCTTTCGCTTGGTGGCCGAGCTCGGGCGGTGGTCGAAGACCGACCCGTTCACCATCGTCTTCTTCGTCCCGCTGGTCAAATTCGACGGCCTGGCCTCGGACAACGCGGGCTGGGGTGCCACGGCGTTTATGCTCATGTCGCTGCTGACCATGGCCGCCTCGAACACCTTCGATCCGCGCCAGATGTGGGATGCAGCGATGTTACGGCGCCCGTGAACGACCAAACACCAATCAAGAGAGAAGGTGGCCGGACCGATGCGGCGGTCCGGCGCAGCCGCTGGCCGGGCTGGATCTGGGGCATCCCCATCGCCGCGGCGTTGCTGGTCGGCTGGTGGGCGTTGCGCTCGCTCACGCGCGGCGGCGAGGATATCACCATCAGCTTCGACGACGTCCACGGCATCAAGGAGGGCGGCGACACCAGCATCGTCTACCGCGGCCTCAAGGTCGGCAAGGTCAACTCGGTCAAGCTGGCCAAGGATGGCGGCTCGGTCGAGGTCACCGCCCATCTCGACGATAGCGTCGAAAAATATCTCGCAGCGGGGACGCAGTTCTGGCTCAAGGGCGCCAAGCCGAGCTTCGCCGACCTGTCGTCGCTCGGCGCCGTGCTGTCGGGACCGACCATCGTGATGAACCCCGGGCCGGGCAAGGCGGAGAAGCATTTCAAGGGTCTCGCGCGCGAGCCGGTGGCGTCCGCGGCGCAAGAGCAGGCGCAGGAATACGGGGTCGCGTTGAACGGCAGCGTCGGGCGGCTCGAGCCGGGCCAGCCGGTGAAGCTGCGCGGCTTCACCGTCGGCGAGGTGAAGACCGTGGGCTTCCGCTACGACGCCAACACCGGCGCGATCACCACGCCGGTAATGATAGGGCTCTACCCGTCGCTGTTCCGCTTCGGCGGCGCGACAGTGTCCGACAATGCCGCAGCGCTCGCCACGGCGATCGACCGCCTGATCCATGAGGGCCTGCATGCAAAGCTGGAACGCGATCCGCCGCTCATCGGCGACGCCGAGGTGACGCTGGAAATGCAGTCGAACTCGCCGGGCGAGGTCCCGGCGGCGGTGAACGGCGTGCCGCAGATCCCCGCCGAGCCGGGCGGCGGCTTGGACTCGATCGTCGCCCGCGTCCAGAAGGTGCCGATCGAGCAGATCGCGCAGAATGTGCTTGATACCACCGGCCATATCGACCAGATCGTCTCGTCGCCTAAGCTCGGCGACGCCATCGCCGAGCTCGATGCGACACTGCAGCAGATTCACCAGACGGCGGACACCGCCGGCCCCAAGATCAGCAAGCTGGCCGACAGCCTGCGCCAGACCGCGAGTCAGCTCGATGACACTGCGAGGACGGCCAACAAGACGCTGGGCGGCACGCCGGCGCAGGGCGGCACCCGCGAGGCGATGCGCGAGGTCACCGAGGCCGCTCGCTCGGTGCGCGACCTGGCAAATTACCTCGACCGCCACCCCGAAGCCTTGCTGCACGGCAGATCCGGAGAATGAGCGTGCGCCGTCCGATCATCGCCTTGGCCGCGCTGTTGCTCGCGAATTGCGGCAGCAGCCCTAAGACGCACTACTTCACGCTTGCTCCCACGCCTGCGTCGGAGCAGAGGGCCTCGATTCGGGTGCCTGTCACGGTAGCCGCGGTGCACGTCCCGCCGGCGCTGGACCGCCGCGAGATGGTGCGGCGGACCGGCGCCAACAGCGTCGATATTCGCGAGGAAGACCGCTGGACGGCGCCTTTCGCCGACATGATCCGCGAAGTCCTTGCCCGCGACCTGGCGGCGCGTCTGCCACAGGACAAGTTTGTCGCCCCGCAATCGCCGGCGCCGCCGCACACTGCGCAGATCGTCGTCTCCCTTGCCCAGTTCGGCCCCGACGCGGCCGGCAAGGTCGCGCTCGACGGCGATTGGTCGCTGCTCGACGGTGATCGCGAGAAGCTTGTCCTGCGCCGCCATGTCGCTTTGGAAACCGCTGTGGCTGATCGCAGCGCCGATAGCCAGGCAGCCGCTATGAGCCAGCTCCTCGGCCAGCTTGCTCAGCAGATCGCCACGACCCTGGGCCAGCGGCTCTCATTGCATTCGAGCGGATGACCCGACGCCACGAACCCCCAGGCGGGACACGGACCTACCGGCTGCCACTGAACTATCGTGCTTGAGGAAATGTTGCTCAAAACAGACAGGTCGCTCGCGCATCCCAGAGGATTGTGGGAGGCGGGTGAGCGATGGAGACGGACATGCCGCAGGTTGTGGTGATCACAGGAGCCACCGCCGGCGTCGGGCGCGCGACGGCGCGCGCTTTCGCTCGGCGAAAGGCGCGCATCGGCCTACTGGCGCGCGGCGTCGACCGCCTCACCGCGACTGCGGCGGAAGTCGAGGCGGCCGGCGGGAAAGCGCTGGCGTTGCCGACCGACGTCGCGGACGCGGAGGCGGTGGAGCGCGCGGCCGAAGCGGTCGAGCGGCAGCTCGGCCCGATCGACATCTGGATCAACTGCGCCATGGCGACGATCTTCGCGCCCGTGCATGAGATCGACGCCGACGAATACCGCCGCGCCACCGAGGTGACCTATCTGGGATTCGTCTACGGCACGATGGCGGCGCTGCGGCGCATGCGGCCCCGCAACCGGGGCACCATCGTCCAGGTCGGCTCGGCGCTCGCCTATCGCTCGATCCCGCTGCAGGCGCCCTATTGCGGCGCCAAGCATGCGATCCTCGGCTTCACCGCCAGCCTCCGCACCGAGCTCATGCACGAGGGCAGCGGCGTGCACGTCACCATGGTGCAGATGCCGGCGCTCAATACGCCGCAATTCGACTGGGCGCGCAACAAGATGCCGCGGCGGCCGCAACCGGTGCCGCCGATCTTCGAGCCCGAGGTGGCGGCGGAGGCCATCGTCTTCGCCGCCTATGCCCGCCGACGAGAAGTGTTTGTCGGCGGCTCCACCGTCGCGGCCATCATCGGCAACAGACTCGCGCCCGGATTGCTCGATCGCTACCTCGCACATAGCGGTTATCGCGGGCAGCTGACGCAGGAAGCCAATCCCGGGGGGCCGGACAATCTCTTCGCGCCGATCGCCGGCGACCATGGTGCGCACGGCCGCTTCGGCGCGCTGGCGCATCGAAAGAGCGCGGAGCTCTGGATGGTGCGTCATCGCGGCTTGCTCGCCGCCGGCCTCGTCGCCTTGGTTGGCACGATGCTGGCCGCTTGGCCAAGCCGCGTCGCCGCGCGCGTCCAGAGCAGGCAGGGGGCGCTGGGGCAGCGTGTCATCGATGCCGTGCAGGATTGAAGACTACGCGCTCATCGGCGATTGCGAGACGGCGGCCCTGGTCGGGCGCAACGGCTCGATCGATTGGCTGTGCTGGCCGCGCTTCGATGGCGGCGCCTGCTTCGCCGCCCTGCTCGGCACGCCGGAGAACGGCCGCTGGCTGATCGCGCCGGCGGATCCAGTGACGCAGGTCGCGCGGCGATATCGCAGCAACACCCTCATCCTCGAGACCGAGTTCGCCGTTTCCGACGGCGCCGTCACGCTGGTCGATTTCATGCCCCCGCGCGGCAAGGCCTCGGACGTCGTGCGCCTCGTCGTCGGCCGGCGGGGCAAGGTCGCGATGGGCACCGAACTCGTCCTGCGCTTCGACTACGGTGACCAGGTCCCGTGGGTATCGCGCGACGAGGACGGCGCCCTTTCCGCTGTTGCCGGACCCCATCTGGCGGTGTTGCGCACGCCCGCGGCGCTGCGCGGCGAGGAGCGCCGCACCATCGGCGAGTTCACGGTGTCGGCGGGCGAGACCATTCCCTTCGTGCTGACTTATGGCGTCTCGCATCTGCCGCCGCCCGAGCCGATCGATCCGATGGCGGCGCTCGCCGACACCGAGACGTTCTGGACCGAGTGGTCCGCGCGCTTTCACGGCGCCGAGCCATGGTCAGAGGCGGTCATCCGCTCGCTGATTACCTTGAAGGCGCTGACCTATCGGCCGACCGGCGGCCTCGTGGCGGCGCCGACGAGCTCGCTGCCGGAGCAGCTCGGCGGCCCGCGCAACTGGGACTACCGCTACTGCTGGCTGCGTGATGCGACCTTTTCGCTTCTGGCACTGATGAACAGCGGCTATTACGAGGAGGCGAAGGACTGGCGCTCCTGGCTGCTGCGCGCCGCGGCCGGGGACGCAGGGCAGCTGCAGAGCGTCTATGGCCTCGCCGGCGAGCGCTATGTCGGCGCGCGGCAAGCAGACTGGCTCCCCGGCTATGAGGGGAGCCGGCCGGTCCATATCGGCAATACCGCCATGTCCCAGCTTCAGCTTGATATCTACGGCGAAGTCATGGACACCTTGCACCAAGGGCGCGCCGGCAAGCTCGGCGGCGACGATGCCGGCTGGGCGCTACAGCGCGAACTCCTGAAGCATCTGGAAACGATCTGGCAGCAACCTGACCGCGGCATCTGGGAGATGCGCGGCGAACCCCGCCAGTTCACCCATTCCAAGGTGATGGCCTGGGTGGCGTTCGACCGCGCCGTCAAGAGCGCCGAGCAATTCGGGCTCGACGGGCCGGTCGAGCGCTGGCGCGCGGTACGGGCGGAGATCCATGAGCAAGTGTGCGGAAATGGCTATGATGCCGGCCTCGGCGCCTTCGTCCAGTCCTATGGCTCGCCCGTGCTCGATGCGAGCGCGCTGTTGTTTCCGCTGGTGGGATTCCTGCCAGCGAGCGATGCGCGGGTGCGCGGCACCATCGCGGCCATCGAGCGCCACCTCCTGCGCGATGGGTTGGTGTGGCGCTACGATACGCAGCGCGCCGAGGACAGCCTGCCCGGGAGCGAGGGTGCGTTTCTCGCCTGCGCCTTCTGGCTCGCCGACAATCTCGTTCTCCAGGGCCGTGGTGAAGAGGCGCGTCGCCTGTTCGAGCATGTGCTGTCGTTGCGCAACGATTTGGGGCTGCTGTCGGAGGAATATGCGCCGTCCGACGGTCGACTGGTCGGCAATTTCCCCCAGGCCCTCTCTCACATCGCGCTCATCAACACCGCCGGCAATCTGAGTCGCGCGGCAAGCGCCAAACGGCGCACATCCCGACATCAACCTTGAGCTGTCTCGTCGCTCCGATATCCCGCGAGTCCGGATCAACTTGCACAAGGCGACACAGGTGAATTGATTCGCCGGAACAAACCTTGCCGGCTCGCGTTGAGTGGGGGCTTGGCGGTACTGAAGGAGCCAAGATGGCGGCGATCTTCGGGCGACGCGCCAATCTGCTGATGAATGCCGGCCTCCTCGGCGCCGCCGGCGGCGCCGTGTTCCTGGCGCTGCTGGTGTGGGGCGTACCGCGCATGAGCTACAACGATCAGGTCGGCTTTACGCCGCCACAGCCGGTGCCGTTCAGTCACCAGCACCATGTGAGCGGCCTCGGGCTCGATTGTCGCTACTGCCACACCTCGGTCGAGCTGGCACGGAACGCCGGCATGCCGCCGACCGAGACTTGCATGACCTGCCATTCGCAGATCTGGACGAACGCCGCCATCCTGGCACCGGTGCGGCAGAGCCTCGCGCAGCGCCAGCCGCTGCGCTGGCAACGCGTCTATACCCTGCCGGACTACGTCTATTTCGATCACAGCATCCACGTCGCCAAAGGCGTCGGCTGCACCGAGTGTCACGGCCCGATCGGCGACATGCCGCTGACCCGCAAGGCAACCACGCTCTATATGAGCTGGTGCCTCGATTGCCACCGCAATCCGGCGCCGCATCTGCGCCCGCGTGATGCCGTCTTCGATCCGCACTGGCAGCGCGGGGCCGATACGCCGTCCGGCGAGGTGCTCGCGGCACAGTACCATCTTCATCCTAAGACTCTCACCGACTGCTCGGTCTGTCATCGATGAGCGGCACCGCGCCTGCAAGCATCGATGTCGCCGCGCTTCGCCGGCGCCTCCGCGACGGGCGCGGCCCGGCCTACTGGCAAAGCCTCGCAGAGCTGGCGGAGACGCCGGAGTTTCTGGCTCATGTCGAGCAGGAGTTCCCGCGCTTTGCCGCGGCGGCGGCCGGCGCGCTCGACCGCCGACGCTTCCTTCAGCTCATGGCGGCATCGATGGCGCTGAGCGGCCTCGCCGCGTGCGGGCCCGAGGAGGAGCCGCGCCAATTGCGGCCTTATGTCGAGCAGCCGCCCGGCATCGTTCCCACCCGCGCCCGCTACTACGCCACCGCGACCACGCTCGATGGCTATGCGACCGGCGTCTTGCTCCAGCATCAGATGGGGCGGCCGATCAAGGTCGAGGGCAATCCCGATCATCCGGCGAGCCTCGGCGCCACCGGCGCCATCGAGCAGGCGAGCATCCTCGGCCTCTACGATCCGCATCGCGCGCAGGCGGTGGCGCGGCGTGGTCAGGTCGAGAGCTGGCAGGCCTTCGTCACCGCGATTGTCGAGAAGCGGCGGCAGTGGCAGGCTAGCCGCGGTCAAGGTCTCTATCTGCTGACCGGCGCGGTCGCCTCGCCGACGCTCCTGGAGCAGATCGCGGCGCTGCAGCAGGCATTTCCGGAGCTGCGCTGGCAGCAATGGGAGCCGCTCCATCGCGACGCTACGCGCGCTGCGGCGCAGCTCGCGTTCGGGCGTCCCGTCGACACGGTGCTCGATCTCGCCAAGGCCGATGTCATCCTGGCGATTGAAAGCGATTTTCTGAGCGCGGCGCCCGGTCATCTCGCCTACGCGCGCGCCTTTGCGGCGCGACGGCGGGCAGCCGAGGTCAAGGACGGGATGAGCCGGCTCTATGCCATCGAGAGCACGCCGACGCTGGCCGGCGCGAAGGCCGATCATCGATTCATCATGGCGCCCGACGGCATCGCCGCGGCCCTGCGTTTCGTTGCCGCCAGCATCGGCGCCGGGCCACAGGACTGGGCGCACGGCGGCGCAGCCGATGCCGAGCGGCTCAAGCCGCTTGCCGCCGATCTGTTGGCGCATCGCGGCCGCGCGCTGGTCCATGCTGGGCGCGAGCAGTCGGTCGAGGTGCAGGCGCTGGTGCACGCCATCAATCATACGCTAGGCGCGTTCGGCGAGACGGTGCGGGTGATCGAGCCGGTCGGCGCCATACCGCCGAGCGCGACGCAATCTCTCGCGGCACTGGCCCAAGACATGGCGGTGGGCAAGGTCGACACGCTGATCATGCTCGGCGCCAATCCTGCCTACACCGCGCCCGGCGATCTCAATTTCGCCCACGCCCTGGCCAAGGTAAAGCTTTCGATATATCTGGGCGCCTATGCCGACGAGACCGCCGCGCTCTGCCATTGGCATGTGCCCGAGACCCATGAATACGAGGCGTGGAGCGATGCGCGCGCTTTCGACGGCACCGCCACCATCCAGCAGCCGCAGGTGCGACCGTTCTACGATGGCCGCTCGGCGCATGAGCTGCTGGCGCTGCTGCTCGGCGACACCACGCCCGACGGCCTCACTATTCTCCGCGACCGCTGGGGACGCGAGGCGCGGCGGCGCGGCACGTCGGACTTCGAGCCGTTCTGGCACGACGCGCTGCGCGCCGGCGTCGTTCCCGACAGCGCGGCCCGGCCGATCGACGTGACGATTGCGCCGGCGCTTCATCAAGCGGTGGCAGCGGCGCCGTCCGGTGCCGGCGGCCTGACGCTGCTGTTCCGTCCCGATATCGGCGTGTGGGATGGCCGCTTCGCCGAGAATGGCTGGCTGCAGGAGATGCCGCGGCCGTTCACGCGGCTCACCTGGGACAATGCGGCGATGATGGCGCCGGCGACCGCCGAGCGTCTTGGCCTCGCCGAGGCCGACACCATCGAGCTCTCGCTGGGCGGTCGCACAGTCAGCGCGCCGGTCTGGATCCTGCCGGGCCAGGCGCCGGATTGCGTCACCTTGCCGCTCGGCTATGGCCGCACACGCGCCGGGCCGGTCGGCAGCGGCGTCGGCTTCGATGCCTATCGCTTGCGCAGCAGTGCATCGCCCTGGCAGGCGGCGGGCGCGACACTCAAGAAGCACGATGAGCGCCATGTCTTCGCGCCGACGCAGAGCCACATGCGGACCGCCGGGAGCGATCTGGTGCGCAGCGGGGATCTTGCGGGTTTCCAGCGCGATCCGGATTTCCTGGTCCACGAGGCGCCGGCTGAATCGCTCTACGCCGACTATAGCTACGACGGCATCGCCTGGGCGATGAGCATCAGCCTCAATTCGTGCATCGGCTGTCAGGCCTGCGTCGTCGCCTGCCAAGCCGAGAACAACATCCCCGTCGTCGGCAAGGACGAGGTTCACCAGGGCCGCGCCATGCATTGGCTGCGCATCGACCGCTACTACGCCGGCGCCCTCGACGATCCGGCCACGTTCTTCCAGCCGGTCCCGTGCATGCATTGCGAGAACGCGCCTTGCGAGGTGGTGTGCCCGGTGCAAGCGACGGTGCACGATTCCCAGGGCCTCAACGTGATGGTCTACAACCGCTGCGTCGGCACGCGGTTCTGCTCCAACAACTGCCCTTACAAGGTCCGGCGCTTCAATTTCTACAGCTTCAGCAGCCGCGATCCGCGGCCGCGTGATTCGTGGAATCCCGAAGTCACCGTGCGTGATCGCGGCGTCATGGAGAAATGCACCTATTGCGTACAGCGCACGCGCGCAGCGCAGATCGACGCCGATCGCGAGGACCGGCCGATCCGTGACGGCGAGGTGGTGACGGCTTGCGCCCAGGCCTGCCCGACGCAGGCGATCGTTTTCGGCGATCGTAACGACAAGGCGAGCGCTGTCGGGCGCCGCAAGGCGAGCCCGCTCGACTACGTCATGCTCGGCGAGCTCAACACGCGGCCGCGCACGAGCTACGAGGCCGAGATCCGCAACGCCAATCCAGCGCTCGACAAGGCCAAGGCATGACCGAAGCCGTGCAGCAGGAGGGTTATGCCCCGCTCGTCGCGCCTGAGGTGACGCTTTCCTCGATCGGCGAGCAGATCAGCCACATCGTCCTCCAGCCGCACGCGCCGCGCTGGTGGTGGGTCGGCTTCAGCTTCTCCTTCACTCTCTTCCTTCTTCTTGTCATCGCCGCGTGTTGGCTCTTCATCAACGGCATCGGCACCTGGGGCGTCAACATTCCCGTCGCGTGGGGGTTCGCCATCCTCGAATACGTGTGGTGGATCGCGCTCGCCAGCGGCGGCACCATAGTCTCAGCGCTGTTCTACCTGACGCGCTCGGAATGGCGGTCGGCCACCAATCGCATCGCCGAGACGATGATGTTGTGCGCCGCGGCGCCCGCCGGTCTCATGCCGATCTTCCATATCGGCCGGCAGGGGCTGTTCTATTGGATCTTCGCCTATCCGAACGTGATGGGCATCTGGCCGCAGTTCCGCAGTCCGCTGCTGTGGGATTTCGTCTGCGTTATCTGCTACATCATCATGTCGATCTTCTTCTACTATGTCGGCCTCATTCCGGACGTGGCCACGGTCCGCGACCGCGCGCGGACGCCGTTGAAGCAGGTCTTCTACGGCGTGCTGGCGCTGGGCTGGCGCGGCTCGGCGCGGCACTGGGCGACGTACAAGACGGTCTATTTCATCATGGCCGCGATCATGGCGCCGATGGTGATATCGGTGCACAGCGTCGTCGGCCTTGACTTCGCCGGTGGCCTGACGCCGGGCTGGCATTCGACGCAGTTTCCACCGTACTTCTTCTTCGGCGCGGTGATCTCGGGCCTCGCGCTGGTCATCATGCTCACCCTCCTGGTGCGCTGGGGCTACGGCCTCCACAGCGTCATAACCGAGCGGCACATGAATGCGCTCGGGAAAATCATGCTCACCGGCAGCGTGATGCTGACCTACTCCTATGCTTGGGAGGCGTGGGGACCCTTCTACGGCAGCGACGTCGCCGAGCGCACGATGTTCCTGGAGCGTGTCTTCGGCCTCTATGGGTGGCTCTATTGGACGCATCTGGCGCTGAACGCGTTCATCCCGCAGCTCCTCTGGCTGCCCGCGGTACGGCGCCGTCCGCTGCCGCTGTTCCTGATCTCAGCCGGCATCATCGTCGGCATGTGGATCGAGCGCTTCATCATCGTCATTACCAGCTTGCATCGCAACCGCATGCCGTCGATGTGGGGCGACTTCTATCCGACCTTCTGGGACTGGGCGACACTTGCCGGCTCGATCGGCATCTTCCTCATGCTTTTCTTTCTGATCATCCGCTTCCTGCCGATCGTGTCGATCGCCGAGGTGCGCGAGATCATGCACCGGGAGCAGGGAGGGTGAGCGAAGCGCGCCCCTACGGCATCATGGCCGAGTTCACCACGGCCGCGGCGATCATCGCGGCGGCGCGCGGCCTTCATCTCAACGGCTTCCGCTGCGTGGAGGCTTACACGCCGTTCCCGATCGAGGGGCTCGATGGCGTGCTCCACAAGGCGCGGCGGCCCTGGGTCCCGATACTAGTCTTCGTCGGCGCGCTCGTCGGCGCGGTCTACAGCTACTTCCTGCAATACTGGGCGGCGGCGATCGACTATCCGCTCAATGTCGGCGGCCGCCCGTATAACAGCTGGCCGGCATTCACGGTGTCGTCCTTCGAGATCACCGTGCTCTTCGCGGTGGCGACGGCGTTCTTCGCGCTCCTCCTGTTCTGCCGCTTGCCGCGCCTCTATCATCCGGTCTTCGACGCGCCCGATTTCGACCGGGCATCGCAGGATCGCTTCTTCCTCTGCGTCGAGGCGCGCGACCGCTGGTTCGACGCCGACCGGCTGCGCGACATGCTGGCACGCTATGACGCCGTTCACGTCGCGCTGGTGCCGTCGTGAAGCGCGAGATGGCGCTGCTGGCGAGCCTCGTCCTCGTGCTCGTCGCCTGCGACAACATGGCGAACCAACCGAAGCGGCTGCCTTACGAGACGTATCGCGGCGAGGAAGGCCCTTCCCACCGCTTGCCTCCCGCCGGCACGGTGGCGCGCGACGACGCGCCGGCGCCGAAGCCGCCACCGGTGACCGCGGCGTTGCTTGCGCGGGGACAACAGCGCTTCAACATCTATTGCGCGCCTTGCCACGATCGGGTCGGCGATGGCAATGGCATGATCGTGCAGCGCGGCTTCCCCCACCCGCCCTCCTATCACATCGACCGCCTGCGCCAAGCGCCGAGCCAGCATTTCTACGACGTCATCACCAATGGCTACGGCGCCATGTATTCCTATGCGTCGCGCGTCGCGCCGGCCGACCGCTGGGCAATCGTCGCCTATATCCGCGCGCTGCAGGCGAGTCAGGACGCGAAGCTGGCGGATCTGCCCGAGGACGAGCGGAGGGCGCTGCAATGACCGTCGACCGCTCCTGGACGCGGCTGGGCATCGCCGCGCTGGGCGCGATGGCGCTCGGCGGCGCCGGCTGCATCGTCGGCGCCTTCATCGACGAGCCCGCCTTCTTCCCCGCCTGGCTCTCCGCCGTCATCTTCTGGCTCGCGCTGCCGCTTGGCGCGGTGACGCTGGTGCTGGTGCACGACCTCACCGGGGGAAACTGGATGGCGACGGCGCGGCCGACGCTCAACGCAGCGATCGCCACCATGCCGCTCGCCACCATCGCATTCCTGCCGATCTTCGCCGGGCTCGGCGATCTCTATGTGTGGTCGCGGCCGGGACAGCCCGGGCTCGGCAACGCCTTCTATCTAAACAACACGTTCTTCGTCGGCCGCTATGTCGTCTATTTCGTCATCTGGAACGCGTTGGCGCTGTGGGCGCTAATAGCGCCGCGCGGCGGGGCTTTAGGGGTGGCGCCGGCGCTCTCCTGGGTGAGCGCCGTCGGTCTCGTCCTCCTCGCCTTCGCCGCGAGCTTCGCCGCGATCGATTGGATCCTCTCCATCGAGCCGCATTTCTGGTCGTCGATCTTCGGCATGATCTTCGGCGCGGCAGAATTCGACACCGCGCTGGGGCTGCTGCTCCTTGTCATTGCCCTGCGCGGCCCGGCGGCGCCCGCGCTCGCGCCGGCCTATCGCGACCACATGGCGGACCTCGCTGCGATCCTGCTCGCCACCACGATCTTTTGGGCCTATGCCGAGTTCTGCCAGTTCCTCATCATCTGGGAGGAGAACCTGCGCAGCGAGATTCCCTGGTACCTGCGCCGCATGGCGGGTGCTTGGGAATCAGTGATGTACACTGTCGCGGGCGCCGGCTTCTTCGTGCCTTTCTTCGTATTGATCTGGACGCCGTCGAAGCGCAATCGCGCCGTCGTGGCCGGTATCTGCGCGCTCATCGGCCTCGCGCACCTCATCCATGTGTGGTGGCTGGTCCTGCCGGAGTTCCCGGAGAGCGGCTTCGGCTGGCTCGACGTCGCGGCGGTGCTGGCGCTGGGCGGCCTGTGGGCGCTCGTCTTCCTGGTGCGACTGCAATATGGCCGGCTGTTGCCCGAGCGCTGGGCGCGGCCGGCCACGGAGGCGCCGCATGGCTGAGCGAGACGAGCGCGTGCTCGACAACCCGGGGACCGCTTACGAGCGCGCCGATGTGCGCCTGATGGTCATCGGGGTTCTGGCGATCGTGACCTTCGCCTTCCTGGTGGCGGTTCCCCTTGTCCTGCGGGGCGCCTATCACCAGACGCTCTCGGGCATCGATCGCCGGCAGGCGGTGACGCCACCCGCGCCCGTGCTCCAGGTCGATCCGCGCAACGATCTCGCGGCGTTTCGGAATGTGGAGAATGCGCGGCTCAATAGCTACGGGTGGGTCGACCGCAGCAAGGGTGTCGTCCATATCCCGATCGGGCGGGCCATGGCGGGAATCGCGGACAAAGGCATTCCCGACTTTCCCAAGGGGCCGCCATGAGCCGGGCGCTGGCTACCGCACTCGCCCTTGTCGCGCTCGCCGTCCCGCTGGCACCCGCCAAGGCTGCCCTGACGCAGGCGCAACTTGGCGATCTCGCCTTTCGCCAGCATCCCGGCGCAGGACTGCCGCTCGATGCCGCGTTTGCCAACGAGCACGGCCGCGAGGTCCGCCTCGGCGAGTTCTTCGGTGCTGGGAAACCGGTCATTCTTGTGCTCGACTATCTCCACTGCAAGACGCTCTGCGGTTTCGTGCTGGGCGGCTTGGCCGACGCGTTGGCGCAGCTGCCGCTTGCCGCGGGGAAAGACTATGTGGTTGTCGCGCTCAGCATCGACCCGCGGGAGGGCGCGGCGGACGCACGCTCAGCGCGATCACGCTATCTGGCGCGTGCCGGTCGGGCGGAGGCCGCCGGCTGGCATTTCCTGACCGGCGAGGAAGCGGCCGTGCGGCGCATCGCCGATGCCGTGGGCTTTCCTTATCGCTATGACCCGGAGCTTGATCAATACGCTCATCCCGCCGGTTTCGTGGTGGCGTCGCCCGACGGGACCATCGCGCGCTACACCCTCGGTGTGGGTTACGAGCCCAACGATCTGCGCCAGGCTATTGCTGCGGCAGAGCAGGGCAGGGCAGCAGCGGCGCTGAGCCGCCTGTTGCTGCTGTGCTATGGCCATGATCCGCAGCAGGGCCGTTACACGCCCCAGATCGAGCTGGCGGCGCTTCTCGTCAATCTCGCGGGGGTGCTTGGGGCCATCGCGGTCATCGCTCGCATCCACCGCCGGCGCAACGGCTGAGGCGGCGATGCAGTGGGTGCCGTTCTGGCCGCGCGACGCCTCGGTGACGGCGCAGAGCATCGATAAGATATTCATCGGCGAGCTTGCGCTCGTGCTCGTCATCTTAGGCTTCGTCTTCGGGCTGATGATCGTCTTCGGACTGCGCTACCGACGCGGTAGTCGGGCCAACCGTACCGGCCTGATCAAAAAGACCTGGCACTGGGAGATCGGGTGGACGGTCGGCAGCCTTGCGGCGTTCCTCGTGCTCTTCGTCTGGGGCGCCAACATGTATGTGTGGCTCTATGACCCGCCGCGCGCCGGCCTCGAGATTTATGTCGTCGCCAAGCAATGGATGTGGAAGGCGCAGCACCCGGGCGGACAGCGCGAAATCAACGAGCTGCATGTGCCGCTCGGCGAGACGGTCCGGCTGCTGCTCACCTCACAGGACGTGATCCACAGCTTCTTCGTCCCGGCGTTTCGCGTGAAGCACGACGTGCTGCCCGGCCAGTACGAGACCTTCTGGTTCAAGCCGACCGAGCTCGGCCGTTTCCGTCTCGAATGCACGCAGTATTGCGGCACTGAGCATGCCCATATGGGCGGCGATATCGTCGTCATGCCGCCGGCCGACTATGCGCGCTGGCTCTCGCGGCAGGGCGAGCACGAATCCCTGGCGCAGCAGGGTGAGGCGTTGTTCCGCAAGTATGGCTGCAGCGGCTGCCACGGCGCCAATAGCACGGTGCATGCGCCCTCGCTCGTCGGCGTCTACGGCGGCCTCGTCCATCTCGAAGGCGGCGATACCGTTCGCGCCGACGAGCGTTATATCCGTGATTCTATTCTCCTACCGCGATCCCAGATTGTTGCCGGCTACGCGCCGGTCATGCCGTCCTTCGCCGGCCAGATCGGTGAGGACGATTTGGTCAAGCTGGTCGCCTACGTCCAGTCGCTCTCGCCCATCGACGGAGCCTCGCAATGACCACCGTCACCGCCGACCTGCCGGCCAGCTACCTGACCAAGGAGCACACCATCGCCTCGTGGCTCCTCACCAGCGACCACAAGCGCATCGCCCTGCTGTTCTTCGCCTCGATCACCTTTTTCTTCTTCATCGGCGGGTTCGCCGCGACCTTGATCCGGCTCCACCTGCTCAATCCGGCGGGCACGCTGCTGCAGCCCGACATGTACAACCGCATGTTCAGCATGCACGGTATCGTCATGGTGTGGTTCTTCCTCATTCCGTCGATCCCGACCACGCTCGGCAACTTCCTCATTCCCCTGATGATCGGCGCGCGCGACCTGGCGTTTCCGAAGATCAATCTGGCAAGCTGGTACGTCTTCAATATTTCCGGCTTTTTCGTGCTGTTCTGCCTGTTCGTCGGCGGCGTCGACACCGGCTGGACCTTCTACACGCCTTATTCGACGCTGTTCGCCAACGGCTATGTCATCCCGGCGGCGGTCGCCGTGTTCATCAACGGCTTCTCCAGCATCATGACGGGCCTCAATTTCGTCATCACGATCCATCGGCTGCGTGCGCCGGGGATGACGTGGATGCGCCTGCCGCTTTTCGTCTGGGCGATCTATGCGGTGAGCCTCGTCATGCTGCTGGCGACGCCGGTGTTGGCAATGACGCTGGCGCTGGTGGCACTCGAGCGGTGGATGGGCGTCGGCATCTTCGACCCGCAGCTCGGCGGCGATCCGCTGCTGTTCCAGCACATGTTCTGGTTCTACTCGCACCCGGCGGTCTACATCATGATCCTGCCGGCCATGGGTGTGGTGAGCGAGCTCGTCAGTTGCTTCGCACGCCGGCCGGTCTTCGGCTACGAGGGAATGGCCTATGCCTTGATGTCGATCGCGGTCATCAGCTTTTTCGTGTGGGCGCACCACATGTTCGTCGCCGGCATCTCGATCTATGCCGGTATCGTGTTTTCGCTGCTGACGTTCTTCGTCGCCGTTCCGTCGGCGATCAAGGTGTTCAATTGGACGGCGACCTTGCACAAGGGCAGCATCAGTTTCGATGCGCCGATGCTCTACGCGCTGGGCTTCGTCGGCCTCTTTACCATCGGCGGGCTCACCGGCCTTATGGTCGCCACGCTCCCGATCGATATCCACGTGCACGACACGTATTTCGTCATCGCCCATTTTCACTACATCATGGTCGGCGGGACGGTGAGCGCGTTCTTCGGCGGCCTGCACTACTGGTGGCCCAAGATCACCGGCCGACTCTATCCGGAAATGTGGGCGCGCGTCGCCGCCATCATCACGTTCCTCGGCTTCAACCTCACCTTCTTCCCGCAATTCATCCTGGGCTATCTGGGCATGCCCAGGCGCTACTACACCTATGACCCGGCGTGGCAGGTGTGGAATGTCCTGTCCTCCGCCGGGGCCTCGATCCTTGCGGCCGCTTACACACTGCCGCTCCTCTATCTCGGCTGGTCGCTGTTCTATGGCGCGCGGGCGGGCGCCAATCCATGGCGCGCCACCGGCCTCGAATGGCTGACGAGCTCGCCGCCGCCGCAACACAACTTCCCGCGCACGCCCGTCGTGCGCGCGGCGCCCTATCAGTACAACCCAGCCGACGGCAGCTATGTCGCCCAGGACGGGTCGAGCAATGCGTAGCCTCCAACCCGAGCCGCAATACGCCACGCTCGAGCAGCAGACCGAGACGGCACAACTCGGGATGTGGATGTTCATCGCCACCGAAGTGATGTTCTTCGGCGCGCTGGTCTTCACCTATTTCCTCTATCGCACCCATTACTGGGAGCAGTTCCGGCTCACCGCGCAGGACAGCAAGATCCTGCTCGGCAGCATCAACCAGGCGATTCTTCTGACCAGCAGCCTCACTATGGTGATGGCGATCAACTTTGGCAAGGAGGGACGGCAGCGCCTGCTGGTGCTCCTGCTCCTCGCCACCGCGTTGCTCGGCCTGTGCTTCCTCGGCGTCAAGGGCTTCGAGAACTTCGAGGACTACCAGTCAAGCACGGTACCGAGCGTCAATTTCCTGCTCAAATCGGGCTACCACCCGCCGACGGAGCTGTTCTGGGTTTTCTATTTCATCGCCACCGGGCTCCACGCTGTGCATCTGACCATCGGGATCGGCCTGATCCTGGTCCTCGTCTGGTTGGCGCGGCGCGGCAGGTTGTCGCCCAACTATTACTCGCCGCTCGAGGTCGTCGGCCTTTATTGGAGCTTCGTCGACACGGTCTGGGTGTTTCTTTTCGCCGCCATCTATCCGCTCGGGCGAGCCGCCACATGAGCGCGCAACGAGAGCCGCTGTTGCCGTACGTTGTCGCTTGGCTCGTGCTCATGCTGCTGCTCGGCCTGAGCGTGCTCAGCGCCTATCTCGACATCGGCATCTTTCATCCGATCGTGAATTTCGGCATCGCCGCGACGCAAGCCGCGATCATTTTCATCATGTTCATGCGCCTGCGCGGCCGGCCGTCGCTCAAATGGGTCTTTGCCGCTGCCGGGTTCTTCTGGCTGCTATTCCTCTTCGGCCTCAGCACTGTCGACTACGCGACACGCACAGGCTTTCCGACCCAATGAACGGGTTGGTCAGGGGCCTCCGTCGCCGAACCGGACATAGGGCTCGGCGAGACCGGGCACCGGTGCTGCCACAGCGAAGAGGCCGCCCTCATCCCGATGGCGCCGCCGCTCGTCTTCGCTCAGCTCCCAATTCGCCGACGTGACGTAGAGGGTGTCGAGCCTGTCGCCGCCGAAGGCCGGCATGGTCGGGTAGCGCACGGGGAGCTTGATCTCGCGCTCGAGCTTGCCCGCCGGATCATAGCGACGCAACGCGCCAGCGCCGTAGACGGCGCACCAGTAGAAGCCCTCGCGATCGACAGTGGCGCCGTCAGGCCCGCCATCGTTGGGCGCATCCGCCAGGTGGGCGAAGACGCGTTGGTTCGACGGCGTGCCGCTCTGGGGGTCGTAGTCCCAGGCC
>Ga0134126_10002080_pt1 | contig 25454 bp, 21 predicted proteins | sample KB31752_FD_96881 | JGI IMG/M metagenome (GOLD analysis project Ga0134126, IMG submission 96881) | Terrestrial soil microbial communities with excess Nitrogen fertilizer from Kellogg Biological Station, Michigan, USA - KB3-175-2 | ecosystem: Environmental > Terrestrial > Soil > Unclassified ... | reverse complement strand
GGCAGGCCCGACCGGCAGAAACGTGTGGTCCTCGCCATATTTTGCTACCTTCCGTAATCTGTTCCCTGTAACCTCTCCCGTATAACTTAATAGCGATGATCGGCATACCAGGATTTTTCGGAATCGGCTTCATCCTGCAGGCGATTGCCGTCATTCATTTCATTCGCCGCCGGCCAGATTGGTACTGGCTCTGGATCATCATTCTTGGCAGCGGACTAGGGGCTTTCATTTACATCTGCGTGGAAATGCTGCCGGAAATGGGAATGCTGGCCCGCAGCTTCCAGATATTTCCGCGGCGCAGCCGCATACGGCGCCTCGAAGCGGTCATCCTCGACAATCCCTCCGCAGGAAATTACGAGGAACTCGGCGACCTTTACCTCGATGACGGCAAATATGCTCGTGCGAGAGAGTGCTACAACCGCGCAATTTCTTCGCGCACTGACTCCCCTGATCCTTTCTACCGCCGCGCGCTCTGCTCGCTAAAGCTCGATGACTACCCGGCCGCAATCGCCGATCTTCAGCATGTAGTCTCCAAAGACGTTCGCTACGACTATGACCGAGCTGCAGGCCTCCTTGCTCATTGCCTCGCCAAGATTGGACAGCCAGAAGCTGCAGCCGCAATGTTCGAACGGGTCGTACAGGTTTCAACCCTCTCGGAAACACTGGTTAACTACGCGGAGTTTTTGAAGTCGCAAGGCAAAGATCAGGAAGCACGCGAATGGGCGGGGCGAGTCCTATTGAGGAAACGAACATTGCCACGCTATTTGAAGCGCCGCGAAAGGCCTTGGTTTAGGAAAGCAGCAGCACTGGCGAAATGATTTCGCCTAGGAACCCACGAACCGTGCATACAGGCTCCGCGCCACGGCAGGATCGCTGGTTCCTTTGATGATCGCCCTTCCATCGCGAAACAAAGTCATTTCATACGCATCGCGCCAGAACTTCAGAACGAGATCGTTATACCGAACCTGGCCGTGAGCGGATAAGCGCGAGCTCATTTCGGGGAAATCTACCGGCCGTTCGCGTTCGTGAATTTGCACCGAATTGCGTCCGCATAGCGTGATCTGCGGACGAGCTTTGCCCTCCAGATGCTCAAAGATTTTCTGTCCGCAAACTTTGCAGCCTTCGCGTGGCGTTGCGGCGGAGATTTCGGAGCGATCGTTGGTCCACACATCGATGGAAAGCAAGGTGCGACGTAGCTGCGCGTGCGCTCCGACCAAGATCTTCAGCGCTTCCGCGATCTGCACCGACGCGACAAGCGTAGCCGCCGAATTCAGAATGCCAGCAGTGTCACAGGTGGCGAAGGTTCCGCGAGGAGGCTCGGGGAACACGCAACTCAGGCACGCGGTCTCGGCGGGAACGATGTTCATGCTCACCGCATACGAGCCAACTGCGGCAGCGTAAATCCAAGGGCGGTCGGATTTGACCGCAAAATCGTTGATGAGATACCGCGTCTCGAAGTTATCGGTGCAGTCGAGGACGAGATCTACCCCTTGCAATAGTGAGAGAGATTGTGGCGTCAGGTCTTTGGCCTGGGGCTCAACTTTAACGTCTGCATTGATCTGAGAAAGTCTGCGCGCGGCAGCTTCTGCCTTCGGATTGCTTTGGCGGGCATCCTCTTCGTCAAACAGAAGCTGGCGCTGCAAATTGCTGGGCTCCACGTAATCGCGGTCAATGATTCGTAGAGTTCCAACGCCTGCGCGAGCAAGGAGTGTGCAGGCGGAGGCGCCAATCGCTCCGCAGCCGACCACCGCGACTTTCGATGTGCCGATGCGTTTCTGCCCTTCCGGACCGATCGGCGCAAAAAGGATCTGGCGAGAATATCGTTCGTCTTTAGGCCAGGCGGACTTAAAAAGCATTTCGCTGCCGACAATGCATGATGGCACCTGAAGCTGAGGAAATCACCTTTATTATAGGCGTATGCTCCCCCAGAGCTGTGCCTGGAACTTGTGCGCTTGCGCGCGCGAAATCGCTTCAATGGAGAAGGCCTAATTCGGTTCCTGATCGCATTGCGTCAAAACGCCATGCAGCGCCTATGCAGAACAGGGGAGACGACCTCGACTCATCTTCCTAACGGGGTACTGCGACGGTCTCAGCTTGGAATCCTGGCAGGAGCTTTTCTTGTTCTGCTTGTAATCGTTTCCAGTCTTTGGGCGCAATCGGGAACGAGCAGCACGTCAACGACGATGGCCATTCAGCAAATCGGCGGCGCCACCCAATCTGGTGCAGATGCAGCCACGCCCGACTCTCCGAATCAAGCCAGCGATGCCTTCGCGCGTTATTCCGGATATCGCGTTCGCAGTGTCACGTTTAAGAACTCGCAGCGCATTGACCAGAACGATCTGCTGGAATTGCTTCCGCTCCAGCCCGGCGCTGCGCTCGACCGCAACACCGTTGAAGCCAGCATCCAGCAATTGTTCGCGACAGGACGATTTCGCACAATCTCGGCCGAAGTAGAGCCTCATCCCGACGGCTCACTCGATCTTGCATTTGTCGTCGATGAAAAACTCTTCCTGGGCAGCATTGTTGTTTATGGCGCTCCTGGCCCGCCTACCGCGAACCAGCTTGTGAACGCCAGCAAGATGCAGCTTGGGCAGGAATTCGATGAGGATGCAGTGGCCAGTGGCATGGAACGCATGAAGCGTCTGCTGGCAGAAGCTGGGTATTTTGAGCCCACGATCCGAATGAACTCCGAACTTGATCCTCAGCACCAGCGGATCGGAGTTGATTTCATCATTGATCGCGGTCCCCACGCTCACCTTGGCGATGTCATCGTGAAAGGCGATCCGGGATACTCTCCGGGAAAAATCCGCGGGATTACCAAACTGCATCCAGGCCAGCCAATCACTGCCGCAAGGCTGAGCCGCGCGTTTACGCGGTTGCGGAACAAGTATCAAAAGACCGATCACCTGGAGGCGCAGGTAGCCGTTGTCGATCGAAACTATCATCCCGATACCGACAAGCTCGACTATGTCTTCGAAATTAATCGCGGGCCCATTGTGGACGTGCGCGTCGAAGGTGCTCGCATGCGGAAAGGATTGCTCAAGAAGTACGTCCCCATCTTCGAAGAAGGAGCGGTCGACGAAGATCTGCTCGCGGAAGGTCGACGCAATTTGCGTGATTATTTTCAAACGAAAGGCTACTTCGACGCTACGGTCACCTCGAAGCTCACACAGAAAGACGGACGCCGGCTTGTCATCTTCGATGTCGATCGCGGCGAATTGCACAAATTCACGGATCTTGTCATTAAGGGAAACAAATACTTCCCATCTGAAAGCATCCGCGAACGGATGGTGATCCAGCCAGCCGATCTGCTGCAACGACACGGCGTATTCAGTTCCGCGTTGCTGACCCGCGACTTGGGCGTCATTACTGGTTTGTATCAGACCAACGGCTTTCAACAAGTGAGCGTTACAGCGAAAACGAACGATGACTACGAAGGCAAAGCCGGCAGATTGCGCGTGGAAATCGATATTGATGAGGGGGGGCAGACGCTGGTTCATGCGGTCCAGATGATTGGAAACCTGCACTTTTCCGACGATGTTCTGCAGGATCAGTTAAGCACCATTCCGGGACAGCCATTCTCTTCATATCAGCTGGCGAACGATCGCGATACCATCGTCAGCTACTACTACGATCGCGGATTTCCGGATGTACAGGTTGAGACAAGCAACCAACCTGCGCCCGGCGAGGCCAACCGCCAGGACGTTAGTTTCAAGATCAGCGAAGGACGGCAGGTATTCGTCGACAAGATCCTCATTTCAGGGCTGCGCTTCACCAAGCCATTTGTCGTGACCCGCGAGTTCGAGATCAAAGAAGGCGACCCGCTCAGCCAATCGCGAGTCCTGAAAACCCAGCGAAATCTCTATGATCTAAGTATCTTCAACCAGGTCGACATGGCGACTGCGAATCCAGATGGCAACGTCAGCAAGAAGAACCTGGCTGTGCAGATCGAGGAAGCCAAGCGTTACACCTTCGATTACGGAATCGGCTTCCAGGTGCAAACGGGAAACGTTAGCAGCGATTGCCAGAAGATCCAGTTGAATCCCACGTCGACGCAGGTCTGCAATCCAGGAGGCGGCACCGGATTCAGCCCGCTGGTTACCTTCGGCGTAACGCGAGCAAACTTCCGGGGCCGCAACGATACCATCGTCTTCAGAACCAATTTGGGACGTTTGCAGCAGCGTGCATCGTTGACGTATGAGCAACCGCACTGGATGAATCGCGACGATCTCACGCTCAGCGTTACCGCGCTTTACGACAGCACACAGAACGTGCTCACCTTCAGCTCGCAGCAGCTTGCAGGATCAGTACAAGTTCTGCAGCAATGGCGAAGGGGCGAGACAATTCTTTATAAGTACAGTTACCGCCGGGTCAAGGTCGATCAGAATACGCTTCAGATCAGCCCCGAGTTGATACCACTTCTGGCTCGTCCCGTACGCGTGGGTATGCCCAGCTTCAGTTATGTGCGCGACCACCGCGACGATCCTCTGGATTCCAATCGAGGAACTTACAACGCGCTCGACTTCGGAGTTGCGTCCGGCATTTTTGGATCGCAGGCGAATTACACCCGACTCTTTGTACAGAACTCCAGCTATCACTCCTTCGCTGAGAATAAGAACGTCAGCGGGCGCCACTGGGTATTCGCTCGCTCGACGCGAATCGGCGTCGAGAATCCTTTCGGCAACGTGAACGTGGCCCAGCCGGCGACGTCGGGGACTTCGAACGTGTTAACGTCTGTTCCGGGCGTGGTTCCTCTTCCGGAACGCTTCTTTACGGGAGGAAGCAACTCGCATCGCGGTTTTGGACTGAACCAGGCGGGTCCACGGGATGCCGTAACCGGGTTTCCTCTCGGAGGCAATGGCCTCTTCCTCAATAACCTTGAAATCCGAACACCTCCGATCGCGCTGCCGTACATCGGCGAGAACCTCAGCGCGGTGCTATTTCATGATGCCGGCAACGTATTCGCTTCGGCAGGCGATATCTTCCCCAGCCTGAGCCATTGGTCGCAACCGCATCCGGAAACGTGCGTGCCTCATGAAACGCAGGTAACCTCCTCTACACCATCCTGTGATTTCAACTACATATCGCAAGCGGTAGGATTGGGAGTACGGTATCGAACGCCAATCGGGCCGGTCCGCGTGGATGTCGGCTACAACCTGAATCCACCGCTATTTCCGGTTCGGGACGATCCCACGAAAGGGCCATACTTAGACCGCACGAGTCACATAAACGTGTACTTCAGTATTGGGCAGACGTTCTGATGAGGGTGCTGTTTTCCATTCTGTTCTCGGTTGTGTTCGCGGCATCGGTCTATGCCAGCGAAACACTGGACCGCATTGTCGCTACCGTGGATCGTCATGCCATCACGCGCAGCCAAGTCGAGCAGGAGGCTAAATTTACACATCTGATCAATGCGGTAAAACGACCAATCACAAGAGAAGACGAGGTCGCGGCGCTCAGCCGACTCGTAGATCGCAGTCTGGTAAGCAACCAAATTGCAGTCTTCGGCGCGATTCCGATCAGCAGGGAAGACCTCGATACCCGCATCTCTGAAATACGCAAGCAGATTCCTGGTGCCGAGACGAACCTCGGCTGGGTTCGCTTGCTTGGAGAAAACGGACTGACGCAAGAGGACGTAAGTAAGCGTCTAGCTCAGGAAATCGAGACGCTTCGCTTTATCGATCTGCGTTTTCGCTCGGAAGTTCGAGTCGGGCCACGGGCAATCCAAACGTATTACGACACGAAGTTTGTTCCCGAAATGAAATCGAAGAATCTTGCGCTGCCTCCTCTTGATCAAGTTCAGGACCAGATTGAAGCCATTCTCCGTGAGGAACGCGTGAACTCCTTGATATCCGACTGGTTAAAAAGTCTGCGTAACCAGAGCCGGATTCAGGGATTTGATCCGTCTCTTCCGCTGACCGGAATCGATAAGAAGACACCCGACGTTTCCGATCTCCACTTCCTTCCATTGCATGTCTCTGGTCCCGCGGAAGCAGCCAAACAATAATCCCCATGACGGCTGACCCGATCACATCTCCTTCGCGCAAACGCCGATGGATCGTGTTCGCAGCGATAGCTGCACTGATTATCGCGGCGATCATCGCCGCGGTAAGCTATCTGCAGAGCAACTCATTTCGCGAGATGGTGCGCAGCGAAATTGTCGCTCAGCTTGAACGAGTGACCGGCGGAAAGGTTGAAATCGGCAGCGTCACCTGGAGGCTGTCCGGTCTGCAGCTCGACGTGAGCAACTTGACGATTCACGGCAAAGAGAAGCCAGGTGACATTCCTTATGCTCACTTCGATCACGCGCATGCCACATTAAAGATCATCAGCTTCCTTCGGCGCGAGCTAGGGCTGCGTGAATTGGATGTTGAACATCCGGTGATGCACCTGATCTTTTATCCCGACGGAAGCACGAACCAGCCAGCGCCGAAAATTAAACAAACCTCGAATGGCGAACTCGAGCAGTTGTTCGCTTTGCGTGCCGATCATCTCCGCATTGTCGATGGAGAGCTTTTGCTGAACGAGAAGCGGATTCCGCTTGACGTGGACGCCAACCGCGTTGCCGCAAGCATGACGTACGTTGCCGCTCCAGAGAACGGCTATAAGACTCACATTGAGTTCGGCAGAGTACGTTTGCAGCGTGCGGGAGCAGAGCAAGTCCTCGCACAGGGGCAAACGGATTTCGTCATCCAGAAGAACGCGGTTCACGTAAGCTCCCTGCAATGGACGAGCGGAAAATCGCGAATGCAGGCGAGCGGCACTGTGACCGACCTGCGCAATCCCCGGATTGAGGCAACGTACAACGGAACCGTTGAGCTGCGGTCTCTTGGAAACGTGCTGGGCATACCGGAACTGCGCGACGGCAGCGCCGAATTCGATGGGACGCTACGCTATCTTTCGTCCGAGGACTTCTTCAGTTCAGGGCACCTGAAATTGACGAAGGTCACCTACTCGGCACCTCAGCTTCGGCTGGCCGACGTAGATGCAACTTCGGACTACACCGTCGACGTAGACCGAATCACAATCACCAAGTTGAATGGACGAGCACTGGGGGGCAGCTTCAATGGCGGAGCAAGTCTGCTGCACTGGATTAAACTTGTTCCCAAAACGGAAATCGGCACGGGACCGCGGAGGAAACTTGCAGCCAAACCAGCAGAAGGATCCGTTCAGCTCGCTGTTTCAGGAATGCATTTGGGAACGACTCTGCGTGCAGTGCTTCCGGCAAAGAGTCCGGTAAACCGCTTGCAAATTGCATCGCGGACCCAAGGCACTGTTGCCATTCGATGGACCGGTTCGCCGAAGTTTGCTGACGCGACTGTGGATCTTAGCGCGGAATCGCCGGCGTCTGTGCAACCATCCGAGCTACCTCTACGCGGACTGATTCAAGCTACCTATCACGGACGGGATGAGCGCATCGACGTCACCGGGCTCAGTCTCGCCACGCGTATGACGCGACTCAATGCCACTGGCGCAATCGGAATGCAGTCGCAGCTGAAGCTCTCGGTTAATACCTCCGATCTCGCCGATCTTGAGCCCGTCATGCGTGCCTTAGGCGTCCAAACACAAACGCTGCCTGCCGTCGTACACGGACAAGCTTCGTTCAACGGAACGGCTATAGGAAAGCTCGCCTCGCCGACGATCCACGGACATGTCCAGGCTACTGACTTCGACGCTCTACTGCCTTCGTATTTCGGGTTTCAGAGCCGGGAAAACATTTCTGCAGCTTCGCGGAACGGACAACTCTTGCGCTGGGACTCGTTGGACGCGGATGTCAGCTATTCCCCAAATGCCATTTCGGCACGCAACATCGTTCTGAAGCACGGAAAGGCTCAAGTCCTGGGGACCGCCAGCGCGAATCTGCGCGATGGCCAATTCGCAGCCGACTTGCCGGTTGAGGCACATTTAAGGCTGCTCGACAACGACATCGCCGGCTGGCAGACGATCGTTGGAACCAGCTATCCCATAAGGGGAACGTTTGCCGCGCAGGTCACGTTGTCCGGTACAGAAGAGGATCTTCACGGGCGAGGACATGTGCAAGTTGCGGAAGGAGCTATCTACGGAGAGCCGTTTCGTTCGCTTTCCGCCGATGCCCAGCTGCGCAATCGGCAACTGGATTTTCGAAATATCTTGCTGCAGCAAGACGGAGCACGGGTAACTGGCGTCGCAACCTACGGCGTTAGTTCTCAAGCATTTTCCCTGAACCTCATCGGAAATGACTTCGATCTCGCTCATCTCGCGCGACTTCAAAATAGGAAATTACCAGTGGGCGGTCGTGCTCAATTCACGCTTACTGGATCAGGCACTATCTCGCAACCTTCATTGAACGCGCAGATTACGGTCAAGAATCTTGTGCTTGGCGGTGAGCAGGAAGGCGATCTTGTCGCCACTGCTGTTACACATGGGACAGACCTGCACGTCGAAGCACGCGCGAACACGCAGATTGCATCGGCGAATCTGAACGGCGACGTCACCCTGCGCGGCGACTGGCCCGCCCAGCTACATCTCGATTTAGCGAAGCTCGACTTTGATCCGCTCCTGCGAGTCTATCTTCCCGGCAAGCTGACCGGGCACTCCTCAATGTCAGGTAAGCTGACTTTGCGCGGTCCTCTGAAGCGTCCGAGTGAGATCGTCGTGACCGGCGATATCGATCAGTTCGCCACCGACATTCAAAACATCAAGCTTCGCAACCAGGGGCCGCTGAGATTCTCAGTGGGGAACGGTACCGCCAAGATCGACCAACTGCACATTGTCGGAACGGACACTGATATTACCGGGTCGGGAACCGTGGAGCTTACCGGCGCGCAGCGGCTCGATTTACATGGCAACGGACATCTGAACCTGGCCGTCTTTGAAAGCTTCAACTCCAATCTTTCATCGTCTGGCCAAGTGACGTTTACGGTGAATGCGACCGGCAAAATTGATTCGCCATCGCTCGCCGGAAATGTGCAGATCGCCGACGGAAACGTTTCATTGACGAATCTTCCCAATGGGCTAAGCGCAATCAACGGAACACTTACCTTCGATAGCAACCGCCTGCGCGTGCAGAGGCTTACGGCAAAGAGTGGCGGAGGCGATCTGGTGCTGGGTGGCTACATCACTTATGCGAACGGCATCTTCTTCGATTTGAGCGCCACCGGACATGACATTCGCATTCGCTATCCGGAGGGTGTGAGTTCACAGGCGACGGCGGACCTTCGCCTGGTGGGGACGGCGCAGAACTCGGTGCTTTCGGGCGATGTCACGATTACGAAGTTTGGACTCACTCCGCAATTTGACCTTGCAACGTATGTACAGCGAGCCAAGCAAACGCCTGCGCCTCCGAATCCGAATTCGCTCGTCGATAACATTCGCCTTGATGTCCACATTGTTTCCACGCCCGAGCTGCGCGTTGAGACCTCGATGGCACGGCTGTCAGGAGACGTCGATATTCGACTGAGAGGTACGGCAGCAAGGCCGTCCGTCATGGGACGCGTGAGTATTGCCGAGGGCGATATTACCTTCAACAGCACTACCTACCATCTGGAGCGTGGGGACGTAGTGTTCGCCAATCCAGTACGCATCGAGCCGGTGATCAACGTAGAGGCCTCGGCCCGTGTGCGTGATTACGACATCACGCTCGGATTCCATGGAACTCCCGACAAGCTGAACATTACGTATCGCTCCGAGCCGCCTCTGCCATCGGAAGACATCATCGCCCTGCTCGCCTTCGGCCGCACGCGGCAGGAAACAGAAGTTCAGGCCGAACAGGGATCGCAGGCTGCGACGGGCGAGACCTTCGCCCAAAGCGCTTCGAGTGCTATTTTGGGAGAAGCACTGAATGCTGCCGTGAGCAGTCGTGTACAGAAGCTGTTCGGAATCAGCCGCATCAAGATCGATCCCAATCTGGGCGGAACGGAAGGGAATCCCAACGCGCGACTGACCGTTGAACAGCAGATTTCCAAGGACCTCACCGTGACTTACCTGACGAACCTCGGACAGTACGCGCAGGAAGTTGTGCAGGTCGAATACAACATCAACAGAAATGTTTCCTTAGTTGCCGTCCGCGACTACACTGGCGTGCTCGCAATCGATTTGCGGGTGCGGCAGCGCAAGAGATAAGTGAGCGATGGGGTCACTGGTACAGGGCACAGGAAAACAATCCTATAACCCTCCGGTCACCTATTCCCCGTTCCCTGTAACCTCTCCCTATGGACTCCCGCGAGCTCATGATCGAGCGCCAGCTCAAGGCGCGCGGAATCTCGAGCGAAGCTGTCCTCGCCGCTATGAGCAAAGTTCCACGTGAGGAATTCGTTGCTCCCGAGTTGCAGGAGCATGCTTACGAAGATCGTCCGCTGATCATCGGATGTTCGCAGACCATTTCCCAGCCATATATCGTTGGGTCAATGCTACAAGCGCTTGAACTGAGACCTGAAGATCGTGTACTCGAATTGGGCACTGGTTCCGGATACCAGACAGCACTGCTTTGCGAACTCTCTCAGAGCGTGATCAGCATCGAACGCCATGCTCCGCTCGCCGAACTGGCTCAGCAGCACCTTGCAGGCCTCGGCTATAGAAACTTCGAAATCGTCGTTGGCGACGGCACGCTCGGATACCCGCCCACAGCTCCTTACGATGCAATCATCGTCTCCGCCGCAGCTCCAGAAATTCCTCCAGCTCTCGTCGAGCAGCTTGCGGTTGGTGGACGAATGGTTCTGCCGGTGGGGAGTCGCGAACTACAGGATTTAATTCTTGTAAGAAAAAGCGAGGATGGAATTTTTCGCGCTCGCCTCGACGGCTGCGCCTTCGTGCCCCTCATCGGCCGGGAGGGATTTCGCGAGTGAATAACGATCTGAAATCCGCCTCGTGGTAGGAAATCCAATAATCCCGCAGACCTAAACTTAAGGTAGTTGTGTCGATAGGTTCTTTCCCATCAGCAATCCATCGAGACCACCGGGATAATACCGACGCAGCGTCTTCACGACGCTAAAGCCGTGCTTCTTATAAAAACTTAGGCCGGCACGATTATTTACTGCGACCTCAAGGATAAGCGAGTCGCAGCCCAATGTCGCCAAGCCAGCTTCGAGCTTCTTCATAAGAATCGATCCCAGACCGCTTCGCTGGACATGAGGAGCAACGTCGAGCGTGATTACGTGTCCCACGCCTCCTCGCTGCTGGTGACCCAAAATAAAAGCCACCGGCTCAGCTTTTTCCTCCGCGACAAAACACAATGCTCGCGGCGCTCTCAAGTAATAGGCAAGCTCGTCGCGGGAATATGCAATCTCTCGAGAAAAGCAGGCCTGATCGAGTGCCCAAAGTTGTTCGAAATCGTCAGGGCGATATTGGCGTATTTCGGGCATTGGGAGCCCACTACGCCGGCTTTCCCTGATGGATGAAAGGGAGCTTCTTGGGATCCGACACGGTCACTGTTCCATCAGCCCCTAAGACGTAGGGTTGACCAGTCGGGTCGAGCGGCACTCCGCGGAGAGCGCCAACTGAGATCAGTTCTCGCCAGGAAGTTGGGTTGCGGCCAAACTTCGCTTTAAAACGATCTACGAGCGATTCCAATTGTGGGACTTCCTGATCCACCAGCAGGCAAGCAAGGTGGAGCTGTGCATTGCGCCGTATGTCCTTGTCTGTCGACTGATCATAAATGCTCTGCCACATGAACCGCGCCGTGTCCAGACTGCCTGCATCGGTCAGCATTTTCGCTGCCATCACCTTGAGCGCGGGATGGGCATTCGGAACTCGCGAGCCTTCTTCAAACGTCTTAGCGGCCGCCAAATAATCGTGCATTCCCTGATATTGAATAAAGCCCAGAGTCATGTAGAGATGCCAGTTCTGCGGATTATGCTCAATGCCCTTGCGCACCAAAGCCACAGCGGCTTCCTGGTCACCAGCACCGCTAGGGGGAGGCTGCTGCAGGAATGTCGAGCCCCACTCATACGCAACGACTAAATGCGGATCGAGCGTCGTCGTAATGTCGAGCAGCGGAGCGAGCGCCCTGTATTGCATTGACTCGCGCAGGTGCTTGCTGCCGAAATACTGAACCACGCGCATCCAGTAAATGTCGGCAAGCAAGCCCGAGTAACCCAGACTCGCGCGCTTCAGAAACTGGGGAGACGAGATAAACAGTACGTCTTCCAGTGAAGAATTCGGGTATGCGGCCTGCACGCGCCGCAATACCAAACAGCTCGAAACAAACGAACCAATCAGCAGCAGCGAAGTCAGGATTGTGGACTGTCGACTCACTTCAAGTTCCTGCGCGAGAAAATCAGCGTGGCCGCGCTCACCGCAACACAAGAGTACAAGAGCGCATAAGCCGTGTTGTACCCGACGAGGGCCGCTGAAATCTTCTCATCGTGCGCCACTCGCGTGATTAGATTCAGGCGATCCACATTAGGAACGACGTAAGAGGCGGCCCAGGAGAACCATCTGGTCAAGCCGTGGGCAGACTCGGCAAACCCACGCAGATCCTGGGCAAAACTTCCGGCCACAAACAGCGCCAGAGTAAACAAAGCCGACAGCAACGGCGACGAGAACGACGAAAACAACAGAGCCAGTCCGATCACAACCAGAAACTGCAAAAGCAGAAAGTAAACCGCAATGAGGACATTCGCGTCAGCGGCCGTGACATTCCTCATGATCAGGAGCAACACAAGATAGAAGCCCACGGTCATCGCCAAGGTGTTGACCGCGAGCGTACCGGCCAGTCCAAAGTATTTGCCGACGATGAACTCCCCACGCCCGATGGGACGAGCCAATACCGGATAGAGCGTCTTACGCTCAATCTCTTTCGACACCAGGCTGATGCCAACGAAGATCGAAATCACAGTTCCAAAAATGGAAATTGCCGTCAGACTAAGATTGATCAGCAGAACGCGCTGAACGCCAACCGAGATCTCGCTGATGAGCGGAGCACACGCGACCAGCAGAAGAGCAAACAAAATGAGGTTGTAAAGTACGCGGTCGCGCACCGCTTCGCGGAAGGTATTGAAAGCCACTGCTCCAAGACGACGGGTCACGGGCGCGCCTCCGCTCGCTCGCCAACACGTTCCAGGAAGAACTCTTCGAGAGACCCTCCCACTGGATTCACTGAGACAAGCCGCGCATTCGGCGCGCGCACAACATTCAAAACATCCTGCAGCTTGGCCTCTTCAACAGTCGCGCGAATGGTATCGCCGGCCGCATGGCAGGCAACGTCCATGGTTTCCACTTTGGGAATTACCGCAGCGCCCTCCCAGATCACATCAAATTGCTTTCGCGCTTTGCCGAGAAGTTCTGCCACCACGCCGACTCCGCGCAACTCCCCGCGGTTCAGCACCGATACGCGATGACACAGCGCCTGCGCGTCTGCCAGAATGTGCGTCGAAAAGAAGACCGTCTTGCCTTCCTGATTAAGCGCCTGGATGAATTCCCGAATTTCGCGCCGACCGACCGGATCGAGTCCTGACATGGGCTCATCCAAAAAAATAACCTCAGGCTCGTGCAGCACGGCCTGGGCGATGCCAACCCGCTGCAGCATCCCTTTGGAAAACTTCCGCAATTGCACCCGAGCGTGCTCTGCGAGTCCAACCCGCTCCAGCAACTTCGGAATGCGAATGCGTCGATCCGCAGCCGACACCCCCGACAGCGTGCCGTAGTAGTCGAGCAACTCGGTCGGAGTCAGGTAATCGTAGAAGTACGGCTGCTCAGGCAAGAATCCAATCCGAGCGCGAATCGCGGGATCGCGCCAGTCGCGCCCGAGAATGCGCGCCGCGCCCGCCGTAGGAAAGGTCAACCCCATCAGGAGCTTGAGAGTAGTGGTCTTTCCAGCTCCATTCGGTCCAAGAAAACCAAAAACCTCTCCGGCTGGAACCTCCAAATGGAATGGCTTGAGCCCAACCTTCTTGGTCTTCCGCCAAAAGCCGACCGTATATGTCTTTTCTAGCCCAAGGATCTCGACGGCTGCCATTGTTGTTCAAAATTCAGTAATTTCAGATACCACAGCGAAAGCAAATCGACAAGTTGCGCAAGTCACCTATTCGGAAGCTCTAAACCTTCAAGATTTGTCGCAGATGGAAGGTTAAACCACCATCGCGATGCACGTCGTCTACACCCAATAGCCGAACGCGCTATCGTACGGAGATCCCAGATGCGCCATATGCGCGAAGCAAAATGCAAATATACACATGGAAGCCGAAACCGAGACTAGGATGAGACGCGACCTGACTGTTCGGTTTTGTACTTGCTGAATTCCGAGCGGAATCGCGATGCTCAGAAACGTTGCAGCGGGAAAGTAATAGTAATAGTACAAGCAGCTCTGGGGGGTCACCGCCCACTGCAGGAGATTCGCTACATACAATAAGACGATAAAGGTCTCGGGCATAGCCCTCAAAAACCGGCGTGCGCAGACCGCAATTGCTAGCAGGCCCGTCCACATAAGGAACCAATTACCCACCAAATACGACAAACCACGTTGTGGTGCTACTTGCAACGGCCACGTGTACCAGTCGGATACGATGGTCGGATTGCCCTGAACTGCCCGATGAAATCGCCAGATGAATAGATTCATCGCAGCCAACTGCGTGAATCCAAACGGTTGATGGAGGCTGCGACAGAGCGGCCAGTATGTCAAGCAATACGCGACAGTCGGAACCAGGAACAGGGATGCAGCAATGTAGGAGATACCGATCCGCTGAAGTCGGACCTTGTATTCGGCCATTTCAGCACTCATGGGATGAAAGAGCCAGAGCCCGGCCACCAACCCGGCAGTGGCTGCCAGAGTGTCCACGCCGTTCCATTTGCAGGCACAGGCAAATCCAAACATTATCCCGGAAAACATCAGCAGAGTTCGTGCTCTCAGCGTAGTGAGGCCGTCGAGCTTCAGAACGGCAGTGAATCCGATCAGTCCCCATATCACGAAGGCGACTAAATAGACATCCATCATCGCAACACGCGACATGACAAACAAGAAATTATTGAAGAGAGTCAGTGCTGCAGCTGTGAGAGCCAGACGGTAATCATCCAGCAGCAAGTAAACCCAAAGGAAGACTCCAGCCAAAATCAGAGCTCCGAATAGAACACCGGGAGCTCTCCATCCGACGGGGTTATCGCCGAATATTGTTATGCCACCCGCGATCAGAATTTTTCCCAGCGGCGGAGCTTCAGGATTTGGATTGGGGGAATTTGTCAGGAACGCACGCGCGGAAGCCACGTACTGGGGCTCATCATAATAAAGTTGCGGTGGATTGCTGAGACCCAGCGAAAAGCATGTCAATCCGGCGAAAGCCAATAATGCCGCAGTTACCCATGCTTTCAGTGACACTCTCACGTGGGCTCATTGTGGGCACTCTCCTCTGATGTTTCAAGCTAACCGAAGTAATCTAACCAATCAGTTTCCCAATCCAAGGGTCGGGCATACCTTGGGTTGGTGTTCGCTATCACGACAGTGGTGGTCGACGCAAGAATGTAGAACCTTTTTGCGTGTCAGATGGTGTTACCAACGTGTCTTGAATGCATTTTGTTTCTGGGATATGAAAAGACGATCTTGCATCCAGCAGAAACGAACGGCTTCTTCCTGAAAGAGCGGCAACGAATCCTTTTGTTGTGACTATCGGGACAGATGCAGAGCACTTGAATGTCAATGAATGTACATGGTCACGCAACTCCAACTGAGGCGGCTGATGCCCCGCTTTTGACGATCATCTGCCCCGTCTACAACGAGGAGCTTGCCTTACCGTTATTCTTCGAAAGAATTCATCCGGTCATCGAGGAATTGAGTAGCCGTTATTTCGTTCATTTAGTCTTTCTCAACAATGGCTCAACGGATCGCACTGCCGAGGAAATCCAGAACATAAAGACAATTTGGCCATTTACATATGTAATCACCACCAGCCGAAACGTGAGCTACCACGCCTCTCTCGAATGCGGGCTGCGCAATATTCGTGGCGATGTCATGGTAATCATCGATGTTGACTGTGAAGATCCTCCAGAGATGATTCCTCGCTTCATCGAAAAGTATGAACAAGGTTACGATGTTGTGTACGGCGAAAGAGTGGATCGGGAAGAACCAGCCTTAGTAAAGCGAGCACGCAAGATCTTTTACAGAGTTCTGCGTGCTGTTGCCGATGAAGACATCATTCTCGACATGGCCGAGTTCTCTCTATTTACGAATGATGTTCGAGAAGCGATTTTGGATGAGTGCACTTCGTTTCCTTTTATCCGTGCCTCCATCGGTCGAGTAGGCTTTCGGCGGATCGCAATCCCCTTCAAACGGCAAAAGCGGATCGCAGGAAACAGTCATTACAACCTTTTGGGAATGTCAGTTTTTGCGATCGGCGGGATCCTGTCCGCCTCAACCTTGTTTCTCAGACTACCCGTCTACCTTCTTCCGTTTTGGCTGCTTGCTTTAATAAGCCTGGCAGCAGGGTACGCTAAGACTCAATCTTTATGGTTCGCTGCAGCTGCGTTTGCGGTCTTCGCCGGCTACATGGGCGGAACTGCGGCCTTTACTGCGTTGTACATCGCGCGCACTTACAAAAACGGCCTTGGCCGACCGAATGCATTCATTAACAGGAAAGCCACCATCTTACAACCCATGCGCGAGGGAGACTCCTCTTCAAGCCTTTCCAATGAACCATCTCAGCGGTTCTGGCGTTCACTCGAACGGCAGTATGAATACTAAGAACCTAATCAGTGAACGTCTGATTGGGGATACGCACGGCGTAGAACTCTGCTCCGCGTGTGCAGGACGTGCTAGCTCGACCATCTACTCTGAAGTGAGGGATCCCCTCAGTTTAGAGCGGTTTCGAGTGGTCGCCTGCTCGGAATGTGGACTGGCCTTCACATTGCCTCGGCCTAGCGAAATAGAGCGCTATTATCCGAGCAAATATCGCAGCTATCGCCCAATTGTTTGCCGAGTGCTTCACGCATTGTATGCCTGGCGCGTGAGGAAGTGGGTGAAAGTGAACGCGAATGCCAATTCGGTTCTGGAGATTGGCTGTGGACCAGGGCTAATGCTTGATGCGTTTCGACGTCTCGGTTGCCGCGTAATCGGCATCGAGCGCAACCAGGAGGCAGCCGAAATAGGGCGGCGTGGGTTAGGACTGGAGATTGTTTCAACGCCCATCGAACAGTTTCCATCGGATATGCGTTTTGATCTCATCCTCATGTTTCATGTACTTGAACACATACAGGATCCGCTGGAACTCCTTCGCGAATGCGCCGCGCGCCTTTCTCCAAAGGGAGTTTTGATCATTTCCGTGCCGAACTTTTCAAGCTGGCAATCGCATTTCGCTGGTGCCAAATGGTTTCATCTCGACGTGCCGAGACATCTCACTCATTTCACAGCCGGAACGCTATCTTCAGCGCTGGAACGCATCGGCCTGCAGCCGACCTCGATTTCTTTTGCTTCACTGGAACACGATCCCTTCGGCTGGATCGAGAGCGTGATCAGCCATGCCACACAGCGCATGAACACGTTGAGTCGATTTCTAATGGGTTTGGATAAATTCGATCTGAAAATTGCGCTCGCTTTCCTGCTCGCATCTGTTCTGGCAATGCCGGCGCTGCTACTGTCCGGCATCAGTTGGTTCGCGAAAAGAGGAGCCGTCATAGAGATCACGAGCACTCCTATCCATACTGCTTAATGATTGTTTGCGCTTGCGAACCATCCCTATCCTTCCAAATCGTTACGGGGCTGTAACTTAGCCGACACCGATATGTAAATTGCGATATCGGTAAACAAAAAAAAGGTTAGACTCTCGATAGAACTCTTCGGCGCGCGCCACAATAAAGAGTGGCGGAATAAAACCATGAGAACAGGGAGAATGAAGTTGTGAAGGCTGTCATTCTTGCAGGCGGCAAGGGCACCCGGATCACTGAAGAGAGCTATCTGCGTCCCAAGCCTATGATTGAAATCGGAGGCAAGCCGATTCTTTGGCACATCATGAAAATCTATTCGGCTGCCGGCGTCAACGAGTTTGTCATCTGCTGCGGCTATCGCGGATATGTGATTAAGAGTTACTTCGCCAATTATTTTTTACATGCCTGTGATATCACTTTGGACATCGCCTCGAATCAAATGCAGGTTCATCAGAACGAAGCCGAACCGTGGAAGGTTACCTTAGTTGATACTGGGGAAGAAACCATGACCGGCGGCCGCTTGAAGCGCGTACGTGCATATCTTTCGAAAGATGAAGAATTCTTTATGACCTATGGAGATGGCGTCGCGGACATTGACATAGGCGCACTCCTACGATTTCATCGCCAGCAAAAACTCCTCAGCACTGTAACTTCTGTACGGCCACCTGGGCGTTTTGGAGCACTGGTCACGAGTGGAACGCGGGTTGTTGGCGTGCGCGAAAAACCTCAAGAAAGCTGGATAAATGGAGGCTTCTTCGTGTTGTCTCCCGCCGTGATCGACTGCATTGAAGGGGACGCAACAGTGTGGGAAATGGAACCTCTTGAAGGCCTTGCCCGCCAGGGACAGCTTGCAACTTATGCCCACGAAGGCTTTTGGCATCCCATGGACACGTTACGAGACAAGAATGAACTTGAATCGCTCTGGAGTTCTGGCAAGGCTCCTTGGAAAATATGGAAGTGAACCTCCAGTTTTGGCGAGGAAGAAAAGTACTTATTACCGGACATACGGGCTTCAAAGGCGCTTGGCTATCGCTTTGGCTTGAAAGCCTAGGAGCAGAAATTGCCGGTTACTCCTTGTTGCCGCCCACGCAGCCGAACCTTTTCGATTTAGCCCGCGTGGGCACTGGAATGTGCTCGACCATCGGCGATGTGCGCGACCTGAAGTGTCTTAGCCGTCTTATACACCAACATAAGCCAAGTGTGATATTCCACTTAGCAGCTCAATCATTGGTACGTCGATCTTATGCGCAACCAGTGGAAACGTATGCAACTAACATCATGGGGACGGTACACCTCCTCGAAAGCGCACGCGATGCCCCTTTCATCAAAGCCATCATTGTAGTGACATCCGACAAATGCTATGAGAATTCGCCGGAGTCGCGACCCTTTCAGGAAACAGATCGCCTGGGCGGGCGAGACCCATACTCTAGCAGCAAGGCTGCAGCCGAGCTAGTAACAAGCGCCTTTCGGGCGTCTTTCTTCACACAAGCAGTGGCCGATCGCAAAATAGGGATCGCCTCGGTTCGTGCTGGGAACGTAATCGGAGGAGGAGACTGGAGTCCGGACAGGCTCATTCCAGATGTAATGCGCGCCGCCCTGGGAAAAAGCCATTTGCACATACGAAATCCGCACGCCATCCGGCCTTGGCAGCATGTGCTTGACCCCTTATGCGGCTATTTAATGCTTGCCGAAAAGCTTTGTTTGGATCCTTCCCATTTCTCCGATAGCTGGAATTTCGGTCCAGAGCTTTCCGACACTTTGCCCGTTTCAGAAGTTCTCAACCGCCTACAAGCGCTGTGGGGGAGTGAGATTCCCTGGCAAACAGACGCAGCGCCGCACCTGCATGAGGAAGCAGCGTTAAGACTTAATTGTCACAAGGCCAAAACTGTACTTGGCTGGAAATCACAGTGGAATCTGCACGACGCACTGGCAAAGACTGTTGAATGGTACAAGGCTTTCAGTGCCAACCGGGATTTACGATCTTTTACACTTGAGCAGATTCGAACGTATCAGAGTTCAAATTCCTGAGAGTACTGCATCACCATGAACGGTTTGTCTTGTCGCTTCTGCCAATCGCCACTCGTGCATACTTTTGTGGATCTCGGCATGTCTCCCCTGGCCAATTCCTACCTTGATCAATCACGCTTAAATCAATCGGAAGCCTTCTATCCGCTCCACGCACTGGTGTGTGAACATTGTTTTCTGGTGCAATTGCAGCAATTTGAACCGCCAGAAAACATATTCAGCAATTACGTATACTTCTCATCTTATTCTCAATCATGGCTTGAACATTCGCAGGAGTACGCGAATCGTATGATTGAGCGATTCGATCTTTCTACGCACAGCACCGTAGTTGAGATAGCGAGCAACGACGGATACTTGCTGCAATATTTCAAGGCGAGTGGTATTCCTGTTTTAGGCATTGAGCCGGCTGCAAACGTGAGCGTAGTCGCCAGGGAAAAAGGCATCCCTACGTTGACGGCGTTCTTTGGCCGGGGCACCGCGCTGTCAATGAAGGCGGCGGGACAGCAAGCCGATCTCATCGTGGCCAACAATGTGCTTGCCCATGTTCCAGACTTGCACGATTTTGTTGACGGTTTCAAGCTGCTTCTAAAACCAGGAGGCATCGTCAGTTTTGAATTTCCTCATCTTTTGCGGTTAATCAACGGGCGGCAGTTCGACACGATCTATCACGAGCACCTGTCGTATTTTTCATTCTTAACAGCGGGGAAAATTTTCAAAGCCCATGGGCTGGCGGTATTTGACGTTGAAGAGCTTCAGACGCACGGCGGATCGCTTCGTGTGTATCTATGCCACGCCGAAAATCGCGAGAAGTCGGTTCATGATCGGGTAGAGGAGTTGCGCAAAAAGGAGATCGCTGCTGGCCTGTGTGAGCTTGAGACTTACCTGGAGTTCGGTAAGCGAGTGCGCGAGGCTAAGCACGGCCTTCTCGAGCGTTTGATCGAGATCAAACGCTCGGGAGCTTCTATCGCCGCATATGGAGCTCCGGCGAAGGGCAACACGCTCCTCAACTACTGCGGAATTGGCAAGGACTTCATCGAGTATGCCGTCGATCAAAATCCCCATAAGCAGGGGTTGTTTTTGCCGGGAAGCCACATCCCGATTGTTGCTCCCTCGCGGCTCAGCGAAACCCGGCCCAACTACATCCTGATCTTGCCATGGAACCTGCGCGATGAAATCCTGGCGCAAATCGGATACGCGCGAGCATGGGGTTGCCGTTTTGTAATTCCCGTTCCCACGGCGGAAATATTGGCATGAAAATTTCTCCAACACGCCTGGCGGGAGCCCACATCGTGGAAATCGAGCCTGTGAAAGACGAACGCGGTTTTTTCGCGCGTACCTGGTCAGCAGATGAGCTCAGCTCAATGGCACTGAATCCGAGCATTGCGCAATGCAGCATATCCTTTAATCCGCGTAAAGGTACGCTTCGTGGAATGCATTACCAGGCGGCGCCGAACGAAGAAGCGAAGATGGTGCGCTGCACCTCCGGCGCGATCTATGACGTAATCGTTGACTTGCGTCCTACTTCCCTCACGTATTGCCAATGGATTGCGGTAGAACTGACAGGCGCAAATCACAAAATGCTTTATATCCCGGAGGGTTTTGCGCATGGCTTTCAGACGCTTGCTGTTGATACGGAAGTTTTCTATCAAATCTCCGTCAATTATCAGCCCGCATCTGCCCGTGGAGTGCGATGGAACGACCCTTTGTTTGCGATCGATTGGCCGAACGATGATCGCGTGATTTCAGAGCGAGATCAATCCTTCCCCGATTACACGCCCGTGCGAAAACTATGAGGACGGTCTTGATCACTGGCGCTAGCGGGTTCATAGGGCGGCAGTGTCTGCCAATACTAGCCGCTAACGGCTATGCAGTCCAGGCTGTCTCCCGCTTCCCGATTCCTGAAGTGGAACTCCCCGGTGTAACCTGGAATGAAGGTAGCCTTCTCGAACCCGGTTTTACCACAAGACTCATAAACCGCCTTCAACCAGACTACTTACTACATCTGGCTTGGTACCCCGCCTCGCCAGGTAAGTTCTGGTCTGCACCAGACAACCTTCGATGGGTTACCACCAGCCTCGAATTATTTGACGCGTTCAGAGAAAGAGGAGGGAAACGATTGGTAGCGGCGGGCAGCTGCGCCGAGTACGGCTTGATCGAAGGCGAGTGCGATGAGGATAAGACGCAACTATTACCCACGACTCTGTATGGTGTCTCGAAGCATTGCGTGGGAAACGTGCTGCATGCATGGAGTCAGCAAACTCATTTGAGCTCCGCCTGGGCGCGCATATTTCAGCTTTATGGCCCCGCCGAAAACCCAGCGCGTGTGATTCCCTATGTCGTACGCTCGTTATTGCGCAACCAGCCGGCTGGGTGCTCTCAGGGGACCCAGATTGTCGATTTTCTGTATGCAGAGGATGCAGCTTCAGCACTCATCGCTCTTCTCGATAGTGATGTTCAGGGGCCGGTGAATGTGGGCTCGGGCAAGCCATTGCCACTGCGGACCATACTGGAAGAAGTTGGCACACAGACAGGACGCCCGCACCTGATTCGATTCGGAGAACGAGATTCAGTGCACCACGTCGGTGGGATCTGGGCTAATACAACAAAGCTGATCGAGAATACGCCCTGGAAGCAGCGCTACGCATTGACTGAAGGAATCGCAAAGACCATCGCGTGGTGGAAACGTGATTTAGGCCTGGATCATGGAGTCTAATGCTTTGATTCCAGTTCTCTATCCGGTATTCGCTCCCAGATAACAGCACTCCAGTCCCATACCACACCCGGTGAGTAGGGTACCAGGCGTCGGACAGGCCGGTAATGACTTCTAAAGTATTCCCCAACTTCCTGATCGAAATCCTTGCCGAAAATGGGGGTGCCGAACTCCGGAAAAATGCGGCTGGACCAAAGTAAATACCTGATGCGCTTTCGTTCCAGCTCCCGAATGGTGTCTCGTGTCATCTTTCCAGGGGCAAGGACCCCGGGAGTAAAAGAATAAAGCCGCATGGGACAAGGAACGCCCGCTAGAAAATATAAGCTGGTGTCCTCAGGAACCGAGAGCACCGAGTCTCCGGCAGCTGCCCTTTCCTTAATAAACTGAATTGCCGCCGCGTATTGTTCCGCTTTATTTTTCGAAACGCGAATAGTCCCCTTGTCTGTCACAAGCGGAACATACTTGGCCGCTCGTTTTTCTGCTGCTCTGGCAGATGTGAGAGTTACTAACAAGCAGCCGGAACAAACAACCAGGGTTCCAAGAAGAGTAGGTATGCGGGTTCGGAAAGCAGGAGGAATTATCACCGTCCAAAGCATCAAGAAACAGAGGACGACTGGCCCGTTGTAGTAGATCGAATAGCCCTCTGGATATGTGCCCATTAAAATCCGAAATGCGAGCAGCGTGGCGAAAGTAAATACCAATACGACTGCAGCGCTCCGTCCTTCACGACCACGCATGAAACGCCACCAATAAATTAAGGAAGCGATGGAAACATAAAGTACCATGTCCTGGGGAAAGAAAATCGCGCGTAATGCTGATCCTCGGGGAACCGCCGGAAGCAGTCCCATCCATAGCGAAGACACTAAAGCCACACAAGCCAGAATTAAGGTGCCTCTGAGAATTGCATTCTTTTTACCGTTACCCTTGAGGCGAAAATAACAAAAGCCAAGGACCACAATGCCCAGGATGGGAATCGACCGGTTCATCGCCGCCAGAAACGCGTCAAATGTCAGTGTGAACCCGTTACTTTCGAGCCACATCTTGCCGTATGTGCGCATGAAATAAGAGGTGGGCCAGCTGACGATGTTTTCTTGCGTAATGAACTCCACCCCTGCTATCGAAATCATCCACAGGACGACGATGGAACATAACGCGATGCCCGGAAGGATCCACAGAATATCCTTGGAGATTAGTTTTAACGAACGCTGCTGAACTCCACGAACACCGATGAGAAGAGTCAGCGTAAGGTAACTCGCAACTCCAAACTCTGGCTTGAGCAATAGCGCTAAGGCCGCAGTCAATCCCAATGTCGGCATCCAGTATCCGCGCTCAGTTAAGCTCGCATTCACAATTAGCCAAAGGAATACACAGCCAACTAGACAGCCGTACACTGCGGCAAATGAGTATGGTAGTGGAAAGCAGAACAACGACGGCTGAAAGCCTTCGGCCAGGAGCACCGCACCGGCGGTCCAGCCGACCAACGAGGAAGACAGTCGCCTTCCGCTTAAATACAAGAAGATTGCGGAGCCAAGAGAGGACAGCGAACCGGCCCAATAGAGCACGCTGAGGTGCCTTCCGAACAATCGGAAGAGATAGCTATTGAAATAAGGAGCAGCTGGCCCATACATGAACCAGGCGTCACGGTAAAGCAGCTTCCCCTGGGCCAGCAGGGCCGGTACATACATCTCGTGCCCGGAGTCGATCGTCAGGTCTCCCCAAGCTGCCCACGTTGAATAGACCTTTGCAATCCAGAAGAGTGCTAATCCTAGAAGAGCACAGATGGTAGATGGATCCCAGACGAAGAAATCGGGCTTAGCGGAGCCGGAATCTCTCGATTCGTGACTGTCCTGAGCCGCGAGTCGGACGACAGCCCGCGCGGGAACAGTTCCGGATTGTTGCTGCAGAACAGAATCCAAAGCTTCACACCTGTTCTGAATCGGATGTAAAGGTTACGCAACGCACTTTTATCGCGATTCTGGTTGCGACGGTACCAAACACTGCTCCTATCATGGCGATAGGTAAAACATACGACATAGGGTTATATGAAAGAGTGATTTCGATCCAACCAGCTAGCCATGCTCCTACAATTCCGGCAACAATGTCGGATTGTGATACTGACCACCGCAGATTAATGAACGAGGCCGCCAGAAACCCCGCGGCCGCTCCAATCAGCATAAAAGCAATAATTACGGCCGCGCAGAGTCTAAACGAAGGAGAATACGCGTTGAGTGATTGGCGCGTGACTTCTGCGGCAACTGCGCTGAAGGTTGTCCACCCCCCAATCAGTGTGATGCGTCTGCGTGACGATATACTTCGTCTTCCCATTCCTTGAAAGATGGCAAAATATAGCCATGCGCCAGCTAACATCCAGAGAAGAAACCAGATCATCCAAACTCCAAACATGTCAGGCAAACTCCTGATCTGATTCGTCGAGTCGGTTGACGGTAACTCCGCGAGAAATGTGATCCCACAGAGCGCAGGCGAGGAAACAACTCACAATCAGCATTTCCGGTTCAACTGCGTGGCGATAGCGCTCCTGCGGATAAGCAAGGTAATAGGGTAGTGGATAGAGCAGTACAACCAGACCCAACAAACCGGCCCGGATATTCCTGTTTCGACCGATGGCAAGCAGCAGACCGAAAGCCGTAGGGACAGCGAGCACCAGCATTTTCCATGATTTCCATCGCCAGTACACGTAGCTCTCGTAATTAATCTCTCCTCCGTCCCAGAAGCTCACAATACGTTTCAAAGTCAGTATCGAGAACTCTTCAGGGTAGTGCTTCACAAAGTTCAAGGCTTCGTGCTGGAAGTGTTTTACATAACCGAGCTCACCTAGTTGCGAATAGAGCTGTAACTGATTGTTGTTCTTGGTAGGATGTTTTCCCATAAACCCAAGTCCATTGCTTCCATGGTAGTTTCCGAGATAGAACTCGAAACCAAAATTATCGCGGATAAATAGCGGCTTACCCATCACAATCCAATTACGTACCAGCCATGGAGTCGTGATTGCGAATGTAACGGCAACGGTGAGAAGAATGGGTTTAAGCCAGTCGCGCGAGGCGCGATGTCGCTGGACGGCCAGCCAGCAAAGAGAGAAAGGCAATACTCCGAGCAG
>Ga0134126_10002079_pt1 | contig 25458 bp, 25 predicted proteins | sample KB31752_FD_96881 | JGI IMG/M metagenome (GOLD analysis project Ga0134126, IMG submission 96881) | Terrestrial soil microbial communities with excess Nitrogen fertilizer from Kellogg Biological Station, Michigan, USA - KB3-175-2 | ecosystem: Environmental > Terrestrial > Soil > Unclassified ... | reverse complement strand
CCGCCCTCATCCGGTTCCGGGACGTGACGCCGCTGGCCGGGATGGCGCGGTTGTCAGGCCCCGAGGGCCGCAGTGACGCGATGCCAACATCGGCGCTGTGGCGCCCGCTCGCACCCAACCTGCGCGTCGTGAAATACCCGGGCGGACACTATGACGTCGTCTACTCCGACGCGGGCGCGGATGTGCTTGCCGCGCGACTCAACGCTTGCCTGGGCGCGGCGGGCTGACCGTTGGTCCAGCGCGCGCCGCCAACCCCACCCGGGTCGCCTGCATGAGCGGATTTGGACAAGTCACGATGAGCGTCGACAGCCGCCGTGACGGGGCGAGGCGGCCCTATTTCGTCCGCGACGATGACGTGGGCGACCTCACCGATGGGCTCAAGGCCTTCGCGGAAACCTTCGCCGCGGCCGAACTTCCTGTGAGCTACCAGCTCATTCCGTCACGTTTGACGCCCCGATGCGCGGACTATCTGGTTTCCCTCCAGAAACAGCACCCGCAGCTGGTGGATTTCGGTCAACATGGACTGCACCATCGGATGACGTTGAAAGGGCGGGAGCTCAAGCGCGAGTTCGGCCCCGAACGGTCCCTCGAGGAGCAGGCGGAAGCGATCGAGCTGGGTCGCGAGATTCTGCGGCAGAGGCTGGGCGCGGCGGCGGTGATCGAGGTGTTCACCCCGCCGCAGCACAAATATGACGGCAATACCGTCAGGGCCGCGGCCGCCGCAGGCCATCGAATCTTCTCCGCCGCCTGCTATCCGACGCCGCAGCATCAGCTCGCCTATGCGGTTGGCCGGGGCCTGGGCGTCGGCGCCGTGAGATGCCACGGCATCTCCTATGACGGGGGGCTGCGGCCCGAGGCGCCGATCCTCGAAATGTCGATCGCGATCGACGTGGATGACGGCCGCAGGCGCAAACGCAACGCGACGGACGTCGAACGCAGCCTGCGCGCCGTGGCGGCGCGCCGGAACCACGTCGGACTGATGTTTCACCACGCGCTCTATGAGGAGGCCGAGGCTCGCAGGGAGCTTGGGTTGATCGCCGCCTGTCTGGCCTCCTTCGGTCCCGCCCGCTTCGGCCGGTTGCGGCGGGCTATGCACAGCTAGTTTGTCGAGCTGAAGCGCTACGAGGTGCTGGATGGGATGTGCGGGGCGCCTCCCGCTCTGACGCAATGGCGGCGGCGGCGGCGGGTGATTACGATGAGAACCCGGCGCCGGCCTGCCACCCGAGCAGGCGCGAGTTCAGATACTCGATCAACGGCGCATAGTTTGTCGTAGCCGCCACCCTTGGCTTTCGGCGCGCCTTCGCCAACGCGGCCGCGAGTTCCTCCACGTTGTTCGCGACTTCGATCAGGCCCCGAACGGCGAAACTCTCGGCGATCTCGACCTGATGGTCATCGTAGACTTCCTTCAGCGTCGCCTGGCGCGGCACCGCGACGACCCGACAGCCCTCGCGCAGCGCTGTGATCAGCGAGCCCGTGCCGGCGTGGCATATCACGATATCCGCACGGTGAAGCTCGCGCTGAATCCGTTCGAAACTGAGGCATTCGTGGGTCTCGATGCCCGCCGGCCGGATCCCGCCTTCGCCGGTCTGGATGACGACCCGCTCGGGGACCTGTCCGCGATGTTCGAGATCCGCCACCATCGAGACGAGCCGATCGAAAGGCAGCGTGGCGCCGACCGTCACGAATACGATCGGCGCCTTCGCGCCGGTCTTCGCGCTCGCGACCAGCTCCAGGGGATCGATGACGAGCGCGTCCGGCCAGCTGCGCTGGATCTTGGCTGACTGGACGATTTTCACGACAGCAAGCGGCGCCGCCAGGCGGCCGAACAGCGAAGGCGCCTCGAACCGGGCGAACGTCTCCATCAGGACGACCTTCGCGCCGAAGAGCCGCGCCCACATGACGAAGAAGAAGACCGTTCCGGCGCCGGTCGTGATGACGACGTCCGGACGCTCTCGCGCCGCAATCACGGCGGTGCGGAAGAAGTTGCGCACGGCCGCCGCAAGGACCCGCAACGGCGCGCCATGGCGCAGGCGCCCGAGCGCGAAGTGCGGAACGAAGTGCGCCGGGTACCTTTCCGCGATGCTTCTCCCGAGCGGCGTATCTTCCGTGACGAAGAAGGGCTCGAAGTTCGACCAGACGCGCTCGAGATCCAGCAGCTGCCGGACATGCCCGCCGCCGGAGCCGGCCAGCGAGATGCGCAGCCTGGCGCGCTGCGACGAGCGCTTCACCCCTGGCCCCGTAGCGGGGCTACCGCGGCTCGATTGTGATGACATGGACTGAAATCTCTGGCCATAAGTTCCCGCGCTTCGACAACAAGCGCCGTTTCGTTCGGCGTCGCCAACGGAGATCACGGATAGTCCGATAAATGGAAGCCGGGATCGAAACCAACGTCAAGATAGTTCTCGATGTAGTGGGCGCACATAACGGTCATCATCCGAGAGTCGCGCGCGTATGCTGAAAGGCGTCGCAGTATGTGGCGATAGCCCGTCGCGCCGCCTTGTACTGGATGTGTAAAACTGCTTAGATGTAGCGGTATAGTTGGGCGTGTTTCAGCGTCGCACCGAGGGGGTCGGGGATAATGCGTAGGGCGCTCGTGTCGGTGCTCGGGCTTGCGGCTGCGACGGCGCTCTGCGAGCACGCCGAGGCCGACGACGTCGATCGCGTGAAGATCGAGGCTACCGCCAGCGCGTCCTTCGATTCCAACGTGGCGCATTCGGGCGCCGCGTTGGCGGCGCAGCGGGGCATCACGCCGCGGGACACCGTCATCTCGCCAACGGTGTCAATCGACCTATCGCTGCCCGTGGGCCTGCAGCAGCTGTTCCTGAAAGGCTCCGTCGGGTACGACTTCTATGGTCGCAACAGCCAGCTCAACAGTCAGGACATCAACCTGACCGGCGGGGTCGCCGCTCGCCTGCGCGCCTGCAAGGCCACCCTGACCGGATCGGTTGACGACGCGAGCACCGACCTCGCGCAGCTGGCGGCCACGGTGACCCACAACGTCGAGAACACCGACACCATCGGCGTCAGCGCCGATTGCGGGCGCCAGGTCGGGCTCGGGCCCACCTTCTCGTTCACGCAGCGGTGGTCCAGCAACAGCGCGGCGCAGATGTTCCAGTCGGACTCCCGGAGCACCTCCGCGACCGCCGGCATAGCCTATCGGCGGCCGCAATTCGGCGAACTGGAGCTGATCGGGTCCGTCGGACGAACCGATTTCCCGAACCGCGAGATCCAGGTCGACGGCGCATCGATCCAGGACGGTTATCGGCAGTACGGCGTGGGCGTGCGGTACGATCGTCGGCTCGGCGCGCGGATCCAGAGTACGTTCGAGCTTGGCTACATAGCGCTCCAACCCGACCTGCCCAGGGTGCAGGACTACCACGGCCCGTACTATCGGGCCGACGTCTCGTTGCGGATATCGTCCCGCCTGCAGGCCCAGCTGCAGGCCGAGCGGTCGATCAATCCGACGAACGTCACGGATGCGACCTACGATCTGCGGGATCTCATTTCCGGTGCGCTCGACTATGTCGTCACGCCCAAGATCAAGCTGCACCTCGCGGCGTCCGATACGACGGACAACTACAATGGCGGCGCGTTCGTAAGTGGCGTCGTCGTCACCCACCAGGTCACGCGCGTGCTAACGGCTTCTTCCCATTTCCAGCTGAATCGCCGCGCCGCTATCGATATGTGGGTGACGCAGGAAGTGGGCAATGCCGATCTTAGGAGCTATGATTACACCGACAATCGTGTAGGCGTGTCGATATCGGTGACGATTTAGAAAGACGAGAGTCGGGAAGATGGGCATCCGTGACAAACACAATCTGGTCGTTCTGGCGCTGGCGCTGGCGGTTACCGGTCTAAATCCTGCGGTCGCGGGGCCTATCGCCACGAGCGATGCGCCAGCCTCGGCGGGGCAGGGCTACATTCTCGGCCCAGAGGATGTCGTCGAGGTCGAGCTGCTCGGGCAGGGCGACTTCCATGTGCGGGCGCCGATCGGCGCGGATGGCTCGATCCTGTTGCCATACCTCGGCAAGGTGCCGGCCGCCGACAAGACGAGCGGCCAACTCAGCGCCGACATCGCCCAGGCGCTCGAGGCGGGTGGCTACTACGCGCACCCGGTCTTGAGCGTCCAGATCGTCTCATACGCCAGCCGCTACGTCACCGTGCTCGGCGAGGTCGGCGCGCCGGGCCTCGTGCCCATCGACCGGGCCTACCATCTGTCCGACATCGTCGCGCGCGTGGGCGGGGTGAAGGAGGGCGCGGCTGACTTTCTGGTCGTTCGCACGGCGGACGGCGCGGAGCGTCGATACCTGATCAGCGCACTGGCGACCGGCGGCGTGTCCGACGACCCACTGGTCGCTCCCGGCGACAAGATCTTCAGCCCCAAAGCGGCGCTGTTCTACGTCTCCGGCCAGGTGAAGACGCCCGGCGCCTATCCAATGTCTGAGGGGATGACGGTGCGCATGGCGATCGGTCGCGGGGGTGGCCTGTCGGACCTCGGCACCGACCGCGCCGTTTCCATCCGCGATCCGTCCGGGAGGCGCTTGCACCTGGGCCTGGATGACAAGATCGCGCCGGGAGACGTGATCGTCGTCGGCGAGCGTCTCTTCTGACCGTCAAGGACGTCTGCGGTGAACATCATCCAATTTCTGAGGATTCTCTGGGCTCGGCGCTGGATCACCCTGCTCGCGATGGCGAGCTGCGTGGTGGGCGCTGTCCTTGTCGTCCTCGTCCTTCCGGCGCGCTGGGAAGCGCATTCACGGATCATGATGGACACCATCAAGCCGGACCCTCTCACGGGGCAGGTGATCGGGGGCAACGCATCGGCCTACGCCGCCACCCAGGTGGAGCTCATCAAGGACTACAGCGTCGCCGGCAGAGCGGTGGACGAACTGGGATGGCGGTCGGATCCCGCGCTGATCGCCGCCTATCGCCAACGCCCGAAGAAGGACACGAGCGATTTTCGCAGATGGCTTGCGCAGCTGGTGATCGATCGTACCGACGCCGATCTGGTGCCGGGTACGAACATTCTCGAGATCACCTTCACCGCGCCCGAGCCCGGCGAGGCGCGGGCTGTCGCCGAAGCTCTGACCAGGGCGTTCGTCCAGACCAGCGTCCAGTTCCGACGGCAGGAAGCGAGCCACAACGCGGATTGGTTCGAAGCGCAGACCGAGAAGGCGAAGGCCGACCTTGACGCCGCCGCGACCATGGAAGCGGACTACCAACGCCAGACCGGCATCATCCTGCAGGACGACAAGACCGATATCGAGAACGCGCGGCTTCGCGCGCTCGCCAGCGAGGCGGCTGCCGGGGCGCCGGTCTTCGCGCCGATCACCGCGACGGGCTCTGCCGCGGGCGCCGAACTGGCTCAAGTGGACGCCTCGATAGCGCAGGCGAGTCAGACGCTGGGTCCCAATCACCCTCAGCTGCTGGCGTTGAAGGCCAAGCGGGACGCGCTCTCCTCGCAGATCGCCAAGGACGCGGCTGCGGCCAGGGGGGCGAGCGCCGCGGCCTCTTCAAACATCGGCGCGCTCGACCGCGCGATGGCGACGGCGAAGTTGAAGGTGTTGTCCCAGAGCACGGAGCTCGAACATCTGAGAGACCTGCATGCGGAGGTCGCTCTTCGCCAGGATCAGTACAACAAGACAGCCGCGCGGGCGGCCGAACTGCGACAGGAAGCCATGATCGGCGATACCGGCCTGACGGTCATGGGGCGGGCGGCGGTGCCTCAAAAGCCGAAGTTCCCCAACAAGACCCTGATCCTTGGCGGTTCTCTGGGGCTCGGTCTCGCCTCGGGCGTGCTGATCGGCCTGATCCTCGAGCTTCTCGGCAGGCGGGTGCGCTCGGTGGAAGACCTCCGGTCGACGGGCGTGCCGGTTCTGGCGGTCATTCCGGCGGCGAGACCGACAGGGGCGCCCCTCGGGGGGCGTTCGTGGACGCCGCCGCGGCTGCTACAGACGAAGGTGGCCGCATGAGCCCTCGATCAGCTGCGCCGGGGGTCGAAGCGGAGGTGGTCGCGCTGCGGCCGGACTACATGCTTCCGCCTCCGTTGGTCCTCGACTCCGTCGCGGCGGGAAGCGCAGCAGAAGCGATTCGGGCGCTTCGCACGGACCTCGTCGCCCAACACTTCCAAGCCGGGCGCAGGGCGCTCACCATCTGCGGCCCCAGCGCGGGCGTGGGCTGCAGCTTCGTTGCGTCCAACCTGGCGCTTGCCCTGTCGCAGATAGGGATGCGCACGTTGCTCGTCGACGCCAATCTGCGCAGTCCAAGCCTGCATTCGGTGTTTGGCGCGACCGGTCGGAGCATCGGGCTTGCGGATTGCCTTGCTGCCGAGGAAGGCGAGTTCGGCAGTTGCGTCCAAGGCGAGCTGCAGCCCAACCTCTCGCTGATCTACGCTGGCGGCATTCCCGAAAACCCACAGGAATTGCTCGCGGGCCGGCGATTCCAGGACCTGGTGAGGTTCTGCCTGCGGGAATTCGAGGCGACGGTGCTGGATACCCCGCCCGCGAATATCTGCGCCGACGCCCGACGGGTCAGCTCGGTGACCGGCTACAGCCTGATCGTCGCGCGTCGCGATCTGACCTACGTAGACGACGTCAAGACGTTGGCGACTCAGCTGGCCGCCGACCACGCCCGAGTCGTGGGGTGTGTGCTCAATAACATCTGAGCGCGTTTGCCCGGGGCGCTCTCGAGAGCGCGGCCCGCCAAACTAGCGAATGGCGGATACGGCCAGCCCCACGAGGCCCCAAAGCAGCAACGCGACGCCACCGCTGACCGCCAACGTGGCGCGTGGCGACCATCTGCCCCGCCGCCGTACGCTGTCATCGTCCTCGCACGCGCGCAGCTTCGCTTGGGCGCGTCCGGAAGCGGCGCCGCTGACGTCGGAGAGTCTCAGCACCCGCGCGGTCGTCGGTCCGGTGGAAGCGCCGGTTTCGCTGGCGAAATCCATAGGCAGTTTCCGCGTTTCGGCCATCGCGGCCTTCCCCCAAAACCACATAAACGTATGGGTTTGTTCCTTAAGAACCCCTGACGCGTGAAGAGCCTCTGGCGCGCGTTCCGACTCACTCACATCCATTTCCGACTCATCACCCACCGTTTGCCCGTCTGTCCGATCATTGAAAACCCGCTGAAAGCGGCGGAGATTGGGCTTATTGTGGATAAATCGCTCCCGAGCCCCGAAAATTGAGGACGAACGCGTTCGCGCAAGGCTTTCTCCCGGGTTCTGCGCAAGCGCAGACCGGTGCTCGCCCCAGCATGGCCGGCCTATGCCGGGCTAGAACGCAGCGGGATCCACGGGGCCCAGCATCAGCGTCCGGAAGGCGATCGCGATGTCGAGGCCCAGCGACCAGTTGCGAATGTACTCAAGGTCATACGCGACCCGGTTGGCCATCGAAGCGATATCAGGCGTCTCTCCGCGCCAACCCTCCACCTGCGCAAGTCCAGTGATGCCGGGCTTGGCAAGCCACCTGGCCTGATATTCAGGAATGATCGCCGACCAGTAGCGGTCGTGCGCCAGCGCATGCGGTCGCGGTCCGATGAGCGACATCTGTCCCATCAGGACATTCAACAGGTTCGGCAGCTCGTCGATGCTGCTGCGCCTCAGCAACGCGCCAATCTGCGTCACGCGGCAGTCGTTGCGGGAGGCCTGGGTGACCATGTCGCCGTCCTCGAGAACGGTCATCGTCCGGAATTTGCAGATGACGAAAGGCACGCCATCCAGCCCCGTCCTGCGTTGGCGGAACAGCGCGGGGCCCGGGGACTCGGCGCGAACCGCAGCCGCAATCAACAGCAAGAAGGGGGCCAGCAGGACGAGCAGCATCGAAGCGCCGACAATATCGAAGGCTCTCTTCAGCCTGGCGCCGGCGAGACGGCGCGCCCCGCCCGCCAGTTGGGCGTCCAGGTCCTGATCAAGTGCGGGGGCACAGTCGAGCGCCATAGAATGTGACCGTAGTTGCAGCCGTCCAACGCATGACGAAACGCTATCTGCGGCAAAGCCCGCACGCCTCCCGCGACCCTTACTCGTTGTGCCCGGTTGGTCGATGCGGACCGTGCGGCTATATTGCTTAGCTGACCTCTCGCCCTAAGCGCCCGACGCGTCTATCCATGGTGTACCGTTCTATCTGGAATGTTAAAACGGCTTTTCCGGTTGTCGTCAACCTAACTTCGATAAAGGCGCGCAGAGCTCTCAACAGATATACGGTAACTGCGTTGAAAGACTGGAATATCACCGTAAAGCTGTCATGCGCGTGACGCCGCGCCGCGTCGTCGCGCGGAGAACGCTTGCCAGAGGATGGCGATCGCCACGCCGACCAGGCCTCCAGCGAGTTTCTCTCCCGCGTCGAGGAGCCTTGCATGGCGCCCCGGCGCCAGGAGTTGCGCCATTTCGAGGCCAGCCGCAGCGACGCAGGTGACTGCGACGGCGAACCCAAGGCGTCGCGGATAGCCGACGCCGAATGCGGCGCCGAGCGCTGCGAACGCGAGCACGCGCTCGGCGGTGTCGTGGCCGGTCTGTGGCCGCAGATCGATCGGCGACAGCGTGACGAAGGCGATGGCGACGAGCAACAGCCACGCCGACATGGCCGCAATCCGGTTGATCATTTCTGTCGCGTTCTCTGGCTGACGCTCGTGCGAATAGCCGAAATAGCGACCGCCGCCTACGCCCGTGTCTATCTTTGCCGGAAAGATCTCCAGAGAGCCTGCGAAAAAGGCTCGAATAGATAGTCTATCGCGTTGCGTCGTCGGAGCGGAATCGCGACAGATGCCGGTGCGCCCGGCCGAATTCCGGAATCGGCGCCGGACGCCTGGTCCAGAGGCGCCAGCTGACTCTGCGGCACCGTCACCTCCACGGTGAAGTAGCTCTGGCCGGTGCGCTCGTCCGTGAAACTGTCCGCTGAGAGCCGTGAGACGAGTCCCTTGAGGACGGGCGTCTGTCGTGCGCCTGGCGAAAGCAGGCGCACGTCTGCGGCGCGCCCGGGGCGCACGCCTTCGATGTCCGCGGCCGGCAGCCGCGCGTCCACGACCAGCGCACGGCGCGTGGGCACGATCTCCATCAGCTTCTGGCCCGGCGAGACGACCGCGCCAGGTGAGAAGACGGCGAGACCGGCCACCTGGCCGTCGGACTGCGCGCGCAAGGTTCCGCGTTCCAACTGCGCCTGAACAGCCGCCAGCTTGGGCGTGATGTCATTCAGCTGATCCTCGGTCTCTCGCAAACTGGCGGAGGAGGCGAGGCTGCGCTGCGCCTCCAGGTCACGCGATTGCAGCGCGGCCTGGGCCACCTGTTGGCGAAAGTCGCCGAGATTGCCGGTCTGCTGCGCCCGCGCGCCGGCGAGGTCCGCGTCGTTGCGCTCGAGCACGCGCACGGAGTTCTGCGAGGCGAAGCCCTTCGCGGCCAGGGCGCGGACGCCCTGCAGCTGCTGGTCGAGGAGCGTCTCCTGCTTGGCAAGCGAGGCGAGTTGGCCCTGGCCGCCTTCGATTTGCTGGCGCAGCCCGGCCGCCTTCCTCGAGAGAGTCGCCTGTTGCGCGCTCAAGGCGGCAAGGCCTGCCGAGAACTGGGTCTCCTGGCTCTTCATGGCCTCGCGCGCCGTCACGAGGTCGTCGCCGCTCAGCGTCGCGAACGAGTCGGGCCACGTGATCGTCGGCTTGTTTTCGACCTCGGCCAGCAATCGCGCACGTTGGGCCTGCAGGGAGATCTGCTGGGCGCGGAAAGCGCGCACCTGAGCGCCCACATCTTCCGGCGCGAGCTCGACGAGGACCTGTCCGGCTTTCACCGCCTGACCCTCGACGACGTCGATCGCCGCAACGACACCGCCTTCGCGGTGCTGCACGATCTGATCGTGACCCGAAACGGTGATCTGGCCGGACGCTGTCGCCGCCGCATCCAGCGGCGTGATCGCAGCCCACAGCAGCAGCATGCCGACGAAACCGCCGATGATGAGCTGCCCGCCCCTGATGTCGCGGGTTGGGTCGTCGTCGCCGTCGTGGCCGCGATTGACGATCGCGACGCTGGAACCGAGTTCAGTCATGCGTAGGCGGCTTCCCGTCCCGCCGAAAGCGCCTGCGGCTTCGCCATCGGGTCGTTGAGTTGCCTGAGAACATCGTCTCGAGCGCCGAAATGGGTCACCCGGCCGTCGGCCAGAACGAGGAGCGTGTCCATCACGCCCAGCATCGCGGCGCGGTGCGCCACCAGCACGACCGCCGTCCTGGCTTCCTTCAGCCGCTTGATCGCTCCGAGCAGCGCCGCTTCGCCCTCACCGTCCAGATGGGCGTTCGGCTCGTCGAGGATGACGATGCTGGGATTGCCGAAGAGCGCGCGGGCCAGCGCGATGCGTTGCGCCTGACCGAGCGACAGGCCGGCGCCGCCCCAGTCAAGCACGGTGTCGTAGCCGGCCGGCAGCCGGAGGATCATCTCGTGCGCACCGCACGCCTGCGCGGCTTGGATCGTCTTGGCGTCGATTTCCTCTCTCGGCAGACCCAGGATGTCACCGAAGCGGCAGATATTCTGCTTGACCGTTCCCTGCATGAGCCCGAGGTCCTGCGGCAGGTAGCCGAGATGCCTTCCAAGCAGATCCGTGTCCCAGTCGGCCAGGCTTGCGTGGTCGAGCCGGACGGCGCCGCGGGTGGGCCTGGTCGCGCCGACCAGCGTCCGGACCAGGGTCGTCTTGCCGGCGCCGCTGGGGCCGACGAGGCCGAGCACCTCTCCCGGCCGAACGCTGAACGACACGCCGCTCAGCAGTGGCTTGTCGGCGTCGGAGCCACTCAGCCAGACCTGCTCGACGACCAGGTGGCCGGTCGGCGCCGGCAGCAGAGTGGGCGCGGACTCGCCGGGACTTTCGCGCAAGGTGGTCTCGAGCCGATGGAAGGCGTTGCGCGCTTCGGTCAGCGAGCGCCAAGAGCCGAGCACCATTTCGATCGGCGAAAACGCCCGCGACATGAGTAGGGAAGCCGCGAAGATGGCGCCCGCGGAGATCTGCTGCTCCACCGCCAGCCAGGCGGCGGCGCCCAGGCCGAGGGATTGAAGTCCAAGACGCACGAAGCGCGTGCCGGCGGTGAAGCGGGCCGCCGTGAAACTCGCCTGGACCTGGCGCCTGGTCGCGCCGGAGCGTTGGTTCAGCTGCCGCGAGATCGTGGCGGCCCGCATGCCGAGCACGGTGACCACCTCGCCCACGGCGGCGGCGCGCGCCTGGGCGGCGTAAAACGTCGCGGCCGCGTTGGACGCCTCGTCCAGCAGCGTTCGTGTCGCGCGCTCGGTCCCTAGCGAAAGCGCCACCAGGAGCGCTGAGCCGCAGACGGCCAGAATGCCGAGCGCCGGATGCAGGACGAAGCAGAGCGCGATGTAGACCAGCGTCCAGGGCACGTCGAATAGCGCGATGATCCCGGCGCCGGCGATCGCCTGCCTGAGCGTGTCAAAGTCGCGGAGCGTCCGCGGCGACTCGGCGCCACGGCCCCGTTTCAGGCCGGCGGCCAGCAGATACCCCGCAAGCTCGCGATCGAGGCGCATGCTCGCGCGCACGAGCAGCCGCGTTCGGGTAAGCTCGAGGAGGGCGACAACGGCCAGGCTGGCGAGCAGCAGGCCCGTGAGGAACACGAGCGTCATCCCGCCGCGTGACGGCACCACCCGGTCGTAAACCTGCAGCATGTATATCGTCGGCGCGATATACAACAGGTTGATCGCTAGACTGAAACCAGCTGCCGCTACGAAGTGGCGCCGACACCGCACAAGGGCGGCCCGCAAAGGCGCGAAGCCTGGATCAGTCACGGGCGTTCCTTGTTTGAGGGTTGGGCAAGTCGCTATCGGGAGATTCTGTCTGCAGTTTGACGCCAATCCGATCTAAGCTTGGCCGCAGCGAATAACAGATTAATGCCTTCAGCCTCTGGATGCCCGCCAACTCAGCTCCCGCGCCCCAGGCCGATCCCGGATCGTTTGCGCGCCACGCCAATACCAGCTTGGCAGGCGCCGCAGGGTGGCGGCGACCCGCCGAGACCGTTCGCGACAGGGATCGCGCAGAACCGGACCGGCCGATATTGTAACTATTGCGCGGAAATGCGAGCGCCCTCGCCCTTAACGCGCAGCGCCGACGCCCGCGAAGATCCTGCATTCCCGACTGAGTCTCAGCCTTCGCGGCCGCCCCTGACGCCGCGGGTCACCCGCTCAGCGGCGCGCCCCGACGCAGCGACTTCGTAAGCACGGCCTGCGTGTAGGCTAGGTCGCCGAGCCTTGGCCTGACGCCCTTGAAATACCGTCGCTCCATTTTGTCGAAGTACCGACCAGCCAGGCCCCGGACCGGTCCTTCTGCGTCCATCCGCACTATGTAGACGCCTTGTTTCGCGAGAAAGAGGCCGAGCGGTCCCGCGAAGCGCGCGAAGCTGGCGAGGCTCGCGCAATAGACCAGCTGCGCGCCGGGAAGCACGCCTTTGAAGGCGCGCTTGTGGAAGACGAATGGATAGGCGCGCTCCGCCGTGACGCACCAGACGCAGATGCAGCCGTAGCCGGCGTGGTCGGCAAGCACCTGCCGCTCTGCTCGATCGAAGGGAACCTGAGGCTCGAGCTTCGCATCGACGACACGGACGTCGCGCGCGCCGCCCGCGCCGATGGCGTGGAGAACCGGTACAGACACGAACTGTCCGTTGCTGTAGCTCTGGAAGCCCTGCGCCATGATCGAGGGTATGGCGACAGGCCTGGCTGACGTGTTGAGGAAGGTTACGTCTTTCGCCGACAGGGCCCTTCGATAGAACAGCCCGGCGAACGCGCGATACTCCTCCTTCACGCACCAGCTGGCCATGTGGCAGCGCACGACTGGCCCATCAGCGCCGGGAACTGTCGAATATATCTGCAGCAGCGCGCCCACGATCGTAGCGCCATCGGTCAGCACATATCCGTATTTCGGAAAGCCTTCCGGCGTCGCGTGCGCCTTCAGTCGCGCCAGCACTGTCCGATAATACGCAGGCGGATAGTGCAGGCCATCTCCCAGAAAGGCGGCGAGCTCGGGCAAATCCTCGTCGGATATACGCCGTGACGCAATCCGAGGTCCGGTGTCTTCAATGGAGACCTTAGCCTGCAGCCCCACCTGCTACGCCCCACTTCAACACAGGCTTCGCTTAGCCAAGCCAGCGAGGCGGGCATGCTATCTCGTTCATCGAATTTGGCAAGCCGGATGCCGCCGAATTACGGGATATAAAGGCGGAATATCCGGTATATGCGTCGGTAATGTGGTCGTGGTTGTTGACATTATGGTCTACGGGTTGAAATGTGACGCCACAGTAGTTGAAGGAGCCGGCCTAATGAGCTTGCGTGCTGTCATTCTTGCGAAATTCGAGGAAGTGGCTCGGAATCAACAGCGCGTGCTGGAGCCGGTTCACGATGGCATGCTACTGATGGATTCCGGGCTCGATTCCCTATGCTTCGCGATCATCGTCGCGCATCTGGAGGACGATCTGGGCCTCGATCCGTTCACCCGGTCGGAGGAGGTCTTCTTTCCGGTGACGTTTGGCGAGTTCGTTCGCTGTTACGAGAATGAGACTGTCTGAACGCGAGGCGCTACGCGACTGGATAAGGCGGTCCGACAACCTGTCGGATCGGTTTCTCTGGGGTCGGTCCGGCGGCATGGCGTTGGCAGCCGTCGCAGACTCGTCCTCCATTTCCAATGCGCGTGAGTTGACCGATCGGTCGGTGTTGCTGCTTACCCGCCACCCGCTGTCCGCGGCGCGGGCGCTGGTGGACCTGGACGGCGTCGCTCGTCAGATCATCATTTGCCCCCCTGGCCTTGCGGACGAGCAACTGGAATGGTTGACCGAGGCTGGTTGCTATGACGCGGTGGCGGTCGATCACGAACGGCCAGCGATTTCCCGGGCCGCGGTTATCGCCCGGATCGAACCGACCGCAGCAACGGCCGCCGGGCGCGCAACGGCCGGGTCCGGCGCCGATTGGGTCATGTTCACGTCCGGGACCACCGGCGCGCCTAAGCTCGTCGTTCATACCCTGGAGGGACTGGCGGGCGCGATCGGTTCACGCGGGCTCGATGACGGTGCACGCATTTGGGGGACGTTCTACGACATCCGCCGCTACGGCGGGCTGCAGATACTGCTGCGCGCTTTGTTGGGGGGCGCCTCGCTGGTGTTCGCCGAACCTGGCGAGGACATGGCTGAGTTCCTGGGCCGACTCGCCGTGCATGGCGCGACGCACATCACCGGCACGCCCTCTCACTGGCGAACGGCGTTGATGCACTCGGGGATCGAAGCGATCAGGCCGAGCTACATTCGGATCTCCGGTGAAATCGCCGACCAGCCGCTCCTGAACGCGCTGAGAAACCAGTTTCCGAAAGCCGAGATCGTCCATGCCTACGCGTCCACGGAGGCGGGCGTGGGGTTCGAAGTCGACGACGGGCTGGAAGGTTTTCCGGCGGGAATTCTGGGGCGCGGCGGGCCGGTGGAGATCCGCCTGCGCAACGACGTGCTGCAGGTACGCTCCGAGCGAACCGCCCGTCGCTATCTGAGCGGCCCGCTTTCACTGATGGACGGGGAGGGCTTCGTCGACACGGGCGACGTCGTCGAACGTCGCGGTGACCGCTTCTTCTTCGTCGGCCGCCGGGGCGGCATCATCAACGTGGGCGGCTTGAAGGTTCACCCCGAGGAGGTCGAGGCTGTGATCAACAGCCACCCCGAGGTCAGGATGTCCCGGGTGAAAGGCCGCCGCAATCCGATCAGCGGCATGGTCGTGGTCGCCGACGTCGTGCCGGTCGACGACCTGGATCCGCCGGGCGAGGCGCGCGTCCGCACCGAGGTCCTCTCGGCCTGCGATCGCCACCTGGAACGCTACAAGATCCCGATGCGGATAGCGTTCGTGCCCGCGCTGCCGATGACGCCAGGGGGCAAGCTCGCCCGCGACGAGACGGCCGTCGCGCCGGGGCGAGCAGGCTGAGAGGCCCGGCCGGCTCAGAGCCGCAGCGTTTCCCGGACCGAGCTCGGCCACTGACCCAGCTGGAGCCCGTGGGCGGCGAAGAGCGCGAGGACAAGCCGGTCGATCCCGAAGGCCACACAGACGCTGTGCGCTGTCGATCCGGCTTCCGACGTCATGCCCCAGGTCACGCCGAAGTGGTCTTGATGATAGTTGAAACTCATCACCGCGGTCGGCGAGGCTTCGGAGCGGATCGGCGCCAACAGCTCGAACTTCAGTTCCTGCTCGGCCTGGCTCTTGGCGGCGAGCTGCCCGCCGCGGCCGAAGGGATCGCTGGCGACCACAACGCTGAAGGTCAAACCCAAGCGCTTCGCCATCGCACGCCCACGCTCGATCCACTCGGTCCGGAACCGGATCACCTGCTCTGGCGACCCCACCCGGACGAACTCGCGCATTCTGAACGATTGCAGCCGATCGATGTCGGTTGACGGTTCGTGGCGGAAGCAGTCGCAGGAGACGTCGAACACGGCGCCCTTCGCCGGCAGCGGGCCGCGCGCCGCAACCATCGGATAGACCGGATAGCAGGCAGCCGGGCTGAGAACGAGGTCGGACGTCGAGAGGGCGAGGGTCCAGTCGCCGCCGTAGTCGGCGCTTTCGACCACGTGGCGGACGTCTCGCTCGCTGCCGCAAAGGCAGCTGACCACGCCGAGCAGGTTGGGAAAGCTTTTCAGGTAGCCCTGGCGCTCGATCTGCGCTCGGCTCATCACCGGCGGGAAAGCCAGCACCTCGGCGCCGTCCGGCCGGTGCTCGGAGATGAATGCGCCCAGCGCCGCCACCACCCGTTCGTAGAGGCCGGTGCGCGCATAGAGCCCGTTGATGCCGGTCGAGTGAAACAACCCGTCGAACACGGGAAGCGTCCGTTCCGCGACCAGGGCCTGCGATTCGTTGATGCTCACGTCTATGCTCACGTCGGTCAGTCCCTCAGAGACCCATAGACTTCACCGAGCAGGGTCGCGCCCATCGTGCTCTGAAGAATGCGGTCGTTGTTGATCATGGTCGGCGCCGACAGCAGGTCGCGCAGGTTTCGGCCGACGCTGACATCGGAGTCGTTGCGGTATCCGGAGAGTCCGCAAGCGCGAAGCGCGTTGAGCGCCGCCGACACGCCCAGCTCGGAAGCGTCGACCTTGAGAAGGTTGATGGCCGATTGGAACTCGACGCCGGCAAGCGCTTCCGGGTCGTTCTCGAGCCTCGCGTACCGGTCCAGGCCGCTGGAGATCAGCGCGCGCATCGCCCTCAGCGCCGATTGCGCCTTGGCGTAGTAGTGCGCGCTCGGGGCGGACTCCGAGCCGCCTTTCCAGGCGCGCCGGGTGTAGCGCCGTGCGCGTTCGACGGCTGACGCCGCGATCCCCGCCCAGACGCTCGACCACAACAGGTGGGACGAAGGCACCATGGTTTGCGTGTGGATCTCGCCGTACGCCTGCGGCAGGACTTGGTCTGTCCTGCCCCGGGCCCGAAGCACGAAGCCGGCGCTGCAGGTTCCTCTCATGCCCAGCGTGTCCCAGGCCTGCCCGGGTTCCAACGTGTAGTGCTCGCGCGGGAACACCGCGAGCACCTGGTCCGACGCTTCGGCGTCGGGCGCGCGTCGCGCGGTCGTCACGATCACGTCGGCCTCCGCGCCGTATGAAATGACGCTGGCCTCGCGGTTGAGCTGGATCATGCCATGCCCGCCCGCCTCGATCGGCGCCTCGCTATTGCGGATGTCGCCGCCGCGGGCGCCCTCGGTCGTCGATGACGCGACGAGCAACTGGTCCGCCGACAGCCGCTCCAAGAACCGTCGTTGCCAGGCATTGCCCAGGCCGTGGCGCACGACGCAGGCGACCTTGACCTGGTGCATCGCGAAGATCATCGCGGTCGAGGCGCAGGCCTGACCCAGGATGTAGCAAACCTCGGCCACGTCGCCGAGCGGCGCGCCATCGCCGCCCAGTTCCACTGGCGCCAGCGCCGACAGGAGTCGCTCCGTGCGCGCGCTGTCGATCGCCTCCGCTGGGTGCCGGCCGCGACGATCGACATCGTCGGCATGCTGCTTGGCGACCGCCGCGACACGTTGCGCACGCACCCTCAACGCTATAGGGGCGACATCAACCGACAGACACGGTCTAGCCGCGACAAACCTATCGCTCTGTATCGTACTTTCTACCGTCATGGCCCAAAGCCCCTCCGAACTCCGTACTGTTCATACGACATTATTCGTTGCGCAACAGCTATTTTTCGACCGGATAGACCGGCAGACGCATATTTGATCGTTGCGCATACGGGTCATACATAGTTATTTATCCATCTCGGACGGCGGGGCGTCGGGACGCGAACTCCCGAGTTCCGTATCGTCGGCGATGTGCAGGGGATGTAGGGGCAGGGAATGGCGGAGGTCTACGATCGTACCGATGGCCAAAGCTCGCCTGGGGGCGGCGTGTCGGTAGAAGGTTTTGCAGACGACTCCGTCAGGGCGAGAGTATCCGGCGTAGTCGGCGCGCTGATGCAACGGCGTCGGCTGGCGCTGCCGGCCGGCGTTGATCAAAGCCTGCGCGACGCCGGGCTGAAATCGCTCGACCTGGTCAACATGATGCTCGCTGTCGAGGACGAATTCGGGATCGAGATCCCGCAGGAGCTGCTGACGATCGAGAACTTCCGGACCATCGGCGCCATAGAACGCCTGCTCGCCAAGATCGCGCCCCAATAGCGCTCAGCCTCGGCGACGCGGATGCCGCTCCACCCCTCAGCGCAGCGCCTCCTCAGACTTCTGCCAGCCGGTGGGGACGCCTTGGCCGAGGTTCCGGCGCCGGACCGTCGACGCAGCCTCCTCGCGCTCACCCTGTCTCTCGAGACCGACCCGGCGCCAGTGCGCGTGGTCGTCGAGACAACCATCCCGTCCAGTAACGGCCAGATCGGCGTGCGCATCTACGACGCTGCGCCGCCAGGCGAGCGCGCAGGGGCCCTGGTCTACTTTCATGGCGGCGGGTGGATCGCCGGCGACCTCGACACGCACGAGGGCTTCTGCCGCCGCCTTGCGTCCGGCGCCGGCTGCAAAGTGCTCGCCATCGACTACCGCCTGGCGCCCGAGCATCCATTTCCGGCCGCGCTCGAGGATTGTGTGACAGCATTTCAATGGGCGTGGGAGCACCGGGCGTGCCTCGGTGTCGCCGACTCGAAGCTGGCGATTGGCGGCGACTCCACAGGTGCGGGCCTTGCCGCGGCCGCGAGCGCCTTGCTGCGCGACGCAGGCGGACCCTGCCCCGCGGGACAGTTGCTCGTGTGTCCGGTGCTCGCGCCCGGCCGTCGCACGGGATCGAGAAGCTCGCTGGCGCAGGGGTATTTCGCCGACGCGGAGGTCATCGATCGCGATCTCCGGCATTACTGCCCGTCAGGCGTCGATCCCGCCGAAAGGCGCGTGTCGCCGCTGCTTGCACCGGCATTTTCGGGCCTGCCGCGCACCGTCGTGCACACGGCCGAGTTCGACCCCTTCCGGGATGAAGGACGAGACTATGTCGATGCGCTGCTGCGAGCGGGCGTTCCGGCCCGTGAGCGTCGGCACGAGGGCATGATCCACTACTTTTACGCGTTGCCGCGAGCGATCCCCTACGCGGCGCCGGCCGCGCAGGCGATGGCCTCGGACCTGCGCGCGTTGCTCGCGCCCGCGGCGCCCAGGAACGGATGAAGGCTGTGATGCGAAGGGAAACGATCGCCGTCCATGGGGGGTTCGACTTCGATCCGGCTACGCACGCCGTCGCCACCCCGATCTACCAGTCGGTGGCCTATGCCTTCGACAGCGCCGATCATGGCGCGGCCTTATTCAATCTCGAAGCCGAGGGATATCGCTACAGTCGGATCAGCAATCCGACGACAGAGGTGCTCGAGCACAGGGTGGCCGAGCTCGAGGGGGGCGTCGCGGCCCTGGCGCTCGCCTCCGGACAGGCGGCGCTGTACTTCGCGTTCGCCAATCTCGCCGACCGCGGCGGCAATATTGTCGCGACACCGCAGCTATACGGTACGACGCACACCCTGCTGGCCCACATACTGCCTCGCCAGGGCATCGAAGGGCGCTTTGCCGAATCGGACGCGCCCGAAGCGCTCGAGCGTCTGATCGACGGGAATACGCGCGCCGTATTCTGCGAGAGCGTCGGCAATCCCGCGGGCAACATCTGTGACATCGAGGCGATGGCCGCCATGGCCCACCGCAACGGCGTGCCGCTCATCGTCGACAACACGGTGGCGACGCCCATCCTGCTGCGCCCGATCGAATTCGGCGCAGACATTGTCGTCCATTCCCTGACGAAGTTCATGGGCGGGCACGGGACCACGCTTGGGGGCGCCGTCGTCGACAGCGGCGCGTTCGACTGGAAGAGCCACGCCGACCGGTTCCCGATGTTCAGCGAGCCCGACAAATCCTACCACGGGCTTGTCTATACCGATCGCTTCGGCAGGGCGGCCTACGCGGCGCGGATGCGGAGCGTCTACCAGCGCACCATGGGCGCTGTGCTGTCGCCGCTCAGCGCCTTCCTGCTCATGCAGGGCGTCGAGACCGTGGCCTTGCGTGTCGAACGCCACGTCGAGAACGCCAGGCGCGTCGCCGAATTCCTGGCAGGCGACCGCCGCGTCGCCTGGGTCAACTATGCGGGTTTTCCGGACAATCCCCACTTCGCGCTGGCCCAGAAGTACCTGGGCGGGCGGCCGCCATCGCTGCTCACGTTCGGCGTTCGCGGTGGGTTCGAGGCCGGCCGCCTGTTCTACGACGCGCTCACGCTGATCAAGCGGCTGGTCAACATCGGTGACGTCAAATCCCTGGCCTGCCACCCGGCGTCGACGACGCATCGGCAGATGAAGCCCGATGATCTCAAGAGAGCCGGCGTCACGCCGGAAATGATCCGGCTTTGCGTCGGCATCGAGCATTCGGACGACATCATCGCCGACCTGGACGGGGCGCTCGGGGCCGCGCAGCGACCGCGATTGGCGGCGGCGCCGTGATGACCGCGCAGGCCGTCGCATCGGGTCCGCGCTATCCCGGCGTCCGCGGACGCAGGCCGTTGGTCGTCGGTCTCGTCAACAACATGTCCGATGGGGCGCTGCGGGCGACGGAGACGCAGTTCTGCGGTCTCCTCCGACGGGCCGCGCCGCACAGCTTCGACGTCACCGTCCGTTTCTTCTCCCTGGCGGAGGTCAGGCGCAGCGACGAGACGCGCGCCTATATGTGCGGACGCTATGAGCCGGTCGACCAGCTCGAACGCGGCGGCGTCGACGCGCTGGTGGTGACCGGCGCCGAGCCCCGGTGCGCTGAGTTCGAGGACGAGCCCTACTGGCCCAGTCTTGCTCGGATCATCGATTGGGCCGAGGCGGAGGAAGTCCCGACCGTCTGGTCATGTCTGGCGGCGCACGCGGCCGTCTGGCGGCGATACCGCATTCCTCGAAGGCGATCCGAGGCGAAGCGCAACGGCGTGTTCACCCTGCAGAAGGCCGCCGGGCGCCCGTTGCTCGAAGGCGCGCCGGCCGCGCCGGTCGCGCCGCATTCGCGATGGAACGACCTGGACGGGGCCGAGCTGGAGGCGGCCGGGCTGGAGATCCTCACCTTTTGCGACGAGGTCGGGGTCGACACCTTCGCGCGGACGGGCCCCGCGACCTCGCTCTTCTTCCAGGGTCATCCGGAGTACGACGCCGGCGCGCTGGGACGCGAATATGTGCGGGACGTCTCCCGCTACCTGCGTGGCCAGCACCCGTTCCTTCCGCCGCCGCCACGCAACTATTTCGACGGGCCCGCGCTGGCGGCGTTGGCCGACCTCTCGACGCGGCTGCAGCGCGCCAAGGATCCCGTGCTGCTGACCGAGTTGACTCGGTTGGTCGAGCGGCAGGCCCTGACCGCGCGCTGGCGCGACTGGGCTGCGCACGCCTATCGGATGTGGCTGCGCCAATTCGTCGAGTACGCCGCGGATGACCGGATGCCGCACGCGCCTCGGCGCGCCGGCTGAGTCGGCGCCGTAGCGCGACCGCGGTCTGTGCGGCTACCCCAGATGATCATTGGAAACTCCGGCGCTGGCCACGACGGCTGGCCAGTCGTTTGCAACAGCGCGCTCTGACGTCCGACCCTGTCTCGGGGCGGATCAGGTTGGGGGGCGCACAACGTGTTTCGTCGCGTGAAACTATTGGGCGGTCCTGTCGACATCGCAAGTCGCGGCGAGGTGCTGGCGTTCATCGCCGACGCAGTGGCCGGTTCGCGCAAGGCCATCGTCGGCAATCAGAACCTCCACAGCCTCAAGCTCAGCCAGACCGACGCCAGCCTGCGTGCGTTCTTCGACATGGCCGACATCATCGAGATCGACTCGATGCCGCTTGTGCATTGGGGACGGCTGCTCGGCCTGCCCCTCACGCCCCTGCACCGATCCACCTATCTCGATTGGCGCAGCGACTTCTGGGCCGCGGCCGCGCGGAGCGGCTGGCGTGTGTTTCTGCTCGGCTCGACCGACCCCGTGAATAGCGAAGCCGTCGCTCGCCTGCAGGCGGAATGGCCCGGCGTGACGCTTGGCGGACGCCACGGCTACTTCGACCATCGCCGCGGGGCCGCTGGGAACGACGCCGTCGTCGCCGAGATCAACGCCTTTCGTCCAGATGTGCTGCTCGTCGGCATGGGCATGCCGCTGCAAGAAACCTGGATCAAAGAGAACTACGCCGACATCGGTTCAACGGTCGTGCTCTCGATCGGCGCGGCGTTCGACTACGAAGCCGGCGTCCAGAAGGCCGCGCCGCGCGTCTATGGAAGTCTCTGCCTCGAGTGGCTGTTCCGGCTTGTCCACGATCCGCGACGCCTCTTTCGGCGCTACTTGATCGAGCCATGGGGGCTTGTCGGGCCGGCCATGGCGGATTTGCTCGGCGGACCGACGCGGTTTCGCCGGTCTGTTCCGATCGGCGCGTTAGGTGACGCTGTGTTGGCCGACTTGGCGCGCCCGAAATAGACCGATTCCGATCGATAGCAGGCAGTATAGCGCGAGCGGGACCCAGGCGACCAGCCAGAACAGAATGATCGCCGAAAGGCGCAGGCCGGCGATCGCTCTCGACATGCGCGAGTCCCTCACTCTCAAGCCGAATAGCCGGTTGAGCGTTATCACGGGACGCGCGGGGCGACTAGCAATATAGTCTGCCGCAAGCCTATGTACGCCGGTATGCTGGCGAGATAATATCGATATAACGGTCAAGCGGCGCGTGCCATTGGTCGTGCCGCGGCCTTCGCGACCACATTCCGTCGAGAGCTTCACGGGGATTACCGAAGCTTTTGGATAGCGCGTCAAACATCTCCCGCGATACGCCGTCGGTTGGCGCAGGATCGTGGATCATGGCCGCCATCGCCGCCGCGCTTGCACTTGGCGGCGCGATGATCGCCATGAAGGGGGCTCACCGGGCTGGCGTTGAAGCCGCGGTGGTCTGGACCGGGCGCCTCGCCTTCGTCTTTTTCTGGCCGAGCTACGTCGGCGGCGCGCTCCCGACCCTCTTTGGCGAGCGGTTTCAGCCGTTGAAGCGACGGGGCAGGACGCTCGGTCTGGCGTTCGCCGCGGTGATCGCCGTGCACCTGAGCCTGGTCGCCTGGCTGTGCGCTATCGGCGATGCGCCACCGCTGCAGACCTTCATAATCTTCGGCATCGCGGCGGTCTGGGTCGCTGCGCTGGCGGCTTGTTCGATCAGGCGCGTAGCCCGTGAGGTCGGCCCCGCCGGATGGTGGGTCTTGCGCAACATCGGGATGAACTACATCGCGTTGGTGTTCGCGCTGGATTTCCTCCGAATTCAGCACCCGCTGTCGCTGCTCAAAGTCGCTGAGTACGGTCCGTTCGCCGCGCTGTCCGTCCTCGGCCCACTTCTCAGGGCGCTCGCCTGGTTCAGTCGCCAGCTGAATAGGGCCGGCGCTCGTCCGCTCGACGCGAGCGCAGAGTGAGGTCTCCAGCTCACCCCTGCCGGAAGAGAGCGCCGGGGGACGCCGGTCAGATTCTTCGGCCGGTGGGCATGGCGGCCTCTCGGGCGGCCGCGCTCGGCCTGTTTTGCGCGGCGACGCTCGCCCCGAGCGCCGGTGCGGAAACCCTGTCCGACGCGATCGCGCTGGCCTACGAGTCCAACCCGGCGATTCAAGCTGCGCGGGCGAACCAGCGGGCGATCGACGAGGAATATCCGCAGGCGCGGGCAGGCTTGCGGCCTACCGTGCAGGGCGTCGGACAGATCGTCTACGACCAGACGAAGACCGCCGCGCTGCCGCCTGGCGGCGAGAGCACCTCGGGCGCCTTCCTGCAATTCAGCCAACCGATCTACAGCGGCGGGCGGGTGGCGAATGCGATCGACGCTGCGACCGCAGATGTCCTCGCCGGACGCGAGGCGCTGCGGCAGACCGAGATTCAACTGCTGCAGACCGTGATCAAGGCATACCTCGACGTGCGCCGCGATCGGATCCAGCTCGACATCCAAAAGGAGAGCGTCCAGCTGCTCAAGCGTCAGTTGGACGAGGCCAACGCGCGCTTCGACGAGGGCGAGGGCACGCGCACGGATACGGCGCAGGCGCAGGCGCGGCTGGCGCAGGGAGAGACCCAACTCGCTTCGACCGAGGCGCAATTGGTTGTCTCGCGCGCCGAGTACAAGGCGGTCGTTGGTCAAGACCCCGGCGATCTCGCGCCGGAGCCTCCGCTCACGCAGCTGCCCGACGCGGTCGAGGCCGCGCTCGACGCTGCCGACCAGGACAATCCGCAGATCTTGCAGGCGAGGTACATCGAGAGGGCCAGTGCTGCGCGACTGGCGCAGGCCAAGTCGGCGCATCTGCCCGTTGTGTCGGTTCAGGCGAGCGTCGGCTACGCTGGTGGCGTCACGCCGCTGGGTCTCCCAGCGAACAGCCCGTTCACCAACTTCGCGCGCGACGTCACCGTGCAGGCCGCCGCGACGATTCCGATCTATGCGGGCGGCCTCACGTCGTCGCAGGTCAGGCAGGCCGCCGAACGCAACGACGGCGACCGCATGAATATAGACGCCACGCGCCGGCAGGTCGCCCAAACCATGAGCTCGACCTGGGGGGAGCTTGTCGCCGTTCGCGCCAACCTGAGCGCATATCAGCGTGAGGTGGACGCCGACGCCATCGCCTACGAAGGCACGCGGGAAGAGGAACAGCAGGACTTGAGGACGACGCTCGATGTGCTGAACGCCGAGCAGGAGCTCGAGAACGCCAAGCTCTCTCTGGCTGGCGCCCAGCACGACCTGTACGTCGCCGCCACGGGTGTGCTCGCGACGATGGGGGTGCTCGATGTCAGCCTCTTCGCTCCCTCGGAGCCACGCTATGACCCGGCGGAGCACTTCAAGCGCGTACGCAGTTCGGGCGGGCTGTCGCCGTTGGAGCAAGGGTTGGAGGCGCTTGACCGCATTGGCCCCGCGGCGGGTCCCGCGCCCACGCGCCCAGCCGGCCGCTGACCGGTCAAACCCTCCGGCTTGCCGCCGCCAAGATTCCGCGCTAGCGCCCCTGGCCCACCCTCGCAACCAGTGGGTCCAGGACGATGGCCGTCGCCAAATGCCATGGGTTCGTGGGCGCGAACTTAGAAGGGGGCCGCGCGTAGGTTGCGCTCGCCGTTGGCGGGGCGGCTCGTGCGCGAAGCCAGTCGAGCAAAGAAGCAACACCGGTTTCAGGTGATCGGAATTGATGCGTAAGCGGATTGTCAGCCGCGGCGTACCGGATTACATACCGCGCTCTGAGGACAACATCGGCCCCCAAGTGAAGAAAGCCATGGCAGAAGAGAAAGACGATAGCTTGCGCGATCGGGTTGCCGAAGTCTCGGCCGCGTACTTCGCGAACTCGCACGTTGGGGTGTCCGAAATCGGCGCGGTGATCGCTCAAATAGCGCAAAGCCTGGGCGCCGTCGGTGGAGGGTCGCCGGTCGAGGCGGCCGGACCAGAGGGCGAGGCGTCGACGGACCGAAAGGCCACGCCGGCTCAGATCCGCAAGTCGATCTCTCCAGACTTCTTGATCAGCTTCGAGGACGGCAGGCCTTACAAGACCTTGCGCCGCCACCTCTCGGTTCGCGGTCTGACTCCGGAGCAGTATCGAGACAAGTGGGGCTTGCCGAACGACTATCCGATGGTCTCGCCGAACTACAGCGCCACCCGTTCTCAGATGGCGAAGCAGCTGGGCTTGGGCGGGCGCGAGGCGGTCGGCGTGCCTCGCACGGCGCCCGCGCGGCGGCGCCGTTCCACCACGGCCGCCAACACGTAGCGACAGTCGCAAGCTACGCCGAACCGGCAGCCGGTGTAGCGAGCAACACGCCCAGCGGGTTGCTCTCCGGGGGAAGGCGCCGGACCCTTCGGCCTTGATTGCTGATCAGCCTAGGCGTCGACGATGTTCGCCGAGGCTCCAGGCTGGACGTGAGCGGCTTCCCCGCTCTGCGCGCAACGTGCATTCGATGACGACAGCTGGCCGCTTAGCAACCAGCGATCGAAGTGTCCACGTTAACGCTTATCGAGGGTAAATCCACCCGGATAGTACCGGAATATGGGTATGCTGCCCTCCAATTACT
>Ga0134126_10002078_pt1 | contig 25462 bp, 22 predicted proteins | sample KB31752_FD_96881 | JGI IMG/M metagenome (GOLD analysis project Ga0134126, IMG submission 96881) | Terrestrial soil microbial communities with excess Nitrogen fertilizer from Kellogg Biological Station, Michigan, USA - KB3-175-2 | ecosystem: Environmental > Terrestrial > Soil > Unclassified ... | reverse complement strand
GAACGCGTTGAACAACCTCAACACGAACGAGACCCAGCTGACCAGCTCGATCCAGAAGCTGTCATCTGGCTTCCGTCTCAATCGTGCAGGCGACGACGCGGCAGGCATGAGCATCGCGAACTCTCTTCGCAACAACGGTGTCGGCTTGCAGCAGGCCCAGCAGAATGCATCGCAGGCAGGCTCGCTGCTCCAGATCGCTGACGGCGCAACCTCGACCATCTCGTCGATCCTCGATCGTATGAAGCAGCTTGCGACCGAGTCCGCATCGGCCAACGTCACGGACACCGATCGCGCCAAGATCAACGCAGAATTCACGCAGCTCTACTCCGAAATCGACCGCACGGTCGGCAGCACCGTGTACCAGGGCTCGCAGCTGTTGAACGGCAGCTTCGGCGTCACCGACTCCGGCACCGGCACAGCGAAGAACAACGTTGCATTCTCAGGCCTTTCCGTATCCGGCGCGGATGTCAATACGACATACACGATCTCGAAGGTTGACGCCACGCACCTCAAGCTCAGCGACGCTACTTCGTCCCAGACCATCACGACCGCAGCAACTGGTACGCAGACGCTGAACTTCGACAAGATGGGCATCTCGTTTACGTTCACCGGCGATCCGACCGCGGCAATCGCCGGAACGGGCGGCGGTCTCGACACAGCGACCATCATCACCGCCAACACCACCAGCGCAGCCTTCCGCGTCGGCAGTGGTGCAACCAGTGACTCGGACAACCTCGTAAGCGTGAGCCTCGGCGATCTTCGCGCCAGCTCCGCGACCGGTCTGAACCTGGCCGGCGTCTCCGTCGACACCATGGCGAATGCAACTGCTGCTCTCTCGAGCATCACCGCGGCTGTGTCGTCGGTCAACACTGTCATCGGTTCGCTGGGTGCGGCTGAGAATCGCCTCAACTACGCGACCACCAACGTTGCCTCTCTGTACCAGAACGTGTCGGCCGCAGAGTCGGTCATCCGCGACACGAACATGGCGCAGGAATACACCAACTTCAGCAAGCTCACGATCCTCCAGCAGGCTGGTACGGCGATGCTTGCTCAGGCGAATTCGAGCCAGCAGAGCGTGTTGAAGCTCTTCCAGTAAATGAACTAACCGGGTGAGGGCAGCGGAGAGGAATCTCCAGTCTCTCCAATCCCGGCTGCGAGACCGTAGGGGCCCGAATGGGCTCCTGCGGGCTCGTCGCATAAGGAGGAAACAACGATGAGCAGTCCTGTAGGATCATTCCCAGGCCTCGGCAGCAGCTTCGACTACAGCTCGCTGGTGGATAGCCTGATCCAGCTCCAGTCGCAGCCCGGCGTAGCGATGCAGACACGCATCACCACGGCCCAGGCGCAGCAGAGCGCGTACCAGACCTACAGCGGGCTTCTCTCGAATCTCGAGGCTACCACCAGCCTCATGCGCGACGGAACCGCGTTTCAGGGCGTCAACGCGAGCGTCTCCAATGCGACTGCCACCAACGGCCAGACGATTCTCACTGCCTCGGCGCTGAGCGGTGCATCACCTGGTTCGTATGCAGTGCAGGTGCTACAGACTGCGCAGGCTGAAAAGCTCTCCGGGAATACCTTCGCGAACAGTACCACCGCCCTCGGCCTCTCCGGTGACTTCGTCATCAATGGCAAGACGGTGACGATTGCGGCCACCGATACCCTCCTGTCCGTTCGCGACAAGATCAATGCAGTCAACTCCGGCGCGACCGCAAGCGGTGTCGCCGCGGCAATCGTTACCGATTCGTCCAATGCCCAGAGGCTCGTTCTCACGAGCGTGCAAACCGGCTCCGCGGGAATCAACCTCGTGGACGGCGCGCAGGGTGTAGCCCAGTCGTTGGGGTGGATCGACTCCAGCACCACGATCAAGCACGTCACGAGCGCGGGCGCGCAAAGCGACAACTTCGCTTCGGCCACGACAAGCATCGGATCTCAGCTCGGGCTGACCGTGCCGCCAGGCGCGCAAACTGTCATGATCGCCGGACAGGCTGTCTCCATCGATCTCGGCACCGATTCGCTCACGTCGCTCGCCGCAAAGTTCTCCGCGGTGCCAGGAATCCAGGCGACAGTGCAGAGCACGACGGCGAACGGCGCGACGCAATACTATCTCGACGTCCGCAACACAACCAGCTTTGTCGATGGTGGCAACGCCCTGCAACAGCTCGGCATTCTTACAGCCGGTAGATCACCCGTAGCGCAACAGCTGCAAAGTGCCGCCATGACAGATGGCAATGGCACCACTCCAGCGACAGCGTCGACGCTCCTCACCAATCTGTGGAATGGCGGCTCTGCATCCGGCGCGCAGCTCGGCGACACGCTGACCATATCCGGAACGCGCGGTGACGGCTCGGCTGTGAACGTCTCGTTCACCGTCGCGGCCGGTAGCACGGTCCAGGATCTGCTCAACACGCTCAACGATGCGACGACCGGCTTTGGTGCGGGTGCGCGTCCCGCGACGGCATCGATCGACGCCAGCGGTCACATCGTGGTCACCGACGGTACTTCCGGACAGAGCAGCCTGTCGCTGCAGATGGTTGCAAACAATCAGGGCGGCGGCCGCCTCGACTTCGGCGCCTTCGCAACTACATCGACGGGTCGCGCACGTGAGCTCGTGTCCGGTGCCGACGCAAAGTTCTCGGTGGACGGGGTTGCCTTTACGCGTTCGAGCAACACGGTTTCCGACGTAATTGCCAATACGACGCTCACGCTCACTGCGGCGGATCCGAATACGATCGCGAATGTGAACGTGTCGCTCAGCAGCAGCGCCGCGACATCGGCTGTTCAGAACTACGTCAACGCATACAATGCGGTCGTCGATTTCATCAAGACGCAACAGACACCGGGGGCCGATCCCACCAGCAACCCGACTCTGTACAATGATCCGCTGTTGCGCAACGCCCGGAGCGCACTTTCCACGTCGATGCTGACTCCCGTTGCCGGCGCCGCATCGGACATGGCGACGCCGGACACGGTTGGCATATCGCTGACGAAGGATGGTCACCTGTCGTTCGACTCCGCGAAATTCCAGACCGCTTTCACCGGCCGCTATGCAGATGTGACCAAGCTGTTCGAGGAGTCGGGAGTCTCGACCAATCCGTCGCTCGTGTACACGGCCTCGACAACAGCGACTCAACCGGGGAGCTACGCGGTCAACATCACGCAGGCCGCTGCCCAGGCTCAGATGCTCGGCACCGGATTCAGCGGGGTGTACAGCCAGCCCGGCGCACCGGACACCATGACGGTGACCGATCTTGCATCCAGCTCCACTGCGCAGATTCAGCTTAGCGGCGGAATGACAACCGATCAGATCGTGGCTGCTCTGAACGCGTCATTCGGCACCCCCGAGAGTCGTGCGCTGACGGGGTCGGCGACACTTGACGATGCGACCGGGAGCGCAGTCGCGACGTCTGCGACGCTACTGACTGACCTGCATCTATCCACTGGCTCATCTGCCGGAGTGGCGGTCGGCGACACGATTGGCTACAGCGGCACCCGTCCCGATGGATCCGCCTACACGGGCACGTTCACGATAACTGCCACATCGACGGTTGCGGACCTGGTTACGCAGCTCCAATCGTCGGTCGGCACCGGCGCAACGGTGTCGTTCGTCAACGGGCAGATGTCTGTGAAGTCTGTCAACAGCGGTACCTCGCCGCTCACGATGTCACTTACGGCGAACAACGAAGGCGGCGGACAGCTCGACCTGGGCACGATGAATGTGACTGCAATAGGGCACGGGATTCTATCGATGACCGCCACCAACGTCGGTGGTCAGGTCGAGATTCAGCACAACGCATACGGTGCGTCGGCGGGATTCTCAATCGCATACTCCGGTACGGGGAGCCCCGCGACGCAGCTCGGGGTCGCTGCCGGAAGTGCCTACGGTGCGGATGTTCAGGGTACGATCGGCGGATACACGGCTACCGGCTCCGGACGCCAACTCGTCGGCGCCACCGGAACTCCAGTCGACGGGCTCAGCATGGCCTACCTTGGCACGACACCCGGCGCGGTCGGGAGTCTCACGCTCACGCAGGGCTTCGGATCCGTGATCGACCGGCTGCTCACAAGCTGGACGCAGACCGGCGGCACGATCGACGCGCAGAACCAGCAGCTCAGCGATACGATAAGCATGCAGCAGTCGCGCCTTACCGATTTCAATGCGAGAATCGCGCTGCAGCGAGCCGCGCTGCTCAAGGAATACTCGACCATGGATAGCACCGTGCAGCAGATCATGGCGCAGGGGAACTCGTTCCTCGCGGCGTTCTCGACCCCATCGAACACGAGCACCAACAAGACCACCTCGAACGGGCTCGGTCAGTGACGCGGACGCTGGTCGCCGACGTGCCGGCCGCCGCACACGCCAAGGCGATCCAGGCGCTCGATGAATTCGACGCGCTCGTGTCCCAGTATGAGATGCTACTCGATACGCAGCAGGTGTTTGTGCGCACCGCGAATTTCGCCGGTCTATTCGAAATGGCCTCGCGCGGCGACAAGCTTGCGCGTGATGCGACGTTATGCGGCAAGCGCTTCGCGCCGCTCGTGGGCGCGGTTGCGTCGGGACAGTTCGCTGGCCCGCGTGCAAGTGACATACAACGGCGCAGCTTCGCCTCTCGGTCGCACGCGGAGACGCTGGATGGCTCTGCCTCGCGTCTCGCCGGCGTGTGCAGCACGCAGCGCGACCTGATGGGCCGCGAGCTCCGTGGCGGGGCGTCGTCCAGCACGCAGGCTGGTCTTCCGCCTGCCTATCGCACCGGATCACAACGCTTCATCGACCGTCGCGGTTAAGAGCGCGTCACGAAAACAGCTGATCCAGCAACGGCTGTGGTCAGCTGTTTCGTGACGCGTCATAAACGCGGCTCTCCGCGTCCCAGGGGCGACTGGGGGAACCGGTGACGTTCAAGTTTTATAGCCGCTCACCCGACACTGGCCAGCATGGGATATAGTGCTTATACCTCCAAGTACCTTGAGAACGATGTCGTAAGCCGGTCGAAGGAATGGCTGGTTCCATTGCTGTACGAGCACCTGCTGGCTCAGCTCCGCCGCGCGCAGGTCCAGATCCAGCAACGCGATTTCGAGGGCAAGGCAGCGAGCCTCGAGAAGGCGTCCGCGATAGTCATCGAATTGATGGGATCTCTCGACCGCGAAAAGGGTGGCGAGCTCGCGCAACGTCTGGCGGCACTGTACGCCTACTTCGGTACCGAGATCCTGGCCGTGGGCCGGACTCTGGATACCGGACGACTCACCAAGATCATGGAGATGGCTTCCAGTCTGCATGAATCCTGGGTGATTGCTGCCCGGACGCAATGGCCGGCAGGAAGCACGGCTCAGCCTGGCGACTCGCTATACGATCCCAGAGGTCGGTAACATGCCGTTCGCCGCATCGCTCCTGGAAGAAAACCTGGACCGCGTGATCGACTCCGTGGTCCGGAACGTCAACGCTGGGCGAGGTGCAGTGCCGGACCCCGATTCCATGCAGGAAGCGGACGTGGCGGACAGCGGGACATCCGTCGAGGACGAGGCGCGAGAAACGCTGGCCGACCTGTGCGGCCATGTTGCCCATGCGCTCAAGACACTCGACACTCCGCGCCACGCTACGGCGACGTACAGGGCGCCGGAAGCGGCGAACGTCCCAACGCTCAATCTGATCCGTTAGGCATGATTACGACCGGGCGGCGGTAAAGTAACGGCCCCCGTAACCCGATATTCGAAGGGAAGGAGAAACGAATGCATGTAAACAAAATCGCAGCCGACATGGTCCGTATCGACGCGCCCCAGCGCGTTCAGGGTGCGGCTGCGCCAGAAGTCCCCGTCGATCCGATCTCGGCAGCACGCGGTGCCGACGCGGTTCAGATATCGGACGCGGGATTCGCGCTTGCGGGCGATGCGACTACTGCACCTGTTGCATCATCGCTTGACCCGGCACGCGCTGATCAGATCCGCTCGAAGGTTCTGTCGGGCGCCTACAATTCTCTTGAAATGGCAGATCAGGTCGCGCGCGCTGTGATTCGCAGCGGCGACCTCTAACAGCATTTCGCAGTTTTTCTGGAGCCAAGCACATGCGCTTCCTCGTTGTTGACGATTCGGCCACCATGCGCCGTATAGTGGTGAACTCCCTCCAGCGCGTTGGTTTCAGCGACGTGGTGGAGGCGAGTGATGGGGCAGAGGCGTTGGAGAAGATTGCCACCGTCGACTTTGTCATCACTGATTGGAACATGCCGAAAGTCAGCGGCGCGGAACTCACGAGAGCGATTCGCTCTTGCGACGAGACAAAGTCAATGCCGCTCATCATGGTGACTGCACGCAGTGTTCGTGATGATATTCTCACCGCGATGGAAGCGGGCGTCGACAGTTACGTCGTGAAGCCATTCACCCCGCAGGTGCTGCGCGAGAAGATCGACGCGGTGCTCGCTACCAGAGCAGCATAAATCCCAATGTCCAACTCACGCATCGCCGAAGTCCTGTATGATTCCGAGACGATGCTCCGCCTGGTCGACAGCGAGCTCGAGGAGCTGCGCGACGACGGGCGGGATACCGGCCTGCGCGGCAATAATGTCGGCGTCCTGCTTGCCATGATGCAGCGCGCCACGGGCGAGATCGCACAGGTTCTCTGCACGCTGCACACAAGCCGCGAGGCTCTCCAGGGCGTGACGCTTCAGGAGATTCACGACAGCACGACCAAGCTTGGCGAGGTATGCTCCGCGACCGAGCTCGCCGCTACCCGCATGATGGACGGCCTGGAGCGCGCGCACGCATACGTGGATCGCCTCGATGAGATCGACGCATCGGGAAGCTTCGGCGATTCGGTCGTCGAGGCAGCGACTGTGCGGTCCAAGATGCGCGATGAGCTCTTCTCCGTGATGGGCTCTCTGCAATTTCAGGATATCACATCGCAACAGCTGGGACATGTCGCCCAGATGCTCCGCGACATCGAGCGCCGGCTGCATGCAACATCGGCGCTGCTCTCGGGCGGTCGGGCCGAAGCCGCTGTCATCGCGAGCGAGCAGTTGCCGACATTCAGCGAATCCGCCTCAACGCGAAACTCGTTCGAGCGCCAGGCCACCGCCGACGCGTTGTTCTGGTGCGATCACTCCGGCAGACCCACGCAGTAGCGCGCGCGGAGCCAGCTACAAAGTGCACGCGTCCGTCCTGATTCTTGCGCTCGGCATCTCGATCGAGGCAGTTCTCGTCGTCATGCTCGCGCGACATGTAAGGCGCCTCAAGCTTGCCGGCGCTGCCGCCGCAGCAACGACTCGCGCGGATGCCGGGCAGGCGCAAAGCATCCGCGGTGCGCTCACTGAGCGCGAGACGCTCATGCGGGAGATGCAGCAGATTCTCTCCGGTCTCGACCACAAGGTTCGCGAGCGCACGCTCGAGCTGGCGGAGGCAATGGAGAAGGCGGAGCAGGGAAACCAGGCCAAGAGCGAATTCCTCGCACGCATGTCACACGAGATTCGCACGCCCATGAATGGCATACTGGGCATGACGGGACTGCTCCTCGACACCGGCCTCAATCAGGAACAGCGCGAGTACGTCGACACGGTTCGATCGTCCGGCCAGAGTCTGCTCACCATCATCAATGAGATTCTCGATTTCTCGAAGATCGAAGCGGGCCGGCTCGAGATCGAGATCATCGATTGCAACGTTCGAACTACTGTTGAAGAAGTCGTCGAGCTCCTTGCCGATCAGGCCATGCAGAAGAAGCTGGAGCTCGGCTTCTACGTCGATGAACGGGTACCTGCTGTCGTTCGCACCGATCAGGGCCGGTTGCGCCAGATCCTGCTCAACCTGGTTGGCAACGCTATCAAGTTCACGCATGCGGGCCGCATCTACATTCACGTAACCGTCGAGTCGGAGACGGACGCAGGCGTGCAGCTGCAATTCGAAGTGAATGACACTGGCATCGGTCTCACCTCCGAGGCACGAACGCGGTTGTTCCAGCCGTTTCAGCAAGCGGACAGCTCCACGACGCGCAAGTACGGCGGCACCGGTCTGGGGCTCGCTATCTCGAAGCATCTCGTCGGGTTGCTTGGCGGAGCGATGGATGTGGCCAGCGTTCCAGGCGAGGGCAGCGTATTCCAGTTCACTCTCGCCGCACAGCGGGGTCCGCGCGTACTCTCGACTCCGAATACCAACGTGATGACGGACTCGCGCGTGCTGGTCCTCGTTGCTGGTAAGCTCACGCGCGTGGTACTCAGACGCTACGCGACGGATTGGGGTGCAACCGTCGATGGAGCACGCACCGTCGCCGCCGCGCGTGCATTGCTTCGCGCGTCCGCCGACGCCGGCGAGCGATACGACATGGTTATCGTTGACCTCACCATGCTCGGTGCAGATCCTCTTCGATCGATTCGGAATCTGCGCCGCGAGTTTCCAGAAAGCATCGGCGGCGTCGTTGCGCTGGCACAGGCTCGCCACAAACCCAGCGCGGACATGGCCTCGAGAGCAGGCATCGACGCCATCTTCGCCCTGCCAGTTCGTCCTACGCGACTGCTCGGGGTTCTCGGATCTGTGTTGCATCCGGATCTTGCACCCAAGGTACGCCGTGTGGCAGCGACTGCGACCGCAGGCGCCGCGAGCAAGGCGCGCGCACGCATCCTTGTCGCCGAGGACAATCCGGTCAATCAGCGTGTCGCATCACACATGCTCAACAAGCTCGGCTATCGCTGCGACATCGCGTCGAACGGCCAGGAAGCCGTCGCGATGCTGGCGCAACTTCCGTACGATCTGGTGCTGATGGATTGCCAGATGCCCGAGATGGACGGTTACACCGCGACTCGCGCCATCCGGAAGCGTGAAGATTCGGAGGCACGTCACACGCCCATCATCGCGATGACTGCGAACGCGATGCGCGAGGATCGCGCCCGGTGTCTCGACGCAGGCATGGATGGCTTCATTCCAAAGCCGATCGCGCTGGAAGAGCTCGAAACCGCGATGGAGTGCTGGATCCCGAACGATTCGAAGCCGGCTGCCGAAACGTCGACTCCGAACGCGCAGGACTATCTGTTCACCGCTTCGGCGAGGCGGCGTGAACCCGTCGAATCCATTGCTACGACCTCGTTCGCGGCCGACCCGGCGCTGGTCGCGGCGCTCGCTGCGCAGTTTGTCGATCCAGGCGCGGCTCCAGACCAGTCGTCGGTAGATCTGTCCGTGCTGGACAATCTGGCGGCGATGGCGGAGGGCGGCGACGATTTCGTGGGCCGCCTGATAGGAACGTTCATATCGGACACTTCGTCCCGAATTGTCACGCTTCACGCTGCGCTCGACACCGGCGACCTGCCATTGATAGAGCGGACCGGCCACGCCTTGAAGGGGAGCAGCGGTAACATGGGCGCGACGGCGATGGCTGCGCTCGGGGCAGCGCTTCAGGGCGCGGGACAGAAGCACGATGCAGCAGGCGCGCGGACGTTGATTGACGAGATGGAGGCGGAGTTCATGCGTGTCCGCGAGGTCCTGGACAACGCATTCCCAAGCCACGCCGTCGCGGCCTGAGTGGGTGCGTCGGCGGCGCGCTCGGGCGCCGTTTCACGCCTACAGTCCCGTCCCGAGCCGCCGATACTAGCATTATGATCCAGATCATCGAGGACGACCTCGTCACGTGCCACATCATCTCCGCGTTGCTCAAGCGGATGCGTTATGCGTACTGTGAAGCGCATACTGGTGCCGAGGCTCTGCACCAGCTTCGGACGCAGCCAATCGACATGGTGATTGCCGACATGATGCTGCCTGACATGAACGGCCTGGATCTGCTGAAGCAGAAGCACAGCATGCCGCATCTGCGCGACATCCCGGTGCTGTGCTGCACCGCGCAAGCCGACATCGAGACAGTGGAAGCCGCGCTCGGATTCGGTGCAATCGATTTCGTGAAGAAGCCGATTGCGATCCAGTCGTTCGCAGGACGCATCAATCGCGCGATGGAGCGCTCACCTGTGCGCTGGGAGTCGTGGCGCGAGATGAGCAAGCGCCTGCGCTTCTACAGCCGCACGATTCAGCCGATGCTTGCGATCGCCAACCAGGTACTGCACGAGCTCGACGACGCGCTCGCACAGGGTCAGGTAGGGCCGGCTGACGTCCCGTTGCTCAATTCCGTAGTCACGCGAGCGCGCGGCGCGGCGCTCAATGTCGGCGCGATTCGCACCGTACAGCAGATCGACAAGCTGTGGAAGGGCGACGGATCGGCGGAGGACATCGAACATCTTCGATCGGCGATGGTGATCGAGCTCGCCGCGTTCGAGGACGCAATCAAGAATCGTGCGTCGCAGGGCGAAGCTCCGTCGCCAATCGGCGGAAGCGGGCGCACAGACATACCCATGGCTGCAACCGGAATGTAGGCTCGTCCGGACAGTCGACTGACACGTCGCGAGACGGAGCGGGGGCATAGCGCGGTTATATTGCGGTATGCCTCTTGTTGCTTTCTCTTCCTTGCCGGACGACGCACGTGTCTGGGTATTCGGGAGTGCTGACGAGCTGTCCGCGGATTCGGAGTCGGCCCTTCTCTCCGCGGTCGACCACTACCTGACTGATTGGCGTGCGCACGGATCTCCGTTGACCGTTGCGCGAGAATGGCGCGACGGACGATTCCTGGCCATCGCGGTCGACCAGCGTGACGAAAACGCGTCCGGCTGTTCGCTGGATGCACTCTTCCGAGTGCTGCGGGACCTGGAAGCGCGCATCGGTACATCTCTTCTGGGCAATTCGCGCGTGTATTTTCGGTCGCCAACCGGCTCGGTGCATGTGGCGGACCGCGCCGGGTTCGCGAAGCTGGCCCAGGAAGGCTCGATCGAACCAGGGACTCGCGTGTTTGACCTGAGCGTGCAGACGGCTGGAGAATGGCGCGCTCGCTTCGAGGCTGACGCGGGAGACGCCTGGCATCGCGCTCTGTTGCCGGTAGCGGTCTAGGCTGCGGCAAGGTGGCGCCCGGGTGGGCGTCGCGGTGGTTCCGCTACTCGGTATGCAGGCGTACATTTGCGATTCACCTTGGACTGAGGAGACCGCCATGTACCCGTCACCGCGATGCTGCTCACGCTCGTTGTATTTCGTTGGGGTAGTCCTGCTGGCCGGCTGTGCATCCAGTGGCGCACCGCTCAACGCTGGAGTGTCGGCGGGGCCATCCATACAGGAGAGCAATGCACAGAGTGGCGACCGCATGGCGACCGTCCCTCAGTTCAAGGTTGCGCAGCGGGCGACGGTGCAAATTGCGATCGCGGATGCGTGGCCCCGTCTGTCGAAGGCGTATTCCGACCTCGGCATACCACTGACGACGGTCCAGCCGGATGCGCACGTGCTTGGCAATGAAGGGATGAAGAGGAGTCACACACTCGCGGGTCAGCGTCTGTCGCAATTCCTGGACTGTGGCTCCGGTGGCAGCGGCAGTGCGAACGCGGACGTCTATTCCGTCAACATGAGTGTGGTCTCACGCCTGAGCCCGACGGCGGAGAATGGCACCGAAGTCGCGACGCTGATCCAGGCAACCGCGACGCCAATGGCGTTCGGTACTGCTCCAATAGTGTGTTCAACGACCGGTGCACTTGAAGCGCGCATCGCGTCAATGGTTGGCGGGAGCGCGCCAACGAAGTGATGCCGGCCATGGTCCGCCATGGTCCGCCATGCGCGTCGCGTATATTGAAGTAGGACCATATGGATTCCTACACATTCGCGCTCGTGCTTGGCGGTACCGGTCTCGTTGCCATGGCTGCGACCGGCCTTGCGCATTCCGGGTCGCACGATGGTGCGGGTGGACATGATGCCGGCGGGCACGCGCATCTGCCGCATGCAGACGGAGCGGGTCATCCGGGTCACGCGGCTGGCGCGCACGCGGCTGGCGCACACGCCGCTGGGCGTACGGCGGCGCATCACACGGGCGGGTTGAAATCCACGCTGCTGTCGCTTGCATCTCCCCGGGTATTGTTCAGCTTGCTGGTGGGTTTCGGTCTCACCGGTGTAGTTGCGCGCCCGCTGTTGGGCGGGATTGCACTGCTCGTCGTCGCAGTGGCCGGCGCAGTCGTATTCGAGCGGGCGCTCGTCGCTCCGTTGTGGCGCGGTCTCTTTCGTTTCGCATCCAATCCCGCAACGACGCTGGAAGGCAGTCTCCTGAGTGAAGCTCGCGCGGCGAGTGGCTTCGACAATAATGGGCAGGGGCTCGTGGCTGTCGAGGTCGATGGCCAGATCGTTCAGTGCCTCGGCACGCTGCGCGAGGACGATCTTGCGCTTGGTGTGCGGGTACGCGCGGGAGATGTGTTGCGCGTGGAACAAGTTGATGCGGCACGCAGTCGTTGCACGGTGTCGTATGTTGGGCACGGTGCCAGATAAGCAAAGCGGCGCTCGACCGGTACACATGCGGCAAACAAAACAACCTCAAGGGACCACCGGACCATGGAATCACTGCTCCTGATCGTCGGCGTCGTATTCATCGTATTGATCCTGATCCCGACGATCGTCGCTTCATTTCTACGTAACGTCGAAGCCGGAACTATACGGCTGGTGAGCTGGACGGGTGGGGGCACCGTTATCTACCGCGGTCCAGGGAAGTCGAAGGAGATTCCGCTGCTCACCACTGGAACGACGTTATCGAGCAAGGTGATCAACGTCGATCTGGATATTACTGATCAGACGGCGGACGTGGATGAGAACGGCCATCCGCAACCAATCAAGGTTCGTGTACTGGCGAGTGCGATCGTATCGGTTGGGGAGACGGACGCGATGATCAAGACGGCGGCGAACCGTTTTTTCGCGAAGCCGGAGGCGGATCAGATGAGCACGATCACCGATCTGCTTTCGAGTTCCGGCCGTCGTGCGATCAACCTGCTGACGCATGATCAGCTCTTTTCCGCCAAGACCGCTCCGCGTGCGCTCCCGTCGCAATTACCTGCCGATCTGGCGAGTACGGCGATGACCGTTCCGTCGCCGGCGACGCAGATATCGGTGTCTGCCGTCCAGGCTGCGGACGACGACGACGACCCGCTGGCTGTCATCATTCGCAAGGCATGCTCCCGTGAACTGACGGATCTGGGACTCGGCTTCAACTCACTGAACATCAAGGTTGTACAGTCCGAGGTTGCGGACGCGCGGAGACGGCAGTCCGCGGCGGAAGCTCAAGCCAATGCGGACATCGTTTCCGCGCAGCAGGCGCGTCGCTCCAAGGAAGCGCAGCTCGAGGCAGAGCGCGCGATCTCGGACAAGCAGCGCGAACTGGAACAGACCAAGGCATCCAACGCCGCACTGATCGCGCAGGCCGAAGCGCTCAAGCAGGATGCACTCGCAGTGCAGCGCACGTCGGAACTCGAGGCGACACAGATTGCGCAGGCGCGCGCGGACGCGGAGCGTGTGAAGATCGAGGCGGAAGCAGCCGCCGACGCCGAAGCGATCCGGATAACTCGCGTTGCTACGGCGAACGCGGAGAGCATCGCCAAGGTGAACGCGGCGATTCAAGCGGGCGGCGAGAGCTACTTCCGCTATCGGCAGATCGAGCTCCTGCCGCAGGTTGCACCGGTAATCGCGAGTGCGCTCGCCGAGGCGCGCCTGATCAATATCTCGAGTGATGGTACGAGCGCTGCGGACGGTGCAACGAATAACATCACGAGCGTGATTCAGACGGTGCTGGCGGCGCAGCTCGTCTCCAAGAGCGGGATCGGCGAGGGGAAATAGAGTTGAGTGCAGCTGGCAAGCGAGACGAAACGCATCTTCCGGAAGGAATCGAACGGGTGCTACGGCGATTCCGCGCGATGGATCGCGCGGACAAGATGCAGGCGCTGGTGCAGTACTCGCGCAAGCTGGAGGGAGTTCCGGAACGCTACGCTGACGTAGATCGTACTGCGTTCACGGTGCCGGAGTGTCAGACGCGGGTCGATATATTCCCGGAAATACACGACGGCAAGATGCACTTCTATGCTGACGTCAACGTACGTCAATCACCGACCGTTGCGGCAGTGCTTGCGGTTGTCTTTGCGGCGGTGAACGATCAACCTCCGGCGGTCACGTTGGCGATCCCGCATGACTTCGTACCCATCCTCATGGAAGGAATGGGTCTCAATGCGCGTGAGGTGGGATTGAACGCAATGATAGCGCGGCTGAAACGGGCTGCGGCGTCTGCTGCGGCAGCCGCTTCGGCGTCGGTTTCGGTGTCGGATCAACCCTCGACAGGCAGCTGATTCAGGCTGGTGCTCCGGAAACGTTGAGCCCTGCCGCCTTATCCTTCACCGCGGCCTCGAGCTGGACGTTGAGCAGTATCCCTTCCGCGGCGAGGCGCCGTATCAACTCCAGCATCACCGCCTGCTGCGCGTCCACGTAAACCTGATACGCCGGGTCCGTGAGATAGTAGACCGATGTGAAATCGATCGTGGTGTCACTCATCGTGGTCATGGCTGCCCGGACGAAGCGCGTATTGGGTATGCTCTCGATTACTTCGCGGACGATTTTCGGAACGCGTACGAGTTTGTCGGCGGGTGTATTGCCGGCAACGCGCGTCAACATGATCGCCTGACGTTCCTCCATCCGTCCAAAGTTGCGGATCCGTCCCTTGAGCAGGTCGCTGTTCCCGAAGACGATCTGCTCGCCGGTATCGGATCGCACGCGCGTCGATTTGAGGCCGATGTGCTCGACCTTGCCCGAGTATGTGTCGACCTGAATGGAGTCGCCGATGACAAAGGGTTTATCGGTCACTATCGACATTGCGGCAAACACATCGCTCAACACGTTCTGGAGTGCGAAGGCGATCGCGATGCCGCCGACGCCGAGGCCGGCCACAAGTGCCGTGACGTTCTGGCGAAATCCCTCTTCGAGCGTGATGACAGCGAGTATGATCCACAGCGTGACCTTGATCAGAACCGCGATCGCCTGAATTGTCGTTTCGTCCGTGTGGCCGCGGTCGTGCCGCTGGAAGTATGAGCGGGACCAGTAGTTGACCAGAACGTTGACCCAGATCCCGACCTGGAGAAACAACGTGAGGATCGCGACCGCTTCGAAGGCTCGGTCGATTCGTGTTTCATATCGGTGTGGGAAATCGACGAACTGCGGAACGAGCCATGCCGCCAGAAAGATTATGAACAGCAGGCGGGTGCGCTGTGCCAGCTGTTTGGCGAGAGGCGAGATCTGCATGCCAATAAAATTACAGCACTCGGACTGGATGGGCCGCGGCTATGCAGTTCGCCGGCGTTCCCACTCCGCAAGCTGGTCGCAAGCATCGCAATTTCCACAGGCCCACCCCGGCTCGACAGCCTCCCCGAAGTGCTCAAGGATGAATCGCGTCCGGCACTCGGTGGTCTGGCAGAACTGGACGATTGTATTCAGCTGCTCCTGATCCCGGGCGCGCCGCTCTTCGTAGTCGGTGAGATCGGCGCTCAGGTCGATGGACGTGAGATTGTCGCGAAGACGTTGCCAGTTGTTCCCTCGGTGCTCCCGTGCGAGGCCGTGTTTCTTGAGCAGTGCGAGGACGATCCTGACCTTGCGCGTCGCGACTTCTGTCACGTCCACCAGGTCCGCGAGCGGCACCAGCACGTCGGCCGGGTACTTCTCGAGTGCTATTGCCACTCGCGCCGCTTCGGAGACCTCGGGATACTTGCCGCCGAGGAAGTACGACTGAATGCGTCGGTCCTCGACTCGATATAGCAGTGTGCAAGTGGCCGGATCTCCGTCACGGCCGGCCCGGCCGGCTTCCTGATAGTACGATTCGATCGAGCCAGGAAAGTGGTAGTGAATCACGAAACGCAGATCCTGCTTGTCGACGCCGAGACCAAACGCGTTGGTCGCGACTATTGCCTTGAGTTGGCCGCTCATGAAGTGGTCCTGAGTATCACGACGCTCCGCTGCGGCCATCTTGCCGTGATACAGTCCGATCCCGAGGTTGTCCTCGAATTTCTCCGAGAGCTGTTTGTGCAATCGTGTCGCTTCCTTGACCGTCGCGGCGTAGATGACGCCAGCGCCGGGGGTATCGTGCAGCAGGTTCTCGACTATGCGATCCTTGAGATTGTCGTTGACCGCTCGAACCACTTCAAAGCGAAGATTCGGTCGCGCGAATCCTGTAACGGTTATATAGGGATCGCGCATCCCCAACTGACGGATGATATCGTCGCGAACGATTTGCGTCGCGGTAGCCGTCAGAGCCAGAATTGGTGGCCGGCCGACGCGTTGCGCTATCGAGCCGAGGGTGAGATAGTCGGGACGGAAGTCGTGTCCCCACTGGGAAACACAGTGCGCTTCATCCACGACGAAGAGTGATATCTTGCGTTGAAGCAGCTGCTCGAAGAAGTCGCGATCCTTGAAACGCTCTGGCGTGACATACAGGATTTCACCTTCACCATCCGCGATCTGACGTCGCGCCTCTCGATTTTCCGCGGACGACAGGTGCGAATGCAGCGACACCGAATCGACGCCTATCGCATCGAGCTTGTCGTGCTGGTCCTTCATCAATGCGATGAGCGGACTCACTACAAGTGTGAGACCGGGCATCAACAGGGCGGGCAGCTGGTATATCACCGACTTGCCGCTGCCCGTAGGCATGACGACGAGGGTGTCGCGTCCCGACAGGAGTGCACCGATCGGTTCCCACTGACCGGGCCGGAAATTCGGATGGCCGAATCTCTCGGACAGCAGGGAGCGGGCTTCGGGTCTTTTGCGAGCCGCAGCGGTTGTGTTTGCCATGCGACCTGCATGCAAGGCAGGAACTATTCCGCTGGATCTCCCACGGCGGGATCATTCAGCCAATACTGCACCTCGGGTTGCAGATTGCCGGCCATTTCAGTCGGGCCGACGCTCTGGCGCGGCATATGAGTACCAGGCCCCCGCGGCGTGCTCGATGCGCAGCACGCGGTCGCCAAGGCCAGCGGCGAGCTTGCAGCCGACTGGTGCGTACACGTACCCAACATCGGTGCTATCTGCCCCGGTCGATCTCACAAAGGTGCACTCGTGGTAGCGTGCGTCCCGGTACACAGCCTTGAACCCGCCACGCTGCAGCAGACCGTGAAGAGAGGCGATACGTGCCGAGATTGCAACGCGTCGGTCAGCGCTCGTTATCGGCGTCGCTGCCGTCGCGGTGACTACGTCGGGACCAGGTGCAAGGCGGTACACCGCAACTATGGAATCCAGGATCGTCCTGTGAAGGGCGAATGCCGCGGTCGCGGTCGTCATTGCGGCGGCGGCGGCGGGACTGATCTCGACTTCGACCGGTTGCGCGGAAGGCAGTCCACGAACGAGCCAGATCGCGCGCCGCCCAACGGGGACCCCGTGCCATTTCATTACGGCGTGACTGACGAGCACCGCGCTGTCGGCACCAATTTTCCGTACGACTCGCTCTCCGCCAGCTCCTTCGTCCACAACTATGACTGCGCAATCCGTGTGGCTCGCTACGGAGTAGATGCCTGGCCAGAGATCGTACTGGTTGGCTCTGCCGCCGAGATTGAGTGAGAAAACGCGCGGATTCCCAGCCACGTTGAATGCGATCTCCGAGGCATCCTGATATCTGTCAGCGGCGATCCACGTTGCAGTGCAATTTCTGCTTGTCGACTCCGCCGCTTGCACCGCGCGCGCGAGATCGCTCCAACCGTATGCCCTAGATATCGGATCTCGGCGTGGTGAAACGGGGATCGGTCGCGCAGCGGCTTGTGCGGCGACTATCAGCGTGCACGCGGCGCCCAGCACGGAGCCGGCGATGAACCAACCGCGTGCGGAGCAACGGAAGCGCATTGTCGCAAGCAACGGAAGCGCCGCAACGAGTGCCGGGACGGGCCAGTTGGGCTCGACCGGCCGCCGGATCGCGCTCACTACGAAGAACACGACGACGGTGGTTGCCATGACGGCAAACATGAACCGCCGGTCATCCGCCATCCGACGCAGTCCGCGCGCCACCGCAAATGCGGCCATCACAGCTATGATGGGCGAGATGATGCCGAGCTGCCCTCCGATCAAACCGATTTCTCGGCCGAGGATCGAGCCGTGCGCCTGGGTAAATCCGTGATGCAGCTGGAAGACGAACGAGATCCAGCCGTTGTGCGAATTCCAGACGAGGGTCGGTGCCAGCACAGCCAGCGCGAGTAGCGTCGCTACATAGGGACCGGCCTCCGTCAATCGCTTGCGCAGGCTGCGGCGTGACAGCAGCGCAACGAGCACGCCGGCTGGAATCAACACCGACGTGAACTTCGAGCAGAATGCAACTCCGAGCATCACGCCGGCCGCGCACCACCAGCCGAACGCCGCCGCAGATTTCGCCCGCGATGCTATGGCTCGCTCGAGAGCAGCGAGTGTGAGCGCGATAGCGGCGAGTAGCGGAGCGTCCGGTGTCGCGAGTACGAATCCGATGAGTGCTCCCGGTATCACGAGCATCAGCAACGCCGCGCGAACACCGGGATCGCCGAGCGCGCGCCCTGAAGTATTCGTGGCATCGGAATTTCCGTACTCGTCTGCACGATCCGGCTCGGCGGCGAGCCGCCACGACATCACGACAACTGCAATCGACGCGACTGCGCCGGCGAGAATGGCGCCGAGACGAACACCAAGCGCGGTCTGGCCAAATAGCGCCGTACCGGAACGGATCAGGATCGCCACGGCTGGCGGATGATCGAAATATCCCGCAGCGATGTGGCGGCTCCACTCCCAGTAATACGTTTCGTCCGGGAGCAGCGGAATGAACGCGCCGAGCGCGAGACGTACGATCGTCGCGACGACGATCAGCGTAAATGCCAGCTTTCCGTTGCGCATCGTTACTTCTGAATGACTCCGTGCAGATCGCCCGAGATGAGCGACGCAATATTTGCGAGAATGACCGGCCGCGCTGCTCCGCCGGGACTTACGAGGAAGAGCGGGTCCCACTCGGGGTGGAACCACTGCTTGAATTCCCTGATCCCCTGAAAGTTGTAGAATCGCTCTCCGTAGCCGCGAATGGCAACGGCAAGCTGATTCCAGATTGGTGCGCCACGATGAACACTGAGTCCGCTAAGTGAAGCCATTCCAAGATTGAACCACCTGAAGCCCTGGCCGCGAGCCCACAGCATCATCTCGATCAGAACGAAGCGCATGATGCCCGGTGGCGCGTCGGCGGTGTAGCGCATGAGATCGGCTTCGATCTCCTCGCTCTGGCCGGAAATCCAGGCATTTGAGAACGCGACGATGCGCCCGTCCTTACGCGCGACCGCGACCGGGTAGCGCAGCACGTACTCTTCACTGAACGAGCCGAGCGAAAATGATTTCTCGCGCGTCTGCTTCTGCCTGATCCACTCGTCGGAAACGACGCGCAACTCCGCAACAATGTGAGGGACATCCGCGGGTTGAACCATCTCGAACGTGTATCCGTCATCCGTGATCTTGCGCCAAATGCGCCGCAGATTTCGCCGGTTGGAGCCTTCGAGCGAAAAATCCGGAAGCGAGACGCGTGCCTCCTCGCCAAGCTTCACGACGTCGAGACCGTGGTCCAGGTACACGTACAGCAGCGTTGGAGCCGTCTTGTAAAACACAGGCCAGCCACCGTTCTGATCGGCAAGACGGATGAACGCGCGAATCAGCTCTGTTGCGTCGGAAGGCGAGGAGATTGGATCACCAAGTGAAACCCAGCTGCGTCCGTGTACGCCGAACATGATGAAGCCAGTGCGTCTCTCGTTGAACAGGAACGACTTGTCGCCGAGAAATGCGAGCTGTGCCGCAGCTTGTGGGTAGTTCGCAACGATAGCGTGCGCGTCACGGAGATCCGCCGGGGTGGGACGGGGAATCGGTTTGCGCACTGTCCGCATCAGGCGCAAGACCGCGAATACAATCAGAGTTGCGAGAACGCCAGCGCTGGCGCGGAGAAAGCGCGCGGCTTGCGCGTGCCTTGCAAAGTGGAAGAAAGTCGCGATCGAGATGTCAAGGTTGGCGTACGACAGGAGGCCAAGCGCGATCGAGCCAAGGGTCACCAGTAGAATCGCGGCGATCCATGACGCCGAGAACCGCTCCTCGATCAGCGAGCTGCGGCGATAGAAATACTTGCGGCTCGGTATGAAGGTCGCCAGCATCAGTGAGAGAACCAGTGCCTGCTCGATGTCCAGCGCGCGGAGCACCGACAGTACGATCCCCGCGATGAGCATCCCGATTGTTAGATGGTACGCAACGTCCAGGCGTCGTTCCACGCCGCGCGCGAGAATGAGCAGCATCACGCCGGCGAGGTTGTCCATGAAGTGGGACAGCTCGACGATCGGAAGTGGAATCCACATGCTCAGCCATCGCAGCCGTCCAGCGATCGCTGGCGTGGCACCTGAGAACAACAGGAGTGCGCCGGCGATGAACGTGATTATCGCAAGCATGCGCGGGACGATTGCTGCTGTGCGGTCACCGCCCAGACGTCGCAAGCGCTGAATCGGAGCCGTGTGCCGAAAGAGCGCGATGGCGACGTAGCCCACCGCAAGAGCCGCCGTGAAGCCGAGTACGTAGTGATGGCGCGTTGAAGTTACTGGCGGCACTGTTACTTCCGGGCGGGGATGCGTAATGTCACGGAGCGAAAATATATGGCTGATTCATCTGCTGATCTCTATTTAGTCACCGCACCCGGCCTGGAGCACATCACGGCCGCGGAGCTCATTGCGCTTGGCATGACTCCTGGAGGTGAAACGCACGGTGGTATTGCATGGCGCGGCACGATGCGGGATCTGTACCGTGCCAATTTGTGGATGCGTACAACCACGAGGGTGTTGCTGCGGGCATCGAGATTCCATGCAGGGTCTTTTGCCGAATTGGAGCGCCGGGCAAAGACGGTGCCCTGGGGGCGCTTCGTCAGGGCGCGAGACAGCGTCCGATTCAGGGTCACCTGTCACAAGTCGGCTCTGTATCACAGCGATGCGGTGGCTCAGAGACTGGGCGAGAGCGCTTCCGCGGTAACAGGATGTACGTTTACCGGCGCACCCGAATCCGAGGATCAGGAGCCCGAAGAGCAGCAGCCCGCGGCGACCATCGGGGAGCAGCTTTTCATAGTGCGGATCGACCACGACACCGTAACGGTGAGCGCCGACAGCTCCGGGGCGCTGCTGCACAAGCGCGGCTATCGCCAGGCGACAGCCAAGGCGCCGATGCGGGAGACGCTTGCCGCCGCGATGCTGCTCTCGAGCGGATGGAGACGTGACCAGCCTTTGGTCGATCCTCTGTGCGGGTCAGGGACCATTCCAATCGAGGCCGCCCTCATCGCCAGGAATATCGCGCCGGGGATCAATCGCGAATTCCGGTTCGAGCGATGGCCCGGCTTCGATCGCACCGCGTGGGAGACGCTGCGCGGCGAAGCCCTGGCCGGTGCCTCCGATTCGGTCCCCGCGAGCATCCTTGCGTCCGACCGCGACGCAGGCGCTATAGCGGCCACGATGTCGAACGCGGTACGTGCCGGCGTTGGTGGCGATGTCCAGATCGCCCAACAGTCACTCTCCGCGACCAGTCCGACCGATCGCCGGTCAGGATGGCTGATCACCAATCCGCCTTACGGCGTGCGCCTTGGAACGGATGTTCGAAATCTTTACGCGCGACTCGGATCGATGATGCGAACGTCGTTTGCGGGGTGGAATCTCGGGATCCTCTCCGCTGACGCGGAACTCGATCGACAGCTGGGAATACCTTTAGAACGAATGTTCGAGACAAAAAACGGCGGGATCGCGATCCGATTTCTGGTCGGCAGGGCTCAAAATGAATAGGGGAACGGTGGTTTCATTAAACATTTCGCGCGGCGGCGTGCCCAAGTTGCCAGTTCAAAAGGCGAAGCTCGGCAGCCTCGGCTTTGTGGGCGACGGCCACGATGACGCCGAGTCTCACGGCGGCCCGGAGCGGGCAGTGTGCATCTATGCAGCCGAGCTGATCGAAGCGCTGCAGCAGGAGGGACACCCCATTTTCCCGGGCTCCGCGGGCGAGAACATCACCGTCAGAGGAGTGGATTGGGCCGAGATGGTGCCTGGCACGCAGGTGACTATTGGTCAGGCAGTGGTTCAGGTGACCGGCTACACGTCACCGTGCAAGACCATTCGCGGATCGTTCGTAAACGGACGTTTCTCGCGTATTTCCCAGAAGGCGAACCCGGGTTGGAGCCGAGTGTATGGTAGGGTTCTGGTCGGGGGACCTGTTAACTTGGGGGATGGGGTGGTGCCGGTTCAGTCCTGAGTGGCACAGTCCCTGCCTTTTTGGCCCGCGTGCGGCAATCGTGCCGTCGCAAATGTCGGAGTCGGAGTTTTATGAAGCCCTTTTATCGTTTAGCAATTTTGCCGCTGGTCGTCCTCGCCTTCGGGTGCAAGGGCAACGATTCCAAGAAAGTCGATGACGCCCTGAACAGCGATCTGTCGCTCGCCTCGCAGGCGAACCCGGTGACACCGGCAGAGAGCGTTTCGGCGCTTGAGCGTGCCCGTGCCAATTCGATAGCGTCGCAGCGGACCGCGACATCGCCGAGGACCACGACGCAGCGGACTGTCGTACATCACGTATATGAAGGGAGCAGTTCCGGTGCTGCGGCAGCGCCTGCCACGCACATCGAGAAGAACACCAATCGTGATGCCGCGATCGGCGCCGGCGCGGGCGCGATACTCGGAGCCGTGACCAGCAAGAACAAGGTAAAGGGCGGCGTGATAGGCGCGGCGGCCGGCGGGATACTGGGCGCCGTGATCGGGAACAACGTGGACAAGAAGAAGGTACCAAACCGGCCGTAAGGTGAGATCGCCTGTCCGGCTGGACCGGTTGAAGGGCGGCTCTCAGCCGCCCTTCTCTTTTTTGTAGCCACTTCTGCACACTGCCGTTACAGGCCCCACTTTCGGAGTGGCCGCCGACGCGGCATCATTGTGTAGATTGACTACAGAGGCCGAAATTTTGAGTCCATTGTACGTCGTCTGCGTAGCCCGCCACGAGTATCTCGCAAGCCACATCGCTCGGTTCTTCGAGAACGATGAAGTCTGCACAGTCGGTGTCGTAGGAGTGCAGGGGGCGGTGGAGTCAACGCGCTCGTGCGCACCGGATGTGGTCGTTTGCGAGTACGAATTGTTGACGACGCAGCCGCTTGACGAGTGGGAGTGCGACGAAGTGCTGCGCAACACGCCAATCGTCGCTGTGAGTCTCACGCGCAGATCGAACGAGCTTGTGCCGTTGGACTGTAACGGAATCGCGGGATTCCTGTATCTTCCAACGCTGGATTCGGCGAACGCGCGCAAACTGGTGCGCGCGGCCGCGTCTCGTCCACGCTTCACACCGGGTGTGCCCGCCTTCACCGGCACCCGTTCCGAATCCCTTTCGGAAGAAGCTCAGCGCTGACGTGGAGTGCGAGAAAAGCGCAGCAAGAAAGGGTTAAATTGAGGGCCATGAGTAGCGAAGCCATAACGAGCGTCTTCAACGACGGCTACATCGCCGAAGTTTACGACGCATACAAGCGCGATCCTGCGTCGGTAGATGAATCCTGGCGCCAATTCTTCCGTTTCGCCGAAGGGCTCGGCGGGACGGGTTCCACAGGTCAGGCAGCGATTGGTGCGGACGCACTTCGCGCAGCCGCCGGCGCAGCGGCGCTGCTCGACGCAATCCGTGCGTATGGACATCTGGCGGTCGCGATAGATCCGCTCGGCAGTGCGCCGCCGGGATCTCCCGAGCTGAGCCCCGAGAGCCATGGTGTAACGGATGCCATGCTCGCGTCGATTCCAGGTAGCGTGGTGGGAATGCCGGACGCAACCGCCGCCGGCGCGACTGCGCGCTTACGCTCTCTGTACTCGTCGACGACCGGGTTCGAGTTCGAGCATCTCGGCTCCTTCAAGGAGCGCCACTGGCTGCGTGACGCGGTCGAGGGCGGTACGTACCACAAGGATCTGACCGCCGATGAGAAGAAGGCGATTCTTACGCGGCTCACGGAAGTCGACTCGCTCGAGCGCTTTCTGGGTCGTGCGTATCAGGGCTACAAGCGTTTCTCGATAGAGGGGAGCGATGCTCTGGTAGTGATGCTGGACGAGATCATCGCGCTTGCCGCTCTGGGTGGCTCCCGCGAAGTCGCGATGTCGATGGCGCATCGCGGCCGCATCAACGTACTGACTCACGTGCTCGGCAAGTCGTACGCGACGATCTTCGATGAGTTCGAGGACAAGCATCCTGGTGGCGCGGTCGATACGAGCGGTGACGTGAAGTATCACCAGGGCGCGGATGGCACGCGTGAGATAGGGGGGCGCGAGATCGCGCTGACCCTGGTTCCGAATCCGAGTCATCTCGAGTTCGTAAACGCGGTACTCGAAGGCGTTGCGCGCGCCAAGCAGCGCGCCGCCGATGGATCGCATGACGAATCCGCCGTGATTCCGGTATGCGTGCATGGGGATGCCGCCTTTACAGGCGAGGGAATCGTCACGGAGACGATGAACCTGTCGATGCTGGACGGATTTCGCACTGGCGGCACTGTGCACATCATCGTCAACAACCAGATCGGATTCACGGTGGATCCGAGGGACGGCCGGTCCACGCGATACGCGAGCGATCCCGCCAAGGGTTACGACATACCGATCATGCACGTGAACGGCGATGACGCGCTTGGGTGCGTGCAGGCTGTGCGCATGGCCATGGCGTATCGTGCGACGTTCAACAAGGATGTGCTGATCGATCTGGTGAGCTACCGCCGGCACGGGCACAACGAGACGGACGAGCCCGCGTTCACGCAACCGCTGCTGTACGCGAGCATTCGGGCGCACAAGACGCCGCGTGAGGTGTGGGGCGAGCGACTCATCGCCGAGGGCGTGATAACGCCGGAGGAGATGCAGTCGGTCGAGCGCGGTATCATGTCGAAGCTGGAGGAGATTCAGCGTGGCGCGCGTCCATCACCGGAACCGGACGAGGCGCCGGAATCGCCGGCCGCGCCGCATGTGATCGAGACAGCGGTGAGCGCGTCGGAGCTGCAAGCGCTGAACGAGAGCTTGCTCCGCTGGCCGCAGGACTTCAAGCCGAACAGCCGCGTTGCTCGCACGCTCGCACGCCGTCGCGATGCGATGGGGGATGCTGGCGGAATAGACTGGGGACATGCGGAGTCGCTCGCGCTCGGCACTTTGCTGATCGATGGAACGTCGGTGCGGCTGACGGGCCAGGACGTGGAGCGCGGCACGTTCTCGCATCGGCAGGATGTGTTGCACGACGCGTCGTCCGGTGCAACGTACGTTCCGTTGAGGCATATCGATTCCGCAAAGGGCACGATCGATATCTACAATTCTCCGCTGTCGGAGACCGCAGTGCTCGGGTTCGAGTATGGCTTCAGCGTGACCGTCAGCGATACGCTGGTGATGTGGGAAGCACAGTACGGGGACTTCGCCAACGTCGCGCAGATCATGTTCGACCAGTTCATTGCGTCGGGTCGCGCGAAGTGGGGACAGGACTCGTCGGTGACCGTTCTACTGCCGCACGGCTATGAGGGTCAGGGGCCGGAACATTCGAGCGCGCGACTGGAGCGCTATCTGCAGCTGTGCGCGGAGGGCAACATGCGCGTTGCATATCCATCGACGCCGGCGCAGTATTTCCACATTCTACGGCGCCAGGCCCG
>Ga0134126_10002076_pt1 | contig 25465 bp, 9 predicted proteins | sample KB31752_FD_96881 | JGI IMG/M metagenome (GOLD analysis project Ga0134126, IMG submission 96881) | Terrestrial soil microbial communities with excess Nitrogen fertilizer from Kellogg Biological Station, Michigan, USA - KB3-175-2 | ecosystem: Environmental > Terrestrial > Soil > Unclassified ... | reverse complement strand
GCTGCGTGCGCCAGCACTACTCAGGCGGTAGGTCTGGCGGAGACTTGGATTCAGGCGGGGAAATGCCGCCGCGTCATCGTGGTCTCAGCTGACGATGTGACCTCCGACCACATGATGGAGTGGTTTGGCGCCGGATTCCTGGCCAGCGGAGCGGCAGCGACGGATGAGGTGGTCGAAGAGGCCGCTACGCCTTTCGACCGGCGCCGGCACGGCATGATTGTAGGCATGGGTGCTGCTGCCCTGGTGGTGGAGAGCGCTGACGCCGCGCGCGAACGTGGGCTCCAGCCCATCTGCGAAGTGCTTAGCGCGGTGACCGCGAACAGCGCCTTCCATGGCACTCGACTTGATGTGCAACACATCGGCCAGGTGATGGAAAACCTGGTATCACAGGCGGAAGCTCGCCATGGCATTCGGCGCCAGGAGATAGCGCCAGAGACGGTGTTCGTTTCTCACGAAACCTACACGCCGGCGCGCGGGGGCAGTGCCTCGGCAGAAATTTTCGCTCTGCGTCACGTTTTCGGCGAGTCTGCCGACCGCATTGTCATCGCCAATACAAAAGGCTTCACCGGCCATGCCATGGCTACCGGGATCGAAGATGTAGTGGCAGTAAAAGCTTTGGAAACCGGTTGCGTGCCGCCGGTGGCCAACTTCAAGGAAGTTGATCCGGAACTCGGTTCTTTGAACTTGTCCAAGGGCGGCCTGTATCCGGTGAAATATGCGCTGCGCCTGGGAGCGGGATTTGGATCGCAAATCAGCATGACCCTGGTGCGCTGGGTGCAAACGAACGGTGGAGTTCGTCGGGCGCCCAATGCTCTGGGCTACACTTACCGCATCAGTGATCCTGCGGCATGGAACGGTTGGTTGGGCCGTGTCGCCGGGCATTCAGCACCGGATTTGGAAGTTGCGCACCGCACGCTCCGGGTGCGGGATCAAAGGTCTGCTGCGCAGGCGGGCCGGACCGCTCAACAGCTTCGCGCGGTAACCGCGCCAACCGATGAGAAGCATGAGCCGCCTATTCCACTCCAGAAGTTGGAATCTAAACCGGCGCTTGTACCGCTGGTCGCGACTAGTGCGGCAAAATCAGAAGCCGCGAGAATTGAACCCGTTCCACTTCCAAAATCTGGTGCTGCGGACGACGCGGTAAAACAGCGGGTGCTCGCCTTAGTTGCCGAGAAAACCGGCTACCCGATTGACATGCTCGATATTGACCTCGATCTGGAAGCAGACTTGGGGGTGGATACCGTCAAACAGGCGGAAGTGTTCGCCGCGATCAGAGAAGCGTACGCCCTTCCTCGCGAGGATAAATTCAAGCTGCGTGATTTTCCCACCTTAGCCCACGTCATTGGTTTTGTACACGAGCGTCGGCCAGAGAGTCGCGCGGAGAAGCCAGCCGTTGCGGCGGCACAGCCAAAACAAGAATTGGCAGGGCTAGAGACCGCACCCACCGCTCCAAAGAGCATGGATGACGATGTGAAGGGACGAATCCTGGCGCTGGTGGTGGAAAAGACCGGCTATCCCAAAGATATGCTGGATCTGGAGCTCGACTTGGAAGCGGACCTGGGAATTGACACGGTCAAACAAGCCGAGCTGTTCGCAGCTATCCGGGAAATCTATAAGATCCCGCGCGATGAAAATCGCAAGCTACGCGACTATCCCACCTTGGCGCACGTGATCCGCTTCGTATACGACAAGCGCCCCGACCTTGCGGGAGAGGCGGCGTCTGCAGCGGTCACTTTGGTGTTGGCAGCGCCTTCCCTCGTGCCGCTGCGAGAGCAAGCGACCACGGACGAAGCTATCCAGGCGAAAGTGCTCGAGATAGTGGCTGAGAAGACCGGCTATCCCAAAGACATGCTGGACGTGGACCTGGACTTGGAGGCCGACTTGGGCATTGATACGGTCAAGCAAGCTGAGATGTTCGCGGCGGTGCGGGCGGCCTACAGCATTCCACGCGACGAGAATCTCAAACTGCGTGATTTCCCAACCCTGGCCAGCGTCATCAAGTTCGCCCGTGATCGGCAGGGCCGGGGGCAGCAAGCAGAAAGTCCAGCGGCTCCGGCAGAAACACAACAGGAAAAGCGAATCACGCAAGAAGATTCGACAGGGATAGCGGTGCCCACTGTGCGCCCGGCGCTCGCCAGCCTGGATGCGGCAAATGCCGTCCCACGCCGCGTACCAATGCCGGTCCTGCGCCCGCCGCTCGACCTGTGCAAGCCTACTGGTGTCTGCCTGGATGGTATTCGCCGAGTAGTAGTGATGAGCGACAGGGGCGGAGTGGGTGCAGCGCTGGCGCAGCGCTTGCAGGGCCTTGGTGTAGAAGTCCTTTTCGTTGAAGACGCACCTCCAGCTGAAGCATTGGCCAAACGGCTAGAAGCCTGGGTGGCTGCCGGTCCCGTACACGGGGTGTACTGGTTGCCCGCGCTCGACGATGAAGGAGATGTTCGCAATTTCGACCTTGCAGCTTGGCATGAAGGCATCCGCATACGTGTAAAGCTGCTTTACACGACCCTGCGAACGTTGTACAGGCAGATTGCGGGGCCTGGTAGATTCTTGATGTCGGCCACACGGTTAGGCGGCCAGCATGGTTATGATGAGGCGGGAGCCCTCGCCCCGCTGGGTGGCGCGGTGGTTGGCTTCACCAAAACCTACAAACGGGAGCAGCCCGAAGTCTTGGCCAAGGCCGTGGATTTTGAGCCGAGGCGCAGCGCTTCAGAAATTGCCGAGATCCTTATTGGCGAAACACTGAGTGATCCTGGAGCCGTAGAGGTCGGTTACAAGCAGGGCATGCGCTGGACGGTTGGCCTGCAGGAGCAACCAGCGAACGACGGTCAACCGGGCCTGGTGCTCGATAAGAACACTGTCTTCCTGATTACTGGCGCGGCGGGAAGCATCGTATCGGCGATAACGGCTGATCTAGCCGCTGCTTCGGGCGGCACTTTCTACCTCCTTGATTTGGCGCCCGAACCAGATGCAAACAATCCTGACCTCAAGCGCTTTGCCAGCGACAAAGAAGGCCTGAAGCGCGATCTCTTTACCCGCATTCAGGCCCGCGGAGAGCGTGCTACTCCTGCCATGGTGGAGAAAGAGTTGGCGGCTCTGGAGCGGACCCAGGCTGCGCTGACCGCCATCAACAGCGTGCGAGGTTCCGGCGGGAGGGCACGCTATTTTGCCGTTGATCTTACCGATGCCGGCGCTGTGGCCCGCGTCATTGATCAGGTGCGAGAGCAAAGCGGGCACATTGATGTGCTGCTGCACGCCGCCGGTTTGGAGCGCAGCCACTTCCTGCCGGACAAGGATGCCCGTGAATTCGATCTCATCTTTGATGTCAAGAGTGACGGCTGGTTCAACCTGCTGCATGCCCTCGGAGAAATGCCGCTCGGAGCGACCGTGGCGTTCAGTTCCATTGCTGGCCGCTTTGGCAACGCGGGGCAGACGGATTACAGTTCCGCCAACGACCTTTTGTGCAAGATCACGTCTAGCTTCCGCACCACACGCCCGGCGACCCGCGCCATTGCCATTGATTGGACGGCGTGGGGCGGCATCGGCATGGCCACCCGCGGCTCTATCCCAAAAATGATGGAATCCGCTGGGATAGACATGCTGCCGGCCGATGCGGGTGTTCCCGTGATCCGACGCGAATTGACGTCAGGAGGTACACGGGGCGAGGTCGTCATCGGCCAGCGTCTTGGAGTCCTGCTGAATGAGTGGGACGTCAGTGGAGGTCTGGACTTGGACAAAGCACATGCCGTTCTGGAAGAAAGTTCGCGGGCACGGGGACCCATGATCGGCAGGGTCGCATCAATGACTTTGCAGCGCGGCCTCTCCATTGAAACTAAGCTCGATCCAGCCTTTCAACCCTTCTTGCGCGATCATCAGATTGAAGGCACGCCGCTCCTGCCCGGGGTTATGGGCATTGAAGCGTTCGCCGAAGCCGCACTCTGCCTGCTTCCCAATTGGCATATCGAGTCCGTCGAGAACGTGGACTTCCTCGCGCCAGTTAAGTTTTATCGAAACGAACCCCGCACGCTGACGATTGAGGCGCTCGTGCATCCCGAGGGGGACGTGCTGGTTGCGGATTGCCGGCTCCTGGGAAATCGCAGGCTTGTCAATCAGCCGGACTTACAAGTCACTACCCACTTTACCGGCCGCGTGCGTCTGGCCAGAGAGTTATCCGTGGCAACCATTACGGCAAAGCTGAGCTCACCCGCCGGAGCGCTGATCACAGCCGCCGACGTGTATCGGGTTTATTTTCACGGACCGGCCTACCAGGTGGTGGAACGGGCGTGGTGGGACGGCGCTCGTATGGTGGCGGAGCTAGCCAGGAACCTGCCTGCGAATCATCATCCGCCCCAGTTGGCCAGTGCCGTTTCTCCGCGGCTGATTGAGCTTTGCTTCCAGACCGCCGGCCTTTGGGGACTGGCGGTGGAGGGCCAGCTGGGGCTGCCACAGCACGTGGATTATGTTCGGGTGCTGCGCGCGCCCGAACTGGTTGTGGGCGGCTTGTATGCGGTGGTTACACCTCAGGCCCAGCCCGCGCAATTCAATGTTGAGGTAATAGACACAGACGGAAATCTCTATGTGCAACTCAGAGGCTATCGCACCGTCGCTCTTCCGAAAGACATCGATGCCAAGGCTCTGAAAGCACTGCAAGCCCCGGTGTCACTGCAGACCGCCGCAGCCTGATTGCTTGGGTTTGGCCGGGCAGAAAATCGCTCTGGAGGGCTTTATGCAGACGGAGTTTCAGCGCATCGCCATCGTTAATCGCGGTGAAGCCGCCATGCGCTTCATCCATGCCGCTCGCGAGTTCAACCAGGAGTACGGGACTTCATTTCGCACCATCGCCCTCTTCACCGAACCTGAGCGACGCGCCATGTTCGTCAGGGAGGCCGACGACGCCATCTCTCTAGGCCCTCCGCAGGCGTTGGATTCACGCACGGGAAAGCTTACCAGCAGCTATGTCCATTACGACCGACTGCAGCACGCTTTGCAGACCGCGCATGCCGAAGCAGTTTGGGCAGGATGGGGATTCGTGGCCGAGCACGCCGAATTTGCCGATCTGTGCCGCAGTATGGGAATCGTGTTCATTGGCCCGGATGGCAATGCGATGCGGCGGCTGGGCGACAAAATATGTGCCAAGCGCCTGGCCGAACAATCGCAGGTGCCAGTTGTACCGTGGAGCGGTGGCCCAGTCGAAACTCTCAGCGAGGCGGAGCGCTCGGGTGAGCTCCTGGGTTATCCCCTGCTGATTAAGGCCACAGCGGGAGGCGGGGGGCATGGCATTCGTCGGGTAAATTCACCTTCCCAGCTTCCCACAGCTTTCACCAGCGCTCGCTCAGACGCCTGCAAGGCGTTTGGCAACCCCACAGTTTTTCTGGAACAGGTGGTGCATGGGGCACGCCATGTTGAAGTCCAGATCATCGCGGATCACTACGGGACCACATGGGCAGTTGGGGTGCGGGACTGCACCATCCAGCGCCGCCACCAGAAAATAGTGGAAGAAGCACCTTCGCCAGCGCTCTCGGCCGAAGCCGACCGGCAGCTCCGGGAGTCGGCAGTACGCTTGAGCCAGGCGGCCGCCTATCACAATGCCGGCACAGTGGAATTCCTGTATCAGCCGGAGAGCGCCCGCTTCCTCTTCATGGAGATGAATACCCGGCTGCAGGTCGAACATCCTGTAACCGAATGCACGACACGACTCGACTTGGTCAAATTGCAGATTCACGTAGCCCGCGGCGGGCGCCTGGAAGGAGCGCCGCCGGTTTGCTGCGGTCATGCCATCGAGGTGAGGCTCAACGCGGAGGATCCTGACAACAGCTTCGCTCCGGCGCCTGGGACAGTGGAGCGGTTCAGGATCCCGACTGGGCCAGGGGTGCGCATCGACACGGGCCTGGCGGAGGGGGACACGATCTCCGCGGAATTCGACTCGATGATCGCCAAGATCATCGCGCATGGTCAGACTCGCAACGAGGCGCTTGCACGACTTAAGCGGGTACTCCAGGAAGCGGTTGTTGTGGTCAGAGGCGGAACCACCAATAAGGCGTTTCTTCTCCGGTTGCTGTCAAGGGACGAGGTCCAGAATGGGCGGCTGGATACCGCCTGGCTCGACCGCCTGGCGGGGAACGGGGAACACCTGTCCAAATCTTATGCTGATGTAGCGCTGATACAGGCGGCCATAGAAGCCTACGACACTGAACAGGATGTGGAACTGCAGCAGTTTTATGCTTCAGCTGTCCGCGGCCGGCCCCAAGTTCGCCGCGAAATAGGCCGAAAGGTGGCATTGCGGTATCGAGGCCATTCCTACTCGCTTACCGTCTATCGCCTCGGGCTGCAACATTACCGTGTAGCCGTGGACGGATGCCGTATCGATGCGCACAGCGAACGACTTGCTCCTTTTGAATACTGGCTCACGATGCTGGGGCGACGATTCAGCGTCACCTCTGTCGCCCAGGAATTGAATTACCGGATCGAGATAAATGGTGTGTCGCATCGGATCGACCGCGACGAAGGCGGCGTAGTGCGTGCTCCGGCTCCTGCAGTAGTCGCTTCCGTTGCGGTGAAACCGGGAGATATGGTCGCAGCCGGCGATCAAGTGGCGGTGTTGGAGGCAATGAAAATGGAGATAGAGATCGTCGCTCCATTTTCCGGGAAGGTTCGCAGCGTAACCGCCATCCCCAATGTGCAGGTGGATACCGGCGCGCCACTGCTGCAGATTGAGCCCACGGCTATTCAACCCGCGATGCCGTGTGCCGAGCGAGTAGCCTTTCAGACAGCGCTTCTCGCGCCAGGCAGCGGATCAGATGCTTGTCTGGAAAGCCTGCAGAATTTACGGCAATTCATTCTGGGCTTCGATGTGGAGCCAGCGCAGATTGCTCGCCTCCTCCCCGAACATAATCATTTGTGCGCACTGCCCGCCGACAGAGCAGAGGTAATAAAACGCGAGAACGAAAGTCTTCACATTTTTGTGGATATTTGCACGCTGTTCCAGCGGGAACCCAAGTTGGACGGCTCCAATGTTGCGGAAGTGCCCAGCGCCGAAATCCAGCTTTTCACGTATCTGCGCTCAGTGGATAAGCACGGTGAGGGACTCCCATCGAGCTTTGTCGCCGCGCTTCGGCGGACACTCGCTTACTACGGAGTGGAGACACTGGATCGTTCTCCGAAACTGGAACAGAGCTTGCTCTGGATCTATAGATCGCATGCGCGAGCGGAGCAGCAAGCTGCGCTGATCCTGGAAGTGCTGGAACACCGCCTCTCGCAGGTTGAGGCCTTCACTTCCAACCCAGACGAATGTTTTCGCGCGTTTCTGGATCAGATGATCTCTGTCACCCGTGGGAACTTGCCCGCGATCAGCCACTTGGCCCAGGAGTTGCGCTATCGCTATTTCGATCAACCGGTCTTCGAGAGCGCCCGCAAGCAGCTCTATGACGAAATGGAAGGTCACCTGGCGTACCTCAGCACCAGGCCGGAAGCTGACGAACGCGTCTTTCTTTCTCGCGCCCTGATCGAATGTCCACAGCCGTTGATGGGCCTGTTCTCCCGCCGCTTCGCGACCGCAGATTCCGCGGCTCGGCAACTCATGCTGGAGGTGCTCACCTGGAGGTATTACCGTTTCCCCGGGCTCTCTCAATTACGCACCGTTACTTCGAATGGGCAATGCGTCGTGTCGGCTGAATACGACGAGCAAGGGAGAGATGTTCATCTTTTCACCACTTGTGGCGAGTATGGCCGCTTGACTGAGGCAGCTCACGCCATGTTCCCGATGATCCGGGAAGTCCCGGCGTACCGCGATGTGGCGATTGACTTTTATTTGTGGCGTTCTTCTCCGGCGCCTGATGTCGAAGATACCCAGCAGGAAGTCCGTTCACTATTGAATCAGGCCGGCTTCCCACGGCCCATCCAGCGCATTGTAGTCATAACCGGAAATCCAGAGGAGGGTCAGGGGAACCGTGGGGTGCAGCAGTTTACGTACCAGCTCCGCGATAACACCTACACTGAAAACGAGCTCTACCGCGGAATTCACCCCATGATCGCGAAGCGGCTGCATCTCTGGCGGCTGGAGAATTTTAAAATCCAGCGCCTGCCCTCCACAGAGGATCTGTATCTGATTCATGGCACAGCGCGCGACAATCCCAAAGACGAGCGCCTCTTCGCAGTTGCGGAGGTGCGCGATGTCACACCTGTGCGGAACAAGGATGGATCCGTCGTGCAGTTGCCGCACCTGGAGCGCATGTTCGCGGAGGCCTTGGCCAGCATTCGCCTGTTTCAGTCGCGCCGTCCGCTCCGGGACCGGCTCTACTGGAACCGCGTACTGCTGTACGTTTGGCCGCCGCTCCAGCTCAACATAGAGGAGTTTCACCGCATCCTGAACAGGCTCGCGCCCTCCATGGAAGGCTTGGGCCTGGAACAAGTGGTGGTATGCGCCCGCATTCCCCACCCGCAGACCGGCGAATTGCGCGACATGGTTCTGCGCATTTCCCTGCCGAGTGGCGCAGGCTTGCAGGTGACGATCCGGCCTGCCGCCAAAGCGCAAGCGCTTAAACCGCTCAGCGATTATGAGCAGAAGGTTGTTCGTATGCGCCGGCGGGGACTCATCTACCCTTACGAAATCATCAAAATGCTTACCCCTGACCGGGACGACACCCGAACCGCTTTCCCTCCCGGCAGTTTCGTCGAGCACGATCTCAGCCCCGAAGGCCGGCTCCTGCCGGTCAACCGACCCTACGGCCAAAACAAGGCGAACATTATCGCCGGCGTCATGTGCAACTTTACCTCCAAGTGTCCCGAAGGTATGAACCGGGTCATGCTTTTGGGAGATCCCAGCAAGGATCTGGGCGCTATTGCTGAACCTGAGTGCCGCCGAATTATCGCGGCGCTGGATTTGGCCGAGAAAAAAAGGGTGCCGTTGGAATGGTTTCCCATCTCTGCCGGGGCGAAGATTTCCATGGACAGCGGAGTGGAAAACATGGATTGGATCGCTCGCGTGCTGCGACGCCTGGTGGAGTTCACTCAAGCCGGAGGGGAAATTAACCTGGTGGTGGATGGCATCAACGTGGGGGCGCAGCCGTACTGGAACGCTGAAGCGACCATGCTCATGCACACGCGCGGAATTCTGATCATGACTCCCAATGCGGCCATGGTGCTTACCGGCAAGCGCGCTCTGGATTATTCGGGTAGTGTCTCGGCAGATGATAACCAGGGGATTGGCGGATACAGCCGCATCATGGGCGTCAATGGGCAGGCCCAGTATTGGGCGCAGGACATCCACGAGGCTTGCCATATCCTGTTGCGCCACTATGAGCACACCTACGTGATGCCGGGCGAGCGATTTCCCCGGCCCGCGCCTACTACGGATCCTGTCAATCGTGACGTGGGCGCCTATCCCCACAGCAATGACGGCGAAAATGCATTCGCGTACGTGGGCGAGATCTTCTCAGATGGGAGCAATCGAGGACGCAAAAAATCTTTCAACATTCGCAGGGTCATGATGGCTGCCATTGATCAGGACCATGCTCCGCTGGAACGCTGGGCCGGCATGCAAGGTGCCGAGACGGCTGTGGTCTGGGATGCCCATCTTGGCGGGTACCCGGTTTGCCTGATCGGCATTGAATCCAAGCCCGTACCGCGCTTGGGATTCGTCCCCGCAGACGGGCCAGATCAATGGACCGCGGGCACCCTTTTTCCTCTCTCCTCCAAGAAGGTGGCGCGCGCTATCAACGCAACCAGCAATAACCGGCCAGTCGTGCTCTTGGCCAATCTCTCCGGATTCGATGGGTCGCCTGAATCCATGCGCAAGCTGCAACTGGAGTATGGCGCGGAAATCGGCAGGGCCGTGGTGAATTTCAAGGGACCAATGGTTTTTTGTGTTATCTCCCGCTATCACGGCGGTGCTTACGTGGTTTTCTCCCGGGCGCTGAACGAACAACTGGAGGTGACTGCGCTGGAGGGAACCTATGCCTCGGTGATCGGCGGTGCTCCTGCCGCCGCCGTTGTCTTCGCAAGCGAAGTGGAAGCCAGAACGCGTAAGGATCCGCGTCTTGAAGCTCTAAACCAGGCCATGGCTCAGGCCGACGGCCTGGAGAAAGGCCGCTTGCGCGCTCAGTGGAACGAATTGTTCAAAATCATACACTCCGAAAAACTGGGGGAGATGGCCGATGAATTTGACCGCATCCACAGCGTACAGCGGGCCCTGGGAGTGGGCGCTCTGCATCGCATAATTCCGCCGTCACATCTTCGCCCTTATCTCATCCACGCGCTGGAGCGCAGTATGGAAGATGAAAGGAAACTGGCGCAGGTGGCCTAGGTGGAGCGCGAGAGAACGTCCCCCCGCCCGGGAATAATATGAATGTGTTTTGGCTGCAAAAAACAGAAGCAGACGTACCGCCAGACAACGGCTGGCTTTGTACAAATGAGGTGCTCCGTCTCAGGCACATGCGCTTTGCCAAGCGTCGTGCCGACTGGCGCCTGGGACGTTGGACGGCAAAATGCGCCGTGGCCGCCTACCTGGGCCGGCCTATCGGAGCCGATTTTCTTAGCGATATTGAAGTACGGCCGGCCCTCTCGGGTGCTCCCGAAGTCTTTCTTGCGGGCCAGCCGGCCACGGTTGCAATTTCGCTGAGCCATAGCTCTGGTAAGGCGATGGCGGCGATCGGTCCTTCGGGCATCGCACTGGGTTGTGATCTGGAAACGGTTGAACCGCGCAGTGACGCATTCCTTGCGGATTACTTCACCTCTGAAGAGCAGTACTTGGTGGCGTGTGCGCCCGTCCCGGACCGGCCCGCGCTTGTGGCTCTGCTCTGGAGCGCCAAGGAGAGCGCCCTCAAGGCTCTGCATGAGGGACTGCGGCTCGATACGCGGTCTGTGCTCGTCAATAACGTCGGTCGTGATCGCAACTCAGCGTATGCCGTGCAAAGTTCCCGCAAACAACCGGCACAAGCATTGCAACCCACTTACCGCGAGTGTAGCCAGGACAAGTGGTGCGCCCTCGAACTCCTTTACACCACCCAAGGCCGGACGTTCCATGGCTGGTGGCAAACTGCGGGCAATTGTGTGCGAACGCTCGTCACCGATCTGCCACTTCTTCCACCCCTTTTACTCGACTCACCGTTGTAAACGCGTACAGTGCAACACTATCTCCCGTGTGGGGCCTTTCGCGAGTGAGTGGCTGCCCAACCGGGCCTGCTTTCCTTGGCAGAAAAACTGCCACCTAGTCCTAAAAGGCGCCACTTAGTCCCAAGTTTTTACGCTGAAAAAAGAAGGCAGCAGATCGTGCTAACCGACGCTGGCCTGGGGACAGTGCAGAGTCCGTTAGTCGCCCCGCCAATCGTATTACCGCTCACACTACGGCTTAAGCATTGAAACTGGATCCGAAGGCGACGTTGCTCTTGATGCTTCCTTAGGGGTTGGCGTGCAAAAAGGCTAGGTGGGCAGATAATCGTCTGCTGGAACGAACTGCGGTGGTCAATCCTCGCCCCGTGCGCCATAATATGCGGAACATATGCGGAACCCTTGGGGTAGGGGCTAGCCGCTAAGTGCCTGATATGGGTTCCCAAACACCAGAACCAGTCCGTCCCGGCGACGGTGAAGCTCAGCCTATTGACGCCATGCTGGGCAAGACAGTTTCCCACTACCGCGTCCTGCAGAAGCTTGGGGGCGGCGGCATGGGAGTGGTGTACCAGGCCCAGGATATGCGGCTGGGCCGGAGCGTCGCCCTCAAGTTCCTGCCTGAGGATAAGTCCGCTACCCAGAATGCCTTAGAACGCTTTCTGCAGGAGGCGCGGGCGGCCTCCTGCCTCAGCCATCCCAATGTCTGCACCGTGCACGACGTAGGTGAGTTCGATGGCCGGCCTTTTATTGTCATGGAATTACTGGAAGGGCAGACGCTGAAGCACCGTCTGCAGGGGCTTGCTCTGCCCACGGACGAGATTCTCGAACTGGCCATCCAGGGTGCTGAGGCTCTGGAATACGCCCACTCGCAGGGCGTCATTCACCGGGATATTAAGCCCGCCAATCTTTTTGTGACCCAGCGCCGGCAGCTGAAGGTGCTGGATTTTGGCCTGGCGAAATTCACGGCTGTGCCCCGGCCGCTGGCGGAAGTGGTGGGCATGTCCGCCACGCTTAGCCACACCACCTCCCACCTCACCGGGCCCGGCGAGTTCGTCGGCACGGTCGCCTACATGTCGCCCGAGCAGGCACGCGGCATGCAACTCGACGCGCGCACCGACCTGTTTTCTTTTGGGGTGGTTCTTTACGAAATGGCTACCCGCACCCGCCCGTTCCAGGGGGACACCTCGGCGGTTATTTTCGAAGCCATCCTGAACCGCGCCCCAGTCTCGCCGGTGCGCCTCAATCCTCATCTGCCCGTCGAACTGCAGGATGTGATCAACCGCGCCCTCGCTAAGGATCGCGGGCAGCGCTACCAGTCGGCTGCCGAGATCGCCGCCGACCTGCGCCGCATTACTTCTCACGGCAGTTCGACGACCATGGCCGTGAGGCTGCCCGCGCCACAGCCCGCCGTGAGCGGCGAGATCGTGCTCCTCTACAAGCGCAACGCCCACCCTGACGAGGAGATCCTGGGCGTGGCTGAAAAAGGCCTGCGGGGGCGCGGTTACCAGGTCTTTATTGATCGGCACCTCGTCGTGGGCATGGAATGGGCGCGGGAAATTGAGCAGCACATAAGTCGGGCTGGAGCCGTGGTCGTGTTGCTTTCCGCAGCTTCGGTGCAAAGCGAGATGCTGGCCTTCGAAATCCAGATTGCTCGCGAAGCCGCTCAGCGCCGCGATGGCAAGCCGCTCATTCTTCCTGTCCGCGTGAAGTTTGACGACCCTCTGCCCGAGTCCCTGGCCGGCATTCTGGATGGCATTCAGTGGGCCCGCTGGAATGGTCCAGAGGACGATGACGCACTGCTGGCCGAACTGAGCGCATCCCTGGGCCAGGCGGCTCGCCCGGCCTTGCGCCCCGTCAAATTGGAGGCGGTGGGTGGAGCCGTACCCCTGGATTCCAGCTTCTACGTTGTTCGCCCCACAGACGAGGAGTTCTGCAGCGCCATTACCCGCAATGACAGCATCGTGCTGGTGAAAGGCGCGCGCCAGATGGGCAAGACCTCGCTGATGGCGCGCGGACTGCAGGAAGCACGCAAGGCTGGCTGTAAGGTGGTACTCACAGATTTTCAGAAGCTGAACACCGCCCACCTGCAGTCGGTGGAGAAATTTTTTCTTGCCCTCGCCGAAGCCATCGCTGATCAGCTCGATCTCAATGTCGAGCCCGACATTTGCAATCCGCGCCGCGGACCCAGCATGAACTTTGAGCGCTTCCTGCGCCGGGAAGTGCTGAAGGCGCTCTCTTCCCGGCTGGTGTGGGGCATGGACGAGGTGGATCGCCTGTTCACTTGCAGCTTTGGCAGCGAAGTTTTCGGGTTGTTCCGCTCCTGGCACAACGAGCGTTCGCTCGATCCCACCGGCCCCTGGCAGAACCTGACCCTGGCCATCGCTTACGCCACCGAAGCCCACCTGTTCATTACCGACATGAACCAGTCGCCCTTCAACGTGGGCACCCGGCTGACCCTGTCTGATTTCACCCAGGAGCAGGTTTCCGAGCTCAACAATCGCTACGGTGCTCCCCTGAAGGATCCCCGGGAACTGATGCAGTTTTATGAATTGATCGATGGGCAGCCCTACCTCACCCGCCGCGGGCTGCACGAGCTGGCCTCACGCAATCTGAGCTTCAGCGAATTTGAAGCTCAAGCGCCACGCGACGAGGGACCGTTCGGCGACCACCTGCGCCGCATTCTGGTTTCTCTGGCCCAGGACCAGACCCTTTGCGATGCCATGAAAGGCGTGCTCGCGGGCAGGCCGCCCTCCAATCCGGAGTTGTTCTACCGCCTGCGCAGTTCGGGAGTAGTGACCGGCGAGTCGGTTCGCCTCATGCACCCGCGCTGCCGGTTGTATGAAATCTACCTCATGCGGCATCTCTTGTGATCAAGACGCAACCCACATCCGCGGCGGAAGCCTTTTATGTCGTGGGCGGCACCCTGCGCCGCGACGCCGCTTCCTATGTGGCCCGTGAAGCCGACGAGCGCCTGTACAAGAGCCTGTTGCACGGCGAAATCTGCTACGTGCTCACCGCCCGCCAGATGGGTAAGTCCTCGCTCATGGTGCGCACCGCTGCCCGCCTGCGCCAGCAGAACGCCTCCGTGGCCGTGCTCGACCTCACCGGTCTGGGCCAGAACCTCAATGCCGAGCAGTGGTACAACGGGCTTTCTGAGCGCATTGGGCGGCAACTCGATCTGGAAGACGAAGTCGAGGACTGCTGGGCCCACAATCGCGGCCTTGGCCCCATGCAGCGCTGGATGCGCGTGCTCTCCGGCGTCGTACTCCCTCAGTGCGAAGGCCCCGTCGCCATTTTTGTGGACGAGATTGACAGCGTCCGCAGCCTGCCGTTTTCCACCGACGAGTTTTTCGCCGGCATTCGTGAGCTCTACAACCGGCGCAGCGATGAACCAGAACTGAACCGCCTCACATTCTGCTTGCTCGGCGTGGCCAGTCCTTCCGACCTGATTCGCGATACCCGGACCACGCCTTTCAATGTGGGCCGCCGCATCGAGCTCAGCGATTTCAGCGAGCGCGAAGCCGGGCCCCTTTCCCTGGGCCTGGGCCGCGAGCCTAAGCTTGGCTTGCAGCTTCTGCACCGCATTCTGTACTGGACCGGCGGCCACCCTTATCTTACGCAGCGCCTATGCCTGGCTGTCGCCCAGAGCGAAGCCGCTTCTACCCGCGACGTTGACCGCATCTGCGACGAGCTGTTCCTTTCCCGCCGCGCCCGCGAGCGCGACGACAACCTGCTGTTCGTGCGCGAAAGAATGTTGCGCAGCGAGGTGGACACGGCTTCCTTGCTGACCCTGTATTCCAAGCTGCGACGCGGTGCCAAGGTGGCGGATGATCCTTCCGATCCGCTGGTCACCATTCTGCGCCTCTCTGGCATCTCCCGCGTGGAGGAAGGCAGGCTGAAGGTCCGCAACCGCATCTACGCCGAGGTTTTCGACGAAGAGTGGGTGCGCTCCTGTCTCCCCGGCGCCGAACTACGCCGCCAGCGCACCGCCTATCTTCGCGGACTGAAGTTGGCCTCGGGAGTCCTGGTGCCTCTTCTCCTCCTGACTGCCGGGTATGGCACCTATCTCTACCGGCTCAATCCCACCATTCCGCTCACCATCCGCAAGTCCGGCACCGCGCTGGAGCCGCCGGCGTTCTGGGCTTCCTTCAACACCGCCACCGCGCCTGCTCCCGATACCGGCGGCCTCCTGGTCAGCGCCGGCGATTCCGGCGTGCGCATCCTCATCAATGGCCGGGAATATGGCAGCACCAGCAGGAGCGGCAATCTGCGGGTGCCCATCATGACCGCCGGGACCTACGACATCGCCGCCGATAAGCCCGGCTTTCAGGGCGTGCAGCAGCGGGTGGAGATCCACAAGGATGCGGTCGCCACCGTCAGCTTCAAGCTGTTGCCGGTTTCGGTTCGCGGCGGCGTGTTCGGCACCATTACCGACGCTTCCGGCTCGCCCGTACCCGGCGCCACCATCATTTTGACCGGGCCAGATGGCAAGAGCACCAGGGTGGCCGCCAACCAGGCCGGCCATTACGCCATGCAGAACTTGCTGGCTGAGAACTACACCATTTCCATTGAAGCGCCGCGTTTCAAATCGCTTACCGCTCCGGTTACGATTCGCGCCAACCAGCTATCGCTGCACGACGCTCAGCTGTCGGTGGATAGCGAAGCGCGGGATTGGGAGCAGGCCGCCAAAACCAGGGACGCCGCCCAGGTCACCGCCTTCCTCTCGAAATACCCGGCGGGAGCGCACGCCGATATGGCAAGAAATCTGCTGGCACAATTGCGTTCCGAGGAGCGCGCGGCCTGGGCCCGCGCCGCCAGTGCAAATCAGCTAAGCGCTTACCAGGATTTCCTGCGGCGCTACCCCAGCAGCGAGTATGCCGCCGCGGCTCGCAGCCAAATCGAAAAGCTTCAAGCCGAAGTTCGACCCCGCCCCCCGGCTCCTGTTTCCGCTCCCCCCGCCGCCGCTGATGACCAGGTTGTCCTCAGCGTACTCGGGCAATACCAAAAGGCTTACCAGGATCGCCAGGTGGACGAGTTGGCCAGCATCTGGCCCGGCATGAGTTCGCGCCAGATTGGCAGCTTGCGTGAATTTTTTAAGGACGCTCAGCAGGTCAGCTTGACTTATGATCTGCTGGGCCAGCCGGAAATTAATCACGATCAGGCCACCGTTCGGTTTACCCAGTGGTTGAACTACACCGTCCGCGGCAAGACCCAGAAGCCGGGTTCGGCAAACGTCGTCATGCGCCTGAGGAAATTGTCGTCTACGCAAGGGACCCCGGGGAAATGGGTGATCGAGTCTATTCGGTGACGTGCACTCCTACGCTCTCGAGGGAAAAATGTCGAAAGCCCGCGTCGCGCGCCTGCTCGCCGTCTTGGTTGTTTCCGCAGCCGCATTTGCTCAGAGTCCTTGTCCCACCGCAACCCTGAACCCCAGCGCCACCTTTTCCGGCGACCTGGTCTGCCTGGTGCCTCAGGTCTACGGGCCGGGCGGGTTAGTGGGGACCAACAACGCCGGGCCCATTAATCCCACCACCAGGTTTCATCATGAAGTGCACTTCCAGGCGTCGAGCGTGGAAAGTTTTTCGCCGCTCAATTCGGAGATCGGAGTCCAGCTCAGCCAGTTGCCCTTCGCCTCGCCCGCTTCCGGCTTTGTTTTTTCCTTCAATCCGTCGCTGGGCGTGGTGTCGCGCACCACCGAGAGCTTCGGCCCCATTCTGACCGAACGCGCCGATACCATCGGACGCCACAAGCTTTTCGTGGGAATCAGCTACCAGTACTTCGATTTCGATAAGGTGGACGGGGTGGATTTGCGCAACTTCGGCGCTGTATTCCATCACGAGCCTGTCCCCGGCAACTTCGTTTTCGCGAATGACATTGTAAGTACCAGCAACCGAGTTGACCTCAAAGTGCACCAGGTGACCGCGGTGGCTACGTTCGGCTTGACCAACCGCCTGGACCTGTCAGTCGCCATCCCCATCGTGGATGTGCGCATGGGATTTTCCTCGGCCGCAACCATCGTGAGTTTTGAGAGCCCTTGTTGCATCCACAACTTCGCTATTCCCAGCCCGTATCCCTCGCACGAGAGGGTCCTGACAAACAGTCAGGCGATTTTCTCCAACGCCAATTCCGCGTTGGGTGTTGGCGATGTGGTGTTCCGGGGCAAATTCCAGGCAGTTAAAGGAGAAAAGGCGGGTCTGGCCTTCGGCATGGACGTGCACGCTCCCACCGGCGACGCGAAAAACTTTCTCGGCTCCGGAACCGCCGGCGTGCGTCCCTTTGCCACTTTTTCGTATGCGGCCAGAATTTCGCCCCATGCGACGGTGGGCTATCTTTGGAACGGCCAGTCCATTCTCGCCGGCAATATCACTGCCGGCACATCAGCCCACCTGCCGGACGTGGTTACCTATTCCGCTGGTGCTGATGCCGGTGTCACCCGCCGCCTTACCCTGGCCGCAGACTTCATTGGCCAAAGTTTGCGCAACGCCACACAGATCAGGTCAAGCAGCTTTGTGGACTTCCTCGGCACTTCGCATCCCAATATCGCCATTTCTACCGGGACCATTAACCAGGCCAGCGTGGCGGTGGGGGGCAAGGCCAACCTGGTAGGCAGGCTGGTTTTCAGCGCCGACGTGCTCTTCCGCGTCAACGATGCCGGCCTGCACTCCAAGCCCGTTCCCCTGGCCGGAATTTCCTACACGTTCTGAAGGACGCGTTGAGGGCTTGTTAAGAGGCGCGCTCGCCTGCTCAGGGCGTCGTGCGCGCTGAAAGAGCCGCATCACATCGTTGTGTGATTCTTGTCACAGCCAAGCTGTGATTTAGGCGCTAGGCTTTCCTCTGTCGAGGCAACCTATGCTGGCGCAAGTGGAAATCGAAGAGAAGCAGCTCCGGCAGGAACGGGAACAATGTGCCGCTCAGCGCCGCGAGCGCAATGCCCTTGCCATCGCTGAAGTCGTCGGCCGCAACCCCATCAGACACTTCGGAACGCCTGCTAACTTCCTAAACCGCCCTCGCGACCGCAAACCGAACCAAAATTGAGGCCCAGTACGGGCCAGAGGGGGACACCATGCCCCTCTCACGCGAGGTTTCAGTCGTTATCCTGCAAGTGCGTTCGATTCTATGCGCCCCTGAGCTCGTCGCGTAAGACTCTGGAAGTCGTCTCCGTGGATAGGCGGAGTCCACGCATCCGCTTTGATGAAGGTCATCTGCAGCTGCTGACCAGCATTGCCGGAATGGCGGGTATGGCTCTGGCCAACATTCAACCCATCGAGAGCGTGATTGTCTGCTCAGTACTGTACGAATCCGGTGGCGTAGCGGAAGGCTTCGACGTAGTGCCCGTCCTTGCGTGGCTGCTCGTGACGCATCTCGTCTTTGGCTTTAGTCAAATCGGCAGGACTCCAATCCGGACGGTACTTGTTGACTGCCGGCTCAAACTGGCTCACCTGCTTGGAGGCAGCATCAAATTTCAGCTCAGCCACGCGATCGATGTTCACGAAATAGTTGGCTTCCTGCGGTGAAGGGTAGAAAAAATAAATTTCTGGAACTTTGTAGGGTTGCAGGCCTTGCTGCAGTTTCTGGTTGGGGAAGTACAGCCAGAATTCGGCGGCGCGCACCGCGTCAATCGTATTGAAAGCGGCCATCCGATGGTCGGTCTTGTGCCAGCGCTCGTACCACTCTCCCGGATCAACGCTGAGCAGTACGTCCGGTCGCACCCGCCGGATGATGGCGGTAGCTTCCTCCACCAACTTAGGCTGGGGTGCGTACTCCAGCATGCCGTCGTCGTAGCCCATCCAGGAGATATTCTCTTTGGCTGTGCCCAACTGTCCTTCGGAGACTTCCTCTTCCGCCTTTCGGATGCCCGCCAGGCGCTGTGAACTCATGTCCGGATCGTACGAGCCTTTGTCATCGTTGGTATAAACGACGACGTAAACCTTATTATGGTTGCGATTGAGTAACGCAATCGTGCCACCGGCTCCGAAGACATCATCGTCCGGATGGGGGGTAAACACGAGGATGGTTTTGTCGTGCAGGTCCTCCAAACCAGGATGCTGAGCTAATGCACAACACGACAGCAAGACAACGGCAGCAAGGGTTAGGATGATGCGCATCGCAGGTCCTCTTGGAACAATTTCCCCTAGACGTGCTTAAGCAGTCTTGTTGGCTGCGTTAGCGGCCACGCCCAGCTCCCTAGCACATCGCTGGATTTTCTTCACCGCGGCCACGATCTCGTGCATGTCTTCTTCGTCGCCCAGCAGCGCCGGCTGCGGAATCCACACCGTCTCCCAGGCCGCGCGGTGGGTCTGGGGGAAACTGCGCCCCAGGAAGGCGTGCTCTTCTTGGGACTGCGCGCCGCTCAGCTTCTTGCGGTACTCGCCGCTGGTGAAAACGTCGAGCGCGTGCAGCGGCGGATAGCTCGCCTGGTTGGGAATGCCCTCGGCCTTCAGGGCTTCGATGAAGCGCTCCGGGTCGGTGCCGGCGAACGCTTTGCGGTTGTAATGAAAGATGTAGGCGTACTGCCCGTTGCGGGTGCAGCGCATGTCGTGCTTCTGGGGGGTGATGCCTTCGATTTCGCGCAGCAGGTGATCGAGCAGGCGCCCGTTCTTGTGGCGGCGCGCGGTTTGTTCGTCCAGCCGGGTCAGCTGCGCGTCGAGCACCGCGCCCTGCCACTCGCTCAGCCGGTAATTGGAACCGTAGATGAAGTGGCTGTAGAACCACTCCCCGGGCATGCGGCCGCAATCGTGCACCGAGCGGGCCACCCGCTCGACCTGGTCGTCATTGGTAATGACCATGCCGCCTTCGCCCGCGGTTATCAGCTTGCTCGACTGGAAGCTGAAAGTGCCGGCTTTGCCGAAGGTGCCCACGTGACGCCCGTTCCACTGGCTGGCGTGGGCGTGGGCGCAGTCCTCCACCAGCGCCAGGCCGCGGGTCTCGGCAATTTCCACCAGGCTGTCGAGGTCCGCCGGATGCCCGCCCATGTGCACCGCGATCATGGCCTTGGTGCGCGGCGTGATGGCCGCTTCGGCCTGCCCGGGATCAATGCAGAAGGTGTCGGGTCGGATGTCCACCAGCACGGGCAGAGCGCCGGCGAAGAGCACGGCGCTGGCTGTGGCGATGAAGGTGAAATCGGGCACGATGACTTCATCGCCCGGGCCGATGCCCAGCGCCGCCAGGGTCACTTCCAGCGCCGCCGTCCCGTTGGTCACCGCCACCCCATGCTTGGCCCCGTGGAAGCGGGCGAAGTTGCGCTCAAACTCCAGCGTGCGCGTGCCCGGCGTGCGCCACCACACCCGGCTCTCCAGCACCTCCATCAGGGCGGCGCGCTCGCGCTCGTCGTACTGGGGCCACTCCGGAAAGGGCTTGCGTTTACTTCGCGGCCCGCCCAGCAATGCAAGTTCAGACATTGTGCCCCCTTGGAACGCGCCACTGTAGCGAGATACCTGGTCAGCGTCAACAGGAAAAGAACCCGTTTCGTAAGTGCTCGTAAGCGAACGAAAGCTCTTGACATTGGTTCGGTCCAGCAGTAAAAGAGCGCATCCTAGGCGCAGCCGCGCCTATTGCGTTGCGTGGATTCCGACTGGCACGGCCGAACGCGGAGGGTCCCTATGAAGCACGGCATTAACCTCATCGCGCCCCTGCTTATCTTTGGTTTTTTTTTAATGCTGGCGATCAACGAGCCTTTGTATGCGCAGGTGGATCGCGGCGGCATCGTGGGTACAATTACCGACCCAAGCGGGGCTCGTGTAGCCGCTGCGGATGTGGTAGTCACGAACCTGTCCACCAACGAATCCGTGCACCTCACCACGGATTCATCCGGAAGCTATGCGGCCAATCTGCTGCGCATCGGCACTTATTCCGTCGCGGTGCGGAAAGAAGGTTTTGACCAGCTCATTAAATCCCGCGTCGAAGTGGGCGTAAACCAGGTGGTGCGAGTGGATTTGGCGCTGCACGTGGGCAAGTCATCGCAAACTGTGGAGGTGACGGGTGCTCCACCGCTGCTGCAAACGGAAACCTCCTCGCTGGGGACCATTGAAACGGAAAAGCGAATTTCCGAGCTGCCGCTCAACGGCCGCGATTTTATCCAGCTTGCTTACCTGGGGCCCGGCGCCAATGGGGGCATGACGGGGTCAAATGCCCAGGGTGGCGTGTTTGAAAATGAGCGGGCCAACGAGGCGCTCTCGGTGAACGGCCTGCGTGTCACCAACAACAACTACCTGCTTAATGGCGTGGACAACAACGAATTTGGCCTGGGCGGAGTCATAGCGCTTCCGCCACCGGACGCCATCCAGGAATTCCGCACGGAAGCAAATTCCATGAGCGCGGAATTCGGCCGCGGAGGCGCAGCGGTAAATGTAGTGGTGAAATCCGGTACCAATCAAGTCCATGGCGGGGTGTATGAATTCATCCGCAACAGCGCCCTTGACGCTTGCAATTACTTTCAGACCGGCTGTCCGAGCCGCATTTCACCCAAGCCCCCATTCAAGCGCAATCAGTTTGGTGCGTTTCTGGGTGGTCCGATTCGGAAGGGGAAAACGTTTATTTTCGGTGACTACCAGGGCACCCGCATCCGCCAGGGCATAACCTACCTTAATACGGTTCCAACGGCGGCTGAGCGCGCGGGGGACTTCCGCGACCGCCTGACGGGGACCACGTTCTCCCCGTGCTCGAGCGGTGGTCCTTTTTTCGACACTGGCACCATCTTCGACCCGTTCACCACCAACAACTTCACTTGTGCCGATGGGACGGTAGTCTCGTTGCGCAATCCGATCGCGTTCAACGGGCAAACTAACGTGCTTCCACCGAGCATGATCAATAAGGTGGGCTCGAATATCGCGAATTTCTATCCTCTCCCTAACCAGCCTGGGCTGGTCAACAACTACCTGCTCACGCCCAATATGCTGAATGACCAGGATCAGTTCGACATCCGCCTGGACCACAGCTTCCGGCAAGCGGACCAGATCTTCGGGGCGTACAGTTTTGGCGACGTTCGCGCCGATCACCCCGGGCCCTTGGGGCAATTGGGAGGAGGGGATTGCTGCTTCAGCAACACAAAAACTCGGGCGCAGCACTGGGGCCTGGGTTGGACGCACACCGTATCCTCAACCCTGCTGAATGATGCTCATGGCGGGTACATGCGCTATGCGGTGAACGCTCTGCCATTGAATTTTGGCAGCAACGTATCCTCGCAGATCTTGCAAATTCCCAACGCCAACCGGACGACCGACCCGAATTCATCCGGCCTGGTCAACGTTGACGTGGCAGGTTTCCAATCCTTCGGCGATTCCGAATTCACCCCAGAAGTGGCCATTGAGAACATCTTCCAGGTAGCGGACACGGTAACCTGGGTGCACGGCCGGCATTCCACCAAGTTCGGCATTGACTTCCGCCGCCAGCAGCGGAACTTCTATCAGGTGACAGCGCCTCGCGGTTTGTTCAATTTTGGAGGGGGCTACACCGCCGATCTCACCACTAGCAACGGCGGCAGCGGTTTGGCTGACACCCTGCTGGGCATACCGTCGTACTCGGAGCAGGATGCCCTACAGGGTCTTTATCCGACCCGGTACTGGGACTTAGCCGAGTTCATCCAGGATGATTTCCGTATCCGTCCGAATGTCACCGTGAATATCGGGCTGCGCTATGAGGTGACTTCCCCGGCCAACGGTCGAGTGGGCAACTTCGATTTAACCCGCGCCATCGTGATCAACTCCTACGGTCCGAATCCGGTGCCGCATGCCGGTGTTCAGTTCGATAAGAACGACTGGGCTCCGCGCATCGGCATTGCATGGTCTCCCGCCCAGAACACGGTCGTACATAGCGCCTTCGGCGTGTTTTACTCGGCCGAAGGAAACATTTTCGATGACTTGGGAGAGAACCCGCCCCTGCTGGCGTTCACTGCACAAAACTTCAATATTGGCGGCCCACCCACGCCGTCCCAGCTCGTCTCCACCGGTTTTCCGCAGGTGTTGCCCTTCGAGGACCCCCTCCATCCCAGCGGCCTGGTGAAGACGACCGGCAGTAAGCGCCTCATTCCCCGCATATTGGAATGGAATCTCAGCGTACAGCACCAGTTCGGACAGAATTGGGTGGCGCAAGTGGGATACGTAGGGACGAAAGCAAACCGCTTGTGGAACCATGAATCGAGCGACCTGAATCAGCCCTATCTGCCGCTGGATACCAATTTCTCAGACCCGACGGGCAACATGGGCCGCCCATACTTCAATGTACTGCCCAACCTGAGTACCATCTTGCCGCTGGATTACGCGCAGTTCCACACTTTTTACAACGCCTTCCAGACCTCGCTGAACCGCCACTTTGCCAACGGTTTTAACCTGCTGGCCTCCTACACCTTCTCCCACAATCTGGGTAACGCTGACGGCAACGTGGGCTCGTTTGTGCAAAATGCGCATGCAGTGAATCAGGACTATGGACCGGTACAGCCAGACTTGCGGCACAGGTTTGTCGTCAGCTACCTGTACGACCTGCCCGTAGGGAGCGGCCGGCATTTCCTGGGCGGCCTCAGCGGCATTTCGGATGGCATTATTGGCGGTTGGGAGGTGGGTGGCATCGTCTCCGCACAGACCGGCGAGGCCGTGACCGGCGCCATGTCCAGCGATCTCAGCAACACCGGCAGCTTCAACTACCGACCCGACCAAGTGGCAAATCCATATGACTTTTCTTACGGACAAGACGTGCAGGCAGCAATGGGCTGCAATCCAGGGCACCAGGATCTGAACTGCTGGTTCAATCCGGCGGCTTTTGTAACGCCGCCCCTGGCGCCAGGCCAACAATCAGCACACATGTTCGGCAATTCGCGGATTGGCAACCTGCGCGGGCCTAATCTGTTCGACATGGATTTTGTGCTGCAGAAGAACTTCAAGATACGTGAGCGGCAGCAAGTGGAGTTCCGCGCCGAGTTCTTTAACCTGCTGAATCATGCCAACTTTGGGCTCCCCGGTGGCGGCTTTCCGGCGGTTGATGTTCCCGGCGGGGGCAGCATCACCAGCACGGCTACCGATAACCGCCAAATCGAATTCGCCCTTAAGTACACATTTTGAAATCGCCGAAGCAGCCAGGCTGACCGGGGCACCCGCCTCAAGGCCAGCGGTGTCGCTGCGGGAGAGAACTAGATGACGAAACAATGGGGGCCGTACCATCGCTTCATCCAGATGGGACTGATCACCGTTTGCATCATTGGACTAGCGGCGCCGTGCGCGGCTCAACGCGCCGCAGCCGGGCATTTGCCTGACCATGTACCCCCCAAGCGCTCCTCCCAAATCCACGATGGTTTTGGCATCAACTCCGACCTGCCGCGTGATCCCTACCTTCCCTGGAACCGCTGGTGGTGGACGCGCATGTTCGATGCCGGGTTCAAGTGGATCCGCATCGGACAATACGAGAACAGCTCCGACCGGACGAGTTGGGATTGGATAGAGCAAAAACGGGGTGTTCTTGCCGGTTCTCAGGAATTGGATGACTTCGTCAATTCCCTGGTGGACAACGGCATCAACATTCAGGTGCAGCTGCTATACGGGAACCCCATGTACACCTCCCCCAGCGGCAAGAAGCCTGACTCCATCACTCCCGAGCCTGGCTCTTTTCATAATGACGACCGCAGCCTGTATTCGGTTTTCTACGCGCCCACCACTCCCGAGCAAGTCGCCGCCTTCAATCGCTATGTTGCGTGGATGGTGAACCACTTCCACGATCGCATTCATTACTGGGCGCTATGGAATGAACAGGATATCGGTTACTGGAATCCCTGGGGCAACCCTCGGCAGTACGGGGAATTGCTAAAGGCATTCATTCCCGCCGTGCATCAGGCCGATCCTAATGCCAAGGTCATCTATGGCGGGCAGGCGGATCCTTCGCGCGAATTCACCCAGGTAGCGCTGGATACCTGCCAGTGCGCATCCGGAATTGATGTCTACGCTTACCACACCTATCCGGGATACGGGCAGAACCTCAATCCCGAAGCAATGGATTACGGCGCCTACTTGAACGAGTCACCGCAGAAGTTGCGTGAACTCGTGAACCATTATCCGGGAATAAAGGCTGGGATCCCCTTCTTCGATGATGAGTTCAACTCCATTCCTTCCTGGGTGGGTTCCGATGAATCCGTGCAGGCCAAGTATGTGACTCGGGGATTTATCTACAACTTGGCCGCCGGCGTGAAAACCTTCGTGTGGTTGCTGGCCGCTGGCAGTGACGGCAACGAGTATGACGATTTCGGCATGATTCACGGTTTGACCAACAGCAAGGCGGATTTCACCCCTCGTCCCGTGTTCTACGCGCTGCAGAACACAAACGCGCTCTTTTCCGATACCAAATTCGATCCCTCGATCGCAATCGCAAGTTCCGACCTTCCCGCCCT
>Ga0134126_10002075_pt1 | contig 25466 bp, 18 predicted proteins | sample KB31752_FD_96881 | JGI IMG/M metagenome (GOLD analysis project Ga0134126, IMG submission 96881) | Terrestrial soil microbial communities with excess Nitrogen fertilizer from Kellogg Biological Station, Michigan, USA - KB3-175-2 | ecosystem: Environmental > Terrestrial > Soil > Unclassified ... | reverse complement strand
TCGCGCAATTCGGCCAGTGATTCTTCGGCGCTGAATTGCGGACTGGAAACAGGTCTGGACTTTGCCGCAGTCGCAGTGTCGCGAGCAGCTTGTGCTCCGCTGGTCAGGCCTGGCGATGGAGAACGCTTTCGGCTACGGTAATCAAGGCCCACCAGGAACGCTCGCTCCTTGCGCATTCCGGGCGGAAGAATTTGCTGGGAGGAACGCCCGCTACGACGGGAAATATTTCGATCACACATTCGCTCGACGAGGTGTTCTCTGAGTTGATCTCAGGCACTATCCACCGAATACCATACGACCAAGTTCGTCCCCCAGTCGCTTCGCTTCGGCAGCATCTTCCGAGGCACGGAACCGTTCGGCTAGTTCAAAAAACTCCTTTTCCTTCTGCCGGCTGGCTTCGATTCCCAATTCAATAAGATCGAGCAACACGCGGTTGTCACTCAATCGCCTGCGCTTGGCGATCCCTTGAATCTGTTTCGCCACGGGGCCTGGAATGGTCACGCTTCGACGGATTGACTTTGCGCTGGACATTGCACCATCATACGCCGTAATGGTGCGTAAAAATGCGGCTGCTTAGTCCGCGCATTATGGACTGCTTACCGCGAAACCGCCGCAAACAACGGCGTATGAATCAGCGACTGGAATTGCTTATCGTCTGCTTTGAAGTGCATTTGCAACTTTGATCCGTCGGAATTCGCCGACACATCCTCGAGAGCCGCCTTTTCTACCGGGGTGGAGTTCATCTTCTTGTATAGAACCCCCGCCTTGACTAATGAGGAAAGCGTTGCCGCCGTGACTGAGTCAGTGGTGATCACATCGAGGTCAAAGTTCACGCCGTTGTTGAAGTTCATTGCGTAACGCGAACCCAGAATGTGTTTTTTGACGGTGTCGTAATCGGCGAGTCGCGAAGCATCGCCAAGCGCCGACAGCATCATGTTCTGCGTGCCCTTCTGGTCGAGAATGCTCCATACCGCACCGGATTCGACGTCCTGAATCATGTTCGCGACGTCAGGATTGGAATCGAGCGTCTGCACATAGCCGTCGCGAGCATCGATAGCCCCGCGCAGCGCCGGGCCACCGCCAAATAGAAGCGTAGTCTCGTCAAGAAAGGTCATCTCCATGCCCTCAGACATGGGATAGATATCCGAATCGTGATATTTCACCGGCTTGATTTTCTTGAGCTTCAGTTTCGCAAGTACTGTCTTTAGAGAAAATACCCCCTGAGCTGCGCCGACAATCTGAACTCCCTGCTTGGGCTGGCGGTACGAAACAAACGTCAGTGTGTCCACATCACGATCGGTACTGACTCCAATGCCTTTGAGAGCGGTTTCAAATTGTTTAAGATTTTCCGGGAGTACCTGCTCCTTCAGTTGCTGCGCGGTCTCAGAATTTTTGAGCGCGCGATAGTCCACGCAAATCAACTGTTGCACCTGGGCCGGAATCGCTGGTCGTACGGACGAAGGGAGCGGGGCGGCGACAATTGTGCCTGGGGCAAGTAAGGACAATACGATCAGGCCCTTGCGTAGAGAAATTTTCATGGTGATCCTCAGAGGTCTTTTAGTTGGATGCAGACCGCAATTCAGCAGTCACCCAGCTATTCATCTCATTGTAGTTGAACGAGATGGGGAGGAATGGTAACTAAGGTACGTCCTTGGCCCTGTTTTCCGGCCTATCATGAATACTCTGGATTGTCACCGAGCGTCGAGTGCAGAGGTTTTTTTGCGGACATTTGCGGCGAAATCCGAATCTTTCAGCGATTCCAGATTTATTTCGACGTTTGCCAGCGCTCCTTCAATCGCAGCCCGCGCCAGGGCGGCAGCGGTTATTAAATCAGACTTCATGTTGGGATTTGTAATTGGTTCCAGTCGCAGCACGAGTGTCAGCACTTCCCTGGCCCGCTCAGCCACGCTCAATGGCACGCTGGTCGCCTTTTTGAGCGCCGCATCGACAATTCCGCCGGCTGCAGTCGATTCTTTACCTTTCTTATAGGCAGCCATAACCTCGTTGTAGGATTCGGCGTCGGCGTCGATCGCTGACTTGAGTTCTTCGCGTAACTGGGACAGCTGCGATATCGCCTCACTTAATTCACGCTCATATTGCATGTAAGCTTTTTTTCCACGAGACATTGATGCCACCATGTTCGCGAGACCGGCGGCCATGGCTGCACTCGCGGCTGCAGCGCTGCCCCCGCCCGGTGTGGCAGTAGGCGCGGCGAGTTGTTCGACGAAAGGCTCAACCCCGGCGCGCAATCCACCGACCATCATTTTCCCGCCCATGACCGAGCTCAGACGATTTTCCAGAATCAGAGAAGAGTCAAAGTGCTCGACTTGCAGAAACCACTCTGCTGCTTGTTCCAAAGCCTTCTTTGGAATCAGGCCCACAATTTCACTGCTGGATGGCGAGACTCCGTATCGTTCGGCTTCGCGACGAACCAGTTCATACACGCGATGAATCGGTGTTTGTTCGAAATCGGTCAGGTTCATAGAAACCTGGGCTTGTCCACGCACCAGAAATCCCGCCGCTTTTACGAAACGCAGACCGCCGGTCGAAAAGCGTGCTGCCTTGGCAATTTTTTTAGCAATGTCGACGTCTGGAGTGTTCAAGAAAATGTTGTAAGCGATGAGAAACTTGCGAGCTCCGACAACGCAGGCGCCGGCAGTTTGATGCAGGCGACATTCGCCGAAGTCCGGCTTGCGAGCGGGGTTGGTGAGGATTTCTTCGCGAATCAGTTCGAACTGTCCGCGGCGAATATTCTCCAGATTCTGGCGCTCGGGCGAAGTTGCGGCTGCTTCGTAGAGATACACGGGAATCTGATAGCGCTCCCAAATCTGCTCACCTACATGGCGTGCCATGGCCACGCAATCCTCGATACTGACACCCTCGATCGGAATGAATGGAATAACGTCGGCCGCGCCGAGGCGGGGATGCGCGCCTTTGTGCGTATTCAGGTCGATCAACTCGGATGCTTTGCCTACGCCGCGAATAGCGGCTTCCTGGATCGCTTCTCGCTCGCCGGCAAGCGTGATCACGCAACGGTTGTGGTCGGCATCCATTTCACGGTCGAGCAGAAAAACGCCATCGACTTTCATGGCGGCAACGATCGCGTCAACTTTGGATTTGTCGCGTCCTTCGGAGAAATTTGGGACGCATTCGACCAGGGTCTGCATACGCGAAAAGCATATCCGGTCGGGCAGGCTTTCGCAAAGATGAGTAGACAGTCGAAGCTTTTAACCGCAGAGATCGCAGAGAATTCGCAGAGCACGCAGAGAAATGCTAGACAAGGTTGGAAAAGGATTAGGCGCATAAATTAACCCCGAAACCCAGGACTTTGTTCACCAAATATTTCTGTGGCGTTCCTCTGTGTGACTCGGTGTCCTCTGCGGTTCAAGGTTTTGAACTTACTGAGCGCAATAAAAGAATTAACCACAGAGAACACAGAGTTTCACAGAAAAACACAGAGGAAACAGCGCCAACATGGGGTAGTCGAAGGTTAGCGGGTACTTCTCTTCTTCGCTTCGCGCTCCCGCGCGAGCACCATTTGATCGAAGGCGTGCAACAGGCTCTCACGCTCGGAGTAAGGACCGGGGCGGTAAGCGCGGGACTGAATTCCAGCTTGCGATAGCTCGCAGATTTTCCAGTCTTCTTTATTGGTCAGGTCCCAAAAATCGATGGCATCGCTCGATTCAAAATCAGGCTTGCTCATTTCGTTGGGGTGAAAATGCCACTCAGCGATAATCTCCGTACGATCCACGGCCTTAGGCCACAGCGTCGCGGTCATCATGTAATCGGGATGCAGGCTCAACAGGAAATTCGGAAAGATAGAGTAGTAGCAGACCTTGTGCCGCTCTTCGTCGGTTAATCCCGGGAGATAGTCGCGCCGCCGCTTGCCATCCAGGCTCATGGTTTAAGCGCCGCCGCGAAATCCCATTGCGCCGCCAATGTAAGTCGGTTGCGGCTGCTCATTGTTCGCACCCAAATAGTTCGTGAGCCGGTTCAGCGCCGGATGCAGCACCGGACAATGCAGGCACTCGTTGTAATTCAACATGACCAGCTTCCAATTCGCCTTCACGTCGTAAACGATTCGTTTGTGGAGGCGCAGGTCCTGCATTTTCCATGGGCCGAACTTTTGCGGAAGCTCGGCGAGTTGCTGGGCCAGCGGTTCGGAATGCGGATCTAAATTGATGAAAATGTGTCCGTCCCAAACCGCAGCTTGCACTTTATTTAGTGGATAATCTTCCCGGCAAAAACCGCTATCTTCGTCCATGTGCGGCGCGCCAATGAGCCGGCCGTCGAGGCCATAGGTCCAGCCGTGATATCCGCACTGAATGCGCCCGGAAAACTTCCCGGCGTCATCGGTCACAATTCGCGTGCCGCGGTGGCGACAGACGTTGTAAAAAGCGCGGACAGACTGATCGTTGTCGCGGGTAACGATGATGCTCTCGGCGGCAACCTCACGCAAAAAATAGTCACCAGCATTCGGAATCTGATCGGCGCGCCCGGCGCACACCCATGATTGGCAGTAGAAGCGCTCGAGCTCGTCGCGGAAGACTTGCTGATCGGTGTAATACCGCGCTGGCAGCGTGGTTGCGAGGGGTTGGACCTGTGTATTCATTTTCTATTCGTGAACAGACCGAAAGTTTATGATACGGCAAATTTTCGGAACAAATTTTGGACATCCTAGAATCTGTACAGCAATCCGCCGGCGACATAATAATTGTGCTGGCGAGTCTTGCCGGTATTTACGTTTAACGGCGGCACTCCACTCCAGTCATCCCGAGCTTCCACACGAATTTTCAGCCGCTGTATACGGAGATACGGAATGCGAACATCCAAACCCACGCCACCTTGCAGAACTCCAGTAGTCTCGCCGCGATTGCCGGTGTTCTTGCCAAAAAATAATAAATCGCTGCTGGCCTGAAAATGTCCGAGCCCACCGCCGAAACTAATCCAGGGGGAGACGTCGACGTTGGGAAAAAGGCGCACACGCGCCGCCGGGGTGATAAATAAAGAGCTGTAGCCCTCCGGAATTTGATGAGTGAAGTAATGCAGATCTTCGTCGGGATTAAAAGTTGCGGGAATTTCGAGCGCGAAATCGGCCCAATCGTATGCTCTCAGAACTCGTGCATAATCCACTTCGAACGAATACCCCGCCCCGTGACTGATGATGGAATTTGAAAATCCTGAATTCAGCACTCCCTGGTCGCTGATGAAGCTGTGACCGAAGGTGCCTGCAACCTCGTTTTTGCCTTCCGATTGGGCGAAAGCAATCCCCGATGCGCTCAGCGCCAGCACTACAGCCAAGCAGAGAGTTCGCAATTTTCCCCCTCAACGCGAACAGCCTTAAGGTGAGCCTAGCACTTTGAAAAAACCATTAGAGGTGGCGTGAATGGTGCATCATCAGCACGGGCGGGGACCACCGTGCCACAATCTTAAGATAAGTGCGAGCCTTTGCTAACGAGAAGCAACTGGGGTCACTTCAGTTGAGCTACGACCAAATCTGTATTCAAGGAGCCAATGCGAAGGTGCGGGTTGGCCATCAACTCCCGCTGCCTGGAATTTCCATTGTTGCGATGACTCAAGCGCCAGTCGCGCGAAATACCGGCTGGGGCCCGGAACCACAAGGTTCGCTGAGGAGACGTTGCCGCTCGGATCAACTGCGACCTGAACTTTTACCCTCACTTTTCCGTGGATGGTCTGGCGCGCGCTGAAAGGAACCTGCGGCAGAACTTGTTTGACGATTCCCTGCGCCGACGCCGAGCTTTCAACCACCGGCACGGAAGGTCGTCCGTGACTCTTTACAGTCGACTTAGCAAATCCGCCGGACTTCGATGCATATGCCGTCGGCTTCTGATCAGTGACGGCGGGCGCCGGAGCGCTGGGGTTTTGTTGATTCGCCTGCTGCTCGGTCGATGCGACCGGCGCTGCCGGAGCCGGGCGATTCTCGCCCGTGTGCCGAAACTTCGCGATCATAAAAATTACAACCAGCGCAATCGCGACCAGAACAGGAGCAAATGGGATCTTGGGCTGCTTGGGAGCGACCACAGCCGGCTTCGGCGCTTCGCGAGGCATGAGATCTTTAATTCGCGTCACCGAACATCTTTCGGCTGGATTCATGCGCAGACATTCGCGCGCAATCTGGCCGTATGGTGCTGGCACAGATTTCGGCACTACCGGATCCAAAGTATTGGTCCTGCTCCAGGTCAATGGCCGCTGGTCGAATGCAGCAACCACGGTCATTCCAAGCGACCATATATCTGCGGCGGGCGAGAGGTTGCCAACTTCACACTCCGGCGCGTCGTACGCAGTTAAAAACGCCGGCTTGAATGCTTGAGTGATGGGATGGACGCTATCAACCGAAAGCTTTAACTGGTTCTTGACTGCGCAAATGTTTGACGGCTTGATACGTGCGTGCACAAAGTTCTTTGAGTGCAGGAACGCGAGCGCATCCAGAACCGGCGGTAGTAAATCGCCGACTTCGGTGATCGAGAGCGGACGCACCGGTAAGACCTGGTCCACGTTTTCTTCAGCATATTCAACCGCTACATAGAGCCACGGAGCTCCGCTCATCTGGCAATGGCCGGCATGAAAAACGTGCAGAAGATTTGGATGAGACAGGGTGACCAGTTCCCTCCAGCGAGCGATCTGCTGGGCTGCGTCGGGGCGGTCGGCGCGTATCAGCTTAATGGCAGCCGCTTGAGTCGAAGGCGCCGGCAATTGAGTGCGGAAAACGGCGCTATGCGTCGAACCTCCCAACCATTCGAGCAGGGGAAACTTTCCATCGATGATCTGGCCCTTCCAGAGTTCCTGTGCGACAGCAGCATTCATGGCTTTTTACTCGTTAGGGCATTGTAAAACCAAAAAGCGCAAAAACACTAACACCGCGGGCCAGTCACTGCAGAGGGGTATGAGCATTGGCCGAATGGACCTCTAAAAAACGGAATCCGGCCGAAATCGGCATTGCTCAAGGCGCTCGTTTATAGCTGATGTGATCGGCGCAGGACTACGCCATGGCAGGAACTTCAAAACCATCGGGCAGGAAGCCCGCCAGCTCCATCGCGTTTTTCGCTTCCGTGTTGCGCATGAAGGTGTTCCAGACGAATTCGGTGCGGGCGTTTTCCGCCATCAACATGGTGATACCCACGTCTATGCCGATCACATCACGGCTGACCCATCCAGTAAGCGGATTAAAAGCATCGACGAATCCATATTCTTTCCAGATTTGACGGCCGTAGTAACCGCGCAAATTGCGCAGCACTGTCATTGATTCGCGGTAAAGGAAGGGTAGCGATCCGGCGGAAGCGGCGGGAACAATGCTGCCATCGATCGGACCCAACAGAGGCGGGCCGCCCCAAGCCACGTATCCAGCGCTGGATTCCGAGGCGCTAATCCCCCAAACGTCTTTTGAGTAGCAGGGGAAGCGCGCGCTCAATTGTTCACAGAATTCGCGATGCGCGAGTGACGCGATAACTGAATTCTCAAAGTAGTTTGCATAATCATCGTGCTTGGACCGGAAATCAAACCAGGCGTGAGAATACTGGTGAACAAAAAGTGGATCGGGGCCCGAAATATATTGATGCCCGCGGTAGACCATCTTCGGCCGATGGATCGCGTTCCAGCAGTCGGCCGGAATGGGGTGAGTCGGCGACCCCATAGCCAGCAGATACATCATCATCGATTCACAGTAGGAGTCCCATCGCACGCGGCTGAATTGCCGTTCTGGTTTCCAGTCAGTTGCGAAAGTCTTACCGCCATTCAACGCCCAGGGCCAGTCCACGCGATCGTAAATGGTGGTCGCATCGCGATGAATGCGGGCGTCCCGGAAATATTCGCGACAAGTCAGCACACCGCAGAGCAGAATGGTTGTGTCGATTGGCGAAACCTCAGAACGCAGAACTCGCTGGCCACTTTCCGGATTTAAGAAGTGATAAAGAAAACCATGTTCCGTGGGAACGCGGCGGGAAATAAAATCCAGCGTTCGCGCTACGCGCTCTTCGATTTGGCTGCGTGACCGGTACTCGCGCTCGTAACCAATACACATCGCTGTCAGGCCGAAACCTGTGGCCGCGATGCTGGAGAAATTGCAGTTGCTTCCTCCATCCGCACTGGCACGATCAAACACCATCCCAGTTTCAGGATTGGCTTCGTTCCAGAAGTATTCGAATGCTGCCCTCTCGATATCGTTGAGCAAAGCCGCATCGCTGGCCTGCAGGTCAGCGGGAGCAGTAAGCAGATCGGAGGCGACAATCTTTCCAGCTAACGGAAGAGTTGCGGCCCCGGTCATTGCCACGCGAAGGAATTGACGCCGGGTCGAAAGCATTGCTGGTGTGTGGACATTATGGAGCAGAGTTGCTGGTTTGCAGCCGCCAAAGTTTCCTCAAGGGGTAACGCAGGTGTAATGCACCGGGAAAAAATTCCACGATTTTCGCCGGAAATTGTCGATTTCTGGCGCTGATTTCAGGTAATTTAAGGCGAAAGACTTAGGTCTCACCCGCTCTAATTTGCGGATGGCAACCTATAATGACTCTGCGCCATTTGACGGTTGGTTCAAACGCTAGCGCCTTGGGTTGCGCTAGCAGAACGCCCGGCAGGCTTGGATCAAACCTCCGCGCCGCTTTTCGGCATCTCTGGTGCAGACTTAGGCGCAGCACGTAGACCGAGCCAGGACTCGGCCAAATGTCAGAAAAAGAAAGCTTTTGGAGCAGTTGGCAGGAGCGCCTCTCGGCCCTCCGCAACGTGCCTCCGGTTTTAAAAATAGTGTGGCAGTCGGGGCCGGGCGTGGTCACGTTCGGCATCGTTGCGCGCATTGTGGCCGCGCTGCTTCCGATTGGACTGACCTACGTCGCGAAATTAATCATCGACATCGTCAACAACTCTATTACAAAGCACCAGCCGGTTCCGGAGCGGCTCTGGTGGCTTGTGGCTGGGGAATTCACTCTCGCCATCCTGATCGGCATCGTGGGGCGAATGATGGATTACGCGGACGCTTTGCTGGCCAACAAATATACGCGTCACGTAAGTATCCAGGTCATGAAGCACGCGTCCGAACTGGACGTGATCGCTTACGAAGACCCAATCTTCTACGACAGGCTGGAGCGTGCTCGCGTACAGGCGACAGACCGCCTGGTCATGATTCAGTCCATCGGGCGCCTCGAATTGCAATTGATCACCGCAGTTGGCTGGTCGGTTGCGGTGATGTTTTATTCGCCATGGCTGATGCTGTTGCTGATTGCAGCAGTGCTGCCGGCTTTTCTTGGCGAAACTCACTTTGCTTTTCTCGGATACGCAAAGAACTTTCGCCAAACGCCGATCAAGCGGCAGCTCGATTATTTGCGGCAGGCCGGGGCGACGAAAGAAGCGGCCAAGGAGCTTAAGCTCTTTAATCTTGCCGACTTTTTCACCCAACGTTTCGCGAAGCTCTCCGACATAATTTATGAGCAGGATGTCGATCTCGCCAAAAAACGGCTAGGGATCGGCTCGATTCTGTCGGTCATCAGCACTGGCGGATACTACGGCGCTTATGCCTATGTGATCTGGCGCACGGTAGCTGGCCGGCTGAGTATTGGCACCTTTTACTTCCTGATCACCGCGATCATGCAGGCCAGCAGCACAATTCAGCAGGTCTTCTCAACCCTTTCAGGAATCGCCGATCAAGCATTGTTCCTGACCGACCTGCTCGCCTTCTTCGACATGAAGCCGACGATTCAATCGAAGCCGAACGCATTGCGCGCGCCCCGGCCAATTCGCCAGGGATTCGAATTTCGCAACGTTAGCTTCCAGTACCCGGGAAATGAGCGTAGAGTCATCGATCACTTGAATTTTCATTTGCATCCAGCAGAGCGAGTTGCGCTTATTGGCGAGAACGGACAAGGCAAGACCACTATCGTAAAGCTCATTACGCGACTCTATGACCCGACTGAAGGTGAAATTCTTCTGGATGGAGTGGACCTTCGCGAGTACGACCTGGAAGATCTGTATCGCGAAATTGGGGTCATTTTTCAAGACTTCATGCGTTACGAGATGACAGCGCGCGAGAACATCGCGGTCGGAAAAATTGATGAGGTCATGGATCTTCCGGTCTTAAAGGCTGCCGCGCAAAAAAGCCTGGCCGACGAAGTGATCGCCAGATTACCCGCGGGGTTTGAACAAATGTTGGGCCGACGGTTTGAAGGTGGCGTAGATCTCTCCGGCGGCGAATGGCAGAAGCTTGCCCTGGCGCGAGCCTACCTGCGCAATTCACAATTGTTCATCCTTGACGAACCTACGGCGGCGCTGGATGCGCGCAGTGAGTACGAGGTGTTTCAACGTTTCGCAGAGCTCACGACAGGAAAGATGGCGTTATTCATCTCTCATCGCTTTTCAACCGTGCGTATGGCCGACCGCATCGTAGTACTTGAGAGCGGACGAATCGTAGAAGAAGGAACGCACGACCAGCTTACGCATATTGGCGGACGCTATGCCGAGATGTTTGAGCTGCAAGCCGCCAGTTATCGCTGATCCGCATGCCGCAGAACACGCATATAGATTTGATCGAAGCCGATGCCGAACGCGTGCCTGAAGGCGCGAATGAAGCTGCTCCGGATTTCATCGACCTGGAGCGGCGGGCCGAGGAATTAGCCGGACTTCTGGCTTGGAACCCGAGTGTCCAAACATCGGCGTTTTTCACAGTGCGCTGGAACGCGATGGCGGCGGTGCTGCGTCCGGTGCTGGAGAAAGTTGAAGAAGACGGTCGAAGCGAATCGGAGACTGACGATCACCGCTGGCTGCGGGAAAATGCAACCCTGCTGTGGTCTCTATTGAGTAACACCCAGAACGCTTTCAAACCGCTGAACCGGTTGCCGCACGTGAGCACACCGCGCGGTATCACTATTCCAAGGGCTGCGGGAGTTGCAGAAGGCTTTCTTCACGCGGTTGAATTTCAGTTCAGTGAAGAAGCATTTCTTGCGTATCTGGGGGCTTACCAGCGCTTGACGGTGCTCAAGTTTAGCGAACTCTGGGCGTTGATTCCGTCATTGGAGCTGGTGCTGCTGGAACAAACGGCGGCGCGGGGCAAGAAGGCGCTGGAAAATCCTGACACTCCGCAAAAGGTCGGGGTTTGCGTGCGTAGCTTGCGCGACATCACCCAGATGCACTGGAAAGAGGCGCTCGATTCCCAGATCGCGTTCGACAGAGTGTTACGTGAAGATCCGGCTGGCGCGTACTCACGCATGGACTTCGATAGCCGCGATATGTATCGTGCGCGGCTGGTCAAGATTGCCGAAAGGTCCGATTCGACCGAAATGGAAGTTGCCCAGGCGGCGCTTGCCCTGGCGCGCAATGCGAAAAAAGAAGATCTCGGTGATCCGCGCCAAGCACAGCGGCAATCTCATATCGGCTTTTACCTGATCGGGCCAGGACAAGAGCAGTTGCACGCGAAAGTGGCTTACCGTCCGCCTTTGGGCTGGCGCATACGGCATTTTCTACGAACACATCCGGATGAGTTCTATTTGCCGGGAATTGAAATCCTTACCTTCGGGATTATGTCCGCGATTGTGCTTTTGCTGACCAGCACAAATACGCCGCCAATAATGATTCTGTTCGCCATGCTGTTGCTGCTGCTTCCTTCGTCCCAGAGCGCAGTGCAGGTGATGAATTATCTGACCACAGCGCTGCTACGTCCGGAGATTTTGCCCAAGCTGGATTTTTCAAAGGACGTTCCTGAAGATTGCACCAGTCTGGTAGCTGTGCCTGCATTGCTGTTGAGCAAGAAGCAAGTCGAACGTCTGGTCAAGAGCCTTGAGGTGCGGTATTTGGGGAACCACGATCCCAATATTCACTTTGCCCTGCTTACCGACCTTGCCGACTCCGCAGTGCCCTCGAACGAAGACGATCCGCTGGTGGATCTCTGTTCTCAGTTGATCAAAGAGCTCAACGAAAAGTACTCCGCCAAAAAGATGGGATCGTTCCTGATGCTGCACCGGCACCGCGTCTATAACCCGCGCGAAAAGGTGTGGATGGGATGGGAGCGCAAACGCGGCAAGTTGATGGACCTGAATCGCCTGCTCAGCGCCGAGTACGACAGCTTTCCGGTAAAAGCCGGCGACCTGTCACTGCTCGAGCGCGTAAGGTTTGTGATTACGCTCGATGCCGATACCGAGATGCCGCGCGGCTCAGCGCAGCGGTTGATCGGGACACTGGCACACCCGTTGAACCAGGCGATCATCGATCCTGACAAAAACATCGTGGTTGCCGGGTACGGAATTCTGCAACCCAGGGTGCGAGTCAGCGTGCAAAGCGCTTCGCGTTCGCGGCTGGCAAGCATTTATTCCGGCCAGACGGGAATGGACATTTACACTCACGCGGTCTCAGACGTTTACCAGGATTTGTACTGCGAAGGAATTTTCGCCGGCAAAGGCATCTATGAAGTTGCGGTAGTGCAGCGCGTGCTCGAACATCGCTTCCCGCAAAACGCCCTTCTCAGTCACGACTTGATTGAAGGCGCATACGCTCGCGTCGGCTTAGTGACTGATATCGAAGTGATTGAGGATTACCCGTCGCATTACAGCGCCTACAATCGGCGCAAACATCGCTGGCTTCGCGGAGACTGGCAAATCACAAGTTGGCTGTTCCCGCATGTCCCGGATGAGACGGGACGCAAGGTGCGAAATCCGATCTCACTGGTTTCACAATGGAAGATCCTGGATAACCTGCGCCGCAGCCTGGTTGAGCCGGCGACCTTCCTGCTCTTCGTTCTGAGCTGGCTAACGCTCCCAGTATCCGCCCGCAACTGGACAATCTCAGCAATTTGCATCTTGTTCGTGCCGGTGTGGTTTGAGTTTGTTTTTACACTTGTGCGATCGGTTGCTGAGAGAAAACTGGCCATTGCGCGAGACGCGCTGCGCACGCTGTTTGTTGCAAATTTCAACGTATTTCTGAACCTGGTGTTTCTCGCGCACCAGATGCTGGTTTCCATGGATGCGGTAGTGCGGACGCTGGTCCGACGAATGTTTACCCGCCAACGTCTCTTGGAATGGGAGACGGCTGCGGAAGCTGAAATCGGCGGACAAAAGCGCACTCCAGTCGATATCTATCTCGATTGGATTCCCCTCATTGTGGTCTGCCTTGCGGGCTTGGTTTACCTGGTGCGACGCCCGGCATTCTTCTCTGCTCTGCCGATTTTGGTTTTGTGGGCCAGCAGCAAGTTGGTTTCGGTATGGCTGAACCGGCCTCCGCAACATTATCGCAGCGAGGCCTCCGAAAAAGACAAGCAGTTCCTGCGAACGACCGCAGTCCGCACCTGGCGCTATTTTGCCGAGTTTAGTACCCATGAGCACAACTGGCTGATTCCTGATAACGTGCAGGAAGAACCGTTCCTGGTTGCTCCCCGAGTTTCTCCAACCAATGTCGGGCTGCTCCTGAATGCGCGTCAAGTAGCTTGTGAGTTTGGATATCTCACCTCGCAGGAGTTCGTTGACCTGAGCGCAAAAACCCTAAGAACTTTGCGCGGCATGCAACGTTATCGTGGCCATCTTTATAACTGGTATGACACGCGGACGCTGGATCCCTTGCCGCCGCTGTTTATTTCGTCGGTGGACAGCGGAAATCTCGTCGCCTCACTATGGACGTTGCAACAGGGATGTCTGCAGATTCTGGAAGAGCCAGCTTTGCGGGTGCAGTTAGCAGAAGGGTTTATTGATCACCTTAGAGTACTCGCGGAGTTGAAGGCGTTCCCGGCAGCACTGTTTCACAAGATCGAAAAAAAATCCCAAGCCGACAATTGGGAGCAACTGCTATTACGCTTTCCTCGCAAGGCACTCGAGCGTATCTCTGCAGCCGAGGACACCGGCAAGCATGAGAACAATCTGAAGTGGTTCAGTTCGCAAGCGCTGGAGCGCCTGCAGCATTTTACGCAATCGACAGTCCGGCTGACACCATGGAAGCTGCTCGATTTTGCGGAACTCCGTAAGGACGGGCTCATTGATACACCGCCCGGCAATGTAACCTTGAAAGCGCTTCCCGAGGCACTCACCAAGTTTGCGACACAGCTGCAGCGTGCCATCGATAATTTGCCGGCTTGCGATGACGGCAACGAGAATGGCCAGAACCCCCGCCGCGCTCTGTTGCAGCGCCTGCTATCCATGGTTTCAGGCGCAAGGATGGATGCGGCACGTCTGGTCCTGGAACTCCAGGCAGTTTCGTCCGAAGCCGGAAAACTGGCCGAAGAAATGTCGTTTGCTTTCCTCTGGAGCCGCCGCCGCAAGCTGCTCTCGATAGGATTCGATGGCGGCGAAAAGATTCTGCACGATGCATGTTACGACTTGCTGGCCTCAGAAGCTCGGACCGCTTCTTTCATCGCAATCGCTAAAGATGAAATTCCGCAGGAAACGTGGTTCTTACTGTCACGCTCTCGTACCGTGGACCGTGGCCGCGCCGTACTGCTCTCGTGGACAGGCACCATGTTCGAGTACATGATGCCGGCGATCTGGATGAAAACTTATCCCGGCACACTGCTCGATGCCTCTCAGCATGGCGCGATCATTTCACAGCAGGAGTTCACTGCGTCAAAGCGAATTCCCTGGGGTATTTCTGAGTCTTCTTTCGCCACTCGCGATGCGGCGGGAAATTACGGCTATCATGCTTTCGGTATTCCTCAGCTTGCGATTTTTCACAGCGACGTGAATGCGCTGGTGATCTCACCGTATTCCACATTTCTTTCCTTGAATACTACGCCGAAGGCTGCATTAGACAATCTGCGCCGCATGAGCCATGACGGATGGTTTGGCGATTACGGCTTTTATGAGTCCGCGGATTACACGGCTTCAGGCGACCACATCTGGCGCCATGAACATGAATTGATCCGCTGCTGGATGGCGCACCATCAAGGCATGAGCCTGCTGGCCATCGCGAATTTCCTCGCTGACGGAGTGGTGCAGGGATGGTTCCATTCTCATCCCCGAGTACAGGCGACAGAGTTGATCCTAGATGAAAAGCCGCTCAACTCCATGCCCGCTTGAAGCAACCGATCGCTGAACAGTCCAGCAACTTTCGTTGCCCTAACTATTCTTCCAACGTCTTGCTCCTGGAGTTCAAGCTTTTATAGATTGGTTTCAATCCTGCTCAGCCCAGCATGTCGAAGGCTGCCGACAACAGCATTACCTCTTGCATATCGCGGTATGAGCCAACGTGACCAAACCAGGGAGTCCTTATGAAATCTCTATTTTGCCTGCTCCTCATCTTCGGGTCAGCTTTCAGCGCTGTAGCGAGCTCGAAGGCTGCGACTGGAAGCACGTCAACAATCACGGTTCCGAGCAGCACCCACGTATTTCTTCTGGTGGAAGAAAACCACAGTTACTCCAGCGTGATCGGCAGTTCGTCCATGCCTTACTTAAATAGTCTGGCGTCGAAGTATGGTCTGGCTACGCAGTACTACGCCAACACACATCCATCCATCGGCAACTACTTCATGGCTACGACTGGAGCGATCATTACGAATAACGACAGTTTCTGCAGCACCATCACAAACGACAATGTGGTTCGGCATCTTTTGAACGCGGGAAAAACCTGGAAGTCTTACGCCGAAAGTCTCCCATCCGCGGGATACACCGGTTGCGGATCAGGCCTCTACGCAAAAAGGCATAATCCTTTTGCATACTTCTCCGACGTCGCGAATAGCAGCGAGAAGAACAACCTTGTACCATTTACCCAATTTTCAAAGGACCGTACAAACGGCAACTTGCCCAACTTCTCATTCATCGTGCCCAACCTCAATGATGACGCGCACAATGGCACGCTGACGCAAGCGGACAATTGGCTGAAAACCAATATCGCTCCGCTTCTCGCAACTTCGATGTTCAAAGCTGGCGGAACCGGGCTTCTGATTATCATTTTCGATGAGAGCGTTGATTCCGACACGGCTCACGGCGGTGGCCACGTAGCTGCCGTAATCATTGGTCCGAAGGTGAAGCCGGGAAGCAGAACTGGGACGTTGTATCAGCACCAGAACACGCTTAAGACGCTAATGGAAGCGCTGGGGGTGAAGACCTACCCTGGCGCGGCGGGATCGGCACAACCTTTCACAGGCGTCTTCTAGAATTGCACTTTGGAGAATTGAAAAGCGGGCGCTGGTTCTTCGTGATACTCCGAATACCAAGCGCCCGCTTCTATTATGCGGCCCGCTCTGATTTTTTCTCGTAGGTGCCCATCAGTTCGGACTGGGCCAGAATGTGCCCCTTGATCGCGGCGCTTATCTCTTTATGGGTCGCACCGGGAACGAGGTCCAGCATGGTGTCGATCGCGAAAAGCCGAAAGAAATAGCGGTGCGTTCCTGATGGTGGCGCAGGGCCAATGTATCCAATTTTTCCGCTATCGTTTTTTCCTTGCAAGCCCATGCCGGCGATCTGCTCATCCTGAGGAATATTTTCGCGGATGCGCGAGGTGGTGGCGGGAATATTGTAAAGAACCCAGTGCGTGAAACCGCCGGGGCGTGGAGCATCAGGATCATGAACTATCAACACAAAAGATTGCGTTTTATCTGGAACGTCCTGCCATGAAAGCTCAGGAGAAATATTCTCGCCATCACTAGTGTAGTGAGCGGGAATTTCACTCCCTTGCTGAACAACTGGACTTGAGAGTCTCATAGCGCTCCTTCTCGATCTGCGAATGCAGAGGTGAAGGTGAGAAGCGGCAGATCGCAGACGCGTTGTCTGACAAAAAGAATCAAAAGGACGATGATTCCCGAAAACCGCTATTCGGTAAACACCACTGACTGCAAGCCTGAGATTTCAAACCGCTTACGGCAACGAACATTCTTGCAGCCCAGGACGTCGTCTTTTCGGAGCATGTAAGACTTCGCCTTCGCAAACCGGGCACGGTCGCGCTCATCGGCGTGGCGAGGAAGTTGCTTTTTTCGGGTACGGACAATCCAGGTGACTTCATAATCCGCCGCTTGATGGCAATGCGGACAGTTCAGAGTGGCCTGCTTCTTCTCCGGACGTTCGTCAAAAAACTCGCGCTCTTCCATATTGTTCTTCGCTTCTCCAGTATTTTTCTAATTATTCCATACCCTATGAGATGCGGTGAAATGCAGTGGATAAGCTAAACTTCTACTCAGATGGCGAGATCGAAAAAGAAAAAGACATTCCGTGCAGTCAACGCTGTGAAAGCGCTGGCACGGGAGAGGATTGGTGAACCGCGCCCCGGCCAGATCGTGGTCGATAACAAGAAAAAAGCAAAGATCACGGAGAAGCACAAACCAACACTGGGTCAAATGTTGGAAGACGAGAGCAATTGATTCTCAGGAGAGCGTCCGCTATGGTGGATGCCCTCCGTACCGGACAAGCTCTACGAAGCTTTTTTTCTGTCCGAAGATCTCGCGGGCGGTAGATCGTCCGGACGCCCGTATTCTACGTGAGTGTGCACTGGACGTTCCGGGTGATCGGCAGCATCTTCCAAGCCCTCTACCCTCGCGGCTTCCAGCGCCTGATCGGAATTGTCCAACTCCTCTACGCTTTCATTTCCGGCATCTTCAATGGTCGAAAGCCGTTGAGGATCTCCGGATTGACCGGCGCTATCCGGTCCAACCTCGCGAGGATCATTCCCAAGCTCATCCGGAGCTGCTTCGTTTCCCTCCAAATGCCCTTCAGTTTCCCGGTTTTTGCGCATTATTCCTCCTCGGAATAGCTTGGATGCAAATCCGTGGAGGCTGGACTACCAGTTGAGGGGACGCGGATTGATGATAACTGGAAGTACCTCTGTGTCTTTCCTCGGTGAAACCCTGTGTTCTCCGTGGTAAAGCTTTTTGAAACTCTTACCACAGAGAACACAGGTTTCACCGAGGAAGAACACAGAGTTCTTCCAGCAGGTCAGCTCTGAGTTCTGTATGCAATCCGGGCGGGATCTTCTTACCGTTTGAGGTCAGATAGAAAACGTCAATCGCCATCTGGCCCTCGGTGTCGATAAGGGCAATTTCAATATTGCAGCCGTGGTGTGAGAATCGCGAGCATATGCGGTGAAGAAGTCCGAGCTGGTCCTGAGCGATAACTTGCACCAACGTGCTACTGACTGACGCTTCGTCGTCAAACTCGACACGGGTCTGAATTTTGACCTTAGCGATGTTCCTCTGTTCGGATCGCACGCGGTCGCGCAGCATACGATCCAGGTCAACGTCTCCGTTGAGCACATCCGCGACGCTACGCTTGAACCGGTCCCACTCCGGCATATTAAGTTCCAAGGTCCTGAAACGGTCAGTGAAATAAAAGGTGTCGACTACTACGCCAGCAGCATTCGAAAACGCATCTGCCTTCACAATATTCATTCCCCACGCTGCCAGCGTACCCGCGATATTGGCAAACAAAAACGGACGGTCGTTAGTGACTACTGATAATTCATACCAATGCCGCCCGCGTGCCAGATGAAGCTGAACCGGGTCCGCAGAAAGATGTTCGGACAATTCGAGATGCTGAAGAATTTCTTCCGCACCAAACGTTCGCAGGTAACGCTTGGGCAGTCCTTCCAAAAAAGGCTTGAGCTTGTTGGCGGAATGCGGGACCAGCGCGTTCAGGGCGGCAATACTTGCGTCGTGTTCCTGATCGGCATGGACACGTTGATCGGCAGTTCGGCTCAGACAGTTTGACGCGGCGATATAAAGTTGCCACACATTCTCGGCTTTCCAGGGCGTCAGCGCGTCAGGATTCACCGCCTTGATGTCTGCGTAAGTAAGCAAGGCGAGCAGCTTAAGCCGCTCGGGTGTGCCTACCTTGTCGCAGAATGCTTGCACTGTTCCAGGATCGTAAATGTCGCGGCGCAGAGTTGCGGAAATCTCAAGGTGGCTCGCGATCAGAAATGAAATTGTTTCGCGCGCGGGTTGATCGAGCGCGAGACGATCCATACATTTCTGCGCGATTTCAAGTCCGGTAATTAAATGACTTGCGCCGGGCACTCCCTTCCCGACATCATGCAAAAGCAAAGCAAGGTATAGCAGCTCCGGCCTTTCCAGCTCTTCCAGCAAATGACCATACCTCTGGTCCCATTCAGAGCTGGCATGACTGGCGCGATGCAAGCACTCAATCGCCAGGAACGAGTGCTCATCAACGGTGAATCGATGATAAAAATCTCGCACCACAAGGCAGTCGATCAGCTTAAGCTCCGGCAACAAAATTGTAAGCAGGCCCAGCGAGTGCATGGCGCGTAGAGCATCAGCCGCGTACGGCTCAACCAGCACAGATTGCAGATAGCGCCAGCTGTCCGGACCCGAAGGCGGATTTTCGGTTAGTGCCGGCAAGACTTGCTGGATTCGGGTTTCGGTCGACAACGCAGGTTTCAAACCGTGGTGCGCCGAAAAGCTGAAAATCCGAAAGAGTAGTTCCGGATCGCGCACAGCCGAAGCCTGATGCAAATAGATCAGGCCGTCAACAACAGAAAAGTCTGTGTTCGACAGCCGCGAACGCCAGTTCTGGTAACTGCGGTAAAGAGAAGACCGTGCTGCCGGAACTGATTCCAGCAGGCGCAAACACTCATGATGAAGAGCGCGCGCGTGACGAAAATAAGAACGCATCCATGCGGCGGCATCGAAGGGCGCGGGACCATTCATTCCGATATGCCGCGTTGCGGCCTCATCCTGCGATTCCCAGGTCAGCATGTTGTCATCGCGGCCCTGGCGATAATGAAGAAATGTCCGGACCGAAGTCAGAAATTGCAACGCGGGCTGCAGTTGTCGCGTGGAGTCCGGAAGCAATGACGCAGGATCGGGCCAGCGCCGCTGCTGGTCGAGCGCTGACAGCAATGCCATCCAACCGGCAACGTTGTAATCACGCAGCCCGCCCGGAGCTTCTTTAATATTCGGCTCGAGATGAAAGACAGTATTGCCGTATTTCGCATGCCGGGAGCGCGTTACCTCGGCAAGTTGCTGGATGATGTAATTCCCTTCCCGCACAAACAACTTAGGCAGAATTTTCTCACGCAGGCGCTCGAATAGATCACGATCTCCCACCAGATATCGGCAGTCAAGAAGCGAGATTGTGAACTCCACGTTCTGCGGATCAAAGTTATCGCACTCCGCCAGCGTGCGCGTGGTCGGGCCCAGCTTCATTCGCAGATCCCAGAGTTCCTGGCTGAAATTTCGGATGGGATCGCGCAACGCGTATTCAGTGCTGCGATCCGCATGCAGGAAGAGAATGTCCACGTCAGAGTGGGGAAACAGCGCTCTTCGCCCGAAACCGCCGAGGGCAACCAGCACAAAATTCTTCGGATCACTGCCGCCCGGGCAGATCACCTCGCCCCAGAGACGAAGAAGCACCTGCTCAACCAGCGATGTTCTGGCGGCGATCGCAGCAGAACCGTCTCCGGTATTGGCAAAATCCTGCTGAATGCGCGTAGTTTCGGCGAGATAGAGATCGCGAAGTTCGGTGCGCAACATGGCTGCTGTGCTCATCTGAGATGGTTAGCGCACCCGGCCCAGAAGCCGGCGGCATCTTCACTCTAAATCTGATGCCAGAGCTGTGGAAATTGAAACTATTTATGGAGGGAATCAGGAATGGTTATTGGAAAAGGCAGTTGGTGCTTAGCATTCAGCATTCAGCCCAAACAGAAAACTTCAGTGTAGTGCCTAAAAGGCCAAGTGCTAGATGCCAAGTGCCAATGGCTGCGTTGCCGGAACGAAAAACCCATTTCGCATTTGTCACCACGCTGAAGGTTCTGTTTTGGGCTGAGGGCTGAGTGCTGAATGCTAAGTGCCAAATGCTAAGTGCTAATTGCCAATGGCTGCGTCACAGCGCATTCTCACCACGTTCCTCATTGCGGATCCGGATTGCGTCGTCGATACGGGAGCGAAAAATTTTGCCGTCGCCGATCTTGCCCGTCTGGGCCGCGACCACGATTGCATGCTCCACCTTTTCGACTAACGCATCAGCAATTACCATCTCGAGCTTTATCTTGGGAATCAAATCAACCGTGTATTCGCGGCCGCGATAGACCTCGGTGTGTCCTTTTTGCCGCCCGTGTCCTCGAACTTCAATCACGGTCATGCCTTCAATGCCGATCTCGTGCAGTGCATTTTTAACCGCGTCCAGTTTAGAAGGTTGAATAATGGCTTCAATCTTAGTCATCTTCCGAATCCCCGATCACTGATTTGCGTGCAGTAGAAGCTAGGCTGAAACGTCCCAATAGTAGCCTTCTTCGCCATGTTGCGAGAGATCGAGACCCATAACCTCATGCTCCTCGCTGACCCGCAGTCCAACGGTCACATCGACGATTTTCAAAATGATCAGCGTGCCGACAATCGCAAGCGTCCATGCAATAGCGATGCCCACCAGCTGATTAAGTATTTGATGGAAATTTCCGTCGATCATTCCGGAAGGTAATACATTGCCGTGGGCGTCCCTAAAAATTGGATTTACCGCACTCGATGCGAAAATGCCGGTGAGGATTGCGCCAAGTGTGCCGCCCGCGCCATGAACACCGAACGCATCAAGCGAGTCGTCGTAGCCGAAGCGGGCTTTCACCGCCGCAACCATGTAATAGCAAAACGCGCCCGCAAGCAGGCCGATGAGCAAAGCCGGCATTGGACCGACGAAGCCTGCGGCCGGAGTGATCGCCACCAAACCAGCAACCGCACCGGAAATTGCCCCTAAGGCGCTGACCTTGCCATTGCGCCACCATTCAGCCAGACACCAGCCGATGACCGCGGCCGCAGCCGCAAAATGAGTCGCCACAAAGGCGCTGGTCGCAAGACCGCCTGCGGCTAAAGCACTGCCGGCGTTAAAGCCAAACCATCCTACCCACAGCATGCAGGCTCCGATGAAGCTCAGCACCACGCTATGCGGAGGCATGGCTTCGCGCGGATATCCAAGTCGCCGCCCCAAATAGAGGGCGCATACCAGGGCGGAAACACCCGAGGTGACATGAACCACCGTTCCGCCGGCAAAGTCCAATGTCGGAAAATGCCCGCCCAGCGCGGCATTCAGCAGGCCGCCCTTACCCCAAACCATGTGCGCCATCGGGTCATAAACCAGAAATGACCACAAAATCATAAACAGAAGCATGGCGCTGAACTTCATGCGCTCAGCAAAAGCTCCGGTAATCAAAGCGGGAGTGATGATTGCAAACATCAACTGGTAGATCATGAAGGTTTGCTGGGGAATGGTGGCCGAGTAGTCGGCCTCCGGCTGCAACCCAACCCCGCGCAAAAACAAGCTATGGAATCCTCCGATAAAACTGTTTCCCGACCCAAACGACAGGCTATAGCCCACGAGTGCCCACAAAATGGAGATCACCGCCATCATGGCGAAGCTTTGCAACATCGTGGAGAGGACGTTCTTCTTGCGGACCAGGCCGCCATAAAAAAGCGCCAGACCGGGCCCGGTCATCATGAGAACCAGGGCGGAGCTGGTCAGCATCCAGGCATTGTCAGCTGAACTTCTGGCTTCAGCGGTTTGCTGCTCGAGGTTTGAAATTCGCTGCGCCTGAACATCGGCAGTCGGGGCTGAACTGACTGCCGGCGCTGCCAAGGCCCAAAGGTGAGAACAAGAAAACAGGAACCAGAGAATCGCCCACCGGCGAGGGATCAAGTTCAGCCTCAATGCCCGTCCTCCAGATTAGAAGTTATGGTTTGCGGCGTACGCGGATTACGAATCCTATACTATTTTGACGTGATTTGGGAGAACCGCCGGTTAGCTGCGTCTTGTTTCGGCAACTTCAATACGGGCCTGCGCGCGCCTGACTTTTCCGAGGTCCTTTGTGACTTCTTCCTCGGACTGCGCCTCTTTCAATGCATCTTCAGCCTGAGTTAGTGCCTGTTTTGCCCTGCCTACATCAATCTCGTCCGCGCGCTCAACTGTTTCTGCCAGTACGGTGACTTTATCTGGTAAGACTTCGGCGAACCCCCATGCAGTCGCAAAACGATGTAACTGGCCGCCCGAACGGTAGCTGATTTCTCCCGCTCCGAGCTCCGTGATTAACGGAGCGTGACCGGGCAGCACGCCAATGTACCCGGTTGTCGCAGGGATTTGCGCTTCTTCGGCGGTATCCCGGACAACCATTTTCTCTGGCGTGACGATCTCGAGTTGGAAAGTATCGGCCATAAAACAGCTCTTAGCTTTTAGCTCAACCATTCGCTCCAGCCAAATGGGTTGGCTAAAAGCTAAGGGCTAACAGCTTCTTTACGCTGCTGCCTTCATTTTCTCTGCTGCCTGCACCACTTCGTCGATAGTGCCCTTCATGTAGAAGGCCTGCTCGGGAATGTCGTCGTACTTGCCATCGACGATGTCCTTAAAACCCTTCACCGTATCGGCGATTTTTACATAACGCCCGGGCGCGCCGGTGAACTGCTCCGCCACGTGGAACGGTTGCGAAAGGAAGCGCTGGATCTTTCGCGCACGCGTTACCGTGAGCTTCTGGTCTTCACTCAATTCGTCCATGCCAAGAATCGCAATAATGTCTTGCAGATCTTTGTAGGTCTGCAACGTCTTCTTCACCGACTGAGCGACATCATAATGTTCCTGTCCCACAATGCGCGGATCGAGAATGCGCGAAGTTGAAGCCAACGGATCGACCGCCGGGTAAATGCCAATCTCCGTCAATGCGCGTGAAAGCACCGTGGTGGCGTCGAGGTGAGCGAATGTGGTCGCGGGCGCCGGATCGGTTAGATCGTCGGCAGGGACGTAAATCGCCTGCACCGATGTGACCGATCCCTTTTTCGTGGAAGTAATGCGCTCCTGCAACTCACCCATTTCTGTCGCCAGGTTCGGCTGGTAACCTACGGCGCTGGGCATACGTCCGAGCAGCGCCGAAACTTCAGAACCCGCCTGCGTGAAACGAAAAATATTGTCGATGAAGAGCAGCGTGTCGGCGCCTTCAACATCGCGGAAATACTCAGCCACAGTGAGAGCGGAAAGCGCAACCCGAAGACGCGCGCCGGGGGGCTCGGTCATCTGGCCGTAAATTAACGCTGCTTTCGAATGTTCCGGATCGCCGGGCTTGATCACGCCCGATTCGCTCATTTCGAGCCAGAGATCGTTGCCTTCACGGGTACGCTCGCCGACCCCCGCAAATACCGAGTATCCGCCGTGCTGCTTGGCGACGTTGTTGATCAGCTCCATGATCACAACCGTTTTGCCGACGCCCGCGCCGCCGAAAAGACCAATCTTGCCACCTTTTAAAAATGGCTGAATCAGATCAATGACTTTCACTCCAGTCTCAAACATTTCGGCCGTCGTGGCCTGTTCTTCGAACGAGGGCGCCAAACGATGAATGGGCATGCGCTGTTTGGCTGCGACTGGGCCAAGGTTGTCGACCGGCTCACCAATCACGTTCATAACCCGGCCCAGCGTTCCGTGACCGACCGGTACGGAGATCGGTCCGCCAAGGTCGATGGCTTGCATGCCCCGCACCATGCCCTCGGTCGCTTCCATGGCGATGGTCCTAACCCGCCCTTCGCCGAGGTGCTGCTGCACTTCGAGTATGACGTTCACAGGCGAGGGCACTTTGAAGCCGTCACTGACCACGCGCAGCGCCTGGTAAATGGGCGGCATGGCCGCCTCGGTAAATTGCACGTCCACGGCGGGACCGGTGATTTGAATTACGTGTCCGATGTTTTCTGGCATAAATTCAGCTTCTAGCTGCTAGCTACTAGCTGCTAGCAAACCCTGCATGCTAGAAGCTAGTGGCTAGAAGCTAGTGGCTAGAAGCTAGCGGCTACAATGCTGCCGCTCCGCTCACAATTTCAATAATCTCTCTCGTGATCTTCGCCTGCCGCACCCGATTCATCGACAGCGTAAGAGAGTCAATCATCTCGCCCGCATTACTGGTCGCGGATTCCATCGCCGTCATTCTCGCCGCGTGCTCGGCGGCGATTGACTCCATCAAGGCGTGAAAAATCTGAATGCCCACATACTTAGGCAGTAGGGAGCGAAACAACTGCCGGGGCGGCTGTTCATAAATGTAGTCCACCGGAGCAGTGGCAAACTTTGCAGCCGCCTGGTCCACCTCCGACGTATCGGCCGGTCGAAGTGCGACCCCCGTGCCCTTGGCCGCTTCGATAACCCGTCGCTTTTCTTCGAGGTCCATGTCACGGGCCTGCGATATTTCAGGAGCACCTATATGCTCGATCGGCAGTATTTGCTCAACCACTAACCGCTGCGCTATAACCGATTTGAATTCGTTGTACACCAGGTAAACCGAGTCAATCTCGGCATTGGTGTAACGCTCGATAATCTGCTCCGAAATTTCCGAAGCGAGCGAATAGTCAATCTTGTTGAAAACGCCAACTCGCTCTCCGACCAGAGTTGTCTGTGGCTCGGACGTGGCGTCAGCCTTCCTCGATTGGGCGGCCTTGAATCGACGGCGCAGAAAATCCCGGCCCTTGCGCCCGATTGCAAAAATCTCGATATTCTTGCCGCGCTTGGAATCGAGAAAACGCGATGCCGCCTTCACAATGTTGGCATTGAACGCGCCCGCTAATCCTTTATCCCCGGTAACCACGATTAACAGAACATTAC
>Ga0134126_10002073_pt1 | contig 25474 bp, 16 predicted proteins | sample KB31752_FD_96881 | JGI IMG/M metagenome (GOLD analysis project Ga0134126, IMG submission 96881) | Terrestrial soil microbial communities with excess Nitrogen fertilizer from Kellogg Biological Station, Michigan, USA - KB3-175-2 | ecosystem: Environmental > Terrestrial > Soil > Unclassified ... | reverse complement strand
GGCGTTGCCGAAAAAGCTCCCCAGGTGGGTATTCGGGTCCCACAGGCTGTAGAGGATCAGCCACAGGAGCAGGATGCCCGACGCGGTCAGGCTGAGGGTGTGGCGGCGAATGCGGTTCCCCATGCCCGGAGTATGCCCCAGGGGAGGAACCTTTGGTGAACAGTTAGTGATAGAGCAAGACCGACTGCCGCTGCGCCTCAAAGGCCTTGAGGCTGTCGGCCCAACCGTCGGCGATGCGGCGCGGATCTTCCCCGCTGCGGATGGCATCCACCAGCGCTTGCGACCCCGCCAACGGATGCATATCTTTGCTGTCCCACTGACCCGGATAAAGATGCGCCAGCGCACTGGCCAGTTCGACTCCCAGCTCGGGCGAGATCAGTTGCTCGCGGTTGGTGACGATCATGTTGACCCCGTGGCACAGCTCATGCGGGTACCGGGCCTCGGTGGGGGTGAAGTTCACCGGCACGAAGCGCACTCCCGGAATCCGCCGCGCGTTGAGATAGGCCGCCAGTTCCGGGGCTTTCACCCACGGCGCGCCCATCACCTCAAACGGCGTGTCCGTTCCCCGCCCCACGCTCACGTTCGTATACTCGATCATCGCCACCCCGGGGTACAGCACCGCCTCGGTCAGGCTGCGCAAGTTGGGTGAAGGATCGATCCAGGTCAGACCGGTCTCATCAAAATAGTCCCCGCGCGACCAGCCTTGCATGCGCACCACGGTCAATTTCGCGCCGATCGTCTGGTTGAACAGGCTGGCCAGCTCGCCCACCGTCATACCATTGCGCACCGGCTCGCCGGGGAGGTAGCCCACGAAGCTGACCTCATTCGCGGCCAGCGGCGGCCCCTCGACGTGAACTCCATCCACCGGATTGGGCCGGTCATACACGATCACCGGGATGTGCCTCGCCGCCGCGGCCTTGAGGGTGTAGGCAAGGGTGGTCTCGAAGGTGTACCAGCGTACGCCCGCATCCTGGATGTCGTAGACCAGCAGGTTGACGCGATCAAGGCCGTCGGCCGGCAATGCCCGTTCGGGATTGGTGGATGTATAGGCGCTGAAGACGGGCACCGAGGTGGCGTGATCGCGGGTGTTGCCCACCGGACCGTCCAGCGCCCCCGACCAGCCGTGTTCAGGGCTGAAGGCGGCGGCCACATGCACCCCGGCCGCCAGCATATCGTCAATGTTGCGGTTGCCGTCGCGGTCCAGCCCGGTGGGGTTGGTCACCAGCCCCACGCTCTTGCCCTGCAGCAGCGTGAATCCCCGTGCCCGCGCCACATCCAGCCCGGTTTGCACCTCGCCGTTGCGGTAGATCGCCCGCCGCGACCCGCTCTGTGCGTCGTTGTAGCCGGTGATCCGCTCCAGCCCCGACTCCAGCTTCTGATACAAATCCGGATCGCTGGGCGCCAGGATGGCGGCGGTTGCCGTCGCCACCTCCGAGCGCAGCGCCAGAATGGACTTCAGCGTTGGCCGCCGGTCGGGATAGGTGTCGTTCGCCAGAATGATCACGTAGGTGTTCGACGACGGGTCGATCCAAAGTGAGGTGCCGGTGAAGCCGGTGTGGCCATAGGAGCCGATGGGCAGAAAGCCGCCCCGGTTGCTGGAGAACGGCGTGTCGAGGTCCCAGCCCAGCCCCCGCACATCGGGGATGTTGGGCGGCGACTGCGGCGTGGTCATCTTGACCACCGATTGCGGCGAGAGAATGCGGTGGCCGTTCTCACCCACCCCGCCGTTGAGCAGTGCCTGGGCATACTTCGCCAGGTCATCGGCTGTGCTGAACGCCCCGGCGTCGCCGGTTACCCCGTCCATCGAGGCCGCCGTCGGATCGTTCACCACACCGCGCAACGAGCGCCCGCGGCCATCCACACCGGTGGGAGCGATCTTCGAGAGCCAGCTCGCCGGCGGCAGATAGCGGGTATGGTCCATCCCCAGCGGCTTCCACACATGCTCCAACGCGTAGCGGTCAATGCGCTCGCCGCTCAGCTTGCGCACCAATTCCGCCAACACGACGAAATTGATGTCGCTGTACTCGAAATGCGACCCGGCGGGAAAGGCCGGGGAGACGGCGAAGGCCTTGGCCACACCCGTCTCGTATCCGCTCCAGGCGGGCTTCTGGGGAATGTCCGGAGGCAGTCCGGAAAAATGGGTGAGCAGTTGCCGGATGGTGATTTCGTCCTTCCCGTTCTGCGCAAACCCCGGCAGATACTTGGCCACCGGATCGTTGAGCCGAAACCGCCCCTGCTCCAGCAACTGCATGATGGAAGGCGTCGTCGCCACCACCTTGGTCAGCGATGCCAGATCGAACACGGTATCGGTCGTCATCCCCTGGCGGGGCCGCAGCGAGCGGTTGCCGAACGCCTTGCGGTACACCACCTTGCCGTCATGACCGATCAGCACCACGGCGCCGGGAATCTCACCCGCCTCAACCGAGCGCCGCACGGCCGCGTCAATACGCGACCAGTTGGCGGCGGGCGCCGGCGGATCGGCGGCAAAACCGGCGGCCACAGAAAGAAACATGACCGCCCCCAGGGCGGCACAGCGGCGGAGCGTGGACGGAAGCAGGTGCAAGGTGAGTCCTCGGATACGGGGGGAATCCAGCGTTGTTCAGTGTTATAGACTGTAGGCCCGGAGGCTGTCAAACCTGAAATCCTCACGGTCACATGCGCCTGGGCTGGAGCGGCTGGCGACCGAAGCCGTCAATCCGCGCACCCGCAACCTCGATCAGTTACCCACGCTCAAAATGCTGCGTGCGATGCAGCGCGAAGACCGCGCCGTCTTCGCCGCCGTCGGCGCCGTGGTGCCCACTCTCGCCCGCGCCATCGACCTTATCGCACCGCGGTTTCGGGCCGGCGGCCGCCTCATCTATATCGGCGCCGGCACCAGCGGACGCCTGGGCGTGCTCGACGCCTCGGAGTGTCCGCCCACCTTTGGCATTGCTCCCGCGCGCGTGGTGGGGGTCATCGCCGGCGGTGCGCGCGCCCTCCGCCACTCGGTGGAAGGCGCCGAGGATGACCCTGGTCTGGGTGGCCGCGATCTGGAGCGGCTCCATCTCCGTCCGCTCGATACCGTCGTCGGCATCGCCGCCAGCGGCCGCACCCCCTACACCGTCGGCGCCGTCCGCTATGCCCGCCGCCAAGGGTGCCTGACGCTTGCTCTCACCAGCGTTCCGGCCTCGCCGCTGGCGGCGGCGGCGGAGTTCCCGCTGCTGCTGCGCACCGGCCCCGAGGTCATCGCCGGATCCACCCGCATGAAAGCCGGCAGCGCCCAGAAGATGGCCTTGAACCTGCTCTCGACGGGCCTGATGGTCCGCCTCGGCCGCACCCACGGCAACCTCATGGCCTGTGTGCAACCCACCAACACCAAGCTGCGCGCCCGTGCCCGCCGCATCCGCCAGGCACTGGCGAAGGCCGGGCAATGACCCGCGTCCTCTACGCCCAGCAGTTGGTCACGCCGTTTGCCGCCATTAACCACGCGGCGTTGCTGATCGAGGACGGCGTCATCGCCGCCCTGGGTGAGCGCGAGGCGGTGACCGTGCCGGAGGGCACCCGCAGCGACGACTACGGCGATGCCATCCTCGCCCCCGGTCTGGTGGACATCCACGTCCATGGCGGCGCCGGGGTGGATGCCATGGACGCCGACCCCGCCGCCCTCGAAACCCTACGCCGCCACCTCGCCCGCCACGGCGTCACCTCATTCCTGGCCACCACCGTCACCGCCCCCTGGCCGCGTATCCTGGCGGCGGTCGAGCGGCTGGCGCGGGCGGGCCTCGGCATTCACCTGGAGGGCCCCTTCCTCAGCCCGCAGCGGCGCGGCGTCCATCCTCCGGCGGATCTGCTGCTTCCCACTCCCGCCAGGCTGGACGAACTCTGGCAACGCTCCGAAGGCAACCTTCGCCTCATCACCATCGCCCCCGAACTGGAGGGCGCGCCGGAGTTCATTGCCGCCGCCACCCGGCTCGGCATCCGCGTCAGCCTGGGCCACAGTGATGCCACCCTCGCGCAGGCGCGCACCGGCATTCAGGCCGGCGCCGTCCACGTCACCCACACCTTCAACGCCATGCGCCCTCTGCACCAGCGCGAGCCCGGACTCCTCGGCCTGGCGCTGGCCGACCCCGATCTCAGCGCCGAGATCATCGCCGACGGTCTGCATGTGGACCCGCTGCTGGTGGCCATGTTCGCCCGCCTCAAAGCTCCCGGCGCCGCGGTACTGGTCAGTGACGGCATCAGCGCCACCGGATGCGGCGATGGCCATTATTCCCTCGGCGGCATTCCGGTCACCGTCTGCGGCCAACGCTGCTCCTCCGGCGACACTTTGGCGGGCAGCGTGCTTACTCTTGATGTGGCCGTCAAAAACCTGCGCCAGTGGAGCGGCTCCGCCTGGGGCCCCGCCATGCGCGCCGCCTCGCTCAATCCCGCCGATTTACTCGGCTGGGGGAAGAAGGGGCGCCTCGCCGTGGGCGCCGACGCCGACCTGGCGGTTTTTTCTCCCCAGGGCGAAATTCTCGCCTCCTACACCGCAGGTAGACTGAATGATTAGGAACCCACGATGGACAAATTGGTAATCGCCGGCGGTCGCCCTCTGCGCGGCACCATTCGGATCAGCGGCGCCAAAAACGCCGCTCTGCCCGCCATGGCCGCCTGCCTGCTGACCGCCGAGACGGTCACGCTGCGCAACATCCCTGACGTGCGTGACGTACAGACCACCCGCAAGCTGCTCGAAACCATGGGCGTCGAAGCGGAAGGCAGCGGTGGCCATCACCGGGTGGCGCTCACCGCGCGCGTCCTCTCCCATCCGCAGGCCGATTACGAGCTGGTCAAGACCATGCGCTCTTCCTCGCTGGTCCTCGGCCCCCTACTGGCGCGCACCGGTTCCGCCCGCGTTTCCCTCCCCGGCGGCTGTGCCATCGGTGCCCGACCCATTGATCTCCACCTGAAAGGCCTGGAGCGGCTCGGCGCCCATCTCCGCCAGGAGCACGGCTACATCGTTGCCGAAGCCGAGCGCCTCCAGGGCGCCACGTACACCTTTGACCGCATTACGGTCACCGGCACCGAGGACGTGCTCATGGCGGCGGTGTTGGCGAAGGGCGAAACCGTGCTCCACAACTGCGCCCTCGAACCAGAGGTGGTTGACCTCGCCGTGCTGCTGCGCAAGATGGGCGCTCGTATCGAAGGCGAAGGCACCCCCACCATCCGCGTCCAGGGGGTGGACCAACTCGGCGGCGCCACCCACGCCATCATTGCCGATCGCATTGAAGCAGGAACTTTCCTCATGGCCGCCCTCATCACCGGCGGCGAGGTTACGCTCACCCATTGCCAACCCGAGCATCTCGAGTCGCTGCTGGAGAAGCTCGGGGACGCCGGCGGCACGATCACCCGCGACGCGACCAACCTCCACGTGGCGGCCAACCGGCAGCGCCTGCGCGCCGTGGACATGACCACGGCGGAATTCCCTGGCTTCGCCACCGACCTCCAGGCGCAGTTCATGTCGCTGATGACCCAGGCCGAGGGCACGGCGGTGGTCACAGAGACCATCTTCGAAAACCGTTTCATGCACGCCCTGGAACTCAACCGCATGGGCGCCAGCATCAAAATCGAGGGCAACCGGGCGGTGGTGCGCGGCCCCGCGCCTTTGTTCGGGGCCGCCGTCCTGGCCAGCGACCTGCGTGCCAGCGCCTCGCTGGTGATGGCCGCTCTCGCCGCCGAAGGGGAAACCATCATTGACCGCATCTACCACCTCGATCGCGGTTACGAGAAGCTGGAAGAGAAACTCCGCGGCGTGGGCGCCGCTGTCCGCCGCATCAGCCGGCTGATTCCGGCCGGCCAGCGCGCGGCGGCAGAGTAGCTGAAAGGCGACATCAGCCGGTTCCCACCCCCGCACCGCCCCGCGGCAGCTTACAATTAGGAGAATTGCATGTTGCTTCGCATTGTCAAAGCCTGGCTGCCGGTGGTTGCCATGTGCGCCATCATCTTCTTATTCTCCCAGGACGCCAACTCCGGCCAGCATAGCGATGAGGTCCTGAGCTGGATTTTGAGCCTGGTGGGCATGAACTCCCACCACTGGCACCGCCTCCTCGACGCACCCTTCCGCAAGTTTGCCCACATCGTGGTCTACTTTTTGCTGGGCTTGGTCACCTACCGTGGCTTTGCCATGGGAAGCGAGAAATACAGCATGCCCGCCGGTTTTCGCAGCTTCGTCTTTTGTGCCGCCTACGCCGCCACCGACGAATTTCACCAGAGCTTTATCAAAGGCCGTGGCCCCTCGGTCCACGATGTCATGCTGGACTCCTCCGCTGCCGCGCTGGCACTGTTCCTGCTCTGGCTCTGGAAACGTTCTCGCACCAGTGGCCCCCGGCTGACGGCTTCCGTCCACCACCAAAGCTCGGTGGCCCATTAGGCCCACGATCGCTGGGGCTGCACATGATAGAATCCGGGCATAGAGTACTATGCCGCTGAAGGCCCCCCCTCCCCCGGCGCGCAAACTGGCGCCCGCACTGATAGCCGCCATGCTGCTAGCTCTCGCCGGCAGCGGCTGTATGCTGCGCAAGCCTGCCAACACCAATCCCCTGGCGGCGGTGAAATCGGCTCAGCCCGACAAAATTCTCTACGACATTGCCATGTCCGATTTGGACAAAGGTAAGTACACCGTCGCCCGCCTGAATCTCGAGACCCTGCTCAACACCTACCCGGACAGCGAATACCTGGCGCGCGCCAAAATGGCCATCGCCGATTCCTGGTACCGCCAGGGCGGCGCCGATGGCATGGCCCAAGCCGAAGCGCAATATAAGGACTTCATCACCTTCTTTCCGGCGATGAAGGAGGCCTCCGAGGCGCAGCTCAAGATCGCCCAGATCCACTTCGATCAACTGCAAAAGCCCGACCGCGACCCCACCCAAGCCAACCGCGCCCAGGCGGAGCTGCGCACCTTCCTTTTGAATTATCCCGACAGCCCGCTGCGTCCGCGGGCCCTGCAGATGCTGCGCAGCACCCAGGAAGTGCTGGCCGAGCGCGAATACCGCATCGGCGAGTTCTACCTCGACCGCGCCCATCAGGGTGATTATCCCGATTACCGTGCCGCCCAGAGCCGCCTGGAAGAAACCCTGCAGCGCTATCCGCTTTACAGCCAGGGCGACGTTTTGACCAGCGAGTTGGCCCACTCCTACATCAACACCTCCAACCTGTACGCCGGCGCGGCTCAGCTGGAGCCCAACCCGGAGACCAAGAGCCTGTTCAAGGCCAACGCCGACGCCGACCAGCGCAAAGCGGTGGATGATTTCGACCGCCTGATCTCGCGCTATCCACTGAGCCCTCTCTCTGCCGATGCCAAGAAGGAGCTCGCCGCTCTGCATCAGCCGATCCCCACCCCTTCGACCGAGGCGATCGCCTTCAACAAAGCGGAGATCGCAGGCCGCAACAAGGCCCCCGATCCGGGAAGTCTGGACGGATGGTTTGGCCTCAAGGCCATGTGGAGCGGCCGCCCGGATACCGAAATTGCCCGCGCGGACAGGGTCGGCTCTCCGGCGCTGACCGAGCCGCTGCTGGCCGAGGCGGACCCCATCCCCGGGTTGCAGGATCTGATCCACCGCACTATGGTCGCCACCGGAGCCATTCAAGCCGGCGCGGCAAAGCCGGCAGCGGCGGCCGGCGATCCGCCCGCGGCCACGGCCGCCAATACGCCGGCGCCACCCGCGCCCAACAAGTCAGCGCCGTTGGCCTTCCAGAATATTCCCGCCACGGGCTCGCAAGGCGCCGATACGCTGCCCACCAACACCCCGCAGGCGATGACCTTCAGCAACGACAACGATCCCAACGCCCGGCCCGTGGCGGCGGCCGACCCGAAGATGGTCCTCACCCCCAACGAGTTGGACATCGAGAGCCAGGAGCAGTTGATGGCGGCACAGATTCATCGCGATGTGCCCGCCCCTGTGTCCGAGTTGAAGAAGCGCCTCCAGCAACAGGAACAAGCACAGTCGAAGCTGCTGCAGAAGATTCGCGCCGCCCAGCAGGCGCAGCAGGAAAAGCGCAAGGGATCCAAGACGGCCACTCCGGACGGCGGCGGCAAGTCCATCCCGCATGGGGCCTGATTTCCGCGTCGGCACCGGTTGGGACTCCCACATCTTTGAACCCGGGCGTCGCCTCTGGTTGGGCGGCATAGAGATTGACCATCCCCAGGGGCTGGCCGGCCACAGCGACGGCGACGTACTGCTGCACGCCATCTGCGATGCCCTGCTCGGCGCCCTCGGCGCCGGTGATATCGGCTCCCATTTCGCCAGTTCCGATCCGCAGTGGCGCGGCGCGGCGAGCGAACGCTTTGTGCGCCACGCGCTGCAGTTGGCTCATCATGGCGGCTGGCAGATCGTCAACCTCGACGCCAACCTGATTCTGGAACAGCCGCGCATCCAACCCTTGCGCGAGCAGTTGCGCGAGAGCGTGGCGCAATTGCTCAGTGTTCCCTCCGACCGCATCTCCATCAAGGGCAAAACCCCGGAGGGGCTGGCCGCCCCCAACACCGCCATTGCCCAGGTAGTCGTTCTGCTGCACCGGAGTGTCAGCCCATGAACCTAAGCGACATGATCACCGCGGTGGACCTGCACGCCTGCGGCGAACCCGGCCGGGTCATCCTCGGCGGGGTGCGCGATGTGCCCGGCGCCACCATGTACGCCAAGATGCAGCACCTGCGCGCCCACGGCGACGACCTGCGTCTGCGCATGCTGCGGGAACCGCGCGGCTATCCCGCCGCCAACTGCAACCTCATCCTCCCGCCGACGATCGCGGGCGCTGACGCCGGCTTCGTCATCATGGAGCAGGTCGAGTACCCGCCCATGTCCGGCTCCAACACCATCTGCGTGGCCACGGCGCTGGCCGAAACCGGCATGGTGCCGACCCGCGAGGGCGTCAACCGGCTGCGCCTCGAAGCCCCGGCCGGCCTGATCGAAGTCGAAGTGGAGATGCGCGCCGGCAAGGCAGTGCGGGTGACCTTCGAGAATGTCCCCGCCTTTGCCGTCCATCTCGATGTACCGGTCGAAGTACGCGAGCTGGGCACGGTCAAGGTGGATGTCGCCTGGGGCGGCATGTTCTACGTCATCGCCGCCGCTGAGCCTCTCGGACTGCGCATCGAACCGGGGCAGGCCCGCGCGCTGGTGCGCGCCGGAGAAATGATCAAGGCCGCCACCCAGGAGCAGTACCCAGTCCGCCATCCCGAGAACGACGACATCACCGGCCCCACCATCGCCCAGCTTTCGGCGGCGCCCACGCGCGCCGGCAGCGACTGGGCAAATACCGTGATCGTCTCCACCGGCAAGCTCGACTGGACGCGACCGGAAACCTGGACCGGCACGCTCGACCGCTCTCCCTGCGGCACCGGGACCTGCGCCAAGATGGCCACCCTTCACGCCCGCGGCGAGCTGTCGCTGGGCCGCGACTTCGTGCACGCCGGCATCCTGGGAACCACTTTTACCGGCCGCCTGGTGCGCGAAACCCAGGTCGGTCCCTACCCTGCCGTCGTCCCCACCATCAGCGGGCAGGCATGGATCACCGGCTTCGCCCAGTACGTACTCGACCCCACCGATCCCTTTCCCCAGGGCTACACAGTCGGCGATCTCTGGACCGGCAACTAGGCCGCGCGGGTCAGCAGATAGGCCATCGGCACGAGACGATTGGTGCCGTCATGCACGGCGAAGCCACCGGCGCCGTGTTCCTTGGATCCCCATAAAGAGGCAGCCCCAAAGGCACCGTCCACCCGCAAGGCATAGAACTGAATGCCGACCTGGGCCAAGCGATCCGGAGCACCGCGAAACAAATGGGCAATACGCCGGCAGGCTTCGAGGCAGCCTTCCTCGGGTGTCTTGCCCTGGCGCATCTGCTCGACGACGGTATGCGCACCGACGACGCGGATGTTCTCTTCACCGCGTCCGGTGGAACCGGCTCCGCCCACTTCGCCATCCACATAGCAGCCGGCGCCGAGGACGGGTGAATCGCCGACCCGGCCCGGAATCTTAAAGGCCCGGCCGGCGGTGGTGGTCACGCCGGATATTTCGTGGCGGGCGTTGACGGCCAGGCAGTTGATGGTTCCGTGCGGGGGGTGCAACACCTGCGCCACCGCCTCGGCCACTTGATCGCCGGGAATGCCCAGGCGTCGCGCTGCCGCCTCGAGCGAGCTGAGCGGCGGGTTGCCGCTGGCTTTGTACTTCTGCCACTGCTCATACTGCGGACTGTCCAGCCCCGGTCCCCAGGCATCGCGGAAGCTGCGTGCTTCTTTCCATAGCAGCCATCGCTTGCGGGCTGCTTCGGTCAGACCCGGGGGCGCTTTCCGGCAACCGGCGATGGCGGCAAAGCGCGCCGCGCCGTCCCCGACGAGAAAAATCTGATCGGTGTAATCCATCAGCGCCTTGGCGACGCGCGAGGTGTGCAGATAGCCCGCCAGGCACCCGACTGCTCCCATCTGCATGGTTGGCCCGTGGATGCAGCAGGCGTCGTTGGTGACCACGCCGTCTTCATCGGGGAGCGCACCGTAGCCGACGCTCATGTCGGCGGGGTTTTCCTCTACCTTATTGACGCCCGAGAGCACCGCTTCCAAAGTGTCAGCGCCTGCCTGTAGCTGGCGGTAGGCCTCCGCTGTTGCACCATAGGTATACCCGTTGCTGCTGGCCACCACCACCGGCAGCTTGTAGCCGCCCGCTGATCCCGTGCCCTGCCGCGGCAGGGCACGGAGCCAGGCGGGAGCGGCCATTCCGGCGGCCAGCGCAACCGAAAACTGACGGCGATTCCACATAGCCATAACCGGCCCAGTGTAGTCCAGAGAGAGAGACTTCGGCCATAAGTTCCCTGTATACTGTCGCGGTTGGGATTTATTGGAGGTTTCTACAGGCATGACTCGCCTCTCCCGCTGGTCGTCTTCCCTTCTCGGGCTTACCATTTGTTGCGGCGCCCTGCTCACCCTGGCTGCCGCTCAGGTCAACCCGGATCTGTACTCCGGCTTGCAGTGGCGTGACATCGGCCCCCATCACGGCGGTCGCATCGCCTCGGTAACCGGTGCCATTGGCCAGCCGGGCGTCTATTACGCCGGCATGCCGCAGAGCGGAGCTTGGAAGACCACCAACGCCGGGGTCACATGGTTCCCCATCTTCGACAAGATCACCTCGGTGGACAGCGTGGGCGCCATCCAGGTCGCTCCTTCGGATCCCAACATCGTCTATGCGGGCAGCGGCGACTCGGTGGCCGGCAGCGACGGCGACGGCATGTATAAGTCCACCGACGCCGGGCAGACCTGGACCCACATTGGCCTGGAAGACACCATCAAGATCAACAAGATCCTCATTGACCCCCAGGACCCGAACATCGTGGTCGCCTCGACGGAAGGCGACGCGCGCCACACTGGCGGGGGCATCTATCGCTCCACCGACGGCGGGGCGACCTGGAAGAACGTGCTCAAGCCGGAAGGCGTGAGCGGGACGCGCGACCTTGCCTACGCCTTTGACCGCCCCAATGTGATGTTCGCGACGACGCAGGGCACGGGGCGTGCCTTTGGTCCGCCGGACAGCCGCCGCAAGACCATTCCCGCCATGTTGTTCAAGTCCACCGACGAAGGCCAGACCTGGACGCGCATCACCACCCTGCCCGACTATCCCGGGCGCATCGGTGTCGCGGTGGCGATGAACACCGACTCGCGTCGCGTCTACGTGATCGGCAACGCCATTGAAAATGGCACCGGCCTCTTTCGTTCCGACGATGGCGGCCAGAGCTGGCAGCACATGGGCGGCAACGACATGCGCATTCAGAACGGCCAGGGCAATTACAACTGCGGGGTCTACGTGGATCCGAAAAACCCCGACGTGGTCTACACCATCAGCACCGCCGCTTATAAGTCCGTGGACGGCGGCAAGACGTTCCATGCCTTCAAGGGAGCGCCCGGCGGCGAGGACTACCATCCGCTGTGGATTGACCCCACCAATGGACGGCGCATGTTGTTCGGGGCCGATCAGGGCGCGGCCGTAACCCTCGACGGCGGCAACACCTGGAGCACCTGGTACACCGAACCGCTGGGCCAGTTCTATCACGTCTCCACCGACAACAGCTATCCCTACTGGGTGCTGGGCGCGCAGCAGGATACCGGCGCCGCCATGACCCTCAGCCGCGGCGACTATGGCCAGATCAATGAGTTCGACTGGCTGCCGCTTCCCTCCTCCGAGTTTGGCCCCATCGTGGCCGACCCTCTGCATCCGGAGATCATCTACGGCGTCGGATACGGCCCGGGCGGCGGCGGCAGCGGCATCGTCAAGATCAATATGGCTACCCGGCAGTGGGAGAGCGTGGCCCCCAACTTCGGTGCGGAGGCGGACAAGTACCGCACCGGCCGCGACACCTGGAAACGCTTTGACACCGCCTTTGATCCCTCGGCTCTCTACGTCGGATTTCAGTGCCTGGTCGTGACCCACGACGGGGCCATGACCTGGAAAGACTTCAGCCCCGACCTGACGGTCGCCAAGGGCAAGCCGGCGGTCGCCTGCGGAACGCCTGAACCTCCCGCGCCTCCCACCCCCGGCGCCCGGCGCGGCGGCGGTCCGGCGATCGCTGACTTCGCCATCTCCACCGTCAAGAAGGGTGTCTTCTGGTCGGTCAGCACCAACGGCCAGATCTACAACACCATGGACGGCGGGCGGCATTGGAACAACGTCAGCAACATCAGCGATCTGCCCGCCGACTTTGCCTTCAACACCATCGAAGCCGGGCAGGAAGATGCCGAAACCGCCTATGTCTCCGGTCGTATCGGCAACGGCCGCGGCCCGCAAACCAGTTCGGTGGATACCGACGTACCCTACATCTGGCGCACCCACGACGGCGGTAAGAGCTGGACGAAGATCGTCAACGGCCTTCCCTCGGATGGCGTGGCCGGCAGTTGGGTCAACGTGGTACGCGAAGATCCCGAACAGAAAGGGCTGCTGTTTGCCGGGACTGAATCGTCGGTGTACGTCTCCTTCGACGACGGCGACCACTGGCAATCGCTCCGGCTCAACCTGCCCACCACTTCCGTCCGCGGTCTGGTCTTTCACACCCACGATCACATGAACGACATCGTGATCGGCACCTATGGCCGCGGTTTCTGGGTGCTGGATGACATGAGCCCGCTGCGCGAGGTGGCCGCCAAGGCATCGGCGATCGCCGCCGCCCCGGCCTACTTCTTCAAACCCGGCGATGCCATCCGCAGCCGCGAGAACATCAACTGGGATCAGCCCATGTCGGTGGAGTTGCCGCACTCGCTCAACCCGCCGTTTGGCGCCATCCTGTACTACCACCTCAGCCAACCGCCGCGGGGCGAGGTGACGCTGCAGGTGTTTGACTCCGCCGGCAGTCTGGTCCGCACCATAACCAGCAAGCTGCCTCCGCCGATCGAGGGTCAGGCGTATCCGCGCTACTGGCTGGCCAGCCCCGCGGATCGCGCGCTGCCGGTCGCCATCGGCACCAACCGCACCCACTGGGATTTGCGCTATGACGATCCGCCGGCGTTTGAGCACGACCTCGAAAACCAGATGAACATGGTTGCCGGCAGTACCACGCCGGGACCCCATGGCCCGCTGGCGCTGCCGGGGACCTACACCTTGAAGCTGACCGTGGATGGGCAGGTCTACACCCAGAAGCTGGTGGTGCACAACGATCCCCGAGTGGGCGAGAGTCCGGCGGTGATGGCGGCGCTCGAGCAGCAGCATCGCCTTACCATGGCGGCCTACCAGGGAATGAAGGACAGCTTCACGGGCAATGACGAGGTGATCGCTGTCGCCAGTCAACTTGATGCGTTGATGAAGGGTTCCCTCCCCGCCGATGTGGCCACCCAGGCCAAGGCGGTCAACACCAAGCTGGCCACTTTCGGCGGAGTGCCGGAGCCCCGCCGTGGCGGCTTCGGCGGCCCCCGCCCGCAGCCCGGCGCCATGCAGTCGTTCCAGGCGCTGAACAACAGCTACAACACGATGGTGAGCATGATGCAGGTGGGCATGGATATGGCCCCCACGCCGGCTCAGGTGGCCACCTGGCAGCACGACTGCAGCGAGTACAACCGCACGGTGGCGGCCTGGAAGGCCATGCAAACGCAGGACCTGGCGGCCTTCAACAAGGTGCTGTCGCAGAACAACCTGCAGACTATTACCGTGACCCCGACGCCGCTCACCGATCCCAGCTGCGGCAAGGAGAAATGAGCGGTCTGACTTCACGATAGCCGGGGACATCCTGAGCAGGTCCACTCTCAATCCAAGGCCGTATGATCGAGGCCTTGGCTCCTGCGCCGCTGATCGCCTCCGCTTCCACATCAGCGCCCTCTAGAAGGTGGGAAGCGGGATGGATCCAGCGCGGCGGATTTGAGGAGGGTTGGCCGGAATGGCAGGCCTGGCAAGCGGCTTTCGGTGGAGACTCGCTGGGTTCGGACCCGGAGTGGTGCCGCGGCTTGGAGACGGTTTACCCCGACTCGCTGCGCTGGGTTCGCCTGCGGAGCGGCCCTGATACGCTTTTGGTCCCTTGGCTGCTGCGTCGGCACGAGATGGACTGCCGGCTGGGGGAATGGGCATGGCTGCGCTTTCATCCACGGTTGCTGCAACCGGCGGGCGAGATGCTCGCCACCCCTGAGGACCCGGACCTCTACGCTGCCCTGTTGCGTGCCTTGCAGGAGGAGGGGAGCGAATGGGACGTGATCCATCTCACCGTCCCGACGGCTTCGCCCCTGTGGGCCTGGCTGCAGGCCGGACACGCCCAGGCGCTGGGCCTGCGCGTTTACCAGCCGCATCCGCCCAGCCCGCATTTCCTGCTCGACTTCCCCGATTCCTTTGCCGCCTATACCGTCAAGTTCACCCCCAAAACCCGCAAGAACCGTGAGCGCGAACTGCGCCACCTCGAGCAGCAGGGCCAGCTCGAATTGCGCTGCTATCAGGCCGAGCACGAGGTGGACGACTTCCTTGCCCATGCCGGCCGGGTGTCGCAGGCCTCCTACCAGCACAAACTGCTCAAAGCTGGGATGCGCGAGACGGCGCAGCTTCGCCCGCGCCTGCTGGTGGCGGCCCGCATGGGCTGGCTGCGCAGCTATGTGCTCCGCTGCGGCGGCGAACCCTGCGCCTACATGCTGGGCTATCAGTACCGCGGGCGCTACCACTACACCACCATCGGCTATCACCCCCGCTGGGCCGCCCTCTCGGCGGGGACGGTGATGCACTGGCTGGCGCTGCAGCACATGTTTGCCCACAACCCTCCGCGCCGGTTCGACTTCGGCGCCTGTGGCCCGCAAAAGCGCTACTTCAGCAACACTCAGTTCGAGGAAGCATCCCTCTATCTCTTTCGCCCCGGCGCCTACCCTTTCCTGGTGCGTACCTGCCATCATGCCTCTCTGCGCGCCTCGCACCAGGCGGTCAGCTTCCTCAAGCGCCACCGCCTCCATGCCGCCGCCCAGCGCTGCATCCGCAGGCTAACTAACTGCTGAGCCTGAAGGGTCCTGCTTTCGCTTTTTCTTTGTGTTAGCATCGGGCATGGAGTGGGGCTTCCATCCGGCCGTGGAGCGCTGGTTCGCGGGCAAATTCGGCACCGCCAGTGAGCCGCAGGCGCTGGGGTGGCCGGTGATCGCGGCGGGTCGCGATACCCTCATCGCCGCCCCCACCGGCTCGGGCAAGACCCTGGCCGCCTTCCTCATCGCCCTCGATCAACTGTTTCGTCAGGCCGCCGCGGGGGCGTTGCGCGACGAGACGCAGATCGTCTATGTTTCGCCGCTGAAGGCGCTGGCCAACGACGTCCAGAAGAACCTCGAGGCCCCGCTGGGGGAGATCACCGCCATCGCGGCGGCGATGGGGATGCTGCTGCCCGAGATTCGGGTCGCGGTGCGTACCGGCGATACGCTGGCCAACGCGCGCGGGGCGATGCTGCGCCGCCCGCCGCACATCCTGGTCACCACCCCCGAGTCGCTCTATATCCTGTTGACCTCCGCCGGGGGGCGCAAGATCCTGCGTCCGGCGCGCACCGTAATCGTGGATGAAATCCACGCCGTGGCCGGCAACAAGCGCGGCGCGCACCTGGCCTTGAGCCTCGAGCGGCTCGATGAACTCTGCCAGGCACAGCCTGTCTTTGCCGGGGGCTGCGCCCCCGACGCCTCCCGATGGTCGGCTCCCCTCGGCCGCGACGGGATCGGCCGAAATATCACGGGCGAGCACCGCGGCGTGCTGCAGCGCATCGGCCTGTCGGCCACGGTTCGCCCGTTGGAGGAGGTGGCCCATTTTCTGGCCGGGGCACGGCCGCTGCCGGAGGTGGTGGCGGTGCCCGACCGGCGCGTATGGGATCTGGCGGTGGAAGCGCCGGCCGCGCTCGGCCCCATCGCCACCAACGAGGAATGGGAGGAGCGCTACAACCGGCTGGCGGCGCTCACCGAGGAGCACCGCGCCCTGCTGGTTTTTGTCCCCACGCGGCGCATGGCTGAGCGCGTGGCCCATCGGCTGCGCGAGCGACTGGGGGAAGACAGCGTGGCCGCGCACCACGGCAGCCTGTCGCGCGCCATCCGGCTGCGCGCCGAGGATCGCTTCAAGGCGGGAGAGCTGCGCGTGATGGTGGCCACCGCGTCGCTCGAACTTGGTCTCGATATCGGCAACGTGGACCTGGTCTGCCAACTGGGCGCGACCCGGCAGTTCGCCGCCGCCTGGCAACGCGTGGGCCGCGCCGGACACTGGAAAGGCGCCATCCCCAAAGGCCGCTTCTTCGCCCTCACGCGCGACGATCTGCTCGAGTGCGCGGCGCTGGTACGCGGCCTCCGCCATGCCGCGCTCGACACCCTGCGCATCCCGGACTGGCCGCGCGACATCCTTGCCCAGCAGATGGTGGCGGCAGTGGCAGCGCGGCCTGACCCGGAGGGCTGGGAGGAGGACGAGTTGTTCTCTCTCTGCACCCGCGCCTGGCCTTACCGTGACTTGCCGCGCGCCGAGTTTGATGCGATTGTCGAGCTGCTGAGCGAGGGTATTTCCAGCCGCCGCGGGCGTCGCGGCGCGTACCTGCACCGCGACGGCGTGCACCATCGCCTGCGTCCGCGGCGCGGGGCGCGCCTGGCGGCCATTACCTCCGGCGGCGCGATCGCCGAAACCGCCAGCTACGTGGTGCAGGCGGAGCCGGAGAACCTGCCCATCGGCTCCCTTGACGAAGACTTCGCCATCGAGAGCAACGCGGGCGACATCATCCTGCTGGGCACCCACTCCTGGCGGGTGCGCGGCATCGAGACCGGCCGGGTGCGGGTCGAGGACGCCCACGGCGCGCCGCCCACGGTTCCCTTCTGGCTGGGCGAGGCACCGGGGCGCACGCGCGAGCTGTCGGAGGAGCTGTCGGAGATCCGCACCGCGGTCATCGCCCACGGCGCCGGATGGCTGGAACAGGAGTGCGGACTGTCGCCCGATGCGGCCCGTCAGGCCTTCGATTACCTCGCCGCCAGCCAGGCGGCGCTGGGCGTGATGCCCACCACCCGGCAATTGGTGGCCGAGCGCTTCTTTGACGAAGGCGGGGGCATGCAGTTGGTCATCCACGCCCCCTTCGGCTCGGCCATCAACAAGGCCTGGGGGATGGCACTGCGCAAACGCTTCTGCCGCGGCTTCGACTTCGAGTTGCAGGCGGCGGCGCACGAGAACGGCCTCACGCTGGCGCTCAGCGAGCAGCACAGCTTCCCGCTGGAGACCATCTTCCAGTTTCTGCGCTCCACCAACGTGCGCGACATCCTGGAACAGGCCATCCTGCAAGCGCCCATCTTCGGCACCCGCTGGCGCTGGACGGTGGGCCGCTCGCTCGCCCTGCTGCGCTTCTCCGGGGGCCGCAAGCTGGCGCCGCAACTGCAGCGCATGCGCGCCGAAGACCTGTTGGCCGCCGCCTTTCCCATGCAGGTGGGCTGCCAGGACAACCACGGCGGCGAGGACCTCGAAATCCCCCAGCATCCGTACGTGCAGGAAGCGATGCGCGACTGCCTGCACGAGTTCCTCGACCTCGAGGGCCTGACCGAGGTGCTGCGCGGCCTGGAATCGGGCGCCATCGCCATCGCCGCCGTGGACACCCCCGCGCCCAGCGGCCTGGCGCAGGAAGTGCTCAATGTCGGGGCCTACGGCTTTCTGGACGACGCCCCGCTCGAAGAGCGGCGCTCGCGCGCCGTACCGCTGGGCGGCAGCGCGGCCGCGCCCGGGCCGGGGGTGCTCGACCCGGCGGCGGTAGAGGCGGTGTGCGCCGAGGTTTGGCCGCAGCCGCAATCGGCGGAGGAGATACACGATCTGCTGCTCTCCACGCTGCTGTGGCCGTATCACGAGGTCGCTTCGAGTTGGCGCGCCTGGCTCGAGGATCTGCACGCCGCCGGCCGTGCCGTGCGTTACGGCCATGGCTGGACGGCGGCCGAGCGCCTGCCGCTGCTGCGCGGCGAGCAGGCCGCCGCCGACCACGGCGCGGGCGCGGTGTGGCCCGGGGTTGAGTTCCCCGGCGCGGCGCCCACCCCGGGCGAAGCGGCGATGGAGAAGATCGTGGGCGGCTGGATGGAGATCGCCGGTCCGATCACCGCCGCAGCGCTCGCCGGCCGCCTGGGACTGGGCGAAGCCGAGGTGGAGAGCGCCCTGCTGGCGCTTGAAGGCCAGGGGCGGGTACTGCGCGGGGGGTTCGGGTGGTGTGAACGCGCCCTGCTGGCGCGCATCCACCGCCGCATGGTGCATCGACTGCGGGCCGAGATTGAGCCGGTCGCGCCCGCCGTCTTCCACCGCTTCCTGCGCCGCTGGCAGCACGTCGAGACGGGCACCCGTTTGCACGGGCTGCGCGGCCTCGAAGCCATTCTCGATCAGATGCAGGGGTTCGAGGCTCCGGCCAGCGCCTGGGAGCCGCATCTGCTCTCCGCCCGCGTGGCCGACTACCAACCGGAAATGCTCGACCAGTTGTGCCTGTCGGGCACCTTCGCGTGGGCGCGGCTTGTGCCTGCGGGCGGCAAACGCACCGCGCCGACGCGCAACTCGCCGATCAGCTTCTACCGCCGCGCCGAAGCCGGCTGGCTGCTGCCCGCCGCCGGGTGGAGTCAGGCCAACGTCGAGACGCTGAGTGCGGCCGCCGCCGCCGTGTACGCGCGCCTGCGCGAGCGGGGCGCGAGCTTCTTCAACGACCTGGTGCACGGCTCGCTGCTCAAGAGCCAGGTCGAGGATGCCCTGTGGGAACTGGTCGCCGCCGGGCTGGCCACCGCCGACGGCTTCGACAACCTGCGCGCCTTCCTCGACGCCAAGCGCCGCGGCGGCGAGGGCCGCGGCCAGTATGCCCGCCCCCGCCACAGTCCGGGGCGCTGGGCACTGATCCAGCCGGCCGGGCAGGCACAGCCTGTCTTTGCCGGGGGCGGCGGCCGCGACGGGACCAGCCGAGAGGACCCGGTGTGGGAGGCGGCCCAGGCGGAGCGCCAGGCCAAACTGTGGCTGCGCCGCTATGGAGTGATCTTCCGTGCCCTGCTGGCCCGCGAATCCAGCGCCGTCCCCTGGTACGAGATGCTGCTGGCCTGCCGCCGCCTGGAGGCACGGGGCGAGATCCGCGGCGGCCGCTTCGTCTCCGGCTTCGCCGGCGAGCAGTATGCGCTGCCGCAAGCGGTGGAGGCATTGCGCGCGGTGCGGCAGTTGCCTGCCTGCGAACCGTCCCCGTGCAGCGCCGCCGATCCGCTCAACCTGGCGGGGATCATTCTGCCCGGCGAGCGCATTCCCGCCCAACGCCTCGCCCTGGTGGCCGGCTAACCCTTCAGTCCAGTTGCCAGTTCCCAGTTGCCAGTTGCCAGTTGAAGCCGCGGACGACGCGCTAGCTGCACGGTGGCGTTGCACCCGAGCCTGTCCCGGCCAGCGAAAGACGCTTCTGGACGAGCACGCCCCGGCTGTCTTTGCCGGGGGCTGCGCCCCCGGCGCCTCCCACTGCCACCCCAAGCCGCAGGCGGCTTGGGGGCCCCGGCTGTGGTCGGCTCCCCTCGGCCGCGACGGGATCGGCCGATAAGAGTCTTCGGGACGGGTCATTACGGGTGTTGGATTCGGGATGGCCTGACTTGGTTCTCCTTGTCACAAAGATCCATTTGCGTTCGTCACAGGAATGACGAGGCAGCGGGCGCGAAGGGCGCGCCGGATTTTACGGCATGACAAGCTGGCGGGTGAGTTGGGTGACGAGGCCGCGGTTCATCTCTATCACCACCTCGCGCATGCGGTAGGTTCCCTTCGGCAGCACCACCTTGAGGGTGGTGTGAATACCGGTGGCGCGTGTCTTGGCCAGGGTGCTGTCGGTAAGGGCGAGGGCCACGGTGCCCTGCTGGCCAATGACGAACTTGCCGTTCGGGTCGAAGAAGGCGGTGGCCACGATCAGGCCCTCGCGGCTGCGGCCGTGGCTTTTGCGGAACTGCAACTGGCCGGGGTCCAACTGGAAGGTCAGGGTGACCAGAGTGGGCACACCTTCGCGCTGGGTCCAATGGGCGTCCACCGCCACGGGGATGGCCATGGCGTCGGTGGAAGACAGCACCAGGCTGTCCAGTTTCCCGGGCGGCAGGTCGGCGAGCATGGCCGGCTCGGGCGGAGGGTCGTAGTAGCCGGGACGCGCGGCGGCCGAGTCGCCGCGGCCGGCGACGGTCACTTTCAGCTTGTGGTATTTGCCGTCGTTGGGCATCGCGGCCGGGGAGAAGGTCAGGATGTAATGGGCCTCACCGCCGGTGAGGCGGCGGAGTCCGCCCAGCAGATCGTTGGTGTTGTTGACGAAGCTGCCGCCGGTGGCGAGGGCGAGGGCCGAGAGCGGGGCGTCCAGCATCGCCTGCGCGTCGAGGTCGGTGCCGAGGTTTTCGTCCATGGGGTCGGGCAGTTCGGTGGTGAGCATCTGCGCTTCAAGCGAGCTGATCACCACGTTGGCACGCAGCGCCGCGTCGGCGACCTGATCCTGCCGGGCTTGCACGTCGCCGGTGAGGAACCCGGAAGAAGCGAGCAACAGGGTGCGCGCGCCCGGCCGGCCGCCCAGCAGGCGGATGGCCCGCAGGAGCGCATCCAGCGTGTCGCTCGAGGCCTCGCGCGTCTGCTCCACGGTCTCGTCGGAGAGAGCCAGCGCCAGCATGTGGCAGTCCTTGCCCTCCGTGGGGTCAATACACATTGGGACGGCGAGAAGGCGTTGAATCACATCCTGGAGGTAGGGCGAGGTGAAGGTGTGGATCTGCTTCACCATAGAGGCCATGTAGGGCGTGAGGGTAATATTCGGCACGACGCCCTTGCGGGTCATGCGCGGGCGCGCCAGGAGCTTGTCCACCGCGCCTTCCAGCACGGCGCGGTCACGGGTGAAGCCGGTGGCCAGGTTGTCGGAGGCGGTGGCGATGGCTACTTCTTCGCCGGGCGGCAATTCGGACTCCAGGAGTCTGTGGGCGGCATTGCGGATCTCCAGGACGTCGCCCGGCTCCATGGAGTCATCGTCGAAGAACAGCACCACCGACTGCGGCTGCGCGGCGGCCGCCGCGGGCGCCGGAACGGACGCCGCCGCGCCGCCGCCGGCGGGTGCGGCGGCCGACGCCGCCGAAACCACGCGAAACGAGCGGATGGTCTGCTCCGCACCGTCACTGCTGAGGTGGAAGTCTCCCTGGGTAAGGCCGGTGATCGCTTCTCCGCCGCGGTTGCGCACGGTCACCGCCACCTGGACCTCGTTGCTTTGCGCCCGCAGGGTCACGGTGTGCGGCTGGTAGGGGAGGCTGGACACCGATAACTCCGGCTCGGCGCCCTGCGCGGCGGCGGCCACCGCGAAAGCAGGCACGAACAGCAGGACCATGCACTTCACCGCGGCACCACCACGGAGCGGTCCATCTCCGTCATCAGGCCCTGGTTCGCCTCGCGCACCACCTCGCGCACACGATAGGTGCCGGGCGCAAGGGCGGCCTTCAAGGTGGAATGAATCCCCTTGACCGCCAACTGCTCCAGCGAGGATTCCTTCAGGGCCAACACCGCGCTTCCCACCTGGCCGATCACAAAGCGGCCCTGGAGGTCAAAGACGGCGGTGAGGAAGACCAGACCGTCGCGGTTGCGCCCCTTTTGGTGACGAAACTCCAGCCGGGTGGGATCGAGCTTGAGGGTCAGCACCACCTGCGGCAACATGCCGGGGCGCAGATTGACCTGGCCGTCGAACTCCGCCGGCAGCAGCGCCGCCGTCTCCGATCCCAGCGCGGCTTTGTCCAGAAAGCCGGCAGGCAGCCCGGCCAGCAGGTTGGGCAGCGGCGAGGGGTCATAGTATCCCGGCCGGGCGCTGACCGTAAGCCTAGGGACATCCACAGTTACCTTCAGCGGGTGATACTTGCCGTCGGCGGGCATTTTGCCGGGAATAATGCTGAGCAGATAGCGCACCTCGGGGATGGCCATGCGCCCCATCCAACCGGAGAGATCGTTGGTGTTGTTGATGAAAGTGCCGCCGGTGGAGAGGGCCAACGCCGACAGCGGCGCATCCAGCGTCTGCGGTCCCTGCAGGTCTATACCCAGGCCCTGGTCCATGGGATCGGGCAGGTCCGCGGAAAGCATCTGCGCTTCGAGCGAATTGATCACCACATTGGCGCGCAACGCCGCCTCGGTCACCCGCTGCTGCTCTGCGGCCACCTGCTCGGCTAGAAAACCGGAGGAGGCCAGCAGCAGGGTGCGCTGCCCTTCGCGATTGCTGAGCATCTCGATGGCGCGCTCCAGCCCCTCGAGGGTATCGGTGGAGGATTGCCGCGCCGCCTCGACCGTCTCGTCGGCGATCGCCTCGACCAGCGGCTGACAGTCGGTGGGATGCAGGCACAACTGCAGCTTGAGGAAACGATTCACGGCATCGACCATCCAGGGCGACTGCAAGTTGTCGTCCTTGGTGATCATGTACGACAGGTAGGTACCCAGCGTGATGCCTTTGCCCGCTCCCGCCGGCGTCACCCGGGGGTGGGCCAGCAGTTTGGCCGCCGCCGCGTGCAGCACGGCAATGTCGCGGGTAAAGCCGGTCTCCACCGTGCCCGAAGCGGTGAGGATGGCCACCTGCAAGCCCGGGGCCAACGGAGCGGAGAAGAACTTGCGTGCCGCCTGGCGAATTTCGGCGTCGTCGATTTCGGTCATGGAGTTGTCGTCCACGAACAGCACCATGGACTGCCGCAGCGCCGCCGACTCAGCGGTGGTCACGATGGGTGTGGAGGCGGTGGACGCCGGCCGGCGAAGGGCGGCCGCGCCCGGCCCCTCCACCCGCCGAAAGCCGCGGATGGTCTGCGGCACGCCATCCGCCAGCACGCGAAAGTCGCTCTGATGGAGATCACCCAGCGGCTTCTCGCCGCGGTCGCGCACGACCACCGCCACCTCCACTTCGTTGGACTCGGCGCTCAGCGCAAAGGTGTGCGGAGTGTACGGCCGGCTGGTAATGGAAATTTGCGGTTCCGGGATCTGCGCCGAGGCTGCCGGGAGACACACCAATCCGGACATAACCCCACACCACACGGCGTACCTGACAAACTTCACGTTGCCGCCATGATAGCGCTAATTACTGAACTGCATCACCGGAACCAGCCGTTGGCTTCCGGCGGCGGGACCGCGCCGGTCAGGCCGGTGAAGGTGCCGGCGCCGCGCAGCTCGCCGGCGATCTGGCGCGCCTGGGCCAGCGCGGCGCGATAGGGGCCGGAGCCGAGACTCACCCGCCGCACCCCGGCCTGACGCAGCTCGCTGGTTGCCGGAGTCGCCGTACCGCCGAGGATGTTCAGCGGCCCCGGACTGGCGGCGAGAAACTCGCGCATCAGAGCCACGTCCCTAAGCCCCGGAAGAAATATGCAATCCGCGCCCGCAGCGCGGTATGCCTGCGCCCGGCGCACGGCCTCCGCGGCAGGTTTGAAGGGCGGCGTGCCGTGCAGGAAGAAGGCGTCGCAGCGCGCGTTGATCACCAGCGATACGCCGGCGGCCGCGCCGGCCGCGCGGACGGCGCGGATGCGCGCCACCATATCCTCGAGCGACCGCAGTCTTGACTCGTCTTCCTGACTGTCTTCCAAGTTCATGCCCACCGCGCCGGCGGCGATCACCAGCCGCGCCGTTTCCCCCACGCCCTCCGCATCCTGGCTGTAGCCGCCCTCACAATCCGCCGTCACCGGGACCTTGACCGCCTGGGCGATGCGCAGCACGGCCGCCAGCATCTCGGCCCGCGATATCCGTTCGCCATCGGCATAGCCGAGCGAGTTGGCGATGGCCGCGCTGGAGGTGGCCACGGCCGGGAACCCCATCTCTTCCATCATCCGCGCGCTGGCCGCGTCCCAGGAATTGGCCAGCAGCAGCATCTCCGGTCCCTGGTGCAGCGCGCGCAGACGGTCGGCCTTCTGACTTTGTGTCATTCCTGCATTTTAAGGGATCGCAGGAGGGAGGTCCGACCGTGTGGGGGCCATGCGGACGAGTTGCCGCAGGGTGCGCACGTGCTGGACGGGGGTAGGGAAAGGAGCGGGGCGGGGCGATAGGAGGCGCGCCGCGGCATCTTTGCGTGGCTCGCCGTATCCGGCTCGGTCACGTACGTCCGTGTACACTCCCTCGCCGTCAGTTGATTGGCGCGGGACCCCGAGTGGCTTCGCCACTCGACCCGCTTGACGCTCGACCGGGCCGGGGACCCCACAAGCCCCAGCCCGGTCAGCTCCGGCTGCGGCCTCGCGCCACTTGCTTCTCGCCCCTTCCCCAGGGTCGCTACCCGGCAGGGGCGCGCCGTTCCGAATTTCGCACGCCTGGCCCTGCGATCTTGCCCCATGTTGCTGGGGCAACTCGGGCCCTGCCGACGGCTGAGATTTTGTAACATTTGCGGGCGGTTTTGGTTGATCCGCAAGGACTTGGCCTGTTACGTTGTCCGGCTGCGCATCGGGATGGGTGAAGGCGTCGGAGTCCAGTTGGGCGCAGTTCTGCTGCCATTGCTGGAGGAGGGGCAGGCCCTTGGGATCAAAGGTGAGATTGAAGAGCGCCTTCCAGTAGGAGAACTGGCGGGTGGCGAGGAGGCGGGCCTGGTTGAGGAGGACGACACCGTCCATGATGAGGTGCGCCGACCAGGCGCGCGCGAACCAGAGGCGAAAGTCGGGGTCCTTACTCCACCGATAGTAGGTCATGCGGGAGATGCCGACCTTGTCACAGAGTTCGCCGATGGTCCGGAGACAGGGGTTGGCCTGCATGTGGTCGAGCAGGCGGCGCTGGGCGGGTGAGGGAGAAAAGGTGGATGGCTGAGAGGGTTGCATGCGATCTCCATGCTTTTTGATGGGAGGCATGCCTGGGGCGAAGTGACATCCGAGGGGCAAACGAGTAGCTTTCAGCATTCAGGGTTCAGCATTCAGCTTTTAGCATTCAGGGTTCAGCATTCAGCCGTGTCTACGGAGTCTGTCGGAAAAAGCCGATGCTGAGCAGAACTTCGGTGGGGACAGGTTGGTCACCGCGGCGGGCAGGCTTGAACTTCCAGCGGCGCAGAGCGTCGAGGGCGGCGGGGACGTACTCGGCGCGCGGGGTCGAGCGCACCAGCGCCTCGC
>Ga0134126_10002072_pt1 | contig 25483 bp, 25 predicted proteins | sample KB31752_FD_96881 | JGI IMG/M metagenome (GOLD analysis project Ga0134126, IMG submission 96881) | Terrestrial soil microbial communities with excess Nitrogen fertilizer from Kellogg Biological Station, Michigan, USA - KB3-175-2 | ecosystem: Environmental > Terrestrial > Soil > Unclassified ... | reverse complement strand
GGGTGACCGGTATGAGCGATGTGACCAGCTCGCGAGCGACCTTCGAGGCACCGGCCGTCCCCGACGGCGCGGTCCCGATGCCCCGCAACCGGCGGCGCACCGAGCTTTTGATGCTCATCTTCTCGGTGGTGGTCGTGGGCTTCGCCTACGCCGCCACCGGGCTCGGGCTGAACGACAAGATCCCCGCCAGCCTGCTGAGCTATGTCGCCGGGTTCGCGGTCATCGTGCTCATCGCCCACCTGGCCGTGCGCCGGCTCGCGCCCTGGGCCGACCCGCTGATGCTGCCGCTGGCCGCCATGCTGAACGGGCTGGGCGTGGTCATGATCTGGCGGCTCCAGGAGGCGGGGCGGAACGGAAATGCCGGTTCGGGTCGGCCGATCTCCACGCTGACCAGCAGCTCGGCCACGACCCAGCTGATCTGGAGCGCGCTCGGGGTGGCCGCCTTCATCCTGGTGCTCTTGTTCATCAAGCAGCCACGGGTGCTCCAGCGCTACACCTACACGCTGGGCGCGGTCGGCCTGGTCCTGCTGGCCATCCCGGCGCTGCTGCCCACAAGCCTGAGCTCCATCCAGGGCGCCAAGGTGTGGATCAGACTCGGCGGGTTCGAGATCCAGCCTGGCGAGTTCGCCAAGCTGGCCCTGGCCGTGTTCTTCGCCGGATACCTGGTGGCCAAGCGCGATGTACTGGCCCTGGCCGGCCGACGCGTGCTCGGCATCGACCTGCCCCGGGCCAGGGACCTAGGCCCGGTGCTGATCGCCTGGGGCGCCAGCCTGCTGATCCTGATCTTCGAGACCGACATCGGCACCTCGGCCCTGTTCTTCGGCCTCTTCGTGGCGATGATCTACATCGCGACTCAGCGGACGTCCTGGCTGCTGATCGGCTTCCTGCTGTTCCTGGGCGGCGCCTACGTGGCCAGCACGCTGTTCAGCCACGTCGGCGCCCGGGTCACCGAATGGCTGCACCCGTTCACGCTGGCCAACCTGAACTGCCTTCCAACCAGCCTCCACTGCGCGAACTCCTACCAACTCGCGCAGGGCCTGTACGGCCTGGGCTTCGGCGGCATCTTCGGCACCGGGCTCGGCCACGGTCAGCCGTTCTGGACCCCGCTGGCCCAGAGCGACTTCATCATGACCGCCTTCGGCGAGGAACTCGGCCTGACCGGACTGATGGCGATGCTGCTCCTGTTCGGCCTGCTCGTCCAGCGCGGCCTGCGAGCGGCCATCGCGGTGAAGGACCCGTTCGCCAAGCTGCTGGCCGGCGGCCTGTCGTTCGTGGTGGCCCTGCAGGTCTTCATCATCGTGGGCGGAGTGACGAGGCTGATCCCGCTGACCGGTATCACCACCCCCTTCTTGTCCCAGGGCGGCTCCTCGCTGATCGCGAGCTGGGCGCTGATCGGCATGCTCATGCGCATCAGTGACACCGCACGTAAACCGGCGCCACAGCCGATTCAGGACGAGGGCATGACTCAGGTGGTGCGGGCCCAGTGAACCGCGCCCTGACCCGCATCTCGCTGGCCGCTCTGGTCATGTTCGTGCTGCTGCTGATCAACATCAACTACGTTCAGGGCTTCCAGTCCTCGACCCTGGCCGGCGAGCCAGAGAACACCCGCGCCTTCTCCCAGCAGTTCCTGATCAGGCGCGGGGCGATCTACGCCACCGGCGACGGCGGGAACACCGTCATCGCCGAGTCCCGGCTGGCCAAGAACGGCAACGGGAAGTACCAGCGGTTCTATCCCGCGGGCCCGACCTACGCCCCGGTGACCGGCTACGACTCGGTGTTCGGCAAGACCGGCATCGAGGAGGCCGACAACAAGTACCTGACCGGTACCGCCTCCAGCCTGGGCCTGCACAACTTCATCAGCCTGATCACCGGGAAGCCGACTCAGGGCTCCAGCGTGTCGCTGACCATCAGCCCCAAGGCCCAGAAGGCCGCCTACCAGGCGCTGCTCAGCGACGGCGGGCACGAGGGCGGCGTGGTCGCCATCAACCCCAGCACCGGCGCCATCCTGGCCATGGCCTCCAGCCCGACGTTCGACCCGAACGCCTTCGCCACGCTCGACACCGCGAAGTTGGCCAAGGTCAGCAAGCGGGAGAACGCCGCCAAGAACAATCCACTGCTGAGCCGGGCCACCGGGGTCACGTCCCCGCCCGGCTCGACCTTCAAGATCATCACCAGCGCGGCCGCGTTCTCGACCCATGCGGTGGCCAACCCGCAGACCACGGTGCCGGCCCCGACCAACCTGTCGCTCAAGAACGGCCACTTCCTGATCAACGACGACAACGGGCCCTGCGCCAACGGCCACCCGCCGATCATCCAGGCCTTCTGGCTGTCGTGTAACACCGCGTTCGGGGCGTTGGGGATGAGGCTCGGCGGCGCGACACTCCACAAGTACGCCAACCTGTACGGGTTCAACGACGCCCACCTGAACGTCCCGATCCCGGTGACCCCCAGCGTGGTGCCCAAGTCCGAGGCCGCTCCGGCGTTCGAGGCCTTCACGGCCATCGGCCAGTTCAGCGACACCGTGACCCCGTTCCAGGAGGCGATGATCGCCGCCACGGTGGCCAACCACGGCACGCTCATGACTCCGTACCTGGTCCAGCGGATCCAGGCCCCGGACGAGTCGACGATCCAGTCGGCCACCCCGGTCCCGCTGAGCCACCCGGTGACCCCGACGGTGGCCGGTGACCTGACGCAGATGATGATCCAGGTCACCCAGAATCCGGCCGGCACCGCCTTCGCGACCGCCAACAAGACCGTCACGGGCGGCATCGAGATCGCCGGCAAGACCGGGACGGCCCAGAATGGCATTAACAACACCGACCTCAACGACGCCGTCTTTACCTGCTTCGCCCCGGCCGGCAACCCGAAGATAGCCGTCGGCGTCATCGTGAGGGGCGGTGGTTTCGGTGCGGCCGCCGCCGCGCCGATCGCCGTCAAGGTCATCCAGGCGTTCCTGGGGAAGTCATGACGGCGGGCGGTCCTAGCCCTCAACACGCAGGACGGTAACGTAAGTGCGAGACATGACCCAGCCACGGCTGCTCGGCGGCCGCTACGAGCTCGACGGGATCGTCGGGCGTGGCGGCATGGCCGAGGTCTTCCGGGCACGCGATATCCGTCTGGACCGCATCGTGGCGGTGAAAACCCTCCGCGACGACCTAGCCCGCGATCAGACCTTCCAGGCCCGGTTCCGCCGGGAGGCCCAGTCCGCCGCGTCCCTGAATCACCCGTCCATCGTCGCGGTCTACGACACCGGCGAGGACATGATGGGCAACACGCCCGTCCCCTACATCGTTATGGAGTACGTGGACGGCCGCACGCTGCGCGACCTGCTCCGCGATGACCGCCGCCTGCTGCCCGAGCGCGCGGCCGAGATCACCGACGGCGTGCTGCGGGCGCTGGACTACAGCCACCGCAACGGCATCGTGCACCGGGACATCAAGCCCGGCAACGTAATGCTGACCCGGACCGGTGACGTCAAGGTGATGGACTTCGGCATCGCCCGCGCGGTCAGCGACGCGCAGGCCACCATGACCCAGACCGCCCAGGTCATCGGCACCGCCCAGTACCTGTCCCCGGAGCAGGCCAGGGGCGAGCGGGTGGACTCCCGCAGCGACCTGTACTCGGCCGGGTGCCTGCTGTACGAGCTGCTGGTCGGCCGGCCGCCGTTCACCGGCGACTCGCCGGTCGCCATCGCCTACCAGCACGTGCGCGAGGAGCCCATCCCGCCCAGCCGCATCGACCCCGAGGTCCCGCCCTGGGCCGACGCCATCGTGCTCAAGGCCATGATGAAGGACCCAGGCGACCGGTACCAGAGCGCCGGCGATATGCGCAACGACATCCAGCGCGCGCTTTCTGGGGCCCGGATCGCGGCGCCGATGCACACCCAGACCTACGCCGCCGGCACCCGGCGGATGAGCCCGGCCACCCAGGTGGCGGGCGCGACGGCCGCGATCCCGCCGTACCGCTACGGCGACGAGGAGGGCGGGGACTACGGCGAGCCGCCCCGGCGGCGGGCCTGGCCCTGGGTGCTGGTGGCCCTGATCGTCCTGCTGCTGATCGGCGGCGGGATCTACGCGTTCAAGTTCGTGTCGGGCAACGGCAGCAGCATCTCGGTGCCGATCGTCCAGGGCAAGACCCTGGACAAGGCCGAGACGGCGATCGTCAAGGCCAAGCTGGTGGTCGGGAAGATCAAGCACGAGACGTCCCCGACGGTCAAGAACGGCCTGGTCATCTCGACCAGCCCGCCGGGCGGCTCGTCCGCCGCCTCCGGCAGCAAGGTCAACATCGTGGTCTCCAGCGGCATCGGCACGGTGAAGGTCCCGCACATGGTGGGCGAGACCCAGACCGCGGCCGGGAACGCGCTGAGGCGGCTGGGCCTGACGGCGTTCGCCAGCAGCAGGCCATCCCTCCGGCAGCCGGGTACGGTCCTGAGCCAGAACCCGCGGGGCGGGACTTTGGTCAAGCCGGGCAGCTCGGTCCGGATCGTGGTCGCCGCGCCGGGCAAGTCGGTGCCCAAGGTCATCGGCGACACCGCGGGCCAGGCCAAGGCTACGCTGGTGAGCGCCGGGTTCCAGGTGGCCGAGTCCACCGGCACCGCGACCAGCCCCGGCTTCGGCCCCGGCCAGGTGTACGCCACGACCCCCGGCCCGTTCAAGGTCGTATCCCCCGGTTCCACGGTCACGATCTTCGTCCAGTCCGGGGCAACCTCATCGCCGCCCACCTCGTCGTCCCCGCCCACCAGCAGCAGCCCGCCGACCAGCAGCAGCCCGCCGACCAGCAGCAGTCCGCCGGCCGGTGTGCTGCGCCGGCGCCGATAGCAAGTCGAGCAGGAGAAGATCGTGCCCAAGTCACGCACCAGAGCCAAGTCGGTCTACACGCCACCGACCAGGTCATCCAAGTCCAAGGTCAGCCCGCCCTGGCTGGTACCCACCATGCTGGGCCTGCTGCTCCTCGGCCTGGCCTGGATCGCCATCTTCTACGTCAGCGGGGGCAGCCTGCCGATCAGCGCGCTGGGCAGCTGGAACCTGGTGATCGGCTTCGGCGCCCTGGTCGGCGGCGTCGTGCTGTCGACCCGATGGCACTAACGAAGAAGTAGGGCCCAGCGCTCAGGCGCGGGACCCTACCTTCGCAGGGCCGGTCAGAATCGGACCGCGCCGACCAGCTGCTGGTCCCTGATGATCACTCCGACGATCAGGATCACGAGCATCCCGACCGTGGCCGCCGCCTGGATGAGCGCGCGGTTCTGCCGCGGCGCGTACACGAAGGCGGCCGTCAGCACCGTCCCGGCGATCAGCCCGCCCACGTGCGCCTGCCAGGCGATGTTGAGCCCTCCGATGAACGAGATGGCCAGGTTGATCACGATCAGCCCGACGATCTGCCTGGAGTCCATCCGCAGCTTGCGGGCCAGCACGAACCACGCGCCGAACAGGCCGAAGATGGCCCCGGACGCGCCGAACGCCGGCGCCGTCGGCGAGGCGATCAGGTAGAACAGCACCGAGCCGCCCAGCGCGCTGATCAGGTACACGGCCAGGAACCGGGCCCGCCCCAGGGCGCGCTCCAGCGCCGGGCCGACCACGATCAGCGCCCACATGTTGAACAGGATGTGCAGCAGGCCGAAACCGCTGCCCAGCGGCTCATGCAGGAAGGCGCTGGTGATGAGCCGGTACCACTGCCCGTCGGCCACGCCGATGTGGGTGAACGGGCCGGTCTGAAAATGGCCCACCATCGCGCCGTCGTTGATGATCGTGTTCTGGTCGATGAGCTCGATCACATAGCAGATCACGTTGATGGCGACCAGCGTCCAGGTCACCGCCGCACCGGAGACGACACCGCCGCCGAAGCGGCCGACTGGCCGCCGCACGGTGCGGTTGCCGTCCTTGACGCACTCCACGCACTGCTGGCCGACGGCCGCCGAGCGCAAACAGTCCGGGCAGGCCGGGCGGCCGCAGCGAACGCAGGACACGTAGGTCTCGCGACCGGGATGCCGATAACAGGTAGGCACGCCGGCCTGCGGGGCGTCAGGGGGGTTAGGGGGGTTAGACGGGGTGACCACGCTATTAACCTGCTTAATCCCCGTCGGTTTCGGTGATCTCGACCGACTCCAGCACGACATCCTCCACCGGACGGTCGGCACCGCGGGTCTTCACGTGGCTGATGGCGTCGACGACGTCCGAGCCCGAGACTACCTCGCCGAATATCGTGTGCTTGCCGTTCAGCCACGGTGTGGGTCCGGTGGTGATGAAGAACTGCGAGCCGTTGGTGCCCGGGCCGGCGTTGGCCATGGCCAGCAGGTAGGGCCGGCCGAACTGCAGGTCCGGGTGGATCTCGTCGCCGAACTGGTAGCCGGGGCCGCCGGTGCCGTTGCCCAGCGGGTCGCCGCCCTGGATCATGAAGTCCGGGATTACCCGGTGGAAGATGGTCCCGTCGTAAAGCTTGGCCTGGCCCTTACGACTGGTCGTCGGGTCGGTCCACTCGCGCGTGCCCTCGGCCAGTTCGACGAAGTTCCGCACCGTCTTAGGTGCGTGATCGGGGAACAGGCGCACGACGACGTCCCCCTTATTTGTCCGCAGTAGTGCGGTGAGTGTCTTAGCCATACAGGCATCCTTGCACGTCCCGGTGATTGACCGGTCTCGCCAGGGGAAGTGGTGGGGGAGCGAGCAGACAGATGTACGGGAGGTCTCCGTGTCACTTATGACCCGTAAGAACCCGGCCGGCAACGGCGCCGGCGTACGGGACCGCGCTCTGGCGGCCGCGCAGTACGCGCAACAGGCCGCTCAGCAGGCGCAGCAGGCGGCGCAGCAGGCTGCGCCGACGGCAAAGAACGCCATCCCCAGAGTCAGGCAGGGCGCCGAGGGCGCCGTCGCCTGGGCCCGGCCCCGGGCCGAGGAGGTGGCCGCCTGGGCCCGTCCGCACCTGGACGAGGCCCGGACCTGGGCCGCACCGCGCCTGGAGCGGTCCGGCGTAGCCGTGCAGGAGAGCATCGCGCCGGCCATCTCGGAGGCGATGCTCAACGCGGCCCACAAGCTGGAGGTCAAGCCCGCCCGCCGACGGCGGCGCTGGGCCAGCATCCTGACCACGGTGACGCTGCTGGCCGCGGCCGCGAGTGCGGCCGCGGCCGTGCTGCTGCGCCGCAAGCCGGTCGAGTTCGGCAACGCCCAGGACGGCGGCCCGGACGAGATGCGGGCTCAGGCCGACCAGGACGCCGGTCCCAGCCTGGCCGAGGCCAACGGCAGCCAGCCCGAGACCGAGTCCTCCAGCCAGGCGAAGAAGGCCTAACCAGCCCAAACTGTCGCGGGTCGGCTCGCTGCTGTGGGCCGGCCCGTGACATCCGTCATGGTCAGGCCCGGATGCCCGGCACATGGCCCGCGGCCCGAGGGTGCCTAGCCTGACCCTATGACGCTGTGGCCGGCCCAGTTGCTCCGCGAGCCGGGGCACTATAGAGGCATGTCGGCCATCACCAGACTGTGGACCGGCCGCGACCCCGGACCCTCGCCTACCGTCTCCGTGGCCAGCGCCGAGGAGAACTGGCGCACCGCGGATCAGTACCTGTCCCTGCGCGGTCAGCTCATCCGGCGGATGCTCCTGCTGACCTTTGTCGCTTATTTCCTGTTCGCGCCGCTGTTCAGCCTGAGCTGGCGCCATGCCACCCCGCTGGCCCTGTTCCTGCTGGTCGGCACGGTCACCTTCACCGCCCTGGTGTACGTGGTGTTCTCCGGGTGGGAACGGTGGAGCCAGACGCAGGCCCGCCGGGCGCTCCTGGCCTGGATGCCGATAATCGTGGCCCTCGGCATCGCGCTGTTCGTCGTCGGCGACCTGTACGCGCCCAGCCGCGACCACGGCAACTGGCTGATCGTGCTCACTATCTCCGCGGCGGTCTGCGGCCGGTTCACCGCCTCCATCTGGCCCGGCGTGGTCGGCGCCGTGCTGTGCGCCGCGACCGGCCTGGCCGTGGCCGCCGACCTGCACTGGAATCAGGGCCTGGTGGCCGCCGTACTGATCACGCCCCTGCTGGCCACGTTCCTGGCCTACACGGCGGGCAAGCGGATGGAGACGGTGGCCACGCTGCGCCAGACCCGGGCCGAGCTGGCCAGGGTGGCCGTGGCCGAGGAGCGCCTGCGCATCGCCAGGGACCTGCATGACCTGCTCGGTCACAGCCTGTCCCTGATCACCCTGAAGGCCGAGCTGTCCCGGCGGATGATCGCCACCGACGGCGAGCGCGCCGCCCGCGAGCTGGCCGAGCTCGAGGCCGTGGCCCGCCAGTCGCTGAACGACGTGCGCGAGGCCGTGGCCGGCTACCGGCAGCCCGACCTTGCCTCCGAGCTGGGCGCCGCCCGGCAGCTGCTGACCGCGGCGGGAGTCAGCGTGCGAATCGACGCGCCGGAGAGGTCCAGCCTGCCCGGTGAGGTCGACGCCGCGCTGGCCTGGACCATCCGGGAGGGCGTCACCAACGTGGTCCGGCACGCCGGCGCGGGCCACGCCACCATCGCCGTGAGCACCGCACGGGGCCAGGCGGTCGCCGAGATCACCGACGACGGCGGGCCGCCGCAGCGGCCGGGGCGAACCGGCTCCGGGCTGGCCGGCCTGGGCGAGCGGGTCAGGCAGCTGGGCGGCGAGCTGGCCGCGGGGCCGGTGCAGCCGCACGGCTTCCGGCTGCGGGTCAGCATCCCGATGGCCTCGGACTGAGCCGATGACCGTCCGAATCATGATCGCGGAAGACCAGGCCATGGTGCGCCAGGCCCTGGTGGCGCTGCTGGGCCTGGAGCCCGACATCGAGGTGGTGGCCCAGGCCGCCACCGGTGACGAGGCCATCGCCATGGTCCGCAAGCACCAGCCCGACGTGGCCGTGCTGGACATCGAGATGCCCGGCGGCACCGGCATCGAGGTCGCCCGGCAGCTGCACCAGGACGGCTTCGCCGGCCAGGTGGTCATCGTGACCACCTTCGGGCGGCCCGGCTACCTGCGCGCGGCGATGTCGGCCGGGGCCAGCGGGTTCCTGCTCAAGGACGCGCCCGCGGCCGAGCTGGCCGCGGCCATCAGGCGGGTGGCCAAGGGCGAGCGGGTCGTCGACCCGGCCCTGGCCGCGGCCGCGCTGGCCGAGGGCGACAGCCCGCTGACCAGCCGGGAGACCGACGTGCTGGCCGCGGCGGCCGGACACGACGCGATCAGCGAGATCGCCGCCGGGCTGCACCTGTCGCCGGGCACGGTCCGCAATCACCTGTCCGCCGCCATGCAGAAGCTCGGCGCGCGCAACCGCGCCGAGGCGGTGCAGATCGCCCAGCGCAAGGGCTGGCTGTAAGAAGGCCGGCGCTTAGCGGGCGCGGTGCCGCACCGGGGTACGGTCCGCCCGGCGCAATGACGGCGCGGGGCCGGACAGACCCAGATCCGGGCGGGTCACGGCCAGATCGGGCCGGGTCACGGCCAGATCGGGGCGGCTGGCCGGGCCGGGACGCAGGCCGTTGCCCTCGCCGCGGATGAGCGTGAAGCCGGGTATGGGCGCGCGCACCCGTCGGCCGGCGGGTACCTGCGGCACCCAGGCGAACGCCACCGCGCCGCCCGCGGCGGCCAGCACCGTACCCGCCAGATAACCGCCCAGATGGGAGGTGGTCAGCGCGGTGGCGGCCAGCAGGATGGCGGCCGTGGCGTAGACCGAGCGCTGCGCGGGGTCGAACAACAGCAGCAGCGCGCAGGCCAGGATGCCGCCGGCGATCAGCGCGCCGACCGGCACGATGACCCGCGTGCTGTGGCCCGGCACCGACAGGCTGACCACCATGAGCTCCGTACCGCCGGCAATGGCGATGAGCGCGCCGATGAACGGCCGGCTGCGCTGCCAGCCCCGCCAGACGCGGGTCACGGCCCCGAACCCGGTCAGCAGGACCGGGCGGGGCTTGGCACGAGCGTGAGCGGCCATGCCGTCAGCCGCCCTGACCCATTTCGGCTCTCCTGTCCTCAAGCCCCTGATCGGCGAAGCTAACGCTTCGCGGACATAGCGGTCAAGTGATCCCCTACCTATTTCCGGGCGCCGGGTCGGGGACAATCACTCCATGCTGCTGCACCGGGTCGTGACAACGTCAGCCGCGGTGAGCGGGTCGGCCGGGCGCCTGGCCAAGGTGGCCGAGATCGCCGGGCTGCTCCGCGAGGTCCCCGCCGCCGAGATCCCGATCGCGGTCGCGTTCCTGTCCGGGGAGCTGACCCAGCGCCAGATCGGCGTCGGCTACGCGGCCATCGTGGACCTGCTCGGGCCGCCCAGCGCCAGGCCGAACCTGCCTTCCGGCCCGGCGCCCGCCGTCCCGGAGCTGACGCTGGCCCAGGCCGACGCGGCCTTCGGCGCCATCGGCGCGCTGACCGGGCCCGGCTCGCAGGCCGAGCGGCGGCAGCTGCTGGGCCAGCTGCTGGCCAGGGCGACCGAGGACGAGCGGCAGTTCATGGTCCGGCTGCTGGCCGGCGATCTGCGCCAGGGCGCGCTGAGCGGGGTCATGAGCGAGGCCATCGCCAGCGCGGCCGGGGTGCCGGCGGCCGCGGTCCGGCGCGCTCACCAGGTCGGCGGCTCGCTGACCCAGGCCGCCGTGGCCGCGTTGAGCGCGCCCGCCGACGATCCGGCGGCCGCCGAGCGGGCCCTGCTGGCCGTGATGCTGCAGGTCGGCCGCCCCCTGCAGCCCATGCTGGCGGCCACCGCGCCCACCCTGGAGGCCGCCCTGGAGCGGATCTCGCCCGCGGCCGTGGAGTGGAAGATCGACGGCATCCGGATCCAGGTGCACCGGGCCGGTGACGAGGTCCGGGTGTTCACCCGGACCCTGGACGACATCACCGGCCGGGTGCCGGAGATCGTCACCGCCGCCCGCTCGCTGCGGGTCCAGGCGGCCGTGCTCGACGGCGAGGCCGTGGCGCTGTACCCGGACGGCCGGCCGCGGCCATTCCAGGTCACCTCGGCCCGGACCGCCAGCCAGGCCGACGTGGCCCGGCTGAGCGAGCAGACGCCGCTCACCGCATTCCTGTTCGACCTGCTGCACCTGGACGGAACCGACCTGCTCGACGCCCCGGCCAGCGAGCGCCTGAGCGCGCTGGCGGCCGTGGCCCCAGCCGAGCTGGTCATCCCGCGGATCGTGACGGGCGACCTGGCCGAGGCGACGGCGTTCTTCGAGGCCGCCATCACCGGCGGGCACGAGGGCGTAGTGGTCAAGTCGCTTGACGCGGGGTACGGGGCGGGCCGCCGGGGCGGTGACTGGATCAAGGTCAAGCCGCGCCACACCCTGGACCTGGTTGTGCTGGCCGCGGAGTGGGGGCACGGCCGACGCCACGGCTGGCTGTCCAACCTGCACCTGGGCGCGCGCGACCCGGCCACCGGGGACATGGTGATGCTGGGCAAGACGTTCAAGGGCCTCACCGACGCGCTGCTCGAGTGGCAGACGGCCCGCCTGCTGGAACTGGCCGAGCCGTCTCAGCGGCTTGAGGCAGGCTCGCAGGCGCCGCGGGCGCACGGGGTGGTCCGGGTCCGGCCCGAGCTGGTGGTGGAGATCGCCTTCGACGGCGTCCAGGCCAGCACCCGCTACCCCGGCGGCGTCACGCTGCGGTTCGCCAGGGTCCTGCGCTACCGCGAAGACAAGACGGCCGCGGAGGCCGACACCATCGAGGCCGTCCGCGCCCTGTGGAGCGGCGGGGAGCCTCTGGCCGGGCGGCCCGCCGCTCATGGACAATGAATCCTCATGCGAACGGTGTGGGTGGATAACGACGGGGCGTGGCGCACGACGCTGCGCCGCCGCCAGGTACTCGCCGATCCCAGGATCAACAAGGGCACCGCATTCAGCGACGCCGAGCGGGCCAGCCTGGGCGTCACGGGGCTGATTCCGGCCGGCCACATGACTCTGGAGGAGCAGGAGTCCAGGGTCTACGCCCAGTACCGGCGGCAGACCACCGACCTGACCCGCAATGTGCTGCTCACCGAGGTCCGCGACCGCAACGAGGTGCTGTACTACCGGTTGCTGGCCAGCCACCTGAGCGAGATGCTCCCCATCATCTACACGCCCACGGTCGGCCAGGCCATCGAGAACTACAGCCACGAGTACCGCCGGCCGCGCGGCGTCTACCTGTCGGTGGACCGGCCGGACCTGATCGAGGAATCGCTCATGTCCCCCGACCTGTTCCTCGACGAGGTGGACCTGATCGTGGCCACCGACGCCGGGGCAATCCTGGGCATCGGGGACTGGGGCGTCGGCGGCATCAACATCGCGGCCGGCAAGCTGGCCGTCTACACCGCGGCCGGCGGCATCCACCCAAACCGGGTGATCCCGGTCATGCTGGACGTCGGCACGGACCGGCAGAGCCTGCTCGACGACCCCCTGTACATCGGGAACCGCCACCCGCGAGTGTCGGTGGCCGACTACGACGCATTCCTGGACGCGTTCGTGACGGCGGTGCGCAAGCTGTTCCCGCGGGCCCTGCTGCACTGGGAGGACATCGGGGTCAGCAACGCCAGGCGGCTGCTGGAGCGGTACCGCGACAGCGTGCTCACCTTCAACGACGACATTCAGGGCACTGGCGCGGTGAACCTGGCCGCGGTCGTCGCGGCGGTCCGGGCCACCGGGATCAAGCTGGCCGACCACCGCATCGTGATCTTCGGGGCGGGCACGGCGGGCGTCGGCATCGCCGACCAGCTGTCGGCCGCCCTGGTCGCCGACGGCCTGTCGACCGCGCAGGCCAGGGCCAGATTCTGGGCCATCGACCGGCACGGGCTGCTGACCACGGACGACCCCGGCCTGAGCGACCAGCAGCGGCGCTACGCCCGCGACCCGGCCGACGCGGCCGACTGGGCCCGCGACCCGGCTCTGGGGGGGCGGGTCGGGGAAGTGGATGGCGGGGTCGGGCTGGCCGAGGTCGTCCGCCAGGTGCACCCGACCATCCTGATCGGCACCTCGGCCAGGACCGGGGCGTTCAGCCAGGCCATCGTGACCGAGATGGCCGCGCACGCCAGCCGGCCGGTGATCATGCCGATGTCCAACCCGACCAGCCTGGCCGAGGCCCGGCCGGCCGATCTGATCCGGTGGACCAACGGCCGGGTTCTGGTCGCCGCGGGCAGCCCGTTCGGGCCGGTCGACTTCGACGGCACCAGGTACGTGGTCGGCCAGGCCAACAACGCCCTGGTGTTCCCCGGACTGGGGCTCGGCGTGATCGCCGTCCGCGCCACTCGGGTCACCGACGGGATGCTCAGCGCCGCCGCCTACGCGGTCGCCGACCTGGTCGACACCGCAACCCCCGGGGCGCCCCTGCTGCCCCAGGTCGAGGCGCTGCGCGATACCTCGCTGGCGGTGGCGACGGCGGTGGCCAGGGCGGCCGTGGCCGACGGGGTGGCCACCGTCCCGCTCGACGGCGATGTCACCGAGCAGGTCAGGGCGCTCATGTGGCAGCCGGTCTACCGCCCGGTGCTCCCCGCCTGATCAGCGATGTCCGTCGCCCGGCTACTCGCCTCGGCTCGCCGGACCGCGCGGCGGTACACGGCCGAACTGCGGGCCAGCCAGTCCTTCCTGGCCGCCGAGGTCGGCGGGGGCGGCTGGCTCAACCTGGGCCAGTTCCGCTGGCGCAACGTCACGCCGGGCCGGGCCTCTCGTTCCAGGGCGTGACCCGCACGCGCGTTCTGCTGGTCACGGTGGCCGTGGCCGGCATGGCCATCTCGACGTTCATCGGCGGCGCGGCCGCGTACGGCATGCCCTGGGCCCTGGTGCCCGTGGTCATGCTGTGGTGCTACGTGGCCGGGGTCTGCGCGGCGCTGGGCCCGACCGCCATCGTGGTCACCACGCAGTGGCCGGTGGCGGTGCTGATCGCCAGCGCCGTCCCGCTCGGTCCGGCCGACGCGGCGCTGCGGGCGGTCCTGGTGCTGGCCGGCGGCCTGTGGCAAGGCGCGCTGGTGGTGTCGTCCTGGGCCCTCAGCCTGGGCGGCGCGGAGCGGACAGGACCACGCTGGCCGTGGCCCGCCGGGCCGCGCTGGCGGCCAGCGCCGGGGCCCTGGGCGAGATATCCGAGGCCCTGCGCGCGCGACCGTCGCACCGCGAGGAGCACCTCGAGGCGGCCAGGGCCCAGATCAGCCCCAGCGCGACCGCCGACGGTCAGCCCTGGAGCTGGGCCGACGAGTCGCTGCGCGGCCAGCTCCGCTCGGCGGTGCGGATCACCCGGCGGCTGAACGACGCCCAGCCCGGGCGCAGGCCCCCGGCACGGCCGTCGACCCGGCTGCCCGTCCGCGACATGCTGCTGACCCTGCGGGCCAACGTGAGCATTTCCTCCGAGGCCGGCCGCCACGCGCTGCGGCTGGCCATCGTGGCCGGGTGGCCGAGGTCATCGCCCAGTCGGCGGCGCTGCCGCACGGGTACTGGGTCACCCTGACCGTCCTGATCGTGCTGCGGCCCGACTACGGCTCCACGCTGTACCGCGGCCTGCAACGGGCGGCGGGCACTGCTGGCGGTGAACTATTTGTTCTTCGCCATCTTCCTGACGGATTACGTGGTCGTGCTGCTCGGGCTGCCAGCCGACCAGACGGCCGTGGACCGGCTGATCGGGACGGTGGTCGGCGCGGGGCTGGCGCTGGCGGCCTACGTGCTGTGGCCGACCTGGGAGCGGACCTCAGCCAGCGAGAAGTTCGCCCGGCTGTTCCTGACCGAGAGCCGCAGGCCCTGATCTCGGCCGGGCACCGGCTCGCGATCACCACGCTGGCCCTGGAGGCGGCGGTGGGGGCACACCACGTGGCGCTGCGCCAGGCCGGCCCGGAGGTTCCGCAAGATCCCCCGCTACTGCAGGAAACGCTCGACCGGCTCGCGGACATGATCCGGCAGGCGGCGGCCCAGCTGGCCGAGTCGCTGCGCCGGGTGGGTCCGCCCGGCCCGCTCCCGCCCATGCGCGAGGTGCAGGCCCGGATCCCGCGCGATGACGACGACGCGGCCGGGCTGTTCGCGGCCACCGATGCCCTGGTCGACTCTCTCAACACCATCCGCGACATCGAGCGCGGTTACCTGACCCCGCCCGCCGTCGCGACCGCGGCCGCCGACTAGCCGACCGCCGACTATTCCTACAGGCGAGGATCGACCGGCTCGCTCTCCAGGGCCAGCACGCCGAACACGCACTCGTGCACCCGGTATAGCGGTTCCGCGGCGGCCAGCCGCTCCAGGGCCTCGATGCCGAGCGCGAACTCGCGCACGGCCAGAGCCCGCTTGTGGCTGACGTTGCGGGACCGCAGCCGGGCCAGGTTGGGCTCGGCCGTGTACTCCGGCCCGTAGATGATCCGCAGGTACTCGGGCCCGCGGCACTTGATGCCGGGCGGGGCCAGCCCCTTGGGGCCGCGGTGCACCACGCCGGCCGGCTTGACAACCATGCCCTCGCCGCCCGCCGCGGTCAGGTCCTGCCACCAGGCCGTGGCCGCGTCCACGCTGGCCGGGTCGTCCAGGGTCACCTCGACCGACCGGGTCGGCCGCAGCAGGACCGGGTCGGCCGCCACCAGGCGGCCGATCTGGTCCAGGTGCCAGCGGTGCGGACGCAGCGCGTGCACCGCGCCCGCCCCGGCCAGGATCTGGAACGGGGCCAGGCTGAGGTCGTCGACCGAGCCGACCGGCCAGCAGTAGCGGCGGTAGGCGTCGGCGAACCGGCTCGCCAGCTCTCGCCGCTGCTGCGTCTGGTCCAGCAGACCAGCCACGTCGATTCCGCGGTCGGCGGCCGCGGCCAGCGCCGTGCGGGCGGCGTCCAGCCCGGCCGCGGCGGCCGTCGCGACCGGCGCGTACTGGCCCCGCAGCAGCTCGCCCGCCTTGGCCGACCAGGGCATCAGCTCGCAGTCCAATACCAGCCAGTCGGTGCCCAGCTCGTCCCACAGCCCGGCCGCCCCGATGGCCGCGATGACGCGGTCCAGCACCGCACGCTCGGTCGCGGGATCGGCGAAGAAGGCTCGGCCGGTGCGGGTGTAGATCGCGCCGGGGCCGGTCCGCGGGCCGAACTGGCGGACCGCGACGTCGCTGTCGGCGCAGGCGACGACGACCGCGCGGGAGCCCATGTGCTTCTCCTGGCCGACGACCTCGGTCACGCCCGTGCCCCGGAACGCGGCGAAGGCCTGGCTGGGGTGCTCGAGCAGCCCTTCGGCCTGGCTGGTGGCGGGCGGCGACATGGTCGGCGGCAGGTAGACCAGCCAGCGCGGGTCGATGGCGAACCGGCTCATCACCTCCAGTGCCGCTAGCGCGTTCTCCTCCCGGACCATGACGGTGCCGCCGGTCACGCGGGTCTCGATGACGCGCTTGCCGGTCACGTCGCCGATGCTGAGCTCCCCAGGCTCCCGGCCGGCGGCCGCGGCGGGCGCGGCGGCCGGGACCAGCGGGCGGACCGGCTCGAAGTACACCCGTCTGGCCGGCACGCTGACGATCTCCCGCTCGGGGTAGCGCAGCGCCGTCAGCTGGCCCCCGAAGACGCACCCGGTGTCCAGGCAGATGGTGCCGTTGACCCACTCGGCCTCGGGCACCGGCGTGTGGCCGTAGACGACCATGGCCCGGCCGCGGTAGTCCTGGGCCCACGGATAGCGGACCGGCAGGCCGAACTCGTCGGTCTCGCCGGTGGTGTCCCCGTACAGCGCGAACGAGCGCACCGGCGCCGACGCCCGGCCGTGCATGGCCTCGGGCAGCCCGGCGTGGGCCACCACCAGCTTGCCGTCGTCCAGCACCATGTGCCCGAGCAGCTTGTCCATGAACGCGGTGGCCTGCGTGGTGAACTCCGCAGGTTCCGCCGCCAGCTGGGCCAGGCTCTCGGCCAGGCCGTGGGACACGGTCACGTCACGGCCGCGCAGCGCGCGGACCAGCTTGGCCTCGTGGTTGCCGGTCACCGAGAAGCCCGAGCCGGCCGCGGTCATCCCCATCACCAGCCGGAGCACGGCCGGGGTGGCCGGCCCGCGGTCGACCAGGTCGCCGACGAACACCGCCGTTCGGCCGCCGGGATGCACCGCCGAGCCGCCGTCGGCCGCGACCTGGTAGCCCAGAGTCCCGAGCAGGTCGGCCAGCTCGTCGTAGCAGCCGTGCACGTCGCCGATGATGTCGAACGGGCCGTGCTCGGAGCGCCGGTCGTTCCACAGCGGCTCGCGCTCGATCGCGGCGGTGGCGATCTCATCCTCGCCGTCGAGAACGTAGACCCGGTGGAACCCCTCCCGCCGCAGGCCGCGAAGTCCGCGGCGAAGCTGCTGGTGCTGCTGGCGGAGCACGCGGCCGCCGAAGCTCCGGTCCTGGCGGGCGGCATTGCGCTCGGTGCAGATGCGCTCGGCCACGTCCAGGACGATGGCCACGGCCAGCACGTGGTGCTTCCTGGCCAAGGTGATGAGCGACTGCCGGGCCGACGCCTGGACGCTGGTCGCGTCGATGACCGTCAGCCGGCCCGCGTCCAGCCGCTTGCCCGCGATGAAGTTGAGCACCTCAAAGGCGTCCGCCGTGGCCGCCTGGTCGTTCTCGTCGTCGCTGACCAGGGCGCGGCAGAAGTCGCTGGAGATCACCTCGGTGGGCCGGAAGTGCCGCGCGGCGAACGTGGACTTGCCCGAGCCGGAGATGCCGATCAGGACGACCAGCGACAGGTCCGGGATCTTGATCTGGCTCATCGGGTGAACACCGCCAGCTGCGTCGGGCGGCCGAGCCGCTGGTCTTCGGGGCCGATGCCGGACACGGCGACCCGGTAGTCGTGCCGTCCGGCCACGGCGGCGGACCAGTCCGCGAACTGCGCCCGCGTCCACTCGAACCGGTGGTCCCGGTGCCGCGTGGCCCCCGCGGCCAGGCCGGGAAACAGCTCGTTGTACTCGGCGTTGGGCGTGGTCACCACCACGGTGCCGGGCCGGGCCCAGCCGAAGACCGACCGCTCAAGCGCGCCCAGCCGCGGCGGGTCGATGTGCTCGATGACCTCCATCAGGACCGCCGCGTCGAAGCCGGCCAGCCGGCTGTCGCGGTAGGTCAGCGAGCCGTTCAGCAGCTCCACCCTGGCTCGCTGGCGCGGCGAGAGCCGGTCCAGGTGCAGGCGCCGGGCCGCGGTCTGCAGCGCCCGGTGCGACACGTCCAGCCCGGTCACCTGCTCGAGCTGAGGCAGCCGGAGCAGCGCGGTCATCAGCTTCCCCGACCCGCAGCCGAGGTCGAGCGCGCGCCGGGCACCGCTGGCCGCGACCGCCTCGGTGACCGCGGCGATCCGCTGGTCGTGCAGGCCGATCCGGGTGTCGGCGGCCTCCTCGGCGGCCTCCTGCTCGGCATCGGCCCGGTCCGGGTCGACGCCCTCGTCGGCCACCAGGGCGGCCAGCGCGTCCCTGGTCAGCCGGCGGTCGTGGCGCAGGTAACGCCGCGCGATCAGCTCCCGCTCCGGATGCGCGGTCAGCCACTGGCCGCCGCGGCGCAGCAGCTTGGTGACCTCGTCGACGCCGACGAAGTAGTGCTTGTCGTCGTCGAGCACCGGCAGGAGCACCGACATGTGCTGGAGCACGTCGGCCAGCCGGGCCGTGCCCACCAGCGTCACGGCCAGGTAGTCGCTGTCGCCCAGGTCCGGAGGGTCCAGCGGCAGCGGCGCGGCCGTGACCGCGTAGCCGAGGGGCTCGAACAGGCGGCGCAGCAGCGGCTCGCCGCCGCGGCAGGGCAGCACCGGCACCCCGATCTCCAGCGGGATAGCCAGGGCGGCCAGCTCAGGGCGCTCCTTGCTGCGGCCGCTCATCGCGGTGCCGAGCAGCTTGGCCAGGGCCACGCACAGGAACGACGAGGCCGCGTACGGCCGGTCATTCACGTAGCTGCCCAGCGCGAACTGGCTGGCCGCGCCGGAGCTGCCCCGCACCAGCCCGATCGGGTCGACGTCCAGCAGCAGCGCCGCGCAGCACCGCTGCTCGGTCGCCTCCGGGTAGAACAGGTGGGCCGTGCCGAAGCTCAGCTCGGCCTCGTGCCGGCGGCCGGGGTTCTTGTGCAGCAGGTAGCCCAGGTCGGTGGCGGGCTGGTGGGTGGTGGCGATGGTCAGGAGCAACGGCACTCCGAAGGTTCCGGCGAATTCCGGTGAATTCCGCGACAGGGCGTGTTCGCGAGCCAGCCTGCCGTAATTGTGGATGGGAAGCCACTGAGAATGCCTGCCCCGGGCATCTTTGACCCCGTACGATGCGCTGAGTCCGTAATCGGCGGATAGCGGGGAACGCTCGGCTGAGCGGGGTGACAGCGTGATTGTCCGGCGGATGTACTCGGTACCCGAGCACATCACGATGTTCGGCGCCGCTGCCGCGATGGCGGGCGCCGTCTACCCCATGATCGTGGCGCACACCGGAGGCCAGGGTATCCCGTGCCCGCTGCGGACGCTCACCGGCGTGCCGTGCCCGTTCTGCGGCCTGACCACCGCCACCGTTGCGATGACGCACGGTGCGTGGGGCGTCGCGGCCCGGACCAGCCCGCTCGCTTACCTGGCCGCCGCCCTGGTGGTCGGCACCACTCCCCTCCTGGTGGCCCGCACCACCGGGCGGGCGGGACCGCCGCGCCGCTGGTCGGCGACCGCCCGCAAGCGCACCGGCTGGATCGTCGCGGTCATCGTGGCGGTCAGCTGGATCTTCCAGCTCCATCGGTTCGGCTTCCTGTAAAGGCTGCCCCCAGCCTCTGCGCTGACAGCCACTCCCTTAGGCAAGAAAGGCCAGTCCAGTGACCGACTACCCCGGATACCCCAATAATCCCGGCGCGGGCCCCGGCGACCCCGCCGGCTACCCGCAGGGCGGCTACCCGCAAGGCGGCCCGCAGGGCGGCTACCCGCAAGGCGGCTATCCGCAAGGCGGCCCCCAGGGCTACCCGCAGGGCGGCCCCCAGGGCTACCCGCAGGGCGGCCCCCAGGGTTACCCGCAGGGTGGCTATCCCCAGGGCGGCTATCCCCAGGGTGGCTACCCGCAGGGCGGCCCCCAGGGCGGCTACCCCGGCCAGCCCGCGGCCGTCCCCTATGCGAACTGGGGCCAGCGCGCCGGCGGTTACCTGATCGACGCCGTGCCCGTAGCGATCCTGGCCTGGATCGGCATTAGCATCAGCACCACCGTCTACCTGCTGTTCCTGCTCGTGGGCATCGTCTACACCGGCTACAACCGCTGGTACCTGGGCGGCACGACGGGCCAGTCCTTCGGCAAGCGCGCGCTCAAGCTGCGCCTCATCAGCGAGCAGACCGGCCAGCCGATCGGCCCGCTGATGGCCTTCGTCCGCGACATCTGCCACATCCTCGACAGCCTGGCCTGCTACGTCGGCTGGCTGTTCCCGCTGTGGGACGCCAAGCGCCAGACCTTCGCCGACAAGATCCTCAACACCATCGTCATCCCGGCCTGACCCAGCGGTTTCAGCGGCGGCCCGTGCCGTCGGCGGTGATCCAGTCCGCCGCGGCCCGGGCCGCCGCCTCGTCTTGCGCGATCCCGGTCGCCTCGGTCGGCTGGTCGCTGGACAGCACCACCATCAGCAGCCGCTGGCCGTCATGGTCCACCTCGCCGATGCTGTTGACTACCCACAGGGCCGGATCGGGCAGCCAGCCGTCCTTGATCGTCAGGACGCTGCCAGGGCTGGCCGCCGCGGACACCCCCCAGTTCTGGCCCGCGATGACGTGGCGCATCAGGTCCAGCTCGTAGTCGCGCGATCGTGTGTCCAGCGGGGAGTGCGCCGTGGTGACGGCGCGCAGCAGCCGCAGCTGGTCGCCCGCGGTGGTGGTGGTCAGCCCCCAGTACAGGCCCGGGCCCGGCGTGGTGTGCCGCAGGCCCAGGGTGGCGTCGGCGTCGGCCAGCCCGCCGCCCGAGCCGATGGCCGTCCACAGGTCCGTGGCCGCGTCGTCGCTGCTGGTCTCGATCATCTGGGCGGCCAGGTCCGCGTCGGTGCCGCTCAGCGGAGCGCCGGTGGCACCGAGCGGCGTCCCGGCGCGCTGGCCCGCCAGCAGCAGGCTGGCCAGGATGTCCACCTTGACGATGCTGGCCGTGTGGAAGCCCAGCCGGCCCCCGTAGATCGCGGTGACCCCGGTGCTGACGTCTGTAACCCCGACGGCCAGGTTCCCGGTCTGTATGCGCCGCACCGGCGCCAGCGCCGCGGCCAGCCGCCGGTCCCGCTCCGCCCGTAACCCGTGCCCGGCGGCGGCCGGCGCCGTCCGGCCCGTCCGACCCCGCTGCAGGGCCTGGACGGGCTGCTGCTGGCCCCCCGCCCCGGCAGCGCGAGCGGGCAGCCCGGAGACCCCAGGCAAGCCGGCGGGCGCGCGCTGGTGAGCGCGGGCCGCGGAGATCGTGAGCACCACGACAAAGGCCACCATGACGGCCAGCACCACCGCGAAGGCCAGCCGCTCCCACAGCGGCAGGCCGCCGGCGTGCTCCGGACGTACCGGCGGCACCGGGCGCATGCGGGGCGGTGGCCCCATGCGCCGCCGCGCGCTCACCTGGCTACCCCGAGCATGGATTTACCCCCGAATGCCCATTAGCCCTTCCTTCGCGCAAATGGCGAAGCGCGCGCTGTTCCAGCCAGAAAGGAGCGCGCGGCACGAGACGTGCGAATGATTTAATTCCCCCGGATATGGCTGAGCCATATTTGCTATAACGCTAGCAGTCAGCGCTGCTCACGAAAAGAAGGCGCGAGCCGGGTGTTACAGGCTGTCTTCCTATTACCGTTAGGTGTTGTTATTTAGAAAGTGCCGGTGTTTTACCGGCTTGCCCGCCGGGTATCCCGCTCGCACCGGCAGGATCCGTGCCGCATCAGATGACACCCGGCATGGCGACCGGACGCGACAATCTGCCGCAACCAGACGCCCGGCTGGTACGTCACTGGAGACGGAGCCCGTCGCGATCCGACGCGGCCAGGCCGCCGATCCGGGAGATGACGTGGACGAGCACCCCATCCAGCCAGTCCAAGGCAGCACCGGCCCCGGCCGACGCCGGTTCCTCGCGCTGGCGGGCGCCGCGGGCGTCGGCGCCGCCGTCGCCGCACCCAGCCTGGACGCGCTGGCCAATACCCGGGCCGCCTGGCATCACCGGCCCGACTCCGGGCCGACCACGGCCGACTGGGAAGCGCTGCGCCACCACCTGTCCACCCACCACCTGGTCCGGCCCGGCCAGCGCGGTTACAACCAGGCCAAGCAGCTGTTCGACCCGCAGTTCGACCGGCTGCGGCCGACCGGCGTCGCCTACTGCGCCACCCCGGCCGACGTCGCCGCCTGCGTGTCCTTCGCCGCCCGTTTCAAGCTGCCCATCCGGGCCCGGTCCGGCGGCCACAGCTACGCCGGCTGGTCCAGCGTGAACGGTGGGCTGGTGGTCGACGTCACCGGGCTGAACTCCTACGGCGTCGGCAACGGCACGGTCAAGGTCGGTACCGGCCTGGGCCTCATCGACTTCTACAGCCGGCTGGCCCGCCGCGGCCTGGCCGTGCCCGGCGGCTCCTGCCCGACCGTCGGCATCGCCGGGCTGACGCTCGGCGGCGGGGTCGGCGTACTGGGCCGTAACTACGGCCTGACCTGCGACAACCTCAAGGCGGTGCAGATCGTCACGGCCAACGGCGACATCCTCAACTGCGACTCGGACACCAACTCCGACCTCCTGTGGGCCAGCCAGGGCGGCGGGGGCGGCAACTTCGGCATCGCCACCTCGTTCACCTTCCGCTCGCACCGGCTCAGCAGCCTGGCGCTGTTCTTCCTGAGCTGGCCGTGGTCGAAGGCCCGGCGGGTGGTGGACGGCTGGCAGCGGTGGGCGCCGCACGCCCCCAACGCCCTGTGGTCCAACCTGCACCTGTCGGCCGCGCCCGGCGGGACCGTGCCGAGGGTCGGCGTGGGCGGTACCTACGTCGGCAGCGTGAGCGGCGCGGCCGCGCAGCTCGACAAGCTCTACGCGCTGATCGGCAGCCGGCCCAGCTCGTCGTTCCTGGGCGAGAACTCTTTCCTGCAGGCCATGCTCGTCGAGGCGGGCTGCTCCGGCCTGACCGTTCCCCAGTGCCACACCGGAATGGGCGGCCACCTGGGCCGGGTACCATTTTTCGCCAAATCCGATATTTTCACCCACCGGCTCGGGCCGGCCGGCCTGACTGCGCTCCTGAATGGCATCGAGCGGTTCCAGGGCGTCGCAGCGGCCGGGGGCGCCTCGGGCTCCATCGCCTTTGATGCCTTCGGCGGCGCGATCAACGCGGTGCGCCCCGACGCGACCGCGTTCGTGCACCGCAACGCGCTGTTCCAGGCTCAGTACTACACCGAGTGGCGCTCGCCCGGCTCCGCCCGCGGCGTCGCCAACCAGCACCAGTGGATCCGCCAGTACTACAACGCCGTGCACCCGCACGCGAGCGGCCAGGCCTACCAGAACTACATCGACCCCGACCTGAAGAACTGGCGGCAGGCCTACTACGGGGCCAACTACGCTCGCCTGTCCCAGATCAAGGGCCGGTACGACCCTCACATGCTGTTCAACTTCCCGCAGGCCATTACCCCGCCCGCTTAGGCGGGCTGGGCCGTGTGGAACACCGGCCGCCACCGCGAGCAGCACCAGGCCGTGCCCGGCGGCCAGCGTCAGCGCGCCCGCCAGCGATCAGGGAGCGGCCGAAGCGGAGCGTCAGCGCGGGCGCGCGCATCGAGGTGACCAGGTAGGCCGCGGCCAGGAGGCGCCGTGCCCTCCACCAGCGGCAGCACCAGGGCGGTCAGGGCCGCGGTCACCAGCACCAGGCCGGCCAGGTCGAGCTGAGCGATGCGGCGGGCACCAGGGTTAGCGACCCTGCGGCCCCTGGACTCGGTGACCTGACGCCGGGCGAAGGCCAGCGCGGCCACGCCCATCACCAGGCCGTAGATGGTCAGGGCCCGGACCCGGGCCGGGCCCGGGTAGGCCACGCCGATGATCGACAGCACGTTGGGGCTGATCAGCGCGGCGTCGATGCCCTACACCAGTGGCGCCGCCACCAGCATCGCGGCGGTCGGGGCCAGGCCGCAGGCCGCGGACGCCACCACGAACAGGGCCATCCCGGCGCAGAACATCCGGCGGCGGCCGTACAGGTCACCCAGGCGGCCGGCCCCGATCAGGAGGACGGCGCAGGTGAGACCGTAGCCCGCCACCACCCACTCCACCGCGCTCCGGCCCGCGTGCAGGCCGGCCTGAATGGAGGGCAGGGCCACATTCACTATGAAGAAATCGAGGACGATCATGAAGACGCCGCACATAAGCACGGGAGAGTCAAGCCGCCTCGGATCGGGCGGCCGGGTCATCCGAGCCCCGCTTGCCGACGCCGACAGCACGGTAGCCTCAGCGCGGGGGGACGCAACAGCTGATCAACAAAGGAGCGGGCCATGGCCAGATACCGCAGGGTCGTCGTGAAGCTCAGCGGCGAGGCGCTGGCCGGGAACGCGGGCTGGGGCGTCGATCCCGACAGCCTGGCCCACGTGGCCACCGAGGTGCTCTCCGTCTGCGACCTGGGCGTGCAGGTGGCGGTCGTGGTCGGGGGCGGCAACTACTTCCGCGGCCGGATGGCCGACGGCTGGGGCATCAGCCGGGCCGAGGCCGACAACATCGGCATGCTCGGCACCGTGATGAACGCCCTGATGCTGCGTGGCGCGCTGACCGCCAGGACCGAGGCGGACGTCCGGGTCATGACCGCCGTGTCCATCCAGAGCGTGGCCGAGCCGTTCATCCGGCTGCGCGCCGCGCGGCACCTGGACATGGGCCGCATCGTTTTGCTCGCCGGCGGCATCGGCCAGCCCTACGTGACCACCGACTACCCGGCCGTGCAGCGCGCCCTGGAACTCGACGCCGACGCCCTCCTGGTGGCCAAACGGGGTGTCGACGGGGTCTACGACAGCGACCCGAAGGTCAACCCCGACGCCCAGCGCTACTCGCAGCTCACCTACGACGAGGCCCTGGCCAAGGGCGTCCGGGTCATGGACACCAGCGCGTTCGTGCTGGCCAACGAGCAGGGCCTGACCATGCACGTCTTCGACGTCGCGGCCGTCGGGGTGATGCGCCAGATCGCCGAGGGTGCCGACCTGGGTACTCGGATCAGCCCCAAGCTCGAGGACTAACTCGGATTTCTTCGCCAGCGTGCTCGTCTGGGTGGCCGGAATGTCAGAGGCCTTCGATAGTCTTATCGAAGAAGGTCAGCCACCGCGACCCGCAGGAGGTGATCCGGATGCCAGTTCTGGAGGCGGCGGATCACCGCCCCTACCAGGGGATGAGCTGGGCCTATGACCTGGATCTCGGTGAGTTGCTGGCCACGCTCGGCGTCACCCAGCCCGGGGAGGCCGGTGACGAGGCGGCCGCGGCCGAGGAGGCCGCGGCGGAGGGCGGGACGCCGCGGGAGCTGACCGGCGCGATCGCTGATCAGCTGCCGCCCGGCCCGGGCCTGGCCGCGTGGGTCGGCGGGACCGACCCCGCCGCGGTGGGGGAGTGGGACCTGCCCGGCGTCGCCTCAGCGTTCCGGCGGCTGGCGGCGTGGGCGCAGGCCGGGGAGCTCGCCGCCGTCGCGCAGATGGCCTCCCGCACCGCCGCCCGCGACGACCACGTCCACGTCGACGCCGACGG
>Ga0134126_10002071_pt1 | contig 25487 bp, 21 predicted proteins | sample KB31752_FD_96881 | JGI IMG/M metagenome (GOLD analysis project Ga0134126, IMG submission 96881) | Terrestrial soil microbial communities with excess Nitrogen fertilizer from Kellogg Biological Station, Michigan, USA - KB3-175-2 | ecosystem: Environmental > Terrestrial > Soil > Unclassified ... | reverse complement strand
GAATTAGCAAACCGCCGCCTTCAGCCTCTCGGCCACAGCTCCCTTTAGAATCAAATACTTAGCGCAAGCTATATTTTGTCGTTCTGACTTTTTTCTGACTATTGCTATCGGGGTCTACTTCCCAAGATGTTTGAACACAAGGGGTTACGAATCGAAAAAGTGGCTGCGCAACGGTTTGCATAACCGTCCTCCGACAGCGGCCATCGCAATCAGGGCCTGTAACGAGTGAGCGCGGCTAGGCATGGGTTTAAGCATCAGCGAGGAGTGCAGGCACCCATCTTGGGTTACGCTGGCGCGACGGCTGCTGTGATATTGCACGGGGGCCAGAGCGGGCCGATGCGTTTACGGCCACGCGTCGTCAGTCTGCGTGACATGGGGCTGCTACGATATTTACGGCTGAATACGGGCCCCATTGTACGGCGGTAAACATCGAGGAAGGCAGGAAGGTGACCTTCACCGGTGGTCATGAAACTGATCGTCAAGGCGCCTTGTCTTGTGCACCAGCCGTAAACTGATTGGAGGAATTCCTGCAGCATGCCGGGTTGCGACGTTGTGAGAAAAATGTCTTCCAGCACGAAATTCGAAGCTCTGCTGCGATTCAAAATGCAATAAGCGCGAGACCCATCCGGCCAAGTATGCGTAAGGGTCGTCCGATATCCGTCGCCGTTGCTCCAGAATCGCCAGTGCAAATCGTCGGTATCCCGGCGCGGCGCAAGTCCCGCAATTGCTCTGGCCGAACACCCGAAATCGACAAAGAACGGAGCGGCTGCTGCTGCATTGGCGTCATACTTGACGAGAGGCAGCACAGAGCGCGGTAAAAAGCATTTGCTCAGGGAACTCCATGACGTGGTTGCGATGCGCATAGCGGAGTTTGGATAGCGCCTATCACCCTGTGCCAGAACCCGTGCGCCCAAACTGAAAGGTTTGGCCCCCCATTCCAGCCCCATGGTAGCGACCGTTTCATATCCCAAAGCTGTGCGCGGTCGAGCCGCCGCAGGCGTGAGCGTATAGGTGGCGTCGAAAACCTCTTCCACTTCTTCAAGGCACTGACGTTCGAACCGCAGATAAACGAATTTGTTCCTGAATTCGGTCAATAGAAACGTATTGACGGTCTTTGCGAAGGTGAGATCCATATCTCCAAAGGTAAAGCGAACGGGACAAAGACCGTGATGACCGACGATCCGCCAATCGCCACTGTCTTCCCTGGCCTCCACGAGCCAACTCCACACCGGGCCGCCCGGTGCGCCGTGCCAGAGATGGCGCATGACATCCAGCGAGCGCGGCGGACGCACGCCGGCGACCACGGAGTTGAAAACATCGTTGAACGCCTCCTCGTCGCCGGGCTCCATGCGGCGCGTCCGAAAGCGTGTCATTTTATTCGCTCGTTCAGATATTTTGCGATTGCCGCGATGGTTGAAACATTCTCGAGATCGTCATCGAGAATTGCCAGGCCGGACACGCGTTCGAGCTCTCCCACCACTTCGAAAATATCGAGCGAGTCCATTCCCGCATCGGCGAGTAGCGCGTCGTCGGTCAGTCCGGACAGCCGCGATCCGATCTCGGTGTTCCGAAGCAATTCCCTAACCTGTCCCGTTGAAACGGGATATCCGAGCGTGGTCATCGGCTATCTTCCTTGAATGGTTGCAGCACACCCTGTGCCCGGCCCACTGCTTTGTCTCCCTGACGGATTTCGAGGATTTGGCACCGAGAAAGGATGACTTGCGAGAGAACGAGTTCGATCGGGATATCCTCCCGCAGCGGTGCATCGAGATCTGCCCGGCTGAACACCCAGGTGCCCGCGGCGATCTGTGCGCCAATGATCTTCGAGAGAATGATGACCTGGTCGAAGGCGGTGTAGCCGGGAACCGGCGATGGAAGCTGCGCGTGCCCGGCTTGCACAGCGGCAGCCCGTATCACTGGCGCTTCGTCGAAAGGTTTTCGGCATGTGATGCTTCTCGGCGTCTCGATCAGCCAACCCGTCGTGACGTGTTGCCCTTCCCGCAACTCGAACGTACCAAGTGCGGAAGGTGTCTGAGCGAAATGTGCCTCAACCGCACGATACGACTTTCGTCTCAATACGATCTTTTGAACATAAGCGAGGGCGGAAAAGTTCTTCCTGGCAAAGCTCTCCAGCGACGTAAACAAATCGCTCGACTGCACATAGTCGCGTTCGCCTCTGAGTGAAATGTCCAAATTCCAAACGTCCATCGCACAAGAATGCCAGAAATGCCGTCGGAATGCTTACAGCTTATATTGTAAATTTTCCCGGTCGCGTTTGGAGTAGGTTTTTCGTTGTTTTACCGCGCCGCGACGGTTAGTGCTTTCGCGAAGAACAATGTCCCGAGAGATGGTCGCTTTTCCGGAACGACTCGGTCGGCTTGCGCAGTTGACGGGTGAGGCGTTGGACGGCCCCCCGGCGGCGCCCGGCGCCATCGATGAGCCGTTGGTGAAGCTTGCGCGCAGGCACCAGGTGGGGTCGTTGCTATATGCGGTTGCGGGCGGAAACAGGTATTCCATTGAACCGCGCCTAGTTGCAGAACTTGAACAGATGTATCGTGCAAGTGCGGCCCGGCGGATATCCGCTTTGGCGCGGCTGCATCAGATCGCAGATGTCTTCGACGCCCGCAATATCGCCTGGATGACGCTCAAAGGTCCGATACAGGCGCAACGTCTTTATAAAGATCCGGTCTGGCGTTTCTCCTCCGACCTCGATCTTCTGGTGCCGCCTTCTGAATTCGGGCGTGCGCTGGAGGCGCTCATGCAACTCGGATTCATCCCAAGCAATCCTCCGATCGCGAATGCTGGAATTTTGCGCGGCCCGATCCTGAAAGCCATACGCGACATGTCGCTGATTGCGGACGACGACCACACATGCGCCGTCGAGTTGCATCGCAGGCTGTTCGTTCCAACCGGCCGGCGGGCAAATTCCATCCGTCTGGAAGCCGCACCCGGCGATATTCCTGCACCGGCCATCGGGCCTGAGATGGCGTTCTACATGATTGCGCATGGCGCGCTTAGCTTTTGGGTTCGATTGAAATGGCTGATCGACCTTGTGCCGCTGTTTGCCAAATTGAACGACGAGCAAAAGGGTGGGCTACTGGAATGCGCTCAACGCGTCAAAGCCGAAAACTCTCTTGGGGCATCGCTTTCGCTCTTGCGTGGGCTTTTCCCAAGTGTGGATTTCGGGCCTTTGGCGCCGTGGCTGGAACGCAAGGAAGCGCAAAGCTCTGTTCGCCACCGCCTTGAAAAATATATCGAGATGATCGGTTCCGAGCAGGACTGGCGACAATCGCCATTGGACAATCGCCGCAAGGCCGTTGAATCGACATGGCTGATGTTCGAAGCGCCGACAACGCGGGCGCATTTCTTGGCATTTGCGCCGCTATCAAGCGTTGCCCGAAAGCTTGCGGGCGCCCTTTCGCGGGAAGAGCGCGCGCTCACGCAATGCGATACACAGCCTTCGGCTTGAGTATTTATTTCCCGGCCAGCGACTGAAGATAAGCGACGACGTCTTCGCGGTCTTTTTGATCGGACAGCGAGAACGGCATCTTGTTCGGCGCACCGGGATGTCCCGCAAAATCGTCCAGAAACTGATGAGGATTCTTCAGATAGTTCGCGACATTCTCCGGCGTCCAGGTCAGTCCCTTCTTCGCAGCTTCCTGCATGGCCTGCGAGTATTGGTAATTGCCGATGCTGCCGGCAGGACGGCCGATCACGCCGTTTAGGCTGGGGCCGATCTTGTTGACGCCCTTTTCTGCCGAATGGCACGCGCCGCATTGCTGAAAGATCTTCTCGCCGTTCGCGGCATCACCGGCCGCTTGGGCTTTCTGGGTCATGCTCACCACTGCTGTACCGACAACGATCAACGCAAACAGGCTTTTTATTACTTTGTACATTTTCCCGACCGCTTGTCCTGACGTTCGATTTCTATATCGTCCTTATTGCATGATCGCGAATATTTAGAACGTAAATTTAAGCAGCGGTGAAATCCGGTCATGAAGAGAGCTCTGCGTTTCGTCTCAGCGCATCGTCTATCCTTTTCCCTGCTTGCTTTCGCGATTCCCTTGCTTACCGCAGGTGTCTTGCACGGCACGATGGGTGCCGGCGCGGAAATTGGCGGCGATCACGCGACGCGCGAATTTGCCGAGAGGCATGTCGCCGAGATGCGCGCCAAGATGGAAGGCATTCATCGCGGCAAGGTGGATGCGGCGACACTGAAACGAATCGTGCAGATGAGCATGGCGCCCCCGGATGAAGGAGCGATTGTCGAGGCGAGCTTCCGCGAGATCGACGGGCCTGCGATCGTTCAATACCTCAAGGGTTCGAAATCGGGCGCAAATTCACGCGCCGCAATGGACGATGCCGTGCCCGCCGAAGGTCAGTGGATGCCGGTGCAGGTCGCCGATGCATCGCCGCCGCCCGATACCGTCGCCACCGACGACAGAACCTTTGTCGGGCAGAAAGTTTGCGAGGGCTGCCACCAGCAGGAAGCGTCGAACTGGGCGCACACGATTCATGCGAAGGTCTTCACGCTCAATCCGCGCGATCCGATGGAAGCAAAGGGCTGCGAAGCTTGTCATGGTCCCGGTTCGGCGCATGTGAAGAACCCCTCCGACTTCACGACGATCATCAGCTTTTCCCACAAGAGCCAGACGCCCATCGCGCGTCAGAACGCGCAATGCCTTGGCTGCCACCAGGGCGGCCAACGCATTTTCTGGCACGGCTCGATTCACGAGAACAATAAGCTTGCCTGCAGCGACTGCCACAATCCGATGGCGAATTTCGCCTCTCACGGCCTCACCGCACGGGCATCGATCAACGAAACCTGCTTCTCCTGTCACAAGATCCAGAGAACCGAATTCCACAAGCGTTCGCACATGCCTTTGCCCGAAGGCAAAATGAGTTGCGTCGATTGCCACAACCCGCACGGCTCGACAACCGCTCCACTGCTCAAGGCCGACAGTGTCAACGAGGTTTGTTACGGCTGTCACGCCGAGAAGCGCGGGCCGTTCCTGTTCGAACATGCACCGGTGCGGGAGAACTGCCTCAACTGCCATTCTCCGCACGGATCGAACTTCGAGGCGCTGCTGACCGCGCCGCGCCCGATGCTGTGCCAGCAATGCCATGCGCAAGACGGCCATCCCGGTCAGCTTATGACCATGGGCAACCTCGCCACCGGCCCCAGGCCCGATCCGCGTCTGCTGGCGACAAGCTGCCAGAGCTGTCATGTGAACATCCACGGCTCGAATAGCCCGTCGGGCTCCCGGTTCGAACGATGAAACGGTTGGCTGCATCCTGCACGTTCAGTGCGGCTGCGTTCGCCGCTTTTGCGCAGCCCGCGTCCGCCGATACGTCCGTGTTGGGCTATGGCGGTCCGGGAAACATGCTCAATCCGGCGGGACAATCTCTTTCCCTGTCGCACGATCCTTCCGGTCTTTCGCAACTCGATGAGATCACGCGAACGCCGACGGGCCTTCTTTATCCGTTGCCCTATCTCAATCCGGAAATGACGCAGAGCAAATCCGATCCCGATTGGTGGAGTTCGGGATGGGTCGAAGGCGGAATGTTCGGCACCTTCGGCGCCGATCAACACTCGGCCGCGTTCAGGGAATACGGCGATCTCAACAACGGTTTTCTCCTCTCGAATGCCGGATTTCTCGCGGAAAACCGCAAGACCGCGTTCTATGTCAGCGGACAAGCCCAGAACGTGGGACGCCGCGACGCGTACTACCAGATCAAGACCGGCCGCTATGGCGAATTCGGCATCACCGCCTTCCTCGATTTTATCCCGCATCTCTATTCGACCGAGGCGAGAAGCCTGTGGGATGGCGCGGGCACGGATATGCTCACCCTGCGCGACGGCCTGACGCCCGGCCACTCGACGCGAGCGCAGGTCGAAAGCATCGCCGCAAGCGTGATGCCCAGCGATCTGCGCGTGACCCGCGAGAAAGCGGGTGCGTCGTTCACCTACACGCCGTGGAAGACCATCGAAACCTTCGTCCAGCTTTCGAACGAATGGCGTGACGGCACGCAACCCATCAGCGCGACATTCGGCTATCCCTTCGAGAACGGCGCAGCGCAGATCATTCAACCCATTCACTACCGGACGTTCGATGTCACTGGTGCGGTTCGCTACAAAGGCGACGACATTCAGGCGAACCTGACCTATTCGGGATCGTTTTTCCGCAACAACTTTGCGTCTCTGACCTGGGAGAATCCCGGTCTCGTGCCGCTGGGCGCGCTTAGTCCGGTGCAAGGTCGCCTCAGCCTGCCGCCCGACAACAACTACAACACGCTGAAGGGCGATGTGGCTGCGATGATTTCGCCCGACGTCCGTTTCTCGGCGAATCTCTCCTACAGCCTGATGCGGCAGAACGAAGCCCTGTTGCCGCCGACCATCGGCACTCTCGTTATTCCCGGCGCAGCCGGCCCCATCGACCTGACCAATTGGAACAGCACGAATGATTTGAGCCGAAAGACGGCGGAAGCGGCCATCGACCTCTTCAACGCCTTTGCGCAGTTGCAATACACGATCACGCCGGAATTGACGGTGGAAGTCGAACTGCGCGACCGCAATGAGATGAACCGCACCAATTACGTCGCCTTCAACCCCGAAACCGGCCAGTACGGCTATATCGCCATCGACGGCGGCTTGTCGCCGTTTTCGCCGATTCTAAGCGGCGTCTACGAACCCAACGCGCGCGGCAGCGTCGTGCAAATCCGCAACATGCCGTTCGCCAACGACAATCTCGAACTGAGCGCACGCGGCGGTTACCGCATCGACAACCACCTGAAGCTCGACCTCTCTTATGTGCACAATTCCATCCGCCACAGCGTGCGCGAAGTGCCCGACGCGGACGACAATCGGGTGCGTGTTCAGTTCGCAGCCAACGGTTATAGCTGGGGTACGGTTCGCGTCTCGTATGAATTCGGCAGGCTCACGGGCAGCGATTACACGTCTAATCCCTATACGTCATATTATTCGATGTCCCTTCCGGGCTACCTGCCGAAAAACTCCGCGGGCGATATTCCCTTCACCTTGGCGGACTTGCGCAAATTCGATGTCGGCAATCGTTTCGAACACATCGCCCACGCGCAAGCCAACTACATCCTTTCGCCGCGTGTCGACTTGCAACTGACGGGCGATTACCGCGCAGACAATTATGACGCGCAATATGGTCTGCGCAATTCGTCGACCTTCGATGTCAGCACCGATTTCAACTATCAGGTCTCTCTCTCGGCCACGCTGACCGGCTTCTTCACCTGGCAAATGCAACATCGCAGTATCGCCAACATCAATTCGACGGGCGCGACCGGCAGCGCCGAAGCGGGCGGTGCTGCTTATCCTCTCGCCAATGCCTGGAACGAAGCTCTGGGCTCGCGCGATTATGCCGCCGGGTTCATCGCTCACAAGAGTTGGGACAATTTCTCGCTGGATGCGAACTACATCTTCACCCATGCGGACAGCGCGCTCGGCTACAGCTACGCCGGCACGGGCGCGTTCTTCAACCTGCTGACCGCCGCCCAGGCGGGAAATGAGCTACCCGATATCACCTACACGTCGCATTCCCTTGAAGCAGATGCGCGCTGGCAGGCGACGGAGACATTGTCGTATCGCCTTCTTTACCGCGTCGATTTCCAGCATCTGGAAGATTTCCACTACGAAAACCTCGCGCCCGTGATCAGCAACAATACTTATCTCGGTGTCGTCCCGGAAAATTTCACCGCGCAGACGATCGGCCTGTTGATCCAATACACCTTTTAAACGATCGGAAGATCGGTATCGCCGTCGTCTATCCAGCGGCGCACGCCGCGCCATTCGATCGACCGCCCGCTGGAAACGCCTGCCATCGGCAAAAAACCCGAGTCGAGCACGCGCAATTTTCCTTTCGCCATGACGAGTGCGACATCTGCAAGTTCGGCATGGGGAAGCGAGCGGCGAAAGACGGCGAGATCGGCTATCGCACCGATTTCGAGCGTTGGTTCTGCAATAGCCAACCGCCGGGCGGCGACGCTTCCGACGCTGCTGAGGGCGCGAGAATGAGGTAAGTATCGAGAAGCAAGGCGCAGTTCATCGAGAAGCGTGCCCGCGCCGGTGAGAAGCGAGTCCGATCCCAGCAATATGTCCATGCCATCGGCAAACAGCGCATCCGGTGCCGTTCGCCCGAACAGGAAGTGGTTGGAGGTAGGGCACCACACCATGGCACACCCGCAGGCCCGCAACCTTTCCATGCCGTGGGCGTCCGGCCCGACCAAATGAACGGCAAGAAGATCGCCAGTCAGAAGATCTCTTGCTTGCAGCGCGCGGACTTCCTGTGCCGCCGCCGGATCGGTGCCCTCGGCCACATGCAGCGCATAAGGTCCGTTTTCAGGCCGCAGGAAATCCGGCGCCCTGCCGATGGAATCCGCATTGGCGATCCGCACGGCGTTGATCGGAAAGTCGAGATCGAAATCTGCTTCCCAGGGGTCGTGATGAACGACGTGGGTAACGCCCGAGAGCAAATTCTTCCACGCCCCCCATAGCAGCGCTTCACGGCGGGGGCGCTGCCTGCCTTGCGCGATACGGGATGCGAAACGTGTCTGAATATCGGCGGCCCAGTCATATGCATTGGCGTATGGCGGCGTCCCCAATCGTCCATAGTGATTGCGGTGCAGATGATCGTGCGCGTTGATCAGGCCCGGCCGTATTTCACCCTCCCGAATGTCGATAACACGGTCGAAGCGTCCCGAAGGTTCGACGATATGGCCGTCCTCGATGGCGACCGTCACGTTCGCCGCTTCAATGAGCAGACGCATTATCCCGCCCGTTGAAACAGGAAGGCCGATACGACAGCGAGACCCTTGTCTCTCGTATAGACATCCCTGCGGCCAGCCCGAACATAAAACGGCTCGACCGATGGACCGATAGACCCGGCACGTTCGTCGACAAGCTCAAAGCCTGCTGCTTTGGCAAAAACCGCATGGTCGTGGACGTGATGCTCTATCCCGTGCAATTCGCCCACCCCATCGCGGAACGTGCGCCGATGCCCTGCCGCGACCGCATCCGCATGAAAATCGGTAACGACGAGAAACGCGTGCGACACGCAAACCCGCGCCATTTCTCTGTAAGCGGGAAGCGGATCGGCCAGGTGCCCCAGCACGAGGCGGCACCAGGCAATGTCGAACGCGGCATCGCCGAACGGCAATGCCCGTACATCCGCGGCCGCGACGTTTGCGATGTCTCCCGCCGCCAGCATCTCGGAACTCAAATCTACGCCAATCGCCAAACTGGCATCGTTCTTTCTAAGCCTGCGGCCCGTGCCGCAACCGGCATCCAGCAATCGTTTGCCGGCAAGCGGCGGCGACAGCGCAGTCACCAGTTCGTCGTCGAGAAAGCTGATCGCCGTTTCGCCCGCGTAAGTCGGCGCCCACAGGCGATAAGCCTCGCGCGGCGAAAGCGCGTTCATGTCGGCACGCCTTCAAGGCGCAAATGGCCATAAGCCTGCTTGTCGTCTGGTTCGATGCGCGCCCATTCCCGTACGCGCCGCAGCAGGCGCGGATCGGCATATTCGCCGCGCCGCCATCGTGTCTCCGCAAGCCAGCGTCCCGCCAGCTTGCCCCATGGTCGGGTGCGGCGATCGTGCACCGAGGGAAAACGGCTCTTGAGCACCAGTTCGAAATCCTCGACGCGCGCCTTGAGGCCGCGATTGAGCCATGGCAACGCCGGATCTTCATGGGTCATCCAATTGATCCATTCCGGCCTGATCCATTCCTCCAGCTGCGTCGGCGTTCCGGCCAGCGGGTCGATATTGCCGTAGGTGTCGCGCCGTTGCGGCGTGGGCGTATAGAAATATGTGATTAGCTCCATTGCCGGATTGATCGTCTTCAGCTTGCGAATGAACGAAAGCGTGGTGTCGGTCTCCTTTTCCGGCTCATCGGGATCGCCGAACACGAAAGAGAATTCGGGAACGATGCCGTGCGCGCGCGTGCGTGCGGCAACTTCCATAGTCTGCTCCGCGGTGATGCCCTTTCGCATCTTCTGCAACACGTGGTTGCTGCCGGATTCGGCTCCGCAGAACACCATGGTCAGCCCGGCCTGTTTGAGCCGCCGCCATGTGTCGTCGGAAAATCTCAACAACGCATCCACGCGCGCTTCGCACCACCAACGAAGGCCGATGGGCGCCAGCGCGTCGGCGACCTCTCTTGCGTGGGCCTCGTTGAGAAAGAAATTGTTGTCGTAGAAATGCACCGAATCCATGCCGTGCTGCGTGGCGAGGAATTGCAAGTGGCGCGCAGTGCGTGAAGGCGACTGCACCTGCTCGCGCCTGCCAAACACCGAAATCACGCCGCAGAAATTACAGGCATACGGACAGCCGATGGACGCCTGATAAACGCCGGATCGCCTGCCCAGGAACGTCGGATGCAGATATTCGCTCACTGCTATCCTGTGATAAGGCGGCTCCGGCAATTCGTCGGGCCCAACCCAAATCCGTTCCTTACCCAGATGGTGCGTGCCATCGGATTTCCGAAAGCAAAGACCCGCGACCTCTTCAGGATCGCGCATCCCCTTCAGCACATCCAACAATTCGATAAACGTCTGTTCGCCCTGACCCCGCGCCAGCCAATCGATATAAGGCGCGTTGAGAACTGGTTCGGGATAGAGACTGCCGAAGTTTCCGCCCCAGACGATTGGAATGGCGGGATGGGCCGCTTTGATCGCGTGCGCGAGCGGCACCGCACTTGCCAATTGTGGTCCCGGCATCACGGTGAATGCGATGGCGCGAACCCGATCCGAAGCGCCACACCGGGCAACGATGTCTGAAACACGACCCGCGACATTGAGCCCGGGCAAATTGCCGTCGACGATTTCCCAGCTTTCGCCGTCCGGCAACGCAGCGCCGATGGCCATGACCGAGAGCGGAAAGCGCCGGTTGCCGGGTCGCGTCGCACGCGGGTTCACCAATATGATCATGGCACGCGCGCGCTCCACAGATCGAAGCGCGAGGGCCGCCGCGCGCCGCGCAGCCGCGCCTGCAACGGGCGCATCTCATACCAGAGCGGATAAAGCACGCGACGCCTCGACCACGCCAATTCCGGCAGTGCTGCGGCAAGCCGGTCGACCGTCAGATATTCGATGAAGTCTTGCGACAACAGCACATCGGCGCGTTGGCCGAAGCGTTCCTCGCCCTGTCTCCGTTTCTCCGCGACCATTGCCGCGCCGTCTTCGTCGCGTGCATAGAAGGGCGAATCCAGGATGACCACGAGGCCGCCCGGCCGCGTGACCCTCACGGCTTCGCGCAGGGCCTTTGTCAAATCCCGGGCGTAATGCAGCGAGGCGTTGAAGATCGCGATATCGAAACGATTGGCATCCAAAGGAATTTCATCGAACGGCGCGACGATCCGTTCGAAGAGATGAGGCGCATCCCGCAGGAATTCATTTGCTGCGCCAAGCCCATCTATATTGTCGGTGCGCAGATCGAGTGCGGTCGCTTTGTGTCCCATGCGCGCAACCCGATAGCAAAGCCATCCATTGCCCGCCCCGAGATCCAGTATATCCAGCTGGCGGCCGTGCGCGCGCGTCATCGGGCGCACGATATGGCGCACGAACGCACCGAAGCTTCGTGCGCGCACCTGCCATTGCCGCGCGAAAGGGCCGTCCGAGAGATAGGGCAGGGCGCGCAGTGCGCCACCGCCATAACCGCGTCCTTCGGCGGCACGGTGGCGCGCATATTCCTCCAGAAACTGAGGCATTGGCGCGTTCACGGTGCGGGCTCGTTCGTGCGTTCGAAATGATAGAGAACGTGATCGCCCAGAGCGGCGAGCGGTCGTGCTGCCATGCGATCCAACGCTTCCAACACATCGAGAAACGCCGGATGTCTGGAAATCCACGGTTCGGCTGCGCTCGGCGGCACAAAGACGCCAATTCCTAGACGGCGCACCAAACGGAAACACGGCTTCATCGCCGCCACCAATTCTTTGGAGCGGTGATAGGTGACAGTGAAATCTTTTCCACCCAGACGGGCGGCGACCGGCCCACGGCGAAAGCGGCGAAAAGCCTGCCGTGGCCGCCCGCGCAATGTCTCCACCGCAAATTCGCCGGGCGGGAACGTGCCGAAAAGCACAAGCAACGCCGCATCTCCCGGCTTGATGAGACGTGCCAAACCGCGCGCTGTCGACGCAAGGTCGTCAACGCAATTCAATGGCGCGAAGTTTGAGAACGCAGCGTCGAACGATCTTCCGCCGCTTTGAAAGTGCTTGTCGGCGAACTCTTCGAGATCTTCGGCGGCGGCGATCTCGGCGCGACCGCCCGCCGGCGAAAGCTTGATTTGCGCGCGCGCGACCATCGCTGGAGACGCATCGGTAAGGGTGACCGTGAAACCGTTCTGCGCCAGCCAAAGCGCGTCCTCACCCGTGCCGCCGCCAAGTTCGAGGATACGTCCGTTTGGCGGTGTCGCCTCGACAATCGCCCGGCGCACTGCGCGCCGTTGCGCGGCCACGCTGCGCCATTCGCCGAATCTCTCGTCGAACGTCGCTGCCGCGCTGTCGAACGCCAAGGCTGCCGGACGAAGCGGATGCGCGCTCATGTCTATGAGCCAGTGGCCAACAACACCGGATTGCGGGAGCAATGGTTCGCGCTTTCGCGGCCGAGAAGCTGCCAGCGGCAATCGTTGCGCTGTCCAAGGCGCACCTCTTCATGCAGCGCATCGCGCAGCTTGCGATAGAATGTCGTATCGAATGTGCCTTCGAACAGCATGGCCAGGTCATCGGAATCGCGCCAATTCTGCCGCTCGCCCAGTTGCGCTTTTACAAGTGCGTGAAACCGCGTGCCGGGTAGAGGGTAGGCGACCGAGACGCCGATATCGTCCGGCTGTTCCTCCGCGATAAGATTTCGCGTGAGAGAAAGATCTTCCCACATCTCGCCGGGATAACCGAGCTGGATGAACCAGCAGGCACGTATGCAATGAGCCTTCAATTCGCGTGTCGCGGCACGCGCTTCTTCGACCGTCGAGCCTTTCTCCATGGCGTCGAGTATTTTCTGCGATCCCGACTCCACGCCAAGCCAGACTTCCTCCGCGCCCGCTTCGGCCAGCGCTCTGACGGCTTGCGGCCGCATCAGGTTGACGCGCGATTGCAGCGTGAAGGGCAATTTCGCATCGAGACGTTTTACGTGACGTGCGAAATCCTCCAGCCATTCCGGCGTGAGGCCGAAAATATCGTCCGCAAACCAGATGTGATCCGGCGCCACGCGTTCCTTCAGGAGACGCATTTCCATCGCGACCGATGCGGCGGATCGCTGTTCGTATCCCCGCCCGAATGTCGGTTTGGAGCACCAGTTGCAGGCATAGGGGCAACCGCGCGACGTGGCTATGTTCCAGGAAAAGCGGCCGTGATGGGTTTGCCACGCTTGACGATAAGAGCCCGTATCTACCAGATCCCACGCCGGCAGCGGCAAGCCGTCGAGCGTGCGCTGAGGCGGGCGGGTAGAGGTTTTGCGAACATCTGCAAGCATCAATCCCGCAATATTGTCGAGCGATGCATAAGGGGCGTCGCGCCAGGCGTTTGCGATTTCCGACAATGCGGCCTCGCCTTCGCCAAGCACCACCGCATCTGCTCCGGCATCGAGATATAGGCGCGGCTGATCCGTCGAGTCGGGCCCGTTCACCACCACTTTGCACCCGCGCTTTTTGGCAATGGCGATCATAGCCATCGCGTCCGCCCGCCTGCGTGTGGTGCACATCTTGGTGAGGAAATTGAAATTGTCTTCCATGATCGCGACCAGAGACGGACGCGTCCGTTCGACCGCTTGCTCGAATTCTTTCATTCCGCTGGCAAAGGTAGCATCGAAAAACGCGACCCGATGATCGTGCTCGCGAAGCAACGCCGCGCTGATCAGCGTGGAGAGCGGCGAGTAGGGCGTCATCCGTGCCTGTTGCTTGGCATCGTGCGCAAGGAAGTAGGAATGCGTTACAAGGATCATCAAACGCCGACTGACTAAGCCCCGAATTCGCGGTAGCATCGACGATAACAAAAGGCCGACGCATGCCAAGGGAAATAGCGCAGATTCAAACATTTACATTGTTTGGCGTCCGCGTCGTTCTCGAATCCGAAAGCCGCGAAGCATCAAAGGCCGCATCTTTGCCTTACAGCGAACGCAACGAGCCGGAAATGATGGAAGAATACGGTTCGATTTACATTGTAATGCGTGCGTACAAAGTAAATGAACCGCGCTCTTCCGATGCATCTCATGTGGATGGCGCCTCGCTAAAAATTGTCAGAGAAGGGATCGCGATATTTGCGAGTGCGGCGGAACGAAGAGGTTCATGCGACTATCCGGATGATGCCATCGGAAGCGATACGTTTGCAGAGATGATGAACACCGTCATTCTTTTCCTTGTCGCGCAGAGTGGCCGCATACCCGTTCATGCGTCGGCCATCATGCTCGGCGATACGGCCATCGTGCTGGCCGGAAAAAGCGGCTCGGGGAAAAGCTCGTTGGCGTTTGCGGCCGATCGCGCCGGGCTACCGGTTCTCTCCGACGATACCGTGTTTGTGCAAACAGATCCCTTGGTTCGCATTTGGGCGCTCACGAAGGCCATGCATCTGTTCGAGAAAGATGCACCCGCCGACGCGGCGGGCGCCATGCGCCTGCGCTCGGGCCGATGGAAGCGGGCTCTAGACGTGTCGGCGCCGCGCAGTTTTGCAGATCGTTCCATCCTGTGTGTGCTGGAACGCGGCAATGCCGTGGCGCTCGAACCGATGACGCAAGCCGATGCGGTCGCAACGCTCACGACATCGCCCGAGAGCGGCTACGAATTCTATGGCGAACGGTCGGCCAACGCCGTGCGAGTGCTTGGGACGCACGGCTGCTGGCGGCTCACTCTTTCTGCCGATCCTTCGGAAGCCATCGCTCTACTGCGACAAAAGCTGAACGGCAATTTTCACAGCCGTTATCTGTCGCTGACGAACCGGATCGAACGCGATTTCGCCGTGTCGCGCTGGAAAAGTGGCGATGTGGACATATGGCCGTTCGCGCGCATGGATCTCTATCTTGACATGCATCGCCAAGCCACCGGCGAACGACCGCCGAAAGAGCGCGCCTTGCTTTTGCGCGTGATCGCGCGAAGCCTGCGTTCCTTGCGCAATCTGTGGAAAAGCAGGCGCGATCTTGCGCATTGGATTGCGCGCCCGAAGCGCGCAGATGCAATCTTCCTCGGCGATGGCGTTTCGCTGGATCTGGTGGGCAGCGCGTGGGAAGATCGATTTGGCGAGCCCCTGATCGCGGCGTTGGAACGACGCGGCGCAAAATCGTTCCTCATGCAACGCGGCGATTTGAGCCGCTTGCCGTGGCGGCGGCCGACCTTTGCGGCCAGTCTCATCGAAGCGCGCGGTTGGTTGGCCAGTGTCTTTTGCGCGCGTCCGCTCGATCTGCCCGGTCACGACCAGGTGCTTCGGTTTCTCGCCAGGGAAGGCGTTCTCGCGCCGTCATTGACGCGCGCCGCACTTGCGCGGCGCACTGCGGAAGTGGCGGCCACCGCATCGGCGTTCGAGCGCGTGTTGCGAATCGTGCGGCCGCGAATGGCGTTCGTCGTGACGTATTATGCAGGCCTCGGTCATGCGTTCGTATTGGCATGTCGGCGCCTCGGTATTTTGTCCGTCGACGTGCAGCATTGTCCGCAAGAAGGTGTGCACAAGGCGTATGGCTGGTCGGCGGTGCCGGAAAACGGTTACACGACGCTGCCGTCATTGTTCTGGAATTGGACGCAAACGGACGCAGCAGCCATAAGCGCCTGGTCTTCGCCTCCGTGGCATCGAAGCCTGCATGGCGGACACACCCAGCTTGCATCGTTCGAGAGCCGTATATGGGATGAAAAATTCCGCCAGATCGCGAAAGGCAAATTCGAACGGGAAATCCTCGTCGCATTGCAGCCGATAGGCGGCCAACGCGCGCGCTGGGAAGCCCTTGCCGATCAGATCGAAGCCGCGCCTACGAACTGGCGCTGGTGGATCAGGCGTCATCCCTCATCGCGCGCCCAGCAAGATCGCGAATTCGGCCGGTTGTTGGATTTACGAAAACCCAACGTGCTGGTGACCGAAGCCTCGTTGTTGCCGCTTCCCGCGCTGCTGCCCCATATGAGCGCCACGGTTTCGCTTGCATCCGGCACCGCTGTCGAAGCCGAAATGTTCGGCGTGCCGTCGTTCTTTCTCGGCAGCGAAGCTCTCGGCACATTTGTCTCTCTTGTGGAACGCGGCAGCGCAAAGATCGTCGATGCCCGCAACATCAACCAAGAGATTGCGCGATTACCCACGACGCCTACGCATCAACCAGCGCTCCAGCCGGATATCAACTCGGTGTTGGATCGAGTTGAAGAGTTCGCACGGGACCACGCACTGCTTTGCAGAGAAAGCGCAAAAGCAGGATGACGTCTCCTTCTCCCAATCCCGTGCGGGTGCTGGTAATCGGCGCGGGAACGGCCTGCGAGTTGCTGCATCTGCCCGTTCTCGCGCGCCTACGCGACAAGGGCGATCTCGTATTGACCGCCATTTGTGACCTCGCAACAGATCGTGCCCAGGCAGCACAGAAAAAATTCGGCTTTGCAGAAGCCCGCTCCGATGCCGTCACAGCTTTGGAGCGCGCCGATATCGACGCGGTCTACATCTTTGCCAGTGCGCAGTTGCACTACGAATACGGTTTGCGGGCGCTGGAAAACGGCAAGCACCTGTTCGTCGAAAAGCCGATTGCACCCAGCTATGCGCAGGCGCAAACCCTCGCGCAAACCGCCCGAGAACGCGGCCTTGTCGCCGCCGGTGGGCACAATCGGCGGTTTTACAAAGCCGTCATCGAAGCGCGAGATCGTGCGGGCAAGGCCGGCTGGCAGTTCGCCGAAGCCGTCTTCCACAAACCCGAAGGCGGAAAGCCGCCGCTGTTCGGTGCCAAAACATGGTTGAGCGCAAACGGCATCCATGCGTTGGACGCGCTGATCTTTGCGATGGGCGGTTTGCCGGATCATCTGGCAGTGTTGTCCGGGGCGATAGGTTCCGCCGAACCCAACGCATTTTCCGCGCTGATGCGGTGGCCCTCCGGTTCGCAAGGCACGTTCCTGTGCAACAACAACGCCGGAATCCGGTGCGAGGAATATACGTTCCACGCACCGGGAGAAACCTATCGCATCACCGAATCCGATCTCGTCCTCGCCAAAGGGAAAGCCGTTTCAAAAGAACCGCTCGATCCGCCGTCGGCGAGCTTCGCAGCCGAGCATTCGTCTTTTCTTCAGGCAATCCGCGAGGGCACCGATCCTCCGCACAGTGTCGCCAACCTCGCGCCCTCGCTCTTTCTGGCCGAACTGATCGAAAATGGATCGAGCGGACCTGTGCATTTGCCGCAAACCGCGCCCGCGATTTCCCGGTTGCCGCGAAGTGCAGCAGGCAAATCGATACTGATGGTGAAACCGGATGGCTTGCAGGCAGCACTCGTAAAAGCGTCGCCCGACTATAGGCTTCTTTCGGTCGAGGACATATCCGGCCCCAACCCAGATGTGGTGGGAGCAATTCTTGGCCATGGCGCGCCGCCGCTCGCAACAGAGATATTGGACAAATTGCCCAACCTCTTCGTCATCGGAATACAGGCATTGTCGCTGTCGCGCTACCAGCCGGAGGCGTTGCAAAGCCGCGGCATCGTGCTGGTGAATGCAAGCTCTGCCTATGCCGAAAGCGTGGCAGAGTTCGCGCTCGCCTTGGCCGTGCTCGGCCGCCGCCACGCTTTCGGCTCTCACGAGTTGATGCGTCGAGGCGGGTGGGACACGGGAAGATCGAAATCGGCTTTGCACAAGATGGCAAAAGCGGCGAGGCCCGTTTTACAGCCGCTGGGCCTCGAACCCTTCTTTCTTCGTCTTTGGAAAAGCTCTCGTTTCAACGCGAACGGGGCGCAAGGCGCGGGCGAATTGAAAGGCGCGACTGTCGGCCTCATCGGCTGGGGCGCCAACGCCCGTGCTTTCGCCGAACGTCTCAAACAGGCCGGTGCGCATGTGCAGATCTATTCGGAACACGCCACTGATGTTCCCGAAGCCATGCGCGTGTCGCTTGCCGAAGCGCTGGCGGCCGATATCGTGTCGCTGCATCGCGGGCTGACCGGCGAGACGCGGCATTTCCTGGGGGCCGCCGAGCTTGCCAGATTGCGTCCGGGCTGCGTACTCATCAATGTCGCTCGCGGCGCGTTGATCGAACCGCACGCGCTGCTCGCGCGGCTCAAGCAAGGCGATGTCTTTGCCTGCCTCGATACTTATGAGGAAGAACCGTTGCCAGCGTCGCATCCGTTGCGCCGGTTGCCGAATGTGTTTCTCACCTCGCACATCGCGGGCGGATCGCGTGATATGCACGCTGCTGCTGCAGAGGAGATCGTCACCAAGGTTCTCGCCCATCTGGACGGCGGCCGTGTGGAGACCGTCTCGATGGAGCGATTGCGCACCATGACGTGAACGAGCTTTGCAACGCTAGTTGCTGCGCGCCGCCTGGCTTGGCCGCTCCATCGCCGCCGCGATTTCATGTGCCGCGGGTACGGATGTGCTCCGGTAAGCATAGGAAAGCACGCGCATAGTTTCGGCCAGCACCTTGCTGAAATCCGGATCGCGCAATTTTCCCGCCAGATGCAAAACCATGACGCCGTGCAACGCCGACCACAGCACCTGGCCGATCAGTTCGGCATCGCCTTCGAAAATCCCTTCGTCGATCAACAGGCGCACATGCTCCGTCATCGTGGCGCGGGCACGTTGTTCCTGCAGCGTCAATTCCGGAACGATCTCGCCGTGCGGTTGCGAAAGATCGAACATCAATCTGTAGCAAGTCTGTTCCTGTAGCGCGAACTGCACATAGGCATGCCCCACGGCAGCGCTTTTCTCGACGGCAGAGCCCGGCGTCGCGCAAGCCGTCTCCAGATGATCGGCAAAGCGGCTGAAGGCCCGCGCGCGAACGGCGGCGAAAATTTCCTCCTTGTTCTTGAAATAGCGATAAGGGGTCATCGCGCTGATGCCCAGCCGGTCGGCCAGGTCACGCATGTTGAAGTGGGAAAGCCCGCGCTCGGCAAATATTCCGGCTGCTGCTTCGCACAACCGGTCGCGGAAATCGGCGACATCGATTTCGGTGAGTATCCGCGGCATCTGCCCTCCTTGTATTCTCGTGACGCGCCATATTTTTGGAGATGCATTTGTGCGGCCGCGCCGTCAGAACGGCGGGCCGCACTGCACCGAAGGGCAAGAAGCTTCCATTCGTTCCCATCGGCGACGGGGCGCGCAGCCGGCGGGAAGCGAACGGCGCTTCCAACCCTTCCATGTCTTGACGGTTGGTTTGGCCCGAATATTCCGCGGGACGAGCGATTTTTCGTTCAGAAAGTCCGTTCGATGCTCAGAAGCACGAAATCGCGATCCGTCAGGGGCTGGCTGTCCGGCGTCCCCCAGAATGAGGTCAGGGTCAGGCTCGCCTTCCAGACCGAGCGATAGGTGGCCGCGACCCCAAGCTCGAAATCGCCGGTCCCGCCGTTCTGCGTATAGTCCACGCTCGATCGTCCCGCCATGTTGACGCCAAGCCCAACGGGAAAGCTGATATCGAGGTTGGGCAGCGTTTCGAAATAGCGCGGCTCGAACAGCAACCTCGCGCTGGCGGCAAACCGGTCCCGCGATGGATCGACCGCGCTCGCGCCTCTGGTCACGCCGATCAAATAGTTCGCCGTGAATTCGGCATTGAGGTCGGCGCTGTCCCAAACGCGCTCCGGTGCAAACGTCTCAACGGTTGAAAATTGGGCATGCAACGTGTCCCCTTCGGGATAACCGTGGCCCGCATAATATGCACCGGCATAAGACGCCAACAACGGTCTGACGGTCAGCGGCATGTGCCGGCGCGCGGAAATCTCTCCGGCAATGGTAGCGTCGCCGGCATAGGTGCTGAAGCTCGCGCCGTAGAGTTCGATTCCGCTGGGATAGATGAGATTGAACACGCCGAGATCATTGGCGGAAGACACCGGGCTTTCGTTGGCGGCAAACCGCACAACGGGGTATTTGGCGTTGTATTTCAGGGCATAGAAACCGACATCCAGGTCGTCGAAATTGGCGTGGAGCGATGCGCCGAACTGGCCATCGCGCGGCGAACGATCTTTGCCGTGATGCAGATAGTCTTGCGGCCCCAGCAATATCCGCTCGGCGCCCGCACCGAAAAAATCGACATAGCTGAAATAGCTTCCGACGCCGGGCAGCCGTGCCGGGCGCCATTCGAGCTGATAGTAGAACGCCAATGTCAAATCGGAACGCGGCTGCACGCTGAGCGATATCTGGTTCATCGGCAGGAACACGTTCTTCGAATACCCACCGGGCGATATATAACTCTTGATGTAGTCGACAGGTGCTTGCGTTGCGGCGATGCCGTCATGGCTGAAGAAAAGGCTTTCTCCCCACAAAAGGGTCTGGCGGCCGATCCGCACCGAGACGGGCACATCCTCCAGCGAGAAGGTTCCATAGACGAACGTATCGCCGATCTCCGCATGCTGACCGTGAAGATCGCGCGTGGCGCGCGCGAATTGGAAATCCGGCACCGAGGCTGGGTTATAGGTGGCGGGCGAGTTGTTGTCCGTTCGGCCGTGATAGACGGTGTCGTACCAGGCGGCGATGCTCGCCTGAACGCCGAAATTGTCCCTGGAGATATTGAGCACCGACAACAGGTCAAGCCGGTTCGATATCAGTCCCGGCGAGAAGTCCCTGTCGCCATCGTCGTTGTTCGGCTCGTAATTGTAATAGTGATCGCGCGGATTGACCCGAAAACCTGCGCTGTATCGAACCGTATTGTCCCACCGGATCGAGATATCGTCGCCTGCATAAAGCTCGGCGGCGCGCCCCGGAGTGAATGCGCCGGCAACGAGCAGCGCGGTCAGAATCGCCCACGCCGCCAGGCGCATCGGCTCAAGCGGCAGCATCGGCCTTTGGGCGGTCGGGCGGTTCATCGCAACATTTGCCGTGTTTGGCGGGGAACGGTAGATATTACCACAGGCCTCAAATTTACCGCCCCGCAAAAGGGCGCAGATGGTGCAAGAGCTGTGCGGCTTTCCGGCTTGTTTTGCGTGGCACTTGCTTGTGGGGCCGTCTGGCCCAGCGCCGCCACGATTGCTGGCGTAACGGCCCAGGAAGCGCTCGCCCTGAAATCGAACCTCACGCCGGTGGGCGCGGAGCGAGAGGGAAACAAGGCCGGAACGATTCGCGCCTGGGATGGCGGCTACACGAAAGCGCCCGCCGGCTATCGCCAGGGCGATGTGCGGCCGGACCCGTTTGCGGATGAGAAGCCGCTGTTCTCGATCACGTCGAAGAACTTCCAGTCATATGCCAACCAGCTACCGGAAGGCGCAAAGCAGCTTTTTGCGAAGTACCCTGATTATCGCATGGACATCTATCCCTCGCACCGCAGCGCCGCGATGCCGGATTGGGTCTATGCCAACACCTTTCGCAACGCGACGATCGCCCACGCTGCGCAAGAGGGTATCGTCTACGGAGTCGAAGGGGCGGTTGGCGGCATCCCTTTTCCGATTCCGGCGAACGGCTACGAAGCGATGTGGAACCATCTGCTCGCGTTCTGGGGCACGGCGCGCGAATTGAACGCGTCGACCTATGTCGTGTCGGCGGACGGCACCACCGACAACACCGTGACCTACAAAGAGATCGCCGACTTTCCCTATTACTATAAGAACGCGACAGCGGAGTCTCTCGGCGGCTATTACTTCAAAACACTGCATCTCGCGGTGGCGCCATCATCCAAGATCGGTCAGGGCTATCTCAACTGGCAACCGATCAATACCAAGCGCAATCCTTTCACGGCATGGCGGTTGATCCCGGGCGAGCATCGCGTCCGCAAGGCGCCGTCGATTTCCTACGACGTGCCCGATCCCGACTCGTCGGGCTTCCTGAGCATGGACGACTATTATCTGTTTTTCGGCGGACTTGATCACTACAATTTCAAGCTCCTCGGCAAGAAGGAGATGTACGTTCCTTACAACAACAACCGGATGTACACGCGCCCCGTCCGCGAGGTGCTGGGCCGCGTGCATGCCAACCCTGACGATCTTCGGTATGAGCTTCATCGCGTCTGGGTGGTCGAAGGCACATTGGCATCCGGCCGCCACGACATCGTTTCGCGCCGCCGTCTTTATCTCGATGAAGACACCTGGTTCGCCGTCTACAGCGATTCCTGGAGCGAAGACGGCAAGCTATGGAAGTTCGGCCACGGCACGATGTATCTGATGCCGGATGTTCCGGCCGTTGTCCTTGGAAGCCAGTTCGTCTACGATTTCGAACTCGGTGGATATGTCTACAGCTTCGCGTTCAACGGCGAACGCTCCGCCTATCGGGTGACCGCGCCGCATCAGCCCACGCTTTTCACACCGGGCTCATTGTCGGCAAGATCGGTGCGCTGACCGCGGCGCTCACAGCACAAGGTCGGTATAGGCAAGGCTCGCCAGCCGCTGCATCGCGGCGGTGGAGACATTCCCCGTCATCACCGTGCTCAGTTCTTCGTCTTCCCACACACAAACGCGCAGTCCGTTCCGCGCAAACTGATCGAAGCGGGGCGTGCCGCCGGAACGGCGGACATACAATGTGAAAAGCCGGTTCTCGCGGTCGCGATACAAAAGCTCTGCCGCTTTGCCATAGAGATTGATACCCGCAAGCCTGTAACCCAACCTCTTCAGATCAGGTGCCCTGACTTTCGTCGCCACCGCTGCACTCAGAACGGCATCGTACTGCCCCGGACTTTCGCCCGCCGCAACAACGAGGCTTTTCTCGGCCCGCACGGAATGGTTTCGCGCTTCGAGAGCCGCATGCACCACTTGGTCCCCGCCCATGGGCTTCATGTTCAGATAAGCGAACGCGCCCACAACGGCGATCAGGATGACGGCCGCTATCGACCCCACCAACCGCCACGAGACCGCAGGCTGCTTTCGCACAGTACGCGCGCGCGCAATCCATTCCTCGGGAACGGGGCGATCCGATACCGGCGCGTAAATGCGCTTCAACATTTCCTTGTCGGCACGGAAGGCCGCAACGCGCCGGGCAAGCGCGGGGTCCGCCTCGATACGCGCCGCAATGGCGGCAGCGCGCGCGGCATCGAGTTCGCCGTCGATGAAGGCGTGCAATTCGAGGTCGTCGGGTACGCCGCTCATCGGCCTTCCTTCGACGGTGGGGCGCCGCCTTCCATCATTTCGCGAAGTCTCTCACGCGCCCTTGCCAGCCGGGACATCACCGTGCCCAGGGGTATCTCCAGCTCCTCGGCGATTTCGCGATAGCTGAGATCCTCCAACCCCACAAGCAACAGGATTTCGCGGTGCTCCGGGCTCAAGGCTCCCATGGCCCTCAGGAAATCCCGCCCACCCATATTTTCCAGCGCCGGCTCGCTCAACTCGGACAGGTTCGCCAATTCGTCAATGTCCTGCTCGGCTCCGCGTCGCCGGTCGCGGCGGATTTCGTCGACATAAAGGCGATAGAGAATGCGTCTCAGCCATCCCGCCAGATGCTGCATATCCCTTAATTGCGATGACTGCCGCAGCGCCCGCTCGATGCTGTCTTGCACGAGGTCGTCGGCCAGTGCTGCGCTAGCGGCGAGCGCCATGGCGTAACGCCTCAGAGCGGGAAGTTGAGCAACCAGGGCATCGATAAAATCCTCGTTTGCTTTCATGGGGATGGTAGGCGCATGCGAAAGAGGACGGTCCTGTACCAGCCGGTTTGTTCCAATCTACCACAATCGTGCCTCCGCCTCACACTGCCATTGACGGCGCCAGGCAGCAGTCTATTCCCCTCAGCCTGTCGGCAGTTGGTCGATTTACTTTGTTAGCTCGCAAACTCCTGCTTGAGCCGTGCGCGACAAACCGCGCGAACGATTCCGAGTTTTTCGATTTCAAGGATCGGTCTCGTACATGCGACTTGCTTCGCAAAACAGGCCATACTTTGTAAATCTTGCAGAGATCGAGCGCGCTGCGTTTTCGGATCGAAAACACTTTTACCACGTATACGGACGTTTCGCTGTCAGCGCGCATTACAGCGCGCATGCGCTCATGCCGTTTCTTCTCGGAAATGCTGATTTGGTTCAGTTCTTGCTTCTTTACGAGAACCGTTCATGACCGTTGCACAGCATGCATCGGCCTTCACACCAGGAGGACATGATGGTTCGGAAATTTTCCTCGCAATTGTTCGTCGTCGGCGCCATCGCTTTCTTTTGCGCGACCGGTGCATCTCTCGCGGAACCGCTTGGCCCGTCCAGCGGATTTCTTGCTTCTTATGTCGGACCGCAAAACGGCGATCTCGATATCGCCAGCGGCGAGGCGTTTCTCAAAGGCGGCCGCTTCGAATTTGACGCAACGTTCACGGCCGACATCGGAACCACCGATGGCGTCGCTTATGTGTGGGGCGTCGACCGCGGTTCCAACATTGCACCCTTCGGCGTGTTTCGTCCGGGTGTCCTGTTTGATGCCGTTGTGATTTACGACCCGAGCCTGAGCCTCTTTTTCACACTCGACCTGTTGACGAGTGCCATGACGGCGCTTCCGCTTACGGATGCTGTTATCAGCGGCGGCACACTCACGCTCACTGTTCCCACATCGGTGCTTCCTTCGACAGGTTTCTCGCCTGACGAATATCTGGTGAACCTCTGGCCGCGTTTTGGACTGGACGCTTCGGACAACACCCAAATCGCTCAATTCGCGCCGAGCGATAGCGACGTGGCGGTTACAAATGCACCGGAACCATCGACGGTCTTGTTGCTGGGTACAGGTTTGTTGGCGCTTGGCAAGCGATATCGTAAAAGCACGGGGTAAGGGCAGCCATGGAGGTGGCTTGACGGGCGGGGTAGGTGGACGTTTCACCTTGCCTCGATCTGCTGCCGTGAAGGTTTATCGAGCGGGAAATACGTTCTGACTTTTCCGTTAAATGAGGGCCAGTTCGGAGCCAAAAATTCAGAATCCCGGCGGAAACCAGGCACTCCGGCGACTTAGCAAACCGCCGCCTTCAGCCTCTCGGCCACAGCTCCTTTAGAATCAAATACTTATATGTAGCGGTTTTTGCAATTCTGACTTTTCGAGCCAGCTGCCGCATGGAGCAAGTTTACATCGGTCAAGCACCCAATCTTTCAGTGAATACTAAAGAGGTATTCGACTCTCCGATCAACAATCAGAAATAGATGGCAAACTAAGATGGCTTTCGATGTCTCGGGTTGCCGGAAGTTGCCGGTTCATCCGACAGCAACGCTAAGCTCGCCTCCAAATAGTCGCCCCGTTTCGCAATTGCCGCCGAGAGCGGCGAACAGTTGCATTCCAAACAGAAATCTCCGCGTGGACAGGTTTAAGCCGCAATCTAAAAAGCGTTCCAGCAGTGATGAAAGCGGAACTGCCTTAGCGACTACTTTTGAACCATCACCGGCAGGCGCGGCTGAACGAAGTGGGATCGTTAACAGGCCCCCCGGGCCCCTCTTAAATCGTTGAAACAATTGGCGCG